>Ga0310121_10003358_pt1 | contig 14642 bp, 11 predicted proteins | sample CB27_Tmax_986_MG_FD_203504 | JGI IMG/M metagenome (GOLD analysis project Ga0310121, IMG submission 203504) | Marine microbial communities from Western Arctic Ocean, Canada - CB27_Tmax_986 | ecosystem: Environmental > Aquatic > Marine > Oceanic | place: Canada: Western Arctic Ocean | collected...
CACTTGGTCAATTGGAAAACCGCTTACGAGATATTTTTGAAGATCGTCGCGAAAAGACAATGTTCATAGCGGGAGCGGGCACCCTCACCTATGGTGATATCGTTGAGGTTATTGACGCCGCAAAGGGTGCTGGGGTTACGAAGGTTGGTATCGTTACTGAAGCCATGCGTCGTGCTGGTGGTGCAAGCGGATTGTAAGGCACGCATCCGATTTTTTGAGTGGACTATGCAGACTCGCTATAGGGGTGGACATGTTTAAACAACGAAGCCTTTTCAGATTACTCATCGTTGGCTTGACGGCAATCTCGCTGTCTGGCTGCACGTTTTTTGACGAACTCGGTGCCGTTAGAATGTTCAAGGATGCCAACACGGCGTATTCGAGAGGTCTTTACGAAGAAGCGATAGAAATCTACGACGAAATTTTAACCGTTATTGCGGCCGGAGGTGAAAGCGATCTCGCACGGAACCTCACGCCAGCTTATTTTTACATCGCGAACTCGTATGACAGTCTGTACAAGCCGGGTGGCACTGATGCTGAAAATATTCATAATCTTGACGAAGCAATCAGATATTACGAGTTGGCTGTAGCGGAAATTGCGGATCCGGCAATGCGGTTGCTTTCAATGCAGTATTTAGTGGCCGCGTTCGGTCCGGATAAGGCCAACGCCCCTGATCGCACTGAGCCGCTCCTGCGAGATATGATTGTGAACGATCCGGAAAATCCGGACAATTACTTCCGTTTGGCTCAGCTCTATGAGGAAGCCGGTCTGTTTGAAGATGCCGAGTTTATCTATCAGTCAGTTCAGGGATTTAGACGTGATGATCCTATCGTCTACCTTCAGTTAGCCGGGTTCTACAATCGGGCGGGAGAGTTTGACCTCACAATCGAGGCACTTGAGGAGCGCGCTCGACAGGATCCAGACAATCCAGAGGCCTACTACACGATTTCCACATTCTATTGGGAAAAAGCATTTCGTGATTTCAGGATTACCGTCGACCAGAAGAGAGACTATGTGCTAGCTGGGCTGGAGGCGAGTGACCGTGCGCTGGCATTGAACGAACGCTACATTGATGCTCTTATTTATAAGAATATTCTTTTGAGAATGCGGGCGAACGATGAGGAAGACCTCGATCTACAGACTGAATTGATTGCTGAGGCTGATGAGTTGCGAGCCACGGCAGAGCGGATTCAGCAGGAGCAAAGAGCAGCCGCTGGAGCATAGAGTCTACCCACGAAGTTCTTAACAGGAGGCCGTACTGTCGTCTTTCATGGCAGTCGGCCTCTTGCTTTATCTAGCTGGGCATAGCCTGACTGGTCCTTGAACTATGTCCTTCTTGCCACTCTACAATCGGAGGTCCCTAGCCCTGTTCCTCGCTTTCTGACAAGCTATTTTTTGCTTTCGAGTAGGCTGTAAATATTGGATGACTAGTTTCGGCGAATTAGCTGCGCACGCGAAGAGTCACAATCCAGACTCCGACACCGATCTGCTGTACCGAGCGTTTGAATTCTCAGCGGTTGAGCATGGAGGGCAGCGTCGGCGTTCAGGAGAGGACTATATAACGCATCCACTTGAGGTGGCGTTCCTAGTAGCTGATATGAAGCTGGACGATATTGCGATTGTGGCCGGATTACTTCACGACGTTGTAGAGGACACGCTGACCTCAATAGATAGTGTTCGCGAATTGTTTGGTCCTGAGATAGCGCATGTGGTTGAAGGCGTTACAAAGATTAGTACGATTCCTTTCTTATCCCACGAAGAACGTCAAGCTGAGAATTTTCGCAAGTTGTTGTTGGCCATGGTCGATGATGTACGGGTCATTTTGGTCAAACTGGCGGACCGGTTACACAACATGCGGACACTGCAACATCTTGACGAGGATCAGCAGGTCGAGATTGCCAAAGAGACGCTTGATATCTATGCTCCGATCGCTAATCGCTTGGGGATGAACAAGATCAAGAACGAACTTGAGGACCTTGCCCTGAAACATTTGGAGCCTGACGCCTATGGGATGTTACAGGTTTGGATTGAACAGCGTCGAAAAGCCACGGATCAGACGGTGGCTGATCTCAAGCTTGCGCTGGAATCCAACCTGTCCAATTCTCAGATTCCATTCATTAAGATGGAAGGTCGGCTAAAACGACTTTTTAGCATTCATCAGAAAGTCAAAGGGCAACAGACCGATCTTGAGGAAATCTACGACCTAGTCGCCTTGAGAGTGATCACGTCGTCGGTAAAGGACTGTTATGCGATACTCGGCGTGATCCACCAGCTGTGGTCTCCTGTGCCTGGGCGATTCAAGGATTTCATGGCGATGCCGCGTCCAAACGGCTATCAGTCGCTCCACACCTCCGTGGTCAGCGGTCGAGGCTTTCCTTTTGAAGTTCAAATCAGGACAGAGGAAATGCACCGAGTGGCTGAAAATGGGATTGCTGCGCACTGGAAATACAAGGAGGGCCGGGTCGGCGTAGCGGCAGATGAACAGTATTTCAGCTGGCTACGACAGCTACTAGACTGGAAGCAGGAAGGCGGTGAGCCCGGGGAGTTTATCCACAGTCTGAAAGTCGATCTCTATCCCGATGAGGTCTATACCTTCACGCCGAATGGCGAGGTTAAAGCTCTGCCGAAGCGAGCTACCCCGATCGACTTTGCGTACTTAGTGCATACAGATGTTGGACATACGTGTGTCGGTGCACGTGTGAACGGGAAGATGGTACCGCTTCGAACCCACTTAAAGAGTGGAGACATTGTTGAAATTGTCACCGCAAATGGACGTAAGCCGAGTCGTGATTGGCTTAACGTTGTAGGGACACCACGCGCACGGAATAGGATTAAACATTTCATTCAGGCTGAAGAGAAAGTCCGTGCGTTGGAATTGGGAAAGAAGATTATTGGCAAAGAAATTCGCCGGTTCAACTTGAGTTCGAAGAAGGTTCTTGATCCTGAGAAGCTCACTGCTGTGGCCGACGAACTCGGGTTGAAAACGGCCGATGATTTGTTGATTGCGGTCGGTTATGGGAGGTGGGCACCTGGAAATGTGTTGGCGAAGCTTGTGCCGAAAGACAAACTTGTTGAGGCGTCAGTCGAGACGGGACTTAGGTCGGTGGTCAGGCGTGTGCTTCGTCAAGGCCAGGACAAAATCAAGATACAGGGCTTTGACGACTTGATGGTTTTTAGGGCACGGTGTTGTAATCCAATTCGTGGAGAAAAGATCATTGGATACATTACAAGAGGAAAAGGAGTGTCGGTTCATGTGGCAACTTGTTCAAACGTCCTAAATTTGTTTTATGACCATGAGCGTCGAATCGAAGTTGTGTGGGACAAGGCTCCCAAGGGGGATGAGACCAGCAGTTTCAGGGTATGTTTGATAATTCAGGTCGAAGATCGCCGAGGGATTGTCGCTGATGTTACATCCCGAATCGCCGATATCAAGATAAATGTGCGTAAGGTTGAAGCAAGTTCAAGTGGCGATAACCGTGGTCGGATTAGCATCACCTTTGACATTACTGACCTAAAGCATCTCCAACGAGTGACAAAGGCTGTCACTGGTGTGCCAGGGGTAATGGACGTCGAACGTGTTCTGCGCGACGCGATGTGAGTTGGTCTAGCGAATGATCGCTATGGCGTCGATTTCGATCCGAGCTCCCTTTGGGAGTGCAGTCACTTGAACCGTCGATCGTGCCGGTTTGGTGAGGTCGAAATAAGTGGCATAGACGCTGTTCATTGACTTGAAATCATCTAAGTCGATCAGGAAGACCGTAGTTCGGATTACATCGGCCAACGATCCATTGGCCGCCTCAAGAATGGCTTTCAGATTCTGTAATGCCCTGTGCGTCTGGGAAGCTATGGCGTCACTGCCCAAATCACGGACAAGTTCACCGGTCGAGGGCTCAAGAGGAATTTGTCCAGAAACGAAAAGGAATTGACCGAAACGAACTGCTTGCGAATAGGGACCGATAGCGGTAGGAGCGGCTGCGGTTGTGACTGATTCGAATTCAGCTTTCACAGGATCTAGATATTAAGCGGCTTTAGTGACCTTGTTCGACCGAATACAGCGAGTACAAACTTTAATTCGCTTCACGCTACCATTAACTATTGCTCGAATTGACTGGATGTTCGCCTCAAAACGGCGCCGGGTCACATTGTGCGCGTGACTGACGTTACGTCCTACGGCCGGGCCTTTTCCACAAATATCACAGCGTCTTGCCATTTTTAATTATTTGCCTCGTGTCTAGATTAAACGGAATTATAACATTGGTGACGGACTAGGCTCTTATTGCTTCAGCGCCCTAGAATGATGAGACCAGATTCGCCCTTACTATTTGTACGTTCACTTGATGGCCCATCCGAAGACTGCTGTAGTTCTGGTGTGTCTGTCGTAGTTTTCAATAGCCTCTTCAACAACTCCAAATATGCTTTCTTTTCTCCTGGATAAACTGATCTGGCCTCGCGCGCTCCAGTTTCGATTCTCCGCATTACTACGGCAGTTTCCGCGTCTGTCAGGCGAAGTCCCTTATCCTTGTGGTCTTTGACCAGTGTCCGGAGTTCGGAGGCCAGAAGTTCTGCTGACGCTAAACCTACATTGTGCTCGTAAATAATACCTCGGCTTGCCGTTTCGTAGGTTTCGGCGACGGCCCGTGCTGCTTGGACTACATCGTCATCAAACATGATCGGAGTCTCAGGTCGGTCAGTTCGAAGGAAGCTCTGTATAGATAGCGTCAGTTGTTGCTGTCGTTCTGTCATTCCCTCTAGAAGTGGAATTAAAAAACTGAGGTCCTGTTCACGTTGCCGTTGGACCAAGGCCGGGGGATTCGATTGAGAACTGCGAAGATAGCTACAGTCAGAGGGGCAGTTAATCTCAACCACACGTTTTGATCCGCAACAGATTGAGCAGATTGAGTGACCGAGTGCAGGACAAGCCCGCCGTCCTCGCCGACTGTTGCAAAGTGAACATTTCTTCATGACCTGTGAATACTCAGCTTGGCACAGTCGCTGGAAGCCGGTCAATAGTCCTGCGGTTCGTCAAACGTAGAGAACTTTACCGGTTGTCTCTAGCCGAAGGCGGAAGCCAACCAGAAAGAATCAAGAGGAGTGTCTTTTATTCGCGGCTCTGTGGATTTCCAGAAATTATGAAACTATGTGTTCTGGTCCGTCGTCTAACGAATTATAGAAGGGACGGATGTTCAGGTGAGACCATTTGTGATTCTAGTAACTTATTGTTAATAAATGGGTTGCATTTCTTTCGTGTGACTGGAGTGCCATCGGGCTGTTGAAACAGCACAATTGAGCCGAAAGATCTCAAGTGGATCTGGAGTCTAGAGTGCCATGATGGAAGGAGTGACCATGATGCTCAGAGAACCAAAGATGAAGATAAGAAGCGGTAGACATTCGAAACTAAAGCGGACCCTTGAGGGGCGTCGTCTTGAGATCATCGCTGAGGTGAAAGGTGAGATGAGAGATGTCAAGGCCGCGGGTGCCGTCGTGCCAAGTCAGGGTGTACGTGACGAGGTCGAAAGCTCTGAGGCAGACATTCAGGACGACATAGAGTTTGCCCTTCTACAGATAAAAACAGAAAATCTGGGCAAGGTTGAAGAGGCCCTCTTAGGTTTTGAAGCTGGAAGCTATGGGTATTGTGATGAATGCGTTGAGGAGATTTCCGAACAACGACTTCGGGCGTTACCATTCGCTGTTAGATGTAAGAATTGTGAAGAAGCAAGAGAAGGTGCACGAGATCGTGAGCGACTCGTGGACGACCGTCGAAGCTTAGTTTCGGTTTTTGCGGATATGATTGGTTAATGTTGATTTCATGACGTGACGAAATCCAGTATCGACTTGGCTCTAGGGCGGGGTCGGTGTTTTTAAGGTCAAGAATAATTGAAGTGATCGGAGACGACAGCTGATGAGCGATGAGCTTTCCCAGTTTACGACGGACGAGAACATGGCGGAGGATTCGCCTGTTTCAGTGCCGCCAAAGGTGCCGATTCTTCCGCTTCGTGACACGGTATTGTTTCCAAACTCCTTTATGCCGTTGGCTGTAGCCCGTGAGAGTTCCATTCGTTTGATTGACCAAGCAGTCGCAGATGCAGTTCCAGTAGGGGTGTTCACTCAGCGTGAGGCGTCCGTTGAAGAACCAACCGTTGAAGATCTGTATCCAATTGGCACGCTGACTCACATCCACAAGATGTTTAAATTGGCCGATGGGAGCTTGCGATTGATTGTGCAAGGTCTTACAAGGGTTCACCTGGATGGGATTGTCAACACCGACCCTTACATCACTGGTGAGGTGCATGCGGCTGAGGAAATGTTGCCTGATGACGATGCACTTGAAGTTGACGCGCTTCAGCGTAATATCAAGAACAGCTTTCAAGAGGTGATCTCTCTGTCTCCTTTGCTGTCGGACGATCTTCGATCTTTGGCGACAAACATTGATGAGCCCGGTAAACTAGCCGATTTCGTTGCGTCCAGTCTGACAACAATTACGACAACAACGAAACAGGAAGTATTGGCCACATTAGAGATTCGAGAGCGCCTTTTAAACCTAAACCGGATCCTTGTTAACGAACTAGAGGTACTTGAGCTAGGTTCTAAGATCCAGTCTGAGGTTCAGTCTGAAGTTGGTAAGAACCAGCGTGAGTATCTACTTCGCGAGCAACTCAAGGCTATCCAGAAGGAATTAGGTGAAACTGACGACCAAACTAAAGAAGCTGAAGAACTTCGGGAGAAGATTAACGCTGCTAGTATGCCCGAAGCCGTTACTAAGGAAGCACTCCGAGAACTTGACCGGCTATCGAAGATGCCCGTTGCTGCAGCAGAGTACACAGTGTCGCGAACCTATTTGGATTGGATGGTCGCGTTACCGTGGAGTGTGCGAACCAAAGAACTCATTGACCTTAAGCGGACAAAAGAGGTTCTTGACGCTGATCATTCTGATCTTAAGAAAGCCAAAGACCGCATAATTGAATATCTTGCCGTCAGGAAATTAAATCCTGACTTCAAAGGCCCCATCTTGTGTTTCGTGGGTCCCCCTGGAGTAGGGAAAACTTCGTTGGCGAAATCGATTGCATCGTCGATCGATCGGAAGGTTGTCCGCGTCTCTTTGGGAGGTATGCGTGACGAAGCTGAGATTCGCGGGCATCGTCGTACCTATGTAGGAGCTTTACCAGGCCAGATCATTCAAGGGCTTCGACGAGCGGAGTCGAAGAATCCAGTTTTTATTTTGGACGAAATAGACAAGCTGGGAATGGATTTTCGCGGCGATCCTGCCTCGGCTCTGCTTGAGGTGCTTGATCCTGAGCAAAACAACGCATTTCGAGACCATTATCTAGACGTTCCATTTGATCTGTCGGAGGTTCTGTTTATTACGACGGCTAATATTCTGGATCCGATTGCACCTGCCCTTCGTGATCGTATGGAGGTACTTGAATTACCCGGATACACGGAAGACGAAAAGCTGATGATTGCTACGGATCATCTTGTGGGTCGACAGGTGCCAAATCATGGTCTCACGAAGGATCAACTTCAATTCAGCGAATCGGCATTGCGGGCAATTGTCCGTGGATACACGCGGGAAGCAGGTGTGAGAAATCTAGAGCGAGAGATTGGTGCCATTTGCAGGAAGGTGGCTCGGAGAAGAGCCGAGGGTGCCGATGAATCAATCGAAGTGACACCTGATGTGGTAGTGGAGATGCTTGGTGCTCCGAAATTCCTTGACGAGGAAGTTCTCGACCGAACCAAGAATCCAGGCGTGGCGCTTGGATTAGCTTGGACTCCTGTTGGCGGTGAAGTTCTCTTTGTTGAGGCTACGAGAATGTCCGGGTCTGGCTCCTTAACACTAACAGGACATTTGGGAGAGGTAATGAAAGAATCGGCCAAGGCCGCCTTGTCTTGGTTCAGAGCGAATGTTGCAAACTACGGCGTCGAGCCGTCTTTCTATGAGGATTCAGAGATTCACCTCCATGTTCCATCTGGGGCTATTCCTAAGGATGGGCCTTCGGCAGGCGTCACGATGGTTACCGCTCTTGTTTCGGCTTTGACGGCGCGGCCAGTTCGGTCGGATTTGGCGATGACTGGCGAGATTACTCTGTCAGGCCACATACTTCCGGTCGGCGGGATAAAAGAGAAAATACTGGCGGCGCGCCGACTCGGAGTGTTCAATGTTGCCGTACCAAAACAGAACGAGAAGGATGTTAATGAAGACCTAAGTCCAGAACTCAAGCGAGAGATTAACGTCCACTACATCTCGACGATTAGTGAAGCGTTAGAACTGGCGCTCCTTTCCGCCGTAGGACCACGACGACCTGATGAGACGCCGGCAGACAGTTCGCAGCTTCACGGGACGGTGCAATAGTTGTGATATGTGCCCTGTAGAAGAGCGTCTTAAGTTGAATAGGCCGCCTTATTTACGTAGCGAAGAGCAGTTTGATACCTAATGCCGTTTTCAAGTCGACAATTTCTCCTTGACCGAGCAAACGTCTCACTTCGGTAAGGGTGAAGGTCTGAGGTTCCAGCATTTCATCCTCATCACGGTCTACCACTTGTGACGGCGTTGTAAGTCCAACAAGACGAAAGAAAACCATCAATTTATCTGAATAACCTGGCGTTGGATAGAGGTCTGCGATACGTTCAATACGTTTCGGAATTTGACCGATTTCCTCGTGACATTCGCGTTTCGCTGCAGTGTCAAGGTTTTCACCTGGTTCAACATTTCCGGCAGGTAATTCCCAGATCCACCGGTCAATGGAGTAACGATACTGCCGAACTAACACTAAATGCGCGTTGTCTGGCATAGGTAGGAGAATTACCGAAGCTGGATGACGCACAATATCAAGCGTTGCCTGTTTGCCATTCGGAAGTGCTATCTGGTCACGCACCGTGGTGAAGACTCGACCTGTGTGAACCACTTCGCTTCTAAGAAGCTTAGCTGAGCATTCTTTCATTACGTTTCTCCTGTTAGGCGACCGACGCTTACACGGAGTGACCTGGGTGCAGGCGACGACTCGCAGCTGCATTTCGCAAATCATCTAGAACAGTCTGAAGGTCAGACGGTAAGTGACTCTGAAAGGTGACTGGTTGTCCACCCTGAGGATGTTGAAACGACAGTTGCGCGGCATGTAGAAACGGTCTGTCGAGACGTTGGATTGCTCGAAGATGTGGAGGGCTATGGCGATGTTTCCCACCATACAAGGGGTCCCCTACCACGGGATGGCCAATTGCCTTCAAGTGGACACGAATCTGGTGGGTTCGACCCGTTGCAATCGATACCTCAAGAAAGGATACGCCTTCAAGATGTTCGGCCTTGGTTACACGAGTCTCGGCGTCCCGACTTCGCCTTGAACGGGTTGAAATTTTTTTTCGGTCGACCGGATCACGGCCAATAGGCAGATCGATTCGGCGGCCGGCTTGGACAACGCCCCAGACCATTACGAGGTAATGCTTGCGGACTTGTCGTTCTTGAAATTGGCGGGAAAGTTCAGAATGTGAATGGTCATTCTTGGCTACCACTATCAGGCCGGACGTGCCTCGGTCTAGTCGATGAACAATGCCAGGTCTTCGTTCGCCACCGATGCCGCTAAGGTCTTTAATGTGATGTAGCAGTGCGTTGACGAGTGTTCCTCGACGATGACCGGCTGCCGGATGTACAACCATCCCTGCGGGTTTGTCGATAACCGCAATATCGGTATCGTTGTACACAATCGTGAGTGGGAGATCTTCAGGACTGAGGGTTGCTGGTGCAGGAGGAGGAATTTCTAGGGTGACGAGGTCGCCTTCACGAACCATTGTGCTTGCGGCTGCGACCTTGTCGCCCACACGAACCACGCCTTGTTTAATGAGGCGTTGAATTTGAGATCGTGTCCGGTCGGAGATCTCTGCGGTCAGAACATGATCGAGGCGTCGTCCGGCATATTCCGCGGTGATTTGTATGCGAACGATGTTAAGAAAGGCCACTAGGCCGCTCGCAGGTTTGCGTCTGTGTGAGTCGGATTAGGCCTGCTAGTTCGTCCGAGTATGACCAGCATGACGATACTGGTTGGGATGAGGAGTAATGAGACGAACTGAGATGTTGATAGTAGGTCAAATACAGTTCCCCTTGGATCGCCTCGATAGAACTCGATCACGAACCTGGCAGTGGGGTATAACAGCAAATAGGTCCAGAAGGTTCGTCCCATAAAACCTCTTCCTGTACGTTCAGCGAAGAGCAGACCTCCAAGAATAAGCAATGCCGCTACAGATTCGTACAACTGGGTTGGGTGCAGGCTGACACCGAGGGGCGTTCCGACATTTGCTGCAGCAAGAGCGTGCCTGAATGTGATCCCTAAGAAGGAATCAGTTGGTTCGCCGTAGCAGCAACCTGCCATCAGACATCCAACACGGCCCACAGCTTGTCCAAGGACGATTCCTGGAGCAAACGCATCACAGGTTGTCCAAAATGGCATGCTGTGGCGCCGAATGAACCAGAAGGCGACGGCAACAGACAAGAGTAAACCACCATAAAACACTCCGCCTGACCGGAGAATTGTCCAGATCTCACTAGGGTTCTGACGAAAATGATCAAATTCGACGACGACCAGTAAGAGTTTTGCGCCGACCAATGCACTGACAATGATGTAGATGCCTAGGTCCATGACCCGGTCTCGATTGAGTCCTCTCGCTTCTCCCCTGACCGTGGCGTACCAGAGTCCGGTCAGGTAGGCTGACGCCAGCAGTACACCGTACGTGTAGATACTGATTGGTCCAAGATCAAATAGTTTCGGAAACATTCCGGTCCATCCAGGTCATGTCTAAGATTAGTAATGCCGCGCCGATGGTTATTCCGGCGTCCGCGACATTGAAAGCCCAAAAATGCCAACTGCGCCAATAGAAATCGACAAAATCGACTACGTAACCCTCGCTAACACGGTCAATCAGGTTCCCGGTCGCTCCGCCTATGACTAACGCTAAACCTATTTTCGCGACCATGCGTGGAATATCTGACTGCATCGCATATATACCGATAGCAATTAATGCTGTGAGGGCTACCAGTGTCATGAAAGTCGTTTTAAAAGGAAAGTCCACAGTGTTCAGGAACCCGAATGCGACGCCATAATTGTGTACATGAGTAAAACTCAATAACCCTGGTATTATTTCTATGCTGTTGTGCAGGGGAATCATCGCTTGAACCGCGGCTTTTGTGGTTTGGTCGAGGATAGCGACTGCACCGCCTAGTGTACCCAATGCGATTCTTGAGCCGTCTAACCTGGACCAAGTGATCAATTGGCCCATAGCTACGATTGTACTTTCAACGACGTGTCAGTTGGCATTTACAGACTCCGATAATGTACTAACGCAACGTTTACATAGCCCTTCAAGCGTTGGGTCTGTCGATACGGAGTCTACATAACGCCAACACCGCGGACACTTTATGCCCGTCACTCGCGTCACATTGATTTCGAGGGTGCCGTCTGGTTCTTGCCACGCGGTGGCTTCCTTGTCGGATATTCTTGAGTCACTTGGCATTTTCGCCTCAGTCGACAAGTCAACTTGTGAAGTAATCAGCAACATCGGGAGATCGGTTCTATAGGTCTCAAGTAGGGTCGCGGTTCTTCCCCAGGCTCGCAACACAACCTGGGCTTCAAGTGAAGTCCCAACGATTTTCTGTTTTCGGAGATGTTCAAGATCGATGTTGACAGCGTCGCGGATGTTTCTAAGTCTGGTCCATCGCTGGATCAGTTTGCGGTCTATCAATTGATCGGTATCCGTAGGAAAGTCGGCTAAGTGAACACTCTGACCGCGGTCGCCGGGAAGATGCTGCCAGAGTTCATCGGTGGTGACCGGAAGTAGAGGTGCCAAGAGACGGGTCAGACCTTCGGTGATTAAGTATATTGCGGTTTGTGCTGACCGTCGTTCCGGCGATGCCTCAGCGAATGTGTAAAGTCGATCCTTTGAAATATCGATATAGAAAGCGCTTAAATCGACAGTCAATAAATTGTTAACTGTGTGTGCAATCGTCTGGAAATCGTAATTGTCGTATGCTGCGAGTATTTTTTTTGTAGCATCGCCGTATAAAGCAAGTGCATAGCGATCAAGTTCCTGAAGATTCTCAATGTCAATGCACTCAGAAGGGTCGAAGTCGTATAGATTGGCGATTAAGATTCGCAATGTATTCCGAATTTTTCGATAGGCTTCGATGACACGGTCTAGGATTTCCTTCCCAATTCTGATCTCTTCTCTGTAGTCGACCATCGAAACCCACAGACGAAGGATTTCGGCGCCACTCTGTTTGATTATTGTTTGTGGTTCAATCATGTTGCCGAGTGATTTCGACATTTTTCGCCCTGACTCATCGACAACGAAACCGTGGGTAACAACTTGCTTGTAGGGAGCTTGTTCATGGGTTGCGACGCCGATAAGTAAGGAGCTTTGGAACCACCCTCGGTATTGGTCAGAACCTTCTAGATAGAGTGCCGCTGGCCACTTCAAGTGAGGGTTGTCTGTCTGAACGGCCTCAAGGCTTACACCGGAATCAAACCACACGTCGAGGATGTTCTCCTCACGATCAAAGTCTTTGCCTCCGCATTTTGGGCACATTAGGCTCTCTGGCACGAACGTCGCTAGGTCCTGTTCGTACCATGCATCAGCCCCGTGACGGGCGAAAACGGCTTCGGTGGAGTCAATGACGGCTGAACTTAGGATGGCTTCGTCGCAGGACCGACACCGCAGCGCCGGTATCGGTACACCCCATGAACGTTGCCGAGAAATGCACCAGTCCGGACGCGTTTCAAGCATGCCTCGAAGTCGTTTTTCTCCCCAGCGCGGGAACCAGTCAACCTGTGTAATCGCATCAACGGCTTGGGTTCTGAGGCTGAACACATCGGCCTCGGGTTGGGTGTCGGCAGCTGGCGCACCATCCATGGAGATAAACCATTGCGGTGTGGCCAAGAAAATAACTGGCCGGTGACACCGCCAACAATGAGGGTACGCGTGACTAAAATCACTTCTGTGCCACAAATGTCCTGCGTCGCGAAGAGCATTCTCAATCTCGGGGTTTGCGTCGAAGACTCGCATTCCTGAAAACTGTGCCACTTCATCGGTAAACCGACCACTCGAATTGACTGGTGCATAGACATCGAGACCATAACGTTGTCCTGTCAGAAAATCGTCGGCACCATGTCCAGGAGCAGTGTGAACCGCGCCCGTTCCTTGTTCCAGTGTCACGTAATCCGCGAGCACCGCTATCGAGTCACGGTCGTAAAGTGGATGCCGGAATCGAAGGCCCTCTAATTCTCGACCTTTGAATCGTGCAACAGGTGCTTCAAAGACTCGTCCTACGGACTTGCCAACTGCTTCTGCCAGTTGTTCAGCGACGATGACCACCGTGTCAGAAGTGTCGTAGGCTGCGTAATCGAATTCAGGGTGAAAGGCGATCGCAAGATTCGATGGAAGTGTCCAGGGTGTGGTTGTCCATATCAGGACAGACACGGTGCGGCCGTCCAAAGCAGGGGCTATACCGGCCAATTGGTTGGCACTGCTATCGGCTAGCGGAAAGTCTACGTAGATTGAGGGTGAGGTGTGCGGTTCGTAATCCACCTCGGCTTCGGCCAGTGCCGTACGGCAGCGTACACACCAATGGACGGGTTTCTTGCCTTTGTATACCAATCCCTTTTGTACAAGCGTTCCGAGCGCCTTCACGATTGCTGCCTGATAACTGAAGTTCATCGTGAGGTAGGGTGCGTCCCATTGTCCGATGATCCCAAGACGCTTAAAGTCTTCCCGCATCAACGCCACATACTTTTCAGCATATGTTCGACATTCTCGGCGAAAACCAGTGACACTTAATTCACGTTTCTTTTTCCCCAACTTCTTGTCGACTTGAAGTTCGATCGGCAGGCCGTGGCAGTCCCAACCTGGCACGTACGGTGCGTCGAAGCCCGCCATGGTTCGTGCCTTAACGATGAAGTCTTTTAGAATCTTGTTCAGCGCCGTGCCGAGATGGATCCGGCCGTTCGCATAGGGCGGTCCGTCGTGCAGAACGAAACGTGGGCAACCGGCCCGCAGTTCACGAATTCGTTCGTACAGCCCAATCGATTCCCAGCGGTCTATGGCTTTTGGTTCCGCCGTCTGAAGACTGGCTTTCATCGAGAAGCCAGTCCGGGGCAGGTTTAGTGTGTCCTTCCAGTCGGTCATTGGGAAAACGAGCCTCATTGTAGTTCAAAGCTTGGGAAGTTCGCCGGTCAAGACGGTCTGTCTTAGACAAGGGCTTATATAATGACCGGCAACTAAGCGCCGCCGAGCATTCAATAAAGTGACTAAATCGTCTAAAGCCTGGAATGTTCAGTGGATTGAATGCTCCCTGTAGGGGGGAATCGAACGGATAGTCTGGTCGGGGAAATCCGTCAGTAACGGATGCTATTGGGGTAGCCGTTACATTAACTATCTGAGAGAGATTGACATGCCTACTTCTAAAAAGGGACCAGACTTTGACTTGTTTGGGAAGGAACTAAAAAAACTGTGGGCTAGCCGTGGGAGTATGAGGGATGATTTGCCAGAGTCGCTACCGCTCGACAAAACAACAGCGACATTCTTTAAACCGCGAAAAAACCTGCCAACAACGCTGATGCAGACTGATCGCCGAGGGGATTGTGAGTTTCGTCAAGTTCATCCAGTGGTT
>Ga0310121_10003359_pt1 | contig 14641 bp, 12 predicted proteins | sample CB27_Tmax_986_MG_FD_203504 | JGI IMG/M metagenome (GOLD analysis project Ga0310121, IMG submission 203504) | Marine microbial communities from Western Arctic Ocean, Canada - CB27_Tmax_986 | ecosystem: Environmental > Aquatic > Marine > Oceanic | place: Canada: Western Arctic Ocean | collected...
TGATGTTTCCAGAACGGTTATTTCGAACTTTGGGGATGAAAAGTATGGGGAGAGTTTTCTAATCGCCAGGAGAAGGGCGATTAGAATTGTAAGGCCTGCGACGAGGAGAATCACTGCTGCCAAATATTTCTTCCTGCGGGTGGAGGGCATCGTGGCTGGAATGGTACAGGATATCAGACATGAACATCTTGGTCAATTTGCAATCACAGCGTATGCTGAGGACGAGATGTCACCTTAGAGCTACATGTCTGGAATCGTGATTACTTTCGTTGCCCATCAGGAGGGGACCCTACCGCCACGATGTAAAGTACCAGCGACAACCACACCAAATTCCTGAATCCGAAACTCATCGAGAGCAATACCGCGAGTGATGCTGCAACGACCGAAGCAAAGCCATTAATTCCCCACGCCCAGGGAACCAGCGAAGGCGCCACCCTTTCGCAGCTGATCAACCCTTGGGAAAAAGGAACTCCCATCGCCATAGCCATCGGCGCCAGTAGAAGGACTGAAACGATCGATCTTCCTGCCAGTGGAAGAGCGCCCAAGGCGCCCAGTCCCGGTAGGATGAAACCTGCATAACCGATTCCAAATAAAACTATGAGCGCCACTGAAACGGCGATGCGGTTAGCGGGTTGCCTGCCAAGCCTATTTCCGAAAAAGCTTCCCACACCCGAAAATATAAGGAAGCTAGCGAGAACAACAGCAGTAGCCAGGACCGGGTGCCCCAGATAAAGAGTGACCTTCTGGATGAATGCCATCTCAAGAAAGAGAAAGGCGAGCCCAATTGCGGAGAAGTAGATAAGGATTCTGAGGCGATGCCGTGTCTGCCCCGATTCCCTTCTTAACCGTCGTAGCGGTAACAGGATCAGGAGGGCAGCCACGAGGGTGGCCTGAACGAAGCTGAAAACCAGGACCACATAACCATACTCGATCTGCGCCGCGGCGTTCGGGCCCATCCGGTACGCGATCGGCAGCAGTCTCCAGCGGAAGAAGTTGAAGAAGTATGGGCGGTCGTCCGTTGCAGGGTGGACATCAAATAGCGATTCCTCGAAGAATCTGTTCGAATCACTATAGAAAAGTTTTCGAGCTGCATCGTGGATGGCCGCCCGCCCCTCCATCCCTCCTGCTTGAGTCAGAGTACCCAACTCATGAAAATAACCCGCCGCCTCCTGGCTCATACCAGGATACCAAACCGTCTGAAAATTGCGTGTTGTGCAAAAGCGCTTTAACCCCTCGAGCTCAGCCGATGAAAAAGGGTCCTTCGATACGATCAGGTTGGCTGCAAATTGAAAGCGAACCATCGCGAGGTGATTCTTTGGGTCATCGACTCCTTGATTTCGTAACGCTTCGACCGCCGTTGCAAAGAGTTTGATGGAGTCGCGCGGTGGGAACTGAATCCACCGGACAATGGAAAGACATCCATCGGGACTTAACCGTTCAAGGATTCGCTCGAAGGCTTCGACTGTGTACAGATAGCTCTCGTTGAGCGCATAAACACCGCTCGATGCGGTTGAAAAGGAGTCCAGAAGTGGAATAACAATCAGATCATACTCTTCCCGGGACGATTGCAGCCATGCGCGCGCCTCAGTAACGACTGTTTCGACTTCATCCTTTTGATAGACATTCCCTGCCGCGGTGGCCAGGTCGCCCCGGACCAGGTCGATGACCTGCCGGTTTAAATCGAGGGCGGTGATACGCGGAACGTTGTGGTAGGCGGCGAGATGGAGGTCAGATCCTCCTCCCGAACCAATGACGAGAACTTGGGTTGGTTCCCGGACATGATAGGCTGCCGCAGGAATCGACCAGTCCAGATATTCTGCCTGAGTCATCGTTTCGATGCGGCTGATCGTAGTGGCCCGGCCTCCATCACTGGTGAGCATCATCTGTGGCGGTAGGGGACCGCCATAAATGGGTGAGAGGTCCACTACCTCATGGATAGCATTGCCCGACACCACATCAATCCGACCGAGTGGGCTGTGCCTTTGGAGAATCCTTTCTGAGCCAGCCAGCCGAAGCAGAGAGGGGAGGGTCTTGTACTCGTTCATGCGGATCTCGGCCTTCTGGGCGAGGACGGCCAGGAGGACCACCAAGGCTGCTCCGGCTCCGTTGAGGAACCTGATTCTGTTGGTTGCCGCCGGAGAAGAAAGGAAGGCTGATAGAGCGGCCATAAGACTCGCGATGGCAAGCAGCGACTGGATCGGGGAACCGTATTGAAGGACAACGAAAAGGCAGGCTCCCACTCCACTTCCCACCAGATTGACCGCATACCATTTGTTGGCCTCGCGAGCCTTTGTGATGAGGAACAGACCGATGAATACGGCGCCAAAGAGGAAGGGAACAAACAGAATCAGTTGCGTCGCGAGAACCCACAGCCATTGAGATGGACTCCATAAAACCTCCAACGTTCGGATAGGCAGAAACTGGCAAAACAGATAAGAGGATGGCGCGCTAATCGCGAATCCCCAGGCGCTGGCCCACAAGACAACCGTGGAATGTGCCACGACCCACCCGCGCCAGAGGGATAGGACCGTTCCGGACACCCCGAACCCAAGCAGGGCGGTACTAATAACAAAATATGAAAAGTGGTGGTACTCCGCGATCATCATCAGCCGCATCAGGATAATTTCGAGTCCCAATACAGCTGCGGAAATAAGGAAGAGGCTCAAAGAGTGTCTCATGAAAGACACAGCTTAGCGTCCGTAAGGTGATTTACAATTCCCCGATGTGACCCTAGGTTTAGGTCCTGTGGAAAACTCCCCCCTTTCTCTCCCGCGGGCGGTCATTATCGACTGCAGCGGACACTTCGAGGAAATAGCTCCCTCTTCGCTATTTTACGAGACGCCGGGACGGGAGGTCCCATACCTTGCCGCACTGCAATTGCTGTCACTCTTTCCTAGAAATTCCTGAGCTTTCACTGAATCCACTTTCTCGGCTATCGCGGATTTAATCCATTCATCGATGGGAAATCCGTCCTTTGCCGCAAGGTCCATAACCTGCGCGTGAAGTGATTCAGACAAACTGATACTGATGGTGTCCATGAAACCTCTCCAATCTTGTTTTGAAACTCGAGGAGTAACGACTAGATCAACCAAACCTTCAGTCCCCCCATCTTCAAGGTGGGGTCTTGCGATGTCATTCGACACCGATCCAGACCCTCAGGCCCTCCCAAATAGCAATCGTTGTGCCAATAAGAGAGAGGGTGGAAAGATGCGGAACTTAAAGGGATTCACCGTGTATCAGGGACCACGGGAGCACTCAGTTGGATATTCCTTATATCACGGTGAGATGGGGTCTCGGCGATTGTCTACACCTGAGGATCAGGCATACACTTTCCAAAAAATGGGAGGGCGCGTAACCTTAGCTAACAGGTGACGAAGGGGAATCAACTATCTTGAATTATCCGAAGACTCCAGATTCAAAACTGAAGTGGGGCATTCTCATCCTTTTCGCCTCTTCTGGGCCAATCATCATTGTCGTGGCAGGATTTCTCACACTATTTTATTTCAAACCGCCGCCGCCCCTCGAAGTGATCGCGGGACCGGCTCAAATCCTCCAAGAGGCTTTGGAGAATTACCACACTGAAAAGGAAAGATATCCACCAACCCTGTCAGACTTGCTTCCAATTTATTTGGACAAATTTCCCGAACCGGGTTGGGGGACAGGAGGATGGGGTTATAAGGTGGGAAACGATGGCCAAGCCTACAGTTTTTTTCTAGGAAAGGGTGAATCCGCTTATCCCCGGTGCTTTTATGACAGTGTCGAAGGCAGGTGGCGGGTTGATAGTTAGACCGGTTGAAGCTGGAGTTTTCAAAGAACTGGGGAGAACATTATCAATGTATTTTTTCCACCACCCAGACCCTCATATGGTCCATTGGACCGGATGGAATCAATTCTCTTAAATGGGAAGGCGACAATTTTTCGATCAACGACGAACTATACTTAATATGCACTGGCGACGATGGGGAGCTATCTTGCCATCAGACAGAGAAGGGTAAAAGTGATCAGTAGGAGAGTGTCCTGTTGGGAACCTACGGGAAATGCCGATAGATATCACGCCGACTAAGACAGCGGACGAATTCGACCGTGTCTCCCTCAACGGCCACCCCTAATCGAAAATTTCCGATCCGTATCCTAAAGAAGGACTTCGCTCCGGTGATCTTCTTGAAGTTGGTGACCTCCTGGAGGTCTTCGGCACATTCAATTTCCTCAATCTTCTCTTTCACCTTCCGAAGTAAGGCGGTGTCCTTGAGATTTCTCAAATCTCTCTCGAAGCTCTTACGGAAAGCGGTTTTCAACCCTGTCCCTCAATCGCTTTGAAAACATCTTCACGGGAACAGATATCGGTTTCACGTCCCTTCTTAATTGCTTCACCAATCGCCAAGTCTTCGATCACTTCAGCCAATATTTCATGAACGAGGTGGCGGTCTTCGGTCAGGGCCTCTCTTAGCGCTTCTTTCACTGTCCGCTTAAGTGCATCTTTATCGATGTTGATCACTTCGCCCATGACGATTCAATCCTTTCTCACCGGATCTACTTACTCTTCCTATTATAACACAACAAACTAGAGATGCGGCAGGGTAGGTTCAGGCCTCTAGAACCGACTGCTTCATGTTGCGTACCCCTCATTCCCCCTCAATCGCCCCGGTCATCGGAACAAAGCGCACCAACTCCAGATTCTTCGATCGCGTCGTCCCATCCTCTTGCTTCGTCAAAAGCATCAAACGCTGCGTGGCGAATGGACCGCCAACCGGGATGCACATCCGCCCTCCCGGTTTCAATTGTTTGATCAGCAAGGATGGGATGTGTGAAGCAGCGCAGGTTACAATGATCGCGTCGAAAGGCCCGTGTTCCTCCCAGCCGAAATAGCCATCTGCGTGTTTGGTTCGGATGACCGAATACTTGCGTTCCTTTAACAGGTCCGCAGTCTTCTTGGCCAGTTCCTCAACGATCTCAATCGTGTAAACACGGTGTGTTAATTCAGAGAGGATTGCTGCCTGATAACCGGAGCCGGTACCGATTTCCAGAACCGCATCTCCCGCCTTGAGTTCGAGTGCCTGGGTCATCAGGGCCACAATAAACGGCTGAGAGATGGTCTGGGCGTACCCAATTCCGAGCGGACGATCCGCGTAGGCCAGCGATTGAGCCTTATAGGGAACAAACCAATGGCGCGGCACATTGCGCATTGCATCCAGCACTGCCGGGTCTTTGACATTTCGTCCCCAGGTTACCAGCTGTTCTTTAACCATCTCCTCCCGTTCTTTCTTCCGCTCTTCAGTCCGCGGAGGGGACCATTTGATTTCGCTTGTTGCGGAAGATGGGCCGGGAGTTTCTTCAGCCCAACAAGGGGAAAGGTTGAGGAGAAGAAAGGTGAGAAAAAGGGCGCAAGGCGTGTTCATGACGCGATCTCTCCTGAGGCTGATCACTTATTCTACCACCAGGCGTTACGAACGTACCATCCTGTTACCGCTCGAAAGAAGTTTCGTTTGCTCGTGGGAACACTTCCATGTCAATCACATTCAATTTTAGGAACAGATGTACCGAAGAATCATGTCCCAGTTCAGGGACGATCAAAAAGAGGCAGGGGATCTAATCCCCTGCCTCCTGTATGTGATCGCATATCGGGTGGGTACGCCCGCAGCGGGCTACCCTACCGTGAGAAGATGGTCTCGTTCGGGAACAACTGCATGTTGACCACATCCTGCGCAGCCCGGAACGGCGGTGGCGGCACGAAGAGTGGCGCTAAACTGCCGGGGACGCTCCGTGTGGAGCCGAAGGCGAAGACACTACCGAACTTATCCATCGTGTAGAACCCGTCCGGACAACCCAGTGAGAAATCGAGGTCCTTAAAGATCGAGAAGGCATCGATGCCGAAGTTAGCCGGATCACTCTCGTCAACGCCGACTGTGTCCGGATCATCAAAGCCAACGACCAAGTAGGGCATACCCACGGTGGTGATAGGAGTTCCGGGGTTATTCGGATCTTCGTTACGGCTGAAGAACACCGGGTTGGCCGGGTCGTTCACAGGCACCGGGTGAATGCCGCCCCATCCATCAAGGATGACGACACCGCCAAGATCTAATCCCTTATCACCACTGGTAGTTAGCAGGTCCACATCGCGCGCGATGTCCAGACCAGGGAAGAACGGGAACGCATACCCATTCGGCGCAGGCTCTAGCAGACGATTGGGATCATTTGCCGATAGACTGTTCCAAGTTCCGGAAGCGACATCTGTTCCATCCGGGTTGATTTGGCGATGTCCGCCCTGGGTGTCTATGACCAGATACCCATCAGCCCGATTGTCCGCGGGCCGTAAGTCGATTACCTGGAGGGCGACCGCCCTCAAACTCGCGCCTCCCGGATCGGCGACACCGGAATTACGCATCGCCCCGAACCCTACGTCGTAACCGTACACACCCATCTGGTCTGTTCCGGGTACGAGTGCGGGATCGGCTGGTTCCTTGGCGGTGCCAGCACGGTAGATTCCGCCGAAGTCGGTCAGGACCCAGGCCCCTTGAGAATCTCGCGTTAACTGGAAGTCTGTTGCGCGTCCGATCGGGAATTCGGTGCTGGTTGTAAACATGAAATCTTGAGCAATGCTGCCGCCGCCTTGAACAAAGTGAAGGATTCCGGATCCATCAAGAACAACAAGGTCATCAACGGTCGTCTTAAGTTGCGATAGGGCTCGCTCCAGATCGATGGCAAGGTCACCCAGGGAGAGGCTGCTGGTGATATTGGGCGGGTTCCCCACTGGCTGCAATCCACCGGATGAGAGCAGCAGGTAAAGCCCGGCGTCGCAGCCCGAGACGGTTATCTCTGAAGGCGTGGGGGTTGCGGTGACCACGATAATTTGGGTGTTTGTCGCCGTACCGGTCGCGGTCGGCGTAAACGGTGTTTCCGTTTGAGTTGGAGTTGAAGTTATTGGTGGAATGGTCGTGAATGTAGGTGTGAAAAGAGGACCAGTTATTGTTGTATTGGTCGGTGTAGGAGGTTCTACCATCTGAGTATCGGTGGGAGTCGGTCCGCCAGCGCCAACGTTTATCTTCGCGCCGGGGGATATGTCCGAACCAATGAGGATCGCATTGCTGCTCGCGCTTCCACTGACAAAATCGTAATTTTGGCCGCCCACACTGACACCTGCCTGAACGGCCTCCACGCTGGACACATAGTTTAACTCGATGCAGGAACCTTCAGGACAGGTTCCCAGGAATGCCACTTCAAAATTAAAGAGTTTGATAAATCCATCAGCGCCGATGGCTACTGGAGCCGGGAGGGCATTCGTCCAGGTAAAATCAAACTCCAGGAACGCCCCCTGCGCAGGGACGAAACCGCTTGGTATGTCACCTAGAGAAAGCATCGAGTTGGGTATATCAATCGATTTATCCGTTCTGAGCCGGGTAACGTTACTCGTCACCGTCGATGCCGCGTCACCTTGGATGACAACACAGCCCGTGACGGAAACCGTTCCCGGAGCGACAGTGATCATGCTTTGAACACCTGCCGTGTTCAGGTCCAAGTCGATAGCGACAGATGGCCCGATGCTTGCCCCCGCGAAGGAGGGAGCACATATCACCAGAAAGGCGATTGGTATGGCGAGCGAATTAAATCTTGGAACATTTGATGAGTAATTTTGGGTTCTGAATCGTTTCATTTTTTCGTACCCCTTCCGAGTTGAAGCTTGGAGAGCACCCTGGCCCACAAGGGGAGCCTAGCACAACGGGACAGGGATGGAATACGGGGTGATCTTGGCTTGCCGGGTAGCGATCTGGCCATGCCTGGGAGGGCGAGGCTCCCGCCGAGCCACCAGCGGAATGGCGCGGAGGCCATTCCCTACAGCCAAGCTGTAGGGAACGCCGTCCCTGGCGTTCCGTGGTTCAAACATCCTGGCGTTCCGGGGCTCTTGCATCCCGGCGTTCATGGGCTCCTGGGTTCTACATGAACCTTAATCTTCCGCGTCCCGATGCACTGTTTCGGACGAAAAAGCAGGTAAACAGATCGAAACGTACTGGGCGCCCCCTTCCTCCGGGGTGCTGTACCGGACCCATTCGCCCCGGTGTGCCAGGACCGCCTGCCCGGCAGTGACGTCGAACGAGCCGTCCTGGTGGGTCACCCGGAGCATTCCATCCAGGACATAGGAAACCTCATCGAACTCCGGCCGCTGCCCCGGCTCCGACCACCCGGTGGGGGCATTCATGTGGGCCAGGCTCAGTGAGTCGGTTTCACTGTTTACATGGCCGACATACTCATCGATGGTTTTTGGTAGGTTTCCGACCGCGGGGACTCGTGTGGGGCATTTGATGTGTGTGGGCATTTGGGGTTTGCTCCTTCTAATTAATTCTTAGGTTCCAGTTCGATCCAGGAATACTCAGTTCTAAGCACACCTCCATCTATCGGATCGGTATGTACCATCTTTATTACGATGTCTAGGTCTCCATCTTTGTCAACGTCGTAGAAGGCGGCCTTGGAAGCGTCCCTATGCGTGCAAGGTAGACCGCCGATATGTTGCCTTCGGTAAAAATCAGGATTTTCATTTCCGTAATAGATTCGCATTATCGTATCACCTGGATCAGCGATCCAGAGATCGGTTAAGCCATCTCCATCGACATCGTTGAATCCAATGGCAGTTGCGTAGGAGGGGAAAGAACTGATTGAGTACCGGTAGGCATCCTCGTAACCTGAAACATTTACAGTGACCTCCATACCACCAATACACTGTATTGTGTCCATTTTGTCGTCCCCATCGATGTCCTCCTCGTAATGAATTATCTCGTGCTCACCGGGTTGGTCAGCATTATCTATCACAGAGCCGCCTCCACCCAACCGACGCCTCATCGTCCCGCTTGAATGCTTCTTGATGACTGCTTCGATGTCATCGAGACTATGCACTGACCCCTCTAAGGGCTTGGAAGAAACCACTTTAACACGTTTTTCAGTCTCGAATGGCCCCCGAAGGAACGGGAAAATCTTTACGGCAAGCAATCCGGTCGCGTAGATCAGAACACCCAGCAAGAAAACACCCGCAATGATCGATCTGCCCCAGTTGACTTGCTGTGTCCATGGGACGGGCGCGACTCTCGGAGGCGACTTCGCAGGGAGTTCCTCTTCAGAGCTGTTCTCCGGTGAAGATGGGACAGGGTGTAAGGGAATACCTTGTTTCCATCGTGGTTTTCCCTGCTCATCTGCATAAAATATCCTCATGACATTATCTGCTGGATCTGCGACCCATGCATCAATACGTCCATCTCCATCGATATCATCGAGGCCGACTGATTGAGGACTAGAGAACCCTCTCGTGGAGATTTTCTCCCAGTTATCCGCCCCAGTAACACCCGAAATCGTGTAGTTAAGACGGCTAAGGTGGTATATAATTGAATCCGACTCACCGTCTTGATCTACATCTGCCTCGAAAACAATTGCCTTTCGTTTTCGGACCCTCCCTTGGTGTTTATAATCTCGCTGTTCAGTAAAGGAACATTTTTCAATCACTAGATCAACTTCCTCAACCAGGTGGCCTGGCAACGATGCAGCTCCATCTTTGACAGGATTAACCCTTTCATCCCTCACGAAGGAGGCGTCGTACCAGGACCGGATTATCAAGAGACCAAAGAATAAGCAGAGTGCCAGGCCGCATCCGATCAGACAACCAGAAAACCGCCGCTTCTTCGGTTCTTCTTCGGCCATGGCATGCGCGTGACCGAACTACACCCCAAACTGCGTCAGATGATGATCAAAATGCATCCCGATTGTGCGGCGCCAGTAATCCAGGGTGAGCGGACCGATGATCGGGTTGACCGTTATCCGTCCGGGTTCTTTGTTGGCCGCTGCAACAAAGCGGTCGAGGGCATCGTACAGACGGTTTCGTTCCGATTCGAAATCCCCCTGTGGTTCGGGAAGGAAAATGGGCGGGGCGGGCAGTTTGCCTTTTGGCCAGGGGAAACCGGAATGGAAAGCAAACCATTTCATGAAACCGCGCACAATCGGTTTGCTGTCGTCGGCGACTTCGATCTCCGCTAATCCGATCTCAATGTTGCGTACGAGATGGGCCATCAAATGCGGCGGATCGAACTTCCCCCAAGCGGGCTTGGTATCCGCGTTGATTCCGCTTAAGCGTTCCTTGATTTTTGGGAGTGTTTCGTTGCTTAGGATAATGACTGCCGGCATGGTTGGGGTCCTCCTTTGAAGGAGCTTCTCGGATGCTCGCGCAGGAGTTGTACTCCTGTGCGGAACCTCGTTATGGAGTCTAACTCTCGCCCCAGTATTGGTCCAGGAGTGCAACTCCGGGACCAGGGGGAACGCGCAAGTTCCACCTGTTCCCAAACTGTGCATCCTCTGTGCCATCCCTGGGGGCAAGTTCTGGTCAAGCGCGGTTGCTTTTCCTCTAAACCCCCGCCCTTCCTGGACTTGGCAGCTGTTGGGAAAATCTATGGAGCCGTCCCCTCAAAATCGCTTGCAAACCTCAAGATGTAGGGTTATAGTTCCGATTATATCACAAGATGTCGGTGATAGGCGGTTTTTGCCAGTTTTCGAAAAAAGGCCTCGAAATGAGCCTTTTCAAGGGGATGGGGAATGAGTTTCGAGATTCGAAAACCGGCGTCACCAAGATCTGCGCGACATAGGGAAGGTTCAGTTTCACGACGGGGATTGAGGGCGGAGAGTTCGCAGCACACTCTCTTTTTCTGAGTACTTTTTTGTCTGGCAAAGCCGCAGGGTAAGGTCGGGATCTTTTTCGATAGCCATCTCGACCCCCGCTATTGGTGCCGGTATCGGACAGAAGGCGCTTTCCCTTCAATCTCGCCCGACCCATCCGCCTTGGAGCGGTGAGCCGACATCTGCGATCACCATAAAGGGGAGGCACTCATCATGAAAACAGTTCGCCGATTTACTCACGCAGATCAGGATCCTTACTCCAGCCTAAACTTCGTTCCAAGGACCTCCCGGATTACCAATACCGATGGAAGTGTGGCGTTCGAGGCCAAGGGCGTTCTCGTTCCGGAAAAGTGGTCTCAGGTGGCCACCGATATCCTGGCGCAAAAGTATTGCCGGAAGGCGGGTGTGCCAACACGGATGGTCAAAGTCGAGGAGAGGGGAGTCCCCGAATGGTTGCAGCAGTCCCGTCCTGACAATTCAACTCTGGAGGGTTTGCCCGAAGAAGATCGAACCACCATGGAAAAGGATGGTCGCAAGGTTTTTAATCGAATGGCCGGCTGCTGGACCTATTGGGGTTGGAAGAACGGTTTTTTTGATTCGGAGGGAGATGCGGCAACCTACTTTGATGAAATGCGATATACGCTCGCCGCTCAGATGGGCGCGCCTAACTCGCCGCAGTGGTTCAACACAGGCCTCCATTGGGCTTATGGCATCGATGGTCCCCCGCAGGGGCATTATTATGTGGATCCCAAGACGGGTCAGGTAAAAAAGTCGGAAAGCGCCTACGAGCGTCCCCAACCACACGCCTGTTTCATTCAATCGGTCGGCGATGACTTGGTCGGCGAGGGCGGGATCATGGACCTATGGGTTCGCGAGGCGCGGTTGTTCAAATATGGGTCAGGAACCGGGTCGAACTTTTCCAATCTTCGGGGTTCGGGAGAACGGCTTTCGGGCGGTGGTAAGAGTTCCGGTCTGATGAGTTTCCTGCGCATCGGCGACCGTTCCGCCGGCGCGATTAAATCAGGTGGAACAACACGCCGCGCAGCCAAGATGGTGGTCGTCAACATCGACCACCCTGACATCGAAAGTTTCATCAACTGGAAAGTCCACGAAGAACAGAAGGTCGCAGCAATGGTCGCCGGGAGCCGCACCTGTAACACCCACCTGAATGCCATCCTCCAAGCCTGCCATAATACAGGAGCCGCCGAGGGCGAAAAGCGTTTCGATCCCAAATCAAACCGTGATCTACGAATCGCCATCCGTAGTGCGCGCGATCACAATGTCCCCGATAATAATATCCAGCGCGCCGTTCAACTCGCCTCTCAAGGGTACACCGCCATTGAGTTTCCGTTGGTGGATACCGATTGGGAAGGCGATGGATACTCCACTGTATCCGGGCAGAATTCAAACAACTCCGTGCGTGTCACCAACAGCTTCATGACAGCAGTCCGCGAGGATTCCAATTGGGATCTTACCGAACGTACGACCAGGAGAGTGGCGAAAACACTCCCTGCGAGAGATCTCTGGGGTCAGATTTCCTACGCCGCTTGGGCCTGCGCGGATCCCGGCCTTCAGTTCGACACAACCATTAACGAGTGGCACACCTGCCCCAACGATGGCCGCATCAATGCCTCGAATCCCTGTTCGGAATACATGTTCCTGGATGACACCGCGTGCAACCTCGCATCGGTGAACTTGATGACCTTTTACAATCGCGAAACCGGGGAGTTTGACATCGAGGGCTACCGTCACTCCTGCGCCCTTTGGACCGTGACCCTGGAGATTTCCGTCCTCATGGCGCAATTCCCCTCAGCAGAGATCGCCCGCCTCTCCCATGAGTTCAGGACACTCGGTCTGGGTTATGCCAACCTGGGGACACTGCTGATGGTCATGGGAATCCCTTACGATTCGCCGGAGGCGCTGGCGATCTCGGGCGCTTTGACCGCTATCATGACATCCCAGTCTTATCTTTCTTCAGCGGAGATGGCGCAGCAACTTGGACCGTTCCCCGGTTTTTACCGGAACCGTGAGCCGATGCTGCGGGTCATCCGAAACCATCGCCGCGCCGCTTACAACACACCGAAGGATGAGTATGAAGTACTCACTGTCTTCCCGACTGCCATCAATCCTGAGATCTGCCCACCCGACATGCTCGCTGCGGCTCGCGAGACCTGGGATGAAGCGCTCTCCCTCGGCGAACAACATGGCTATCGGAACGCTCAGGTCACAGTTATCGCACCCACCGGAACAATCAGCCTGGTAATGGATTGCGACACGACTGGCATCGAACCGGATTACGCTCTCGTGAAGTTCAAAAAATTGGCTGGCGGCGGGTATTTCCGGATTGTTAATCAGTCGGTGCCAACTGCGCTCGCGCGCCTGGGGTACGAGCCGAAGGAAATCGATGAGATGGTCGAGTACATCGGAGGTTCTGCTTCGCTGGATCGGTCCCCGCATATCAACCGTCAGAGTCTTATTGATAAGGGCTTTACAAAGGGGGTGCTCGACCGGATTGAACAGGAACTCTCCGCCGCCTTTGACATCCGATACATCTTCAATACTCACATAGCCGGGGAGGAATTCTGCCGGGACCACCTGGGCATCCCCGAAGAAAAGTTGGCTGCTTGGGATTTCAATCTGCTTAAAGAAGTCGGCTTTAGCGATGAGGAAATCACTGAAGCCAATGAGGCAATCTGTGGGCGGATGACCATCGAGGGCGCGCCGCATATTAAGGCAAAACATCTGCCGGTTTTTGATTGCGCCACCCAGTGTGGACGAACCGGCAAGCGTTTTATCCAGCCGGGCGGGCATCTGCGCATGATGGCCAGCGCCCAGCCTTTCATTACAGGCGCCATTTCCAAGACCATCAACATGCCGAACCAGTCAACCGTGGACGACATCGAGAAAGCGTACGATCAAAGCTGGCAACTGATGATCAAGTCCATCGCGCTCTACCGGGATGGATCGAAACTGTCACAACCACTCTCGGCTTCCGCGGTCGAAACCCTTTCGGACGCGGATTTCGAAAAGGGATCTTCCGATCAAACGCCGCAGGGGCAGGTGGCCGAGCGAATCGTGCATCGTTACCTCGCCAAACGCCGCCGGCTCCCGAACCGTCGCGCCGGCTACACCCAAAAAGCGCGTGTGGGCGGACACAAGGTTTACCTACGGACCGGGGAGTTTTCCGATGGAACTATCGGCGAGATCTTCATTGACATGCACAAGGAAGGCGCTGCCTTCCGAAGCCTGATGAACTCGTTCGCCATCTCCATTTCGCTCGGTCTCCAGCATGGTGTCCCGCTCGAGGAGTTTGTGGATGCCTTTGTCTTCACCCGTTTCGAGCCCAACGGCGGTGTGGATGGGAACCCGTACATCAAGATGAGCACTTCGGTCATTGATTACATCTTCCGCGAGTTGGCCATTTCTTACCTGGGCCGTCATGAGCTCGCTCAGGTCAAACCCGAGGACCTTCGATCCGACACTCTGGGCCGTCCGGAGGATGAACCGACCTTCGATGATGAGGAAATCGTCGAGGAACGTATTGTCCAGGCTGAAGTTACCCAGCCGCCACCGCCACTTATCGGAAGGTCCCCTCGAGTGGATGCAGCCAACGGTTCCGGTAATGGAAATGGCAACGGTAACGGTTCTCACGCGAGTGGATCCACTGGGAATGGCAACGGTTCTCATCCCAAGGAAGAACCCGTCGCCGTGGCGGCAGCTGCCTCACCCGATACCGGGGCTCTCCAGTTTATCCAGAGGGTTGCGGAAGCGCGGTTAAAGGGATATGAAGGGGATGCTTGCGCGAATTGTGATTCGTTGACGCTGGTTCGGAATGGAACATGCCTAAAGTGCATGACCTGCGGGTCAACCTCCGGTTGCTCGTAGGTTTCGGGGGGAAGAAATTCCGGATCGGCGATAACCTTTAGGGGGCTTACCGGGTAGGGCCGGTGGCCCCCTTTCTTTATTCGGAATGAACCTCCTCCATCAGTCCCCCGCG
>Ga0310121_10003360_pt1 | contig 14641 bp, 15 predicted proteins | sample CB27_Tmax_986_MG_FD_203504 | JGI IMG/M metagenome (GOLD analysis project Ga0310121, IMG submission 203504) | Marine microbial communities from Western Arctic Ocean, Canada - CB27_Tmax_986 | ecosystem: Environmental > Aquatic > Marine > Oceanic | place: Canada: Western Arctic Ocean | collected...
CTGGGAGTCCAATGTCACCCAGCTAGACGGTGCTTCCTTTGACCTAGCCCAGCTCATGGCGGCCGCCCAGGCGGTGCCGTTCCTGGCCGAGCGACGCCTGGTCATCGTGCGCGGCCTGCTGTCCACGACGGAGACCCAGCGCCAAGCGCCGCGCCGCGGCAGAGGTGCGGCGTCCGCAAGGACCGCTGCCTCGCCTGGTCCCGGGCTTGCCGAGGCCCTCGAGGAGCTGCCGCCCACCTCGGACGTGGCCTTCGTGGATGGCCGTCTTTCCCGCGACAATTCCTTGTTCAAGGAGCTGGCCCCAACGGCCCAGGTCCAAGAGTTCCCCGTTTTGCGCCGCGAGGCCCTGTCTCGCTGGATCCGCGACCGTATGGCCCGGAAGGGCGGAGGCATCAGCAGCCAAGCGGTGGCCGAACTGGTGGACCTGGTGGGAAGTAACCTGTGGGCCATGGATACCGAGTTGGAGAAACTGGCGACCTACTGTCACGACCGGCCCGTCGAGGCCGAGGACATTAGGGCACTTGTGTCGTCCGCGCGGGAAACCAGCGTTTTTGCCCTGGTGGACGCCATCATGGAGCGGCGCACCGACGACGCCTTTCGCCTGACCGAGCGCCTGATGGAGACGGGCAGCACCGGCCCATACTTGCTGGGCATGATCGGCCGGCAGGCCAGGCTGGTAGCCTTAGCCCAGGCGCTGGCGCAGGAGAAGATGTCCCAGGCTGAGTGGGGTGGCCGCCTGGGTATCGCCCAAGAGTTCGTGCTGCGGAAGACCATCGAGCAGGCGCGCCGCTTCTCGCCGGACCAGATTCGCCAGCTCTATCGGCTGTTGGTGGAGACCGATGTGGCCATGAAGACAGGCGTGGTCTCCGAGGAACTGGCCATGACCGAGCTGCTCGCCCGAGCGGGAGCGGCGCGAAGGGCACCACGTCCAGTGGCCCGGTGATGCGCTTGGTCCCGGTGCTGGCAGTCCGGTTGCGGCACGCGCCTTAGCAGTGCTGCCTCGACGTTGTCCCCTTTGTCTTCCTCTGGTATGCTCGTGGGATCTGCTCGCTTCCGTAGATAGGATGGCACCATGCCCTTTGGATTGGGTACACCTGAGTTGATCATCATCCTGGTCATTGTGCTTCTCATCTTTGGCGTCGGCCGATTGCCCGAGGTGGGCAGCGCCATGGGCAAGGGGCTTCGCGAGTTCCGCCGGGCGGTAGGCGGAGGCGGTGACTCGAAACAGGCGGGGGATTCAAAGCCGGAAGAAGAGAAGGGGAAAGCCGAAGCGGGTGAAAGCTCCGAGAAGTAGTAGTGTCCGTACATGGCCTGATACCATGGGCGCTGAGCGTCCACAACCGCCCTTCCGGCGGTATTTTTTTCAACTGAGGTGCACACCAAGGAGGTCACTTATGGAGAAGCGGCAATATTCCTGCCCAAAGTGCAATGGAGTAAAGTATAGGTCTGGAGAAATAAGGACCACAGGGTCCGGCATATCCCGGTTCCTAAACCTACAGAACCAAAAATATGCCACCGTGTCTTGTGGGACATGTGGCTACACTGAACTATTCCGCATGGACGGCAGCGGCATTGGCAACATCCTCGATATTTTCTCGAACTAGCATATCCAAATGGCCTCTTCCCTTCGACTACGCTACCCAGCACGGCATACTGGCGTGTAGTGCGCTGTCAAGTTCGGGACGGGACGGGGCGGGTAAATCTCGCCCGGGAGTGGGCTCAAGGGGTAATGAAAGCCTGTTGGCGTGCGTCGGCAAGCTCTCCAACCGGACAAGAGCCTGTCACTCTGAGCGGAGTGAAGGGCCTCTCGGGAAGGGCCGGTGAGAGATGCTGAGTCCCGATAAACCGGGACTCAGCATGGCAGAAGGCTAAGCCACCCTGCTAAGGAGTCGAAGCCCGCCAGCGCCGGTCCTAGGAAGCGAGGGTCGGCTTTCGACGCCGCAGCCGCTGGCCCAGCCTAGCCAGGAGGATGCCCACCTCATACAGCACGATGATCGGCAACGCCACCAGGGTCTGGTTTACTGGGTCCATGGTCGGTGTGATGATGGCGCCGGCGACGAAGGCCAGGATGAAGGCGTAGCGGCGAAGCCTGACCAGGGATCCGGCTGTGACCACGCCCAGCCGGGCCAGAAAGAACATGACCAAAGGCATCTCGAAGATGATACCCATCCAAAACAACAGCACTGTGACCACGTTCATGTAGCTGCCGATCCGGATGACCGCGTCGGCGTTGTTGGCCCCGAAGGTGAACAGGAAGCGGAAGGCCGGCGGGAAGAGCACGTAGTAGGCGAAGGCAGCCCCAAGGCCAAAGACCACCACAGTGCCAGGCAAGAAGATGAACAGGTAGACTTTCTCTCGCCGGGTCAGTCCGGGAGTCACGAACATCACAAGCTGGTACAGAACCACTGGTAAGGCTACGACCGCGCCCGCCACCAGCGACACCTTCATGACGACGGCCACCATCTCCGTGACCTCGGTATAGATGGGCCTAGTGTCAGGAAGCCGATCAAACCCCGGTGCCAACAGGAAGTCGAGCACCCGGTCTCGGAAGACGAATGCTGCCGCGGTACCCAACGCCACGGCGGCTGCCGCGTAGAAGAGCCGCTTGCGCAGCTCCTCCAGGTGGTCTCGAAGCGTCATCTCCCTGCTAGCCACGCCAGGAGGCCTCCTCTTGGGTTTCAGGAGGCTCTGCCATGTCCGCAGCTGGGTCTAGACCATTACCTGACGCCACCGAGTCCTCCGGCTGCGGCAAGTCCGTGGCGGTCGCGTCTTTATTTTCAGTTTCATCTTCTGGGGACGACAATGTGTCCAGCTTTACCGTGGCCGCGTCGGCCGTCTCCCGTAGTAACCGCTGGGCCTCTCGCCAGTACGTGCCAAGGTTCCTGGCGAGGTCCACCATTCTGGCCGGACCCAGCACCAAGGTGGCCACCAGTAGGACGAAGACCAGCTCTAAAGGTCCAATACCGAAGAGGTCCATGGCTCCTGTCGATTCCCTCCGTGATGCCCGCGCCCCGACCCTATCTCCCGTGCTGGCCCGCGACGGCTCGCGCGGCGCACTCGCGGCACACGCCCAGCTCAGGCCACGTCTCGCCACGTACGGCACGTGTGACGCCGAACTCGTCCAGCAACTTTAGTAAGGTACATACTGGCAGCCCCATCACGTTCAGGTAGCAGCCATGCACTTCCGCTGCCGGATGGAAGATCTCACTCTGCACCGCGTAGGCGCCCGACTTATCCAGCGGGTCGCCGGAAGTAACGTACGCCTCGACGTCCTCGTCGGTGTAGTCGCGCATGACCACGCGCGAGCTGCGGTGCCCTTGAAGCACCTCGCCCGTCGCGGCATCGGCCAAGGCTACCCCAGTCACCACCCTGTGCTCGCGGTCACGGAGCGCGCGGAGCATGGCGGCCGCGTCTGCGGCGTCGTGTGGCTTACCCAGCACGGCGCCGTCCAGCGCCACCACCGTATCGAAGCCCATCACCGTGCCTGACGTCTGGCCCGAGGCCACGGCCAGGGCCTTGGCCAAAGCCATCCCCGTAGCGAGACCTACAGGGTCCTCTTCGTCGCGCATACCTGCTGGCTCAGACACGCCCGACGGTGCCAGTTCGAACTCCATTCCAAGCCGCGAGAGAATGTCGCGCCGCCGAGGCGATGCCGAGGCCAGGACCAAGCGTCGCCGGGCCGCAAGGCGCGTCTGGCGCGATTGGTCCAGGACCACGGTGGCCACGCACTCCACGTGGTGGGTCTGCGGGAACATGTCCACTGGCTGAACGGCCTCGACGCGATACGGGCCGCGGGCAAGCAATTTCAGGTCGCGGGCCAGCGTCTCCGGATCACACGAGACGTAAACGATGCGCCGAGGCGCGGCCTCGATCAAGGAGGCTAGGACACGGGGCTCGCACCCGGCCCGCGGCGGGTCCAGCACCACGGCGTCGACGCTGCCAGGGGCATCGGGACCGCCGCCCACCAGCTCTCTGAGTACGTCTTCCGTCCGGCCACGGCGCAGCTCTACGTTCGTGAGGTGGGCCACGTTCTGCCTGGCGTCCTCCAATGCCGAGGCGGACTCTTCGATGGCGATAACTCGGCGTGCAAGGCCTGCCAAGAGCACCGCGAAGGCGCCCACGCCAGCATAGGCATCCACCACTACCTCTTTGCCAGTTAGGGCCAAGCCCTCCCGAACGAGGAGGGCTACCTGCTCCGCCTGCAGAGTGTTCACTTGGAAAAACGATGGGCTCGAAACCCGGAATTCGTGGCCCAGCAGCGACTCTTTGTAGTGCTTTTGGCCGGACTCCATCGACACGTCCGGGTGGCGCAGCGTGGGCTGGACCATCCAGTCGCCGGTGTTGACACCGTACCGCATCGAGAGCTGGGTGGTCTCGCTCACGTTTCCTTGCAAGACGCCCAGCGTCTGGTTGATCCACGGCGTCATCAGGAGGCACTCCTGTGCGTGGACCCACCGGCGGGTGATCCGGTTGACGAACCCTAGCAGTCCCCCCTCCCGGCTCACGGTGAAGCGGGCGTGGTTCCGGTACTCCAGCTGTTGCGGGCTGGCCAGGGTGTCCGCCACGGGCACGTCGTGAAAGCCACCAAGCCGCTCCAGCGCGTCACAGACGATGCTACGCTTCAGTTCGAGCTGATATGGGTAGGCGATGTGCTGCCACTGACACCCCGTGCAGGGGCCAAAGTAGGTGCACGGCGCCGGTACGCGATGCGGCGAAGGCTCCATCACCTCTATGACCTGGGCCTCCAGGAAGCCGCGGTGCTCCCGCACCACCTCGGCCACCACCGATTCGCCGGGAATGCCGCCGAATACAAAGACCCTCTTGCCCTCTGCTTCCGCCAAGGCCTCGCCCAATCGGCCCATGCCGATCAGCTCCAGGCGCAGCAGGCGCCGTTTTGGGATCTCCGGGACGACCACGGCCTTACGCACCTCTTCGGGGTCAACTCTCAGCGTATCATCGTACCAGAGTCGTCCGGCGCGCGCCCGTGACGGCACACACAAGGACTTCACGGGCAGCGAGGGACCTTAATCCTTCGAAAGCTTTGGAATACGTGCGTTCGCTGTAGGGACCGAATCCGCTCCATCGCAACGGGTAGTAAGTCCTTAGCCTGCTTGAAACAATCGCGTCATGGTGGAGGTAGACGCCTTCCCTTTTTCAGTAGAAACAGCACAGTTCCCCGCATCCGCTCCTCGATTAGGGCACGTCCATCCGCTGGAGCCGCCGGACCGTTAGCAGCGTGAAGGCGACTGTCACCAGCGTCGCGCCTACTACGGCGGCAGGGAATTCGATGGCCCGACCGCCGATGCTGCCGAAGGTCTTCTCATCGAGGCCGTGCAAGATGCCCAGCGTATAGCCTCGAACGCTCAAATAGCGGACTCCACTGAGATAGGTGGCGAGGAGACCCTCCCAGAGAAACACGTAGACCAGCGCGAATCCCAGGGCCCGGCTAGTCATCAACCCAGCCCACGTGAACACGGCGGCGTAGGTTACGACTCCGGCCAAGAGTGCCGCGGCCGTGGCCACGGCCGCCTGCGCGCCACCGCCCTCAACGGCAATCAGCGTAATGGCGACCCCCGCGACGACGACCAGGGGAGCCGCTATAACGATGGACGCCGCCAGCTTGGGCACAACGATCGTGATTCGGTTTACAGGTTTCAGTACCAGGAAGTTAAGCGTACGGTCCTCCAGCTCGTTGCCGAAAGTCGCCGTGGCCAGGGTCATCACCACGATGGGCATTACCCCGGCGATGATGATGCCGTCAATAATGGAGTCGATAAAGTTTCTGTTGAAGTCTTGATCGTCCGGGGCGAAGGCGTTTAGAATCACCGCAAGAACCACGGGTAACGCCGAAAGCAGAAAAATCAGAAGGAGCCGGAATCGGCCCGTTAGCTGGCGCAGCGAGAACCTCAGCATGGGACCCATCAGCGCTGGACCACGTAACTGAAGACACTCTCCAATGACTCGTCCAACGGCTCGACGCGGTAGAGGTGGGTCTTGGCCTCTTGGGCCAGCTTTGCTATGGAGCGTTGCAGGACGGCCACGTTCTTGCTGAGCACGATCAGCGAGCCATCGGGGTCCACCGATACGGATTCGATGGCGGGCAGCCCCATAAGTGCGGCCGCGATGGCCCGGGGCTCCTCGGCCACGATGCGGACCTTAAAAGGGCGCTGGTCGAGCTTTTCACGTATGGCCCGGTAGTTGCCCGCCGCCGCCAGTTTGCCGCTCACGATCAGCAGGATGGTATCAGCCAACGATTCCACCTCTTCCAGGATGTGCGAAGAGATGACGATGGTCCTACCCTCGTCCGCCAGCTTGCGCATGAGGTCATGAAACTCGATGCGCTGCCGAGGGTCGGTGCCGTTGAGCGGTTCGTCCAGGATGAGGACCTCGGGGTCATGGACGATGGCCGCCGCAAGCCGCATGCGCTGGCGCATCCCTCGTGAGTAAGTGCTTAGGGGCCGATGTTGCACGTCTGCAAGGTTCACGATGCCGATGGCCCAGTCCACAGAGGATTGAATGTTCTTCACCCGCTGCATCCGGGCGGCAAATTCCACAAGCTCGCGTCCGGTAAAGAAGCCGTAGACCGACTCGTGCTCGACCATGACGCCGATGCGGCGGTAGAGCTGGGTGTTCCCTCGAACTGGCTCGCCCAGCACCCGTATGTCACCGCTGGACAGCTTGGCTAGCCCGGCCATCATATGGAGGAGCGTTGTCTTGCCGGCGCCGTTGGGGCCCAGTAGCCCGGTGATGCCACGGAAGACCTGGAACGAAACATCATTGACCGCCACGACGCTCCCGAACCACTTGGATACGCCGTTGACCTCAATTCCTGGCCCAGGATGCGCCGTCATGCGCGGATCCTTCGGTACCTCAGCCAGAGCACCAACACCGGACCGGCAGTGAAGAGCACATACAAGGCGATGGGGATCGAGGCATGGAGTCCTGCGGCTGCCTTGATGGAGGGCGTCTCATTCTCGGTGCCGAAGATCATGTCGTTGATACGGACTGGCACGTCCCGGATGCTGATGAGCGAGAACCATTGCGCGGCTTCACCGGTCACTGCCCTGTCTCCGGAATTACACGCAACTTCGGTCGAGCCATCAGGGCGGCTGACTTCGCGGCAGTCCTCGGTGCTAGTCAAGCCGTCGGCCACGCCCGTCGAGATGATGAAGAGACCAATAACGAAGGCCGCGGCGTATGCGCGGCGGTCGGTGAATGAGGCGACAGCCAGGGGCACTGCGGTGATGAAGAGCGCCATCAGAAAGCCGGCGCCGAGGAATCGAGGGATGTCGGTCCAGTTGTCCTGGATGTATTCCCAGGGGGCACTGGCCGAGAGGATCAGGCCTGCTTGAAGGATGATCTGCCCGGAGTAGGCCAGCGCCAGCACGATGGTGAAGAAGGCTAGGAACCGTCCGAGCAGGTAGTCGGTGGGCGTAAGAGGCCGGACCAGGTAGAGGTGGATCACGTTATCTCTCCGGTCCGAGCAGAGGAGTTCGGGGGCCGAGATGGCTCCGAAGAGGAGCAGGATAATAGATATGACCTGGTAGTAGTCGGACGGTCCCGGAATGAAGCCGGCGGAACTTCCGGCGACGGAAAGGATGATGACGAAGATGAGGGCAGGGACGATGGCTCCCAGAAAGAGTAGGGCGGGAATAACCTTGGCGCGGGGTCCCCGGCCGAGACCAAGCACCGTGCGCACACCATTTTCGAAGATCGCCCTCCTAGCCCGGCGACGGCCCTCTCGAGGACCGTCGTAGCGCTGGTAGCCAAGATTATAAACCTCACCCTGAGGTTGCATGACTCTTGCGGTCCTGGAAGATTTCGGTCAGGGTGTGGCGGCGCAGGGCCAACCGGCGAAGCCGTGCATCGGCCTCGGCCACGGCGTCGCGTATGGCATCGTATACGGCATCATCCGCCCCTTCCACGACCATTACGGCTCCCTGTTCCTTCGTCTCCACGCCTCGCCTGGTGAGGGCGGCAATCACCTCGTGCCGGTGGTCGTCTACCTCGATGTGCAGATCCTCAGTCTCTTGAGTGAACTGGGCGACGGCGCCCTCCTGGGCTATGTGGCCATCTTCCAGCAAGATGACTCGGTCGGCCGTCCGCTCGATATCGCCCATCAGGTGGGTGGAGAGCACCATGCTGATGCCGAATTCCCGGCCGATGCGCCGGATCAGGCCCAGCATCTCCTCGCGCCCGCCCGGGTCGAGGCCCGCCGTTGGCTCGTCCAGCAGGACTAGGACCGGGTCGTGGACCAGGGCCTGCGCGAGCTTTACGCGCTGCTTCATGCCCGTGGAGTACTGGCCGATCTGCCGGTAACGCTCCTCGTCCAGACCCACATGACGCAAGATGTCGGCCGCGCGGGTACGGGCCTGGGAGGGCGGCAGGCCGCTGACCTGGGCCATGTGCATCAGAAACTCGGAGGCGGTGACGCTCGAAGGCAAGGCCTCGTACTCCGGCATATAACCAAGCCGGGCCCTGCCCTCAATGGTCTCGTAGGGCTCTTCGCCTAGCACCCGGGCAGAACCTGATGTAGGCCGGATGAGGCCCAAGAAGAGTTTGATGGTGGTGCTTTTGCCAGCGCCGTTGGGGCCCAAGAGGCCGGTTATGCCTTCGTAGACCTGAAAACTAACGGACTCCAGGGCGATGGTGGCGCCATAGTGCTTGGTCAGGTTCTCGGCCTCGAGGAGGGGTTTCACGGCATAATTATACGCCACAGGGCGCCAGTCACACGCGCGGTCCAGAAAGCTACTGCTAGTTCGTTGCAGATGGTCGAAGGAAACCACCATCGCGGCTGGTAGTAAGCCTTAGCTTGTTTGGGGTTCCTAAAGCATGTCTGGGCAACCAGCGCCATAGATACCCTGCGATCGCTGTGGAGGTCGACCCCGGGATTATCGCGACTGCATCGCGCCAACAAAATTCGAGACGACCCGTTTGTCCTCGGGGCCAGCCCACTATCCGGCTTTGGCCTTCGCCACTGCCGTAGACTCCTCGCTAAAGCCGCTTAGCTCGCGGAGTTGTGGGCTGAGTGCCCCTGCCAAAGCAACGACCACGAACACCGCGAACGCGCCGCCACCCACCGCCAGCGGGGCTCCCACGAAATTCGCGGCCACTCCAAGGATAGCGGCACCCAGCGGCGCCATGCTCCACCGAAGGCTCTGCAGTCCCATGACGCGGCCGCGAAGCGCGTCGGGCACGATCATTTGAATCGCGATGGTAATAAGCGTCACGTTGGAAAAGGCAAAAAAGCCCAGGAACGGCATCAGCGCCAAGGATAGGACATACGTGTGACTGAAGGCGAAGGCCATGAGGATGCCGCAGGCCACTAGTAGCTGGACGGTCAGCAATTTACCCACGTGAAACCGCTGCGCCAACAACGGGGTTGTGAAAGTCCCGAAGATAGACCCCACCCCCGTGGCGGAAGCCAGGAACCCAAGGCCACGGGCATCCACGTGCAGGATGTCCTTGGCGAATATCGGCATGAGCATCATGTAACTAAACGCAAACATGCCCGAGAAGAAACTGAGGCCCATGAGTATCCGGACCGTCTTCTCTCTCCAGCAGTAGCGGGCCCCCTCTTTAAGGTCTTCCAATGGACTCGCCGAACTGGCTCTGGGCGTCCGGGTTACTCGGACCAACCGGATCGCGATAGCCAAAATAGCGAATGACATGGCCGAAACAACGAAGCTCTGGCCGGCGCCGGCGTAAGCGATGACAAAGCCAGCGATGGCCGGGGCGGCCACGCTGGTAACCTGCCATATGGCAGAGAATACTGTAACCGCGTCGGCGAGCTGCGAGCGGTCTGGCAGCAGGAGTGGGTACAGCGACATGCGGCTGGGGTTCTCAAACGATTGCGTCGCGCCGACAAAGAACGCGGCTACCATCAGGTGCCACAATTCCACCAGGTCCGCTAAGGTGAGCGCGGCGAGCGTGCCTACTACCACCATGGCCATTACCTGGGTCGTGATAATCACATAGCGTTTGTCCAGCCGGTCGGCGGCAACGCCCCCCAACATCGTTAGCGCAATCGTAGGTATGGCTTGGAAGAGCGCAACGTAGCCGAGGGACAGGGGCGAGCCGGTCAGGTCGAAAGCGAGCCAGCCCAAGGTGAAGAGCAGCATCATCTGGCCCGTCACTTGCACCAGGAGGCCAGACCAGAATACGCGGAAGTCCCGGAGCCGCAGAACGGCCAACACATGGAGGGGATTGGTGGGATTAACTGTCTTCATCTCGTCAATTATGCACTACGTTTGGAGATAGCCAACCCGCCGTAAGAAATGCTCCGCTTCTCCAGGCACTACGTCTGCATATCATACGACAGCGGGCGATAGCGCATTCGTGAGTGAAAAGCATCCGTCAAATTTTTGTCCAGGGGTAACCGTAGTCCCTAGCCTGTAGCGAAATACCTCTTCAGAGTTAATGGGAGATGCCACACGAGTGGCAACTCCAAGGCACCGTTCAGATCAACCCATCTATATTCCTCATGCTCGTTGCTGACGGTCACTTGAAGAGGTCCTTGAACTTCAAGGAGAAAGGTTGCAGTGGTGAACTTGACGGGGTGTCCATGGGCATCCCCGATTTCCTGGCAATTAATCTGGGTGATCGTAAGTGCGACTATGCCAGTTCCCTCAAGGCACTCTCCTTCTGCGGCCTGCTTCGGACTCTTGTTCTGCTCGACAGTGCCTTCCGGAATATCCCCCTGTCTGCCTAAATACCAACCGGGAGAGCGCTTCAGTAGCAAGACGCTCCCAGTACTTCCTAATAAGCCATGTGCGATCAGATGATCCTCTACCTTAGGTCTGTACTCCTTCGTTAGCTTATTTGATGGAGAGGAGGACTGCCCGCCGGCGGCCACGGACCGCGGTCAGCAGTCTGGGCCGGGTTCGCTGCAGGTGGGCCACCAAAGGGACCAGCGTGATAGTCATGCAGAGGAGGGCCCGCCCCAATGGTTGGCCGGTGAGCACCGTGAGCGTGTTGAGCGCCCAAAAGCCCGCGACGACGGCCGGCATGATGTTGTGCGTCTGCCAGAGCACCAGCATCGCTGGACGATGGCTACCAATGTTAGGAGTGGGGGAGCAGCCATCGAGATCCCAAAGACCGACGCCGCGCCTCTGCCATCCTGCATGCCCAGGAACATGGGCAAATTATGCCCCAACACCAGGGCCACGACCACGGCGTAGGTCAGTCACTCCGGCATCCCTAACGCCATGGGAGTGAGGACCGTCAGGGCGCCTTTGCCAACGTCGATGGCCCGTATGGTAAGGCCGGGCACGGGGCCCACGGAGCGAATGGCATTGGCCTGCCCCAACGTTTCAAGAGCCAACAGCCCTGGTGTCCACGTCACGCATCCAGCGGGAGGCCAGGTACGCCACCGGCACTGAGCCCGCCATGTAAGCCAACCCCACCGCTGAAAAGCCCCACAGCCAGTTCATGCCCTTCTCTCTAGTCGAACTCAGCCTTCGATGCTCGCGGAGCCACCAGCCGTCATATAAGCAGTAGAAGGGCCACCTCCCTAGGCAGCCCTTCACAACGAACATCCAGGATTTATGCGCAAGCGCAGCCGCTAGGTGGGTAGGCCGCGTTCCTTGGCCATCTCAGCGGCCAGGTCGATGATGGTGTCCTCCTGGCCCCCGACGGTCTTCCGGCGGCCCAGCTCCATCAGGATGTCCCGTGGTTCAACGTTGAACTTTGCCGCGGCCCGGTAGGTGTGGAGCAGGAAGCTGGAGTAGACCCCCGCATAGCCCAGTACCAGGCCGGCGCGGTCGATGACCTGCGGTCGTGGCATGATGGGCTTCACCACGTCCTCCGCTGCGTCTTGGATCTTGAAAACGTCTATCCCGGTCTCGTATCCCTCCAGCTCCAGCACCGAGACGAGCACCTCCGTGGGGGTATTGCCCGCGCCGGCACCCAAGCCCACTGTGCAGCCGTCTATGTAATCGGCGCCCTCTTCGATGGCTGCTAAGGAGTTGCCGATGGACAAGCCAAGGTTGTTGTGGCAGTGGGCGCCTACCTTCACCTCGGCGGACAACGCGTTCCGGAGCGCGGAGACCCGCTGGCGGATGCCATCGAGCCGCAGGGCGCCGGCGGAGTCCACGATGTAGACACACTGAGCACCGTAGCTCTCCATGAGTTTGCCTTGCTCGGCTAGCTCCTCTGGTGAGATCATGTGGGACATCATTAGAAAGCCGATGGTCTCCATCCCCATATCTCGCGCAAGGCTAATATGCTGCTGGGCGATGTCAGCCTCGGTGCAGTGCGTGGCGATCCGGGCCACTCGTGCGCCTAGGTCGTACGCCTCCTTCAGGTTTTCCTGTGTGCCGATACCCGGCAGCAGCAGCACGGCTATCTCCGCGTTCTTCACCACCTTAGCCGCCGCGCTGAGCCAGTGTTCCTCGGGTTCCTTAGAAAAACCGTAGTTGAAGGAGCTGCCGCCCAGGCCGTCCCCGTGGGAGATCTCCAGCGTCGTAACGCCAGCGCCGTCCAGGGCCGTGGCGATCTGCGCGACCTGCTCCGAGGTGAACTGGTGCGCCATGGCGTGACTCCCGTCACGCATGGTGGAGTCGATAACCCGAATGTAGCGCTTCTTCGTTGTCACTACGATGCCCTCGTGGCAAGGTCCGTGGTGGTAGGCAAGCCGAGTAAGTGCCTGGCGAACTGGTTCCCCACCTCCACCGCGGCCGCGGTCATGATGTCCAGGTTCCCCGAATACGCGGGCAAAAACATGCCCGCGCCTTCCACTTCCACGGTCACTACCACCCGATCCTCGTAAAACACCGGGGCGATTCGCAGCCGGTAGCCCGGCACGTAGGTCTGGATCCGCTCAACCGTCTCGTGGATAGAGGCCAGGATGGACTCTCGGTCCATCTCTTCGACCTGGCAGTAGATAGTGTCGCGCATCATGATGGGCGGCTCGGCCGGATTGAGAATGATGATGGCCTTACCCTGCTCCGCGCCGCCGACGCTTACGATTCCCCGTGCCGTGGTCTGGGTGAACTCGTCGATGTTCTGCCGTGTCCCCGGGCCCGCGCTCTTGCTGGCAATGGTGGACACGATCTCGGCGTAGGGGACCCGCGTGACCTTGCTGACGGCCGCAACCACTGGGATGGTTGCCTGGCCTCCACAGGTGACTAGGTTGACGTTCGACTCTTCCAGCACGTTCGGGAGGTTTACGTAGGGGACCACGTACGGGCCTATGGCCGCGGGGGTGAGGTCGATGGCGATCTTGTCCAGCCCCTTCAGGATGGGCGCGTTGCGCATGTGGGCTTTGGCGCTGGTAGCCTCAAACACGATCTTGGCCTTCTCGTGCTGCTTGACGTACCCGTCGATCCCCTCGTGGGTGGTCTCGTAGCCCATCTGACGGGCCAGCGCCAGCCCCTCCGACTTAGGGTCGATCCCTATCAACATCGTCAACTCGAGGGTTGGATGGTCCTCCAGTTTCATCATCAGGTCCGTGCCAATGTTGCCCGACCCGATGATGGCGCACTTGATCCGTTGCTGCTCCACGACTGCCCTCCCTGTCTAGGTGAACCGGACGGATACGGAGCCAAGGCTCGAGAAGGTGGCCTTTATCGTGTCGCCCGCCTGCACCGGCGTCATGGCCGTCAGCGCTCCCGGCATGATAAGGTCGCCGGCGTTCAGGGTGACTCCCAGGCTGTGCATGGTGTTCGCCAGCCACGCCACGGCGTTGGCGGGGTGTCCCAGCACCGCCTCACCGGTAGCGCGCCCGATCTCCTCGCCATTTTTCTCAAAGACCATCTCCACGTTGGCCAGGTCAAGCCCCTGCACCGAAAGGTGGTCTGTGCCGACCACGACTCTGGCCGAGGATGCGTTGTCGGCAATGGTATCCGGCAGCTTGATCTTCCAGTCCTTGATGCGGCTATCGATGACCTCCAGCGCCGGAACAACGTAGTCCGTGGCCGCCAGTACTTGCTCGGGCGTCACGTCTGGCCCAGGAAGGTCGGCCTTGAGTACAAAGGCTATCTCCCCTTCAATCCGCGGCTGCAAGAGCTGGCCCGCGGCGTAGTCGGTCCCATTTTCGATGAGCACGCCATCCAGCAACATCCCGTAGTCCGGCTCGTTCACACCAAGGGCCTGCTGCATGGCCTTGCTGGTCAGGCCGACCTTCTTCCCGATGATCGTCCGGCCTTCACCAAGCCGGTGGTCTATCACGGTCCGCTGTACCTCGTAGGCGTCGGCGATGCTGAAGTCGGGATAGCGGTCGGTGATGGGTGGGACAGGAGTGTGGCTCGCTTCCGCCTCCATCAGCTCATGCGCTATCTGGTGCACTGTTTCGTGGTCGACGGTCATGGTCCTCTCCTCTCTATTCGGACTTAGAGTTTTATAGCTGGCGGAGTCCCAGCTCTCGGGCCGCCTCTATGTACGAGAGGCCCCTCGCCAGGTTCTTCTTCATCTCCGTCTCGCGCGTCTGGATCTTCTCTACCTCGAGTAGTACGGCTGTCGTCATGGACTGAGGGCAGACCACCACGCCACTCTCATCGGCAAAGATCAAGTCTCCCGGATTCACCGTCACGCCGCCGCAGAGGACAGGCTCCTCGTTCGCCGATCCAAGCCGGAGCCGTGTTTTGCCCGCGGTAGGGACGATGTGTCGCGTCATGACGGGGAAATGCGCCGCCCTCATTAT
>Ga0310121_10003361_pt1 | contig 14634 bp, 10 predicted proteins | sample CB27_Tmax_986_MG_FD_203504 | JGI IMG/M metagenome (GOLD analysis project Ga0310121, IMG submission 203504) | Marine microbial communities from Western Arctic Ocean, Canada - CB27_Tmax_986 | ecosystem: Environmental > Aquatic > Marine > Oceanic | place: Canada: Western Arctic Ocean | collected...
CTGGAGTCCACCACACCTGTCAATGTGCGCCTGTTGCGATATGATGGCGGTCCGCTCACGATGCTGCTCAATGGTCAGGGCCCTGCCGAACTAGAAATCAACCAACCAAGAATCGCTGACACGAGCTACCGCGCCACCGTCAACGGCCAGCATACCCCGGTCACCAGCAACGAGGGCAAGCTCTCTGTTTCACTGCAATTGACCGGTACGGTCAAGCTTGTCATTGATCCAAAATAGCCGTCTCGACAGGGATTATTGCCGCGAATCATGCCCCGGCCAGCCGAAAGCAACTTGACCGACGACTGGTACACACCCGCATTTCATGCGGATCCTTATCCGTATTACGACGTTGTGCGGAATGTGGCGCCGGTGATCTGGAGCGAGTCCGAGCAAGGGTGGGTGGTAACTGGCTACGAACAGGTCACACACATACTGCGCGATCCTGAACGATTCTCAAGCGCCGGACGCATGGCTGCTTTGCTCAACCGGTTGCCAGCCGGGGACCGGGGCCACTTTCAACCAATTTACGACCATTTTTCAGGGGGGATGATTCGCTCTGATCCACCCGATCACACCCGTTTGCGCCAATTGATCAATACCACTTTTACACCGCGGGTCATCCAAAAAAGCCGGGCCGATATCGAAATGACCATGCGTAGTTTGTTCGACCGGTTTGAGGCTGACCAGAGCGTCGACCTGGTAAGCGAGTTTGCCTTTCCGCTACCGGCGACGGTCATTTGCCGAATGCTTGGCGTGCCGACCGACGATCTTGAGCAGGTGCGCGACTGGACGCTCCGAATTAATTCGGTTGTTGCCGGCGCACTGCCACTCCGCCAGGCGGCCGAGGAAATGCAGACAGCGCTAGTCGAATTGCAGGATTACTATCACGCCATGATCGCCCAACGCCGCCAATCTCCGCGGGAGGACTTGATGAGTTTACTCGTCGCCGCCGAAGAGGAAGGGGAGCGGCTCACCGAGGCCGAATTGCTCTCCACCGCGGAAAACCTGCTCGCTGCAGGCCATGAAACTACCACGAATCTCATAGCTAATACCGTGTTGACCTTATTGCGTCATCCTGAACAGTGGCAACGCCTGGCCAAACACCCGGCTGGGATACCCCAGGCCGTGGAAGAAGTGTTGCGTTATGAAAGCCCACTCCAACGACAAACCCGCATTGTCAAGCAAGACATGACGTTTCACGGCCAGTCGATGCGCCAGGGTCAGATCGTCTTTCTGATGATCGGCGCGGCCAATCGTGACCCGGCAGCATTTGTCGATCCAAATTGCTTTGATATCGAACGTACCGATAACCGCCACCTTGCGTTTGGAGTTGGTGTTCACTTTTGTATTGGTGCACCACTGGCCAGGCTGGAAGGCAAACTCGCCCTCGAGGCTTTGCTGCGCGAGTTTCCGAAGATGCAACTCGCCAGCGACCATCACCAGTGGTCGCCAACCGCGGCTCTCCGTGGGCCCGTGTCACTCCCGGTGCAATTGGAAAATGACCGATAGCTGCAAAAACACCGATTTCTCTTTCAGGGCTCGATTCAACAGGGCATCTTGATGGCCGGTCGCAGGAAACGTGTTGGCTACAAGGACCCTCCCAGTTTATACTCCCGGTTACCGCAGAGCCGAAAAACGTGCCTTCAACTTTTGAAAACCGTACAATTTGAGAGTACGACAGCCGTCCGATCCCGTCGATCCTCTAGAATCCTGCTGCCGTGTTGGACTCGGAGGACCGCCCGACAAATTTACCATCGTGATCTGACCAACGATGACTTACCCATCTCTGTTTTCGGGAATTGTGTCACTCAGCATCCTGCTGACGTTGATCAGTCAATCCCATGCCGGTGAGTGGCCCCAGATCCTGGGTCCATCTCGCGATGGCGTGGCCCAGGCTGAAACGCTTCACAGAGACTGGGGTGCAGCCACCCCGCGGGAATTGTGGAACCACCCGGTTGGCCAGGGATACGCAGGCGTCGCGGTCGTGGGCCCTCGGGCGATTTTGTTCCACCGTATGGATGATGATGAAGTCGTCGAGGCACTCGACACCACCACGGGAAAGGTCGTGTGGTCGACACGCTGGCCCGTACAGTACCGTGCGAGAATCAACCCCGACACCGGACCGCGGTGTATTCCTTTGATTCATGACGATGCGGTTTATTTGCACGGTGTCGCCGGCAGGCTCGTCTGTCTTGACCTTGAAAATGGCACCGAACGTTGGGCACGCGACACCCGTCGCGACTACCAGTTTCCCGAATCCTATTTCGGGGTTGGCAGTTCGCCTCTGTTGGTTGGCGAAAAGCTGATCGTCAATGTTGGCGGTCCAAATGACGGAGGTATCGTCGCTTTCTCTGTAGACACCGGAAAAACTCTCTGGCAGTCGACCGGGACCCGCGCCAGTTATGCATCGCCAATCGCAACCGTCATCGACGAGCAACCTTTGGTTCTCGTGACTGGCTGGATGGAGTTCGTGGGCCTTGACCCGGCCAACGGTGATGTAAAATTCAGCATGCCTTATGGAAAGCGCGGCCCGACGGTCACCGCCGCCAATCCCGTGCTGATTGACCCACACCACGTTTTTTTATCGGCCAGCTATCGCATCGGTGCCCGGCTGATTGAGATTACTAGTCCCGGTGCTGTTTGCGAGGCACAAACCGTTTGGGACGCCGACGACATCATGTCGAGTCAATACTCGACGTCTGTCGGCAGTAACGCAATATTCTACGGCATCGACGGGCGGGAAGACGGCGCCACACCACGACTGCGATGCTTCGATCCCAAATCTCGGGAGGTGTACTGGAGCGCCGGAAATTTTGGCATGGCTACACTCATCCGCGCCGGGGATACGCTGCTTGCGATGAAGACTGACGGTGAACTGGTCCTTGTCGACGCTTCAAGCGATTTGTACCACGAACTGGGCCGCTTCCGCCTCTTTAACACCACCACCCGTGCCCTGCCAGCGCTGGCCGATGGCAGGTTCTATGTACGCAACAGCCATATGCTGAAAGTCTTCGACCTGGGCACACGTGGGGCAGCGCGATGAGGCAACGCCGCAGATATGTTCTGACGGCAGGCGAGCATGATCCCGGATCGAAGTGGCCAAAATCAGGTCGACTTACCCCGGCAATTCCACGCGTGTTATCCACCTGTCTGCTTGACGTCGATTTGGAAGTGATTTTCCCCGTCGGGGTCGATTTCGATTTCCAAGCCGGAGGTGTCCATGTGCATAAATCGTGGATGAACGCCTGGCGGTACGGTTCCCTTGTCTGGATCATAACCCTCAGGGGCAGCCGGAATGACGGCTACGAGTTGCTTCCCAGCAACTGCACCGTCGAATGACTCGTAAGTACCGATCCGAAACGTTCCATTTGGTTGGATCACACCACGTGCTGCCAGCCCTGCCTCGGGTGACTCGAGTATGATCCAACCGCCACTTAAAGGCGTACCATCCGGAAATCCCACATTGCCGGAAACGGGATAAGTGGGTAGACGATCGCCGTCGCCGCACCCTGGCAGAATTGCAAGGAGCGACAGGGCCCAAAAAATACAGGCCATTGGAATCTGGCGTCCAGAAACGTATACCTCCATCGCAGTCACCACAATTTAGAACGCAACGTCGATCGTCAAACCATCGTTCCGGGCGGCAAGTCGGTCTACCACGGTCAAGTCCGTACTTACTTCTACCGGTCCCACGTGTCCATCGCCGAACACGAACAGACAGACCCCTGGATGCCAACTGCCGAAAGTATCGCAAATACACGGCCCCCGAATTCGACCATCGCAAACGTGGATTTCTCGACACCGGGTCAGATCTTGATCGCTGTTGGCAAGAGGCGCGACACGTCCGGCAACCCGGGCACAGTTGTTCTGATTGTCGCCGTTGTAAATTGAGCCTTGATACTCACCGGCGCTGATCGGAACGTGTTTTTCCCCGGCCAGAAAGGTGTGGCTCAGGCCGTCGGTAATCATCTTGAAATTGACATTCGACTCCCAATTCGTCCGCCCATTTGGATTGTCGTCAAACATATCGGCCGTGATGATGGTTCCGTTGGCTCCTGGTCGCCAAAACTGGTCACCACCACGACTGTTATTCCCCGCGTTGCCTGCGTAGTCACCGACGGCGCCCCGTGTATTGGTGACGCCGGCATCCCCAAAGTTGTTGTAGGCCAGTCGCGGGGCATGCCGGGAGGGACATCGATAGAGTGGAATCGAAGTCTCCCGCGCATGCCTGTTATCAACCGCATAGTAAAGTTGGTCTAGATGCCACATATCCGTTTCCGGATGAGCTTCGATGAACGGGAGAATGATCGAAAACCACGTCGGAGAACCGTTCACATAGCGCGATGGTGGAAGCTTATTGTAGACATCATGGAATTGATGCAGCGCCAAGCCGATCTGATGTAGATTGTTCATGCACGACAAGCGTCGAGACGATTCGCGCGCGGATTGTACAGCTGGCAACAACAGGGATATTAAGATCCCAATGATCCCAATGACCACAAGTAATTCAACAAGCGTAAAACCAAATGCCTTGGAACGGCGGAAAAATGTAGCCATGAAGGTCGTAGAGTCACATGAAGGCATCGAATCAATGGTCAGGCCACCTGCTGTTCCAATACTGGACGAGCATACGCGAAAATGCTTTGCCTGTCACTGCTATCAATACAGTCAACCACGGTTCGGGGGTGAAAACAAGTTCGCGGAAACACGCGCCACGTCCCGTGGACACTGTGCCTGCGGGGCGTGCACGACGGCACGGTTTGTGGCCGCTGCGGCATCCGGGGGGAAAGTCGCATCCGGGGTCCAAATCGACACACGTTAAGTCGCGCATCGTATCGATGTACTCGGCATTGCACAGGTGCGGCCGCAGCTGCGCTGGTGCGTTACCCGGCAGTGGTCAGGTAGCCCGGTCTTGGTCGTCGCGATCGATGACGAAGAGCATCAGGAGCGTGCCGGAGAAGTACATGAAATGGCTTGCGGCGTCGGTATATTGGCCAGAGAGGCGGGCACCCAAACCAAGCATGATGAACAGGAAGAGCACGCCCACGAGTGTCCACCGCAGGATTTCAGCCGGCGGGCGCAGCCATTCCAGTTTCACCAGGCTGACCAGCGCACCGACGGCAAGAAGCCCCTCGATGATGGCAATCCCCAGGTACATGGGAGTCTGTGGCATGCTCCCCATCCATGTCTCGCTGAACTGATCGATGAACCACTGTGGCGCGCTACCGTCCATCCACTTCCCAAAGGAGGCGAGCCCGAAGGTTATCAAGATCAGGAGGGTGACGGCCAGCCGCATGAGGCTCATCAGGTTTGTTCGGTTTCCCATCGACAGGTTCCCTTCATGACGGCGGACGAATCAACAGAACAGTAGAATTCCGGGGACAGAGACGCGGTGGCAGGAATTTTAATCTCCCCGCCCGGCTGCCGCTACAGTGCAGCAGCCGATTTTGGGCGTTCTTTAACCTGGGTGGCACGATCGGGGAGCTGGTCTCCATGGAGGGAATCCGTGATATCGGCCGGCACTGGCACCTCCGCCAAACCCAAGATCAACGGCTCCAATATGGAGTACCAGCTGCGTAATTGGTATGACTACAGATGGCTCAGCGGCGATCACATTGTGGCACAACCAAAACCCGCTTTAGAGACGAGGAACTCGGCGATGAGCGACCAGCCGTCGATCATGTTTGGGAGCCACGGGGAACGAACCACAGCTCCGAATTCTTTTTCTTCGGCAAACTGAAAACCGAATGGGGCCGCAGCGAAGACCATGTCGGCCGCACTCCAGGTTTTCCGTAAATTTGCAGTGGTAAATTTCAGGCAACCTGGCGGCGGTCAGGCTTGTTTTTTGTTAGAGTCAACAGGGAGTTCTTTAGGAACCGAATCGGCATGCAACAATCTCCCATAACACGACCAAGTTTGCTGTTTCGGATTCGCGATGCGCAGGATCGGCAAGCGTGGAATCAGTTCGTGGACATTTATGCCCCCTTGATCCATCGATTTTCCAAGCGGTCTGGCCTGCAGGATGCAGATGCAGCCGATTTGACACAGGAGGTTCTACAGTCTGTTCATGATGCTATTGGCCGCCTTGATTATGATCCACAGCGGGGAAAATTTCGCAGCTGGTTGTTCACCGTAGCTCGCAATCGCATCAAGAACTTCATGAGGCGTCAATCACGACATCCGCGAGGAACCGGCGATACAGAAATAAAAAAGGTTTTGGACAACCACCCCACGACCACTGATGAACAAGAGGCAGCTTGGGACGAGGATTATGAACAGCGCCTGTTTCATTGGACCGCGGATCAAATCCGCCCGGAATTCAAAGAACATACGTGGCAAGCATTTTGGAAAACGGCGGTCGACGGCCAGGAAACGAAGCAGGTGGCAGAAATGTTATCGATGTCGTTGGGAGCAGTCTATGTTGCCAAGAGCCGAGTTCTGGCTCGGTTCAAAGAACAAATTGACCAGATTGAGCAATAACACCTGTCAACGAATATCGAGCGTCATTGGTTCTGGCGGGCATCGTAGAAGGTGTGCTCTATGACCTTGTCAGAATCCTGTCCGCAAAACTACCTCTGGCAACAAATGCTGGCGGAAACATTAGCTGCCGATCAAGAGTCCACCTTGGTCGAACATCTTGACCACTGCGATCGATGTCGAACCTTGTTGGAAGCCATGGTCGGTGGGACCGATTTAAGTGATGTGGTTGCCCGCCGACTAAGCAGCCAGGACCCGATGGACGAAGTGCGGTTGCAACCCTGGATCGACGGGTTGAAACAAATTTCGACACGGTCGGCAATCGGACCGCGAGAGGATCGTGATGAACAACAGCTGAAGTTCCTCGAACCTTCAGATGACCCACAATATGTAGGACGCCTGGGACGTTACTCAATCATCGATATTGTTGGCCGTGGTGGGATGGGCTTAGTTCTCAGGGCCTGGGACCCGGTGCTTAACCGTATTGTAGCGATCAAAGTGCTCACACCGCGACTCTCAAATGATCGATCCTCTCGCAAACGTTTCTTACGGGAAGCTCGGGCGGCTGCAGCGATCACAAACGCCCACGTGGTTCCCATTTATTCGGTGGGGAAATGTGGTGAAATGCTGTACTTGGAAATGCAGTTTGTCGAAGGCAACTCACTGCAAGAGAAACTCGACCAGCAGGGGCCTTTGAACTACCAAGAAATCGTGCGGATTGGAATGCAAACTGCCAAAGGCCTGGCGGCCGCTCATGCTCGTGGCTTGATACATCGAGATGTGAAACCAGCAAATATATTGCTGGAACGAGAGACACAACAGGTCCGGATTAGTGATTTTGGTTTGGCCTGTGTCGTGGCGGAAGTCCACCAGTCGAGCAGTGAACTCTTAGTCGGTACCCCCGAATACATGGCCCCGGAACAGATCTACAAGGCAAACGTTGATCACCGTGCTGACCTGTTTTCTTTCGGCAACGTTTTGTACGCCATGTGCACCGGCCAATCCCCGTTTGCCGGTGGCACTACCCTGGATGTCATAAAACGGTTAGCCAAGGAAGACCCGCCACCTCTGTCAAAGATCAATCCCGCAATCCCGCAAGTCATGGTCGACATCATTGCCCGCTTGCACGCCAAAGATCCAGCTGATCGTTTCCAATCAACCGAGGAAGTCTATCGTCGACTGAAAGAGCAACTCGGCTTCATAGAGACACCGTCACCACCTGTTGTTCCGGCTCCTCCCCTTCGGTCAGACGAGCCCGTCTCATCAGCAGAATTCTCCCCACGACTTGCGCAGCGGCATCGCTCGTCCTGGCAAACACGACGTAAGAGGATCGGTCCATTTGTAATGAGTGGATCGATTTGTTTGACAATCGCGGTGATTGGATTTCTGCTGTTGGAAGCGGCCGGCGTGACGCACATTCTCATGTCTCGCCGCACCAATCCTGACAGCTCCGACCAGCTTGAGTCGATCAATAACCATGTCACAGATACGGCCATCACCAGCAATGACCAGCAACCGTTCGTGATTTTGGCCGATCGTTCTCAGTCACCGCAATCGTTTGAAGACCTGGCCACTGCGATCCGAACTTCCAGAGACGGCGACACGATTGAAATCCATGGCAATGGCCCTTTTTTTTGTCAACCTATGCAGATTGTCGATAAACGCCTCCGGATACGTGCTGCACTGAACTCTCGACCTGTGTTGGAAATGCAAGCGGCTACCGCTGGTGGCGAGGAGCCGTTGCTGTGGACGAATCAACTGCTTGTGCTGGAGGGGATTGTCTTGCACCGCTTTAGCACTGTTCCCGTAAATCGATTTCAACCCAGGAATGCTCTGCTCCGTACCAATCAATCTGAATTGTGGGTGGCCCACTGCCGCTTTGTCTTCAACCAACGCCTCTGTGGTATCCGTACCGAATCTTCACCCCTCTGTCGGATTCGCAACTGTGATTTTGTTGGTTCCCAAGGTACCGCCGTGGGATCTATGCATGGCCCCAACGGGCGCTTGTTTGTCCACAACAATGTTATTGCCAGTAACGTAGGTTTGTTGAGCGAATATCACAGGTCCAATATCCAGAATACGTTGGTTGTCTTCTCGCGCAATACGGTTTTTTCCAGGGATGCAGTGGAACTGGTTCTCCACTCACACCCTGACGAGCCAGGAGAGCAGGAAGAGCGTTCAATAAACCTTGTGCAGTTTCAGGTGAGGCAAAATGTGTTTCGGGTAAGTGAATCGCTTCTCCACGTTGAACAATCTGGTGAAATGTGGCGCAACGAGGGTTATTTGCGGCAGCCAGTGCGCGACTGGCTCACGGCAACCATCAACTGGAATGGAACGCAAAATCTCTATGACATTGGGCGACAACTTGTCCGGGTTACCCTCGAAGGAAGACCTTCTAAAGTTTCGCCCCTGACACGGAACCTCGAAGACTGGCAGCAATTGTGGGATGGGACCGATCTGGATTCGCAAAGCGTCCAGGTTGAATTTCAAGAAATAGATCGGTTTGCTGTAATTGAAGACTCTCCAGAACAACTCGATCCCAAGCAACTTCGGCTCATTACCCCCGAATCGTCCTCGGTAGAAGCCCAGCCATGGGGTGCTGATGTTGCCCAGACGGGGCCGGGCCAACCCTATCAGAGCTGGAGAAAGACGACCGAATATCTCCAGTGGCAAAGGGCCTCTGGATTCCCCCCAGACGAACCTTAAGACCACTTCACCCGAATCTTGCGGGGTTTTACGGACAATGTTGTTCAGATTTACGTATCTTCCTGTCACCAAAGAAGTTGCGATTGATCCGCAATTTTGTTTGTAAGGTCTCGACGACTCGGTTGTATCTACCTCTGTTCAGAAGTTACTCGCCATCGAAAGTCTGTTTGTGCAGAGGAGCTAAAAATGGGTAGAGGCCACCAACAGCGACGAAAATTGACCAAAGGCCACCGTTGCCGTCACCGCAAGAATCGGCCAAATCAACTGGAGATATTAGAGCCCCGGATGATGTTAGCAGCCGTCCTCGGTTGGAGTTCGGGTGCGATGGAGCCATTCCAGTCAACGGTCCCTGACAGGTTTGCAGAAGTCCTTCCAGGTGGCTCGCAACCGACCGTAAACTCGTTGCAGCCTGGTTTCTCTGGACCTCATGCTCCCCTATCAGCTGGCACATCGAGCCCGCTTGACGAAAAATTTTCGTCGCCACCAAATCACGAAAACTCCGGGTTGCCTACGCCAGTTCCAGCAAAGTCGGTCAATGAAGGTCTCACGGAGCAACAGCCGGGGCAAAACCAAGAACCAGAGAATGCCCGGCAGATAGCACAGGGACAGCAGCCGGACCCCAGTCAAAATGACCATGGCGACGTCACCACAGGTGTCACCCAGGCAGTTGGCTCTAGCCTGTTAGGAGGCGATTACAACGGTGACGGGACGGTCGACGCGGCTGACTATACGGTTTGGCGAGATGGCCTCGGCACGACGTTCACCCAAGCCGACTACGACGTTTGGAAGGAAAATTTCGGCAACAGCACGAGTAACGCTGCCAGAGACGAATTCGCACCGGATGATGGCATCCGTCTTGAAGGGGGTACCATTCCCCGAGCTGGGATCGACCAGGATACCGGCACCATAGCACTTTACTATACGGTAGGTCCCAACGAATATGTGGCGACCTCTAACGACGGTGGCATGAACTTTTCCGACGATCAACTCGTCAGCGATCGCTATCTCGACCCACGTAACGTCAAAATGCCTGAACCAAATCAAAATGGCGAGACGATTTGGCGACGCTACTTGTTGGATATACATCAGGGAGTGTTCGAAAGTCAAATTTCGACCGATGGGATTCACTTTGTCCCTGAAGACGGTGTCCGGTATGACCCACCCAACAGTGACAATATTGGTGTCTACACAACCTTTGCAACTGCGACTGGCCGCATCGGGTTGATGTACATCGGAGATAAAGGAACGACTGATGGCAACGTTCGCCTGGCCTATTCAGATGACAATGGGGAAACATTCCAGTTGGCTGACGAGAATCCACTCGGCGACGCTGGAACCCACGACGCGGGAATGAACCAGCGTGATCCCTACGCGATCGTTTTGGATGACGGCACGATTCGAGTGTTGACCATGGTTCAAGGCGGTTCCCAAGCACCATTGCCCGGTCAGCGGTCCGTCGGATACATCTACAGCTTTACCAGTACAGACCATGGCGAAACCTTTGTACAAGATGAAGGGATTCGATTACAACCAGACGATTTTGATGAGTTTTATGTCTGGTCACTTAACGATCCATCGGTGATTGAGCTGCCCGATGGTCGGTTTCGCATGTACGTGGCTGCCAAGGTCAGCGAAAGCGCTGATGGTTCCGACACCGAATGGGGAATTGTCAGTGTAACCACGTCGCTTGTGGCACAAGAGTCCAGTATTCAAACTGAATATCTCAGTGATGGTTCGATTGTCTGTCGTCCTGCAGGCGAGGGACCTTTCCCAGCGATACTCTACAACCACGGAGGGAAAGGAGACGCAGTTGGTGGAGATCTGGAAGGTACCTGTGTAGCATTGGCGGAAGAAGGCTATGTCGTCCGAGCTGAAAAACGACCAGCGTCGATTTCCCTGAATGGACAACTCGATGACGTCTTAAGCGGTCTGGATGCGCTGCTGGCCGATCCCACTGTAGATACCAACCACGTGGGCATCATGGGATTCTCTCGTGGCGGATTGCTTGCACTCCAAGCTGCCATTGCACGACCCAACGATATTGACTCGGTGTTGCTGATGGCTCCCGCTCATGGAATCAATACCCTGGCAGAGACCCTCCAGGACGTTTCGGCCATTACGGCTCCAGTCCATATTTACGTGGCCGAGAATGACACCCTGCAGGCAGACCATGTTCAACTGGCAGAAGACGTCTTTGATGCATTGACCGAAGCCGGCAAACAAGTCGATTTGACCATCTATCCAGCATTCGCCAATGACGGCCACGCGATGTTCTTTGAAGTGAGAGACCCGTACTGGAGCGATGCTGTTGATTACTTCAATGCAACTCTAACAACAACCGAGAGTGAACCTTCGGAGGGCACATCGTTACAACTCGATTATCTGAATACCGATGAACTGGTTGCCGGTACCCACCGACCGGAGATTTTCATCGCTCCTTCCGGGGAAATTCTGGCGTTGGTCGTTCAACCGGGGGAGGGAAGTATCCACGAAGTGGGACGGTGGAAACACCAAGGATATCGCTTTAGCGAGACCATGGAACAAATTGGCGAACCGTTCATGATCAGTCAGATTACGACGGAGTTCGGTGAACCAGCAGACCATCGGGCGGTCATCGTTGATGACCAACTGGTGGTTGTCTACCAGTCGAATGTTTTCGACGAGGAAGCGGGATCGTGTGCCGGCGGACCCGCCGAGGATTGTTTAAAGAGTCAATCACTGATGTTAGCCCGCTTTAGCCTCGCAGGAGAAGAACTGTTTCGAGGGCCGATTGTTGCCAATGTACCTGCCGAGGATTTCTCGCTCGAAAACTTTCCTGACCATTGCCTGTGGTGGGACGATGGAACTTTGATTGTGAGCACCGGTGGCAAAAATAACAGTGCCCTCGCGTTCCGGGAAGTGAACATTGAAGATGGTTCCGTGCTGGCAACTCACCGCGTTGATACCAATCCAGAGGGGATTCCCTCGGCGATTGGTAATAGCCTGGTCCGTACCGAGACAGGATTCTATCTCTTGAGCTATGCTCTTGGTAACGATTCGGAACTGGTCATCTCCCAACTCGATAGCAACTACCAGCCGACCCAAGTGGCCACGTTTTCTGGAGACGGGGAAGAACGGAGTTTCCCAACCGGAGTGCTCCAGTACCAAGATTACTTGTTCGTGGGGTATTTGTCTCGTGATGCGAATGGATCCACCGATATTCAGGAAAATCCGTTCCAGCCACGATTGCTGATCCTGGACCAGGCATTCAATGAAGTCGACAATATCCAGATTAGCGCTGAGGATGGATTCGCTCACGTGCATCCAACACTCGCTCACCAGGACGGTGTTCTTTATTATGCCTGGAGTAAAAAAACATCAACAGGTCCGCAGGTGAACCTGACACAATATCGCCTTAGCTTTCTCGAAAGCGAACTACCGGACCAGGATGATGAGGACCAGATTTCCAGTGCAGATTACTCAGTTCCTCCACAGCAACAAAACGCGTATGTGGACCCTGGCACTCCTGCCGTGAAACAAGGTGTGAAAACCCGCCGGCCGTTTCCGCTGGAACCCTTCACTCCTACATATCCTCGTCAACAGTCCCGGCCAGGCCCAGCTGCTCCGCTGAAAGACATTGTCATGACTTATTGGGGGAGGCGAGAACGACATGAAGTGAACCCTTCAATCGGACTGCGCTGGAATTTGCCAAAATGGGAATCGATTTTGTCTGATATGCTCGCAGAGTAGACGCTTTTCCAATTTCGACGTTCCGTTGCTGATAGGAATTTTTATCTCCCCCGCAACAGCTATCGAAAGACTTCCGTGTCAAAAGAGCTCAGCGTCATAAAAGCTCAGTGTCAAAACAGCTCAGCCTCAAAACAGCTCAGCCTCAAAACAGCTCAGCCTCAAAACAGCTCAGCCTCAAAACAGCTCAGTGTCAAAACAGCTCAGTATCGACCTTCAGTAACCTTCGCGCCAGCGGCAAACAGGTCTGCTCGGCGATGCCCTCTTTTCGCGATACCTCATCTGCCTTCAGATCTTTAGCGATGTGCGCCTGGATCGCGCGAATCATCGAAATGATTTTTTCTGGTCAATATCTCTGGCTGGCCATATCCGAGATCTCTGGCTGGCCATATCCACGTCCATTCGTAAACGCGTCTTTCATCGCTGCGCTCTCGCATGAGATCACTGGGTTTCAGGGACCGGTCAGGCGGTCAAAATCAGAAAATTTCCAGTTCTTGCTTGTGTCCGGTCGGGCCTCGACCCGGGCAATTAAACAGCAGAACATTCTTGCGGAGGGGGACCAGGGACAGTATCCTATCTTCTTTGGCTGGAGACACTACCCGACCAAGGCAATAAGTGTCGAAACAGACCAACATTCCCTTGCAATCACATCATCCTCGCAAGCGCCTGTCCTGATGACGAAAAGGCAACGTTGGAAAACTTGGCTTTCGAGAATCCAATCTCACCGATCGAGGAACGTTGATCAGCTGGTCCCGAGATCCCGTTCAGGCAGCTTTTCACGCTTGTCATTCGAATCCTTGGAGCCTCGGATTGTGCTTTCCGGAACTACCGGAAGTCAGTTTGATCTTTCTTGGATGGACCAGGCCGACAACGTCGTAGCTGACGAGTGGATCATCCGGTTTGAACATGACTTGCTGGGCAAAGCCGATCAGGTGAACGATTGGCTGTCGTACGACGACAGCCCTTTGCAAATCACCTATCTGGGGGTCAACAATCTGGCCAAGTTGACGGCACCGGGTCTGGATTCAACGACTCTGCAAGATTGGGTTCAGCAATCTCACAAGATTTCATATGTCGAACCAAATTACGTCTATCAAGCGACTGTCCTGACACCGGATGACACCAGTTATTCACAACTGTGGGGATTGAACAACACAGGACAGTCCGGTGGTACCGTTGATGCTGACATCGACGGCCCCGAGGCTTGGGAGCTGACCACCGGATCATCCGACGTTGTGGTTGGAGTGATCGACACGGGAGTGGACTATACCCATCCCGATCTGTATCTCAATATGTGGATCAATCAGGACGAAATCCCTTCCACTATCGGATCGGTGCTGTCGGATATGAATGGGGATGACATTTTCACATTTTTCGATTTAAATCACTCTGCCAATGGAAGCCATGTTTCCGACTTGAACAGCAACGGTTTTATCGATGCCGGTGACCTTTTAGCGGATCAAAATTGGGCCGACGGCACCGACACTGACGGCAACGGATTCAAGGATGACTTTGTTGGCTGGGACTTTGTCAACAATGACAACGATCCATTCGACGACAACGCGCACGGCACGCACGTTTCCGGGACGATCGGAGCAATGGGCAACAACGGCACCGGCGTAGTGGGTGTGAACTGGAACGTACAGATCATGGCGTTAAAGTTCCTCGACGCTGGTGGTTCGGGTTACACGTCTGGAGCCGTCCAAGCGGTTGAATATGCTACCT
>Ga0310121_10003362_pt1 | contig 14629 bp, 13 predicted proteins | sample CB27_Tmax_986_MG_FD_203504 | JGI IMG/M metagenome (GOLD analysis project Ga0310121, IMG submission 203504) | Marine microbial communities from Western Arctic Ocean, Canada - CB27_Tmax_986 | ecosystem: Environmental > Aquatic > Marine > Oceanic | place: Canada: Western Arctic Ocean | collected...
GGAAAGTCAGCCAGCTTTGGGTTTTGTCTTGATCAGGCACGCTTTTGGTCAGATACCTCGATACCGTTCGCTCCGAGATATTGAAGCCCAGCTCCAACAGTTCTCCGTGGATACGCGGCGCACCCCAAGTGGAGTTCTCCCTGGCCACGCGCCCGATCAGTTCGCGCATCTCCGACGTGGTCAGGGGTCGGTCTCGCTTTGTGCCCGAGTTCGATTTCCAGCGCCAATAAAGCCGGAATCCCTGTCGATGCCAGCGGAGGACGGTATCTGGCTTAACGATGAGAAGCGGATTGCGCCATTTGGACCAGACCCGTCTCAAACATACCCAGAAGACCCGATCCCGCCAACTCAACCGTGGCCGGAGATGCTCCCTATTGAGCACGGACAGCTGCTGGCGTAGGGCCAAGTTCTCCATAATCAGCTCATCTCGGGATTGGACGACAAGGCGCAGGACCTGCAGGACGGCAGACATGAAAGCGATGAGAAACTTGAGCATCATGGCCGATTTTGGGCCTGACGGAGAAACAAGTCAAGTGACTGAAATCATTGAAGTTCCGAATTTTGGCGAGGTACAGCCCCCCAAACGGTCGGCAGTACCCGACGACCCCCCGGGATTCAGAAACCCGCCGCACGATGATTATTTGATCGCGTGACTGCCCGATTGAATGCCGCGATTACTATCGTTTTCCAGCGGTCCCGAGATCCCATTTCGCCAATGCAAATACTTGAAAAGGTACTGATGATAGTCTTTGGCACCGGGGTATACGCTCAGGGTCCAAGATTGCTGGCCGAAACCCGCCATCTCACGGGGAGATTCCCAGACCGGCGTCAGGAACCATTCATCCTCGGGATTGGCTTTAACGCCCATCTGCAGGTGCTTCGTATCAATGACCCGGCATAGGATAAACAGGGGTTTGTGAGAGAGAATCGACTCCGGCACCCCGTTGGGAAATCTTGGGCCGAACCCCCCCTTCACATCCCAGTTAAAGGGTTTACCATAAGGTATAGGTGGCAAATGACCCGACACGTTTCTTTGCCCTAAGCCTATGTTTCCTGCTATATGTCCTTTACCCGGAACATTTGCCACACCGGGACACCAGGAACTGATGTCTCCGGCCGTATCACCTGTGGGACCAACCTGTGGTCCAGGCATCGCGGAGAAAACCGAGAAATTCTGGGACAGGTTCCAGGAACAGTCATCATCGGGCGGGATGAAGCAGACCTCGCACTCCCAAGGCGGAGGGAACGTGGAAAACCGGAAATCCCCTCCTCCACCTATCCCCGCGCCCTTATGGCCGGGGCGCAACGTGACCGTCAGGTAACCCGGATTCGACCACGTTTCATAGTATACATATTGATGCTCTGCCGCGGACAGTCCGATGTAACCCGGAATGTTGAAATCCTTTGAATAGTATTCAATATCACCGGGGGGAATATTGCCCAGGTGGGAGTAGAGAAAGTCGCAAAACCCTACAAAAGCGGTGGCTCCTGTAAATTGTTGCGCACCGGGAAACGTTTCTTTAAACCATGAGGAGGAAGGAATAATCGGGCCGATCTCCCACACCCCCGTGATTTTCCCGTACTTTGACACTTTTATATGTTTCCAATCAACGGCTGTGTATTGGTCAAATCGTATACCGACGGAGACTCGGTCAGGGCCGTTAAGTTTGAAAAGAAGGTACATGGCTTGGCTAAAAGGTCCGCCTGCAATGATATTACGACCGGCTCCGAGTTGAGGATCCACGGGACCATTTCTAAACATGGGGATGTCCCATTTGCCCGCGACCGATCCCGAAGGATCCAAATCTCCCCTTGTCCACACCAATATTTTCCCCCTCAAGCCACCGCTCAAAGGGTCAGTCTGATGGATGAGAAATAGCTGAAGAGAATGTGTCTCGGGGGGCTGTTGCGACATGTCAGCGGGCCAGGTGGCCGGATCGGAAAAGGTCAACGCAACGTTTAGGCCCACTGCCGCATCCAAGCCGGTCTCGCCCATGGCCTGAAACGTGTTATTATCAAAAAACACCTCCTGTTCATAATGCCATCCGAGAGGATAATCCGATGGCGTGATCGGCTTTCCAAGGGTTCCCTTGAGTTCCTCATACGGTTCCTTGAGTTTAATTGCCAGGGTTCCCGGCCAGTCCGTTGTTGATAGCGAGGTCCCCCTGGCCGAATTGAATTTCCACGGCCCCATCTTCCCGGGTTCGTTGAAATGAAAAGAGAGATCCCTGATATCCTTCTTCTCTGCCGACTGCGCCTCGATTGCAGCAACGAACATAAAACAAAACAAAACAATGACGACAACCAACCTAGCTCTTTTATTCTTTATATGCATTTTAACTTCTCCTTTGACTTGTCATCTATCACCCAAATGTATTTTGTTGTTCCAGCATGCAATTCTTCAGAATCAGCTATTCGTGGATATATATATGTACATCCTTCATGTTATTACACACTCATCATTCGTGCGATGACTTATCGATCGTCTCCAGGAACCGCTCAAATTCAGCTTCTTTGATCGCGACTTTATGGTTTCGGGTCGGGAATGATCCCGAATCAACGTCCCTCCGGAACTCGCTGAATGCCTCAACGGTGTCCTGATACTGATTGCGATACTTCTTGGCATGCCGTGGGTAATGCCCCTTGTGGCGGCCGAGCAAATCAACGGCAAACAGCAATTCGCAATCGCACTGAGATCCGCTGCCAATGCCAATGACGAATATCTCAACCCGTTTGGCGATTTCGGCGGCAATCCTTTCGGGAACCACCTCAATCTCGACGGCAAACGCTCCGGCTTCCTGGATGGCCAGCACTTCCTCGTAAACCCTCACGGCTTCATTGGCCGTCTTACCCACCGCGCGGAAACCGCCAAGCCAGGTTTGGTATGCCGGAACCATGCCGACGTGACCGCACACCGGGATGCGCATCTCGGCCACGGCGCGGATCCTGTGCGGGTTCGATATCATATGCACCGCGTCGGCCCCCTGCTCCATCAGGGCGTATGAAGCCCGAATGGATTCATCATCGCTGGCGACGATCTTCGAGATGGGAAGCCCCGGCCTGATGAAAAGGTTCGGTGCGCCTCTTCGCACCAGCGGCAACCCCACTTCGCTGCAGCAGATCATATCAATCTCTGCCTCTTCGCAAGCCTGTGCCGTATCGTGATCGCTCGTCGCGACCATCGTCATCTTCCTTTTGCCCTTACTTTCCAACACCTCCTTAACCGTTAATCTCGGCATGAACAAGAACCTCCCCTTCCGTAATGTATATTATGCACATTCTCTTCAACTAACAAGCGCAACCCTCATTGCAGAAGCATAGTCGAACATATCTGCCCTCGACAACCTATCCGGCACCCCGGCCCACCTTCACCGAATTTCGGGCCACAGACGCGATTGGGGGCGTGTTTTACAATGTCAACGGCCAGGATTGAAAGAATTCCGCGAGCCGGGACTCCAACGACCCGCCCCTCCCGTGCCTTTTCAGGCGGCGGGGGGCTCAACCCGAATCCGGAACTACGCCGCCCATTCCTCGCACAGCCGCTCCGCCTGTTCCAGCACCGTCGCTGTCGCCTTGGCTTGTTTGTCCGGTGGGTATCCGTATTTCCTCAAAATCTTCTTCACGATCAGCCGAATCCGCGCCCGCGCGCTTTCCTTCACCGTCCAGTCAATCGAGACGCTACGCCGCACCGCCGCGACCAGTTCCCCCGCAATAGCCTTGAGCGTCTCGTCACCCAGCACCTTCACGGCGCTATCGTTCACTTCCAGGGCGTCATAGAAAGCGATCTCGTCCTCACTCAGCCCGAGCTTCTCACCCCGCCCCTGGGACTCGCGCATGTGCTTGGCTAGCTTGATCAGTTCCGCGATGATCGTCGCCGTCTCAATCGAGCGGTTCTGATACTTGCGGATCGCCTCCTCCAGCATCGCCGCGAACGACTGTAGACGACGGTGATTTATGATGTTCCTCTTCAGGCTCATTATTTCACTTCGATGGGTCCGAAAGCCGGGATCGGCATGTCTTTTTCATCGACAATATTCACATATGGGTCCATTCCCCCGCCATAAATCAATCGATGACCAACTTCCAGAGGCTTCCAGATTCCAACAATCAAGCTGTCGGGAGTCGTAGGATCGAAATCTACTCGATAGACGGTGCGCAGGGGATTGGTGTCGCCCGTCAGCGGTGGGCGCAGTTTAAAGCCGGTGGGACGGCCCGGGGCGCGTAGGCGTCCACTGACGCCGCGAAAACGCAATCGTACCATGGGGTTCTCGGATTCGGGGTGGATGGCCTTGATGGAGGTCAACTCGATGGAGTGGCCGTGGCCGGTCTGATGATAGACCTCGCTCAAGGCGACCTCGGCCAGGCGCCGGCCGAGCCGCATCTGGCCCTCGAAGGAAGGGTGGACGGTATCGTCAAGCGGCAAGTCGATGGCGTTGACCATGTAAACGTTGTTGCGTTGGCTCATGACGCGACGTTGGGCCTCGCGCAGCATTTCCCATCCGCCAATCGTGTCGGCCGTGGCACGTTGAGGAAAGCGGCCGATCTGCACATAAATGAATGGCAACTCGGTGTCGCCCAGGTCACGGCGAAAACTGTCAATTAGCTGCAACAAATCAGCCTCATAATGGTCGTTACGAGGTATCCAGGCATCGGTTTCGCCCTGATACCACAAGACGCCTTTGATCGATTGGCTGGTCAGTCGAATCTTGTCCAGCAAAACATTATACCACCCCCCCCCACCCATTGCTCTCAGAGGGCGAATTTTTTGTTTTCGGATCCCATTGCTTGATCGAACTGCCCATTGCGCCCAGGGGAATAATGCCGATCGGTCGATCGATGAATTGAAGCAGATGTTTGGCGAAGAACATGCCGGGACCGATGCCGATCAGCGGCTTTTTCCGGCTCTCAAGCTGGCGAACAAACTGCTCGGGGGTCAGTCCGGGGGGGAGAGGAAGAACCCCCTCCCGTTGCAGCAAGATATTATTGCGCATCACTCCCGTCGTGTAGGTCGTCAGCCCGGCCTCCTGCAGGGGGGCTTCGGCCCGCACCCACTCGTTGCGGTCGTCCAATTGAAGAATGCGCGGGTCGGAGTCGATGGGTGCCTTGAACAAGCCCCAACCGTGAGCGTTGGACTGACCGGCCAGCACCCAAATATCGGCGGGCACGCCGCCAGGGTAGGGTTTTTTGGCTGGCGTACCCTGACTTGAGGCGAAGGTTGTCGGCCAGGGAGAATCCAGAGTAAGGCCGAGGATCAGAACGAGAGGGACCATCGCGCTGGGGGGGATGATTCTGGATGCAAGGTTTCGAAGTTGTCCGCAATAATTCATTTGTTGCCTCCTTGTGACTCTTTCACGTCCTCCGGCAAGGCGATTTTAACTGGCCCAAAAGCCGGAATGGGGATGTCTTTCTCATCCACAATATTTACGTAGGGATCCAGCCCACCGCCGTAAACCAGACTTAACGGCGCGCGTAACGGGTGCGGCTTGCCCATGTAAATCGGCGAGCTGTCAAAGACGCCCAGAATGAGCGCCGCGGGGTCGGTTGGGTCAAAATCCACCCGGTAAATGACGTATACCGGCGCGTCCTCCGGGGGGGGGGGATGAGGGTAAGCGCGGCTGGGGTCATCGGCCGGCCGGGAGCCGCGCAGTTCGAATCCCATCGGTCGGTCGGCGGCGGTCAGTCGCCCGCTGACGCCATTGAAACGAACCCGGATCATAAGCCGGCGGTTCTTCGGCTGTAGCACTTCGATTTTGTCAAGGGTGATCGGCGCGCCGTGTCCCTGAAGCCCATAAACCTGGCTGAGGGCGATTTCCGCCAGGCGCGGCCCCAAACGTTGATAACCTTCAAAACCAATGTGGATCGAATCCTCGAGCATCAGGTCGCATCCGGCGGTCACGAACATGTTTTTGCGCCGTCCGGTCGCCTGCCGCTGGGCTTCACGGACTCTCTCCCAATCAGTTGCGTGGGCACCGTATGGGTGAACGAAACGGCCGCACTGCACATAAATGAACGGCAAGCCGGGCTGTCCGGTATCGCGCCGGATGGCATCAACCATCGTAAGCAAGTCCTTTTCATAAACGTCCGCCGCTCCGGGAGTCAGTGCGTCGCTCTCGCCCTGCCACCAGACGATCCCCTTGACCCGACCGCCGGCCAAGGCGATCCGCTCCATCATCTGGCCATAATGGTTGTTCGGATCTTCGTGCTGGGCTGGGTCCCACTGTTTCATCGGACTGCCAACGCCGCAGGAGATTAGCCCGATCGGCCGGTCGATGTACTTGAGCAAATGATTGGCGAAGAAAAGGCCGGGGCCGACGCCGCCCAGCGGTGCGCCAGGGTGGTCGCGCTCTCGCCGGGCAAGGAATCCCTCGGCCGTCATCCCCGCCGGCATCGGAATGTGATGGCACTGGAGCAGGATGTTTTGTCTATAGTCGCCTGGGGTTCAGCCATGGAACTCCTTGTTCAACGGCTCCTCGGCCGGCAGCCACTGGTTTTCGGCGTTGAAAAATAGAATACGCGGGTCAGTGGCACCGGTGCTTTGAGCAAGCTCCAGCCCTGGCTGTTGGATTGGCCGGCGAAGACCCAAACATCCGGCGTGACGCCGCCCGGATAAGGGGAGACGGACGAAGAGGCTTGAGAATGCGAATCACCCGACATGGCTGACGCCTCCCCGGGAGCGGCTGATGATGTTACGCTAAGGGTTGTGGCAGCCACCATCAGGGTTGCAATGATCGGCATCCGCTGGCGTTTCGATGCAAGACTCACTATTTGGCCCCCTCCACACGTTTACTCCACATCGTTACTTCACCTCAACCGCTCCGAAAGCCAGAATGCGCATGTCATTTCATCCGTGATATTGACATAAGGCCCAGGTCCCGCCGCGAAGAAGAGAAGTCCGTCGCGTGGCACCCCGCCCGTGTAGCGCAGGATCGCCACATTGGGCCGAGCCGGGTCAAATTCAACCTTAAAAACCCAGTTTTCCCCCTCGCCGTTCTTTTTCTTTGGGCTGCGGAGCTGAAAACCGGTGGGGCGGGTTGTGGCAATCACGTCGCGGCGTCTCGATGAATTTCTTGAACTCGGCCGGATAAGTCTTCATCGGCATGACCAGCCCGGCTGATTGGAACGTGACGTGCCAGCCACGCTCGATCACCTGGGTTCCGATCTTGATCAGCTTCTCACGTATGCTGAACCCGGCACCCAAACTCCGCATGACGGATGCCCCCACCGCCAAAGCCTACCACAACCTGGGATGCGCGCGCGAGGATGAGCGGCTCAAACCCCGATAAACGCCCGTAGCGGGGTATTTCGCCGTGGGCCTATATCCGGGGGCGGGGGCCGCCAGTGGAATTAAAAATCGTGAGAGCCGGGACTCCGACGCCCCCCCCGGTCGTTTTCCGCAGAGGGGGGACGGGGGTCAAGAGATCGAATCGGTTTTCGGATCGCTTGCGAGGTCAGGTAACGGCGTTCGCCGATCCTCATCGCCGGCTATTGACAACGAGTGAACTCACCTTGTCTCACCACTGTAATGCCAGTGAGCGCACTCAATTCGATTTTAGAGTGCAAATCCACCTGTCACCTCGGTTGATGGAAGCCAAGTGAATTGGGATGAATCCCTGGGACTTGTTGTACCTCTCGCACGGATTCAGTTTTGGCGAGGGGTAGGCTTCTTCCCGCCCTCCCACGGGCTTTCGAACGTCGCTCGGTCGGTCGGCAAGTAAGGCGCGGGCTTCGGTTCCAGCATTTCAATAAGCTTGTCCTTGATCGCGTAGGCTTGGAAGAAATTCCCTTGCGGAGCATAATGACCGATCCAATACTGCCCCGCGTACTGGTCAACGCTAATGTTGTACTTCGCGAAATCCTGGAAATGCGCGTCCAGCAAGTCGACGTACGGTAATTTCTTTTCGTCCAGGTAATCGATGAACGGTTGATCGAAGCGTATTCCCGTTTCAAGGGTGTCCTTCAGGACGTTTTCGCCATAGGAGAGAACGTAAAGGACCCTTTTCCCGTTCCTTGCCACGTAATCGTTGACTTTGTCCACGATCCGCTGGCTGGCGAAGATACCGGCGTTCGTGAAGACCCGATCAGCGGCTTCCCGGAGCGATAACGCGTCGTCGATGGTCATCTCAATGCCGTGTTCCTTGACCAGCGCTTGCATCATCGCGTAACTTTTCTCCGGCGTGCCGTTTCTTATGTTGCGTTTGGCAAGTATCATCTTGAGCACGAAATTGTCCTTAAAGCGTTCGAACACCCAATCGGGGTCGCATAATCGATACACGTCCTCGGGTGTTGGGCACGGGTTGTCGAGTTCGATAAATTCCTCGGTGGCCGGGTTCGACTTGATATATGGCAGCGTCGGCGAGGATACGTCCGGTCGCATTTCAACCGTATATCCCAGGCGGATGTTCCGCCAGCCGGTCAGGTTGCGATAATGATCGTCGGAGTAAATGTTGAAAATAATGTAATCGGCGGGAGTTTCGGACTCCTCCAACAGCATCCGACGATAACTCTGATAGACCGAATAGCCGCCGATCCCGAAGTTGCGAACCGGCTCGCAAAGATGCGCCGCCAACATCTCCTGCCACGTCTCGGCGTCATTGACCTGCTCACACGAAGTGAAGCTGTTCCCGTAGGTGTTGATCCGGCACGGTCGCCCCGCATGGGTGATCACGCGCCGAGCGCCGTCGGAGTCGTATTCATAGATGGCGTGGGACCCGTCAATGCCGTGTTGAATGACCCTTGGATTGTGCACCCATCCGAGCACGCCGTGATACGCCTCGCCGTAGGTCACCTTGCCGCAGATCCACTTCGCCACCGCGTCGTGGGTGTAGACCAGACTCTCGAGATTCTCGCGCGCCTGTGCATAGTATTCATCTTGAGCCGCCTCGCGTGAAGGAACCGGCTTTGGATTAGTCATGATGATCAAAAGGACGGGGATGACAAAAAGTTTCTGAACCGGGAAATTCACGACTCTTCTCCTTTGAGGTGATCCCCAATGTTTGGACAACATTTGGGGTCGACTAAGGCAGCCTTGTCTCAGTATACAATACAACGCCCAACATATTCAACAGAAAGGAACGGCGAGAGCATCGCCCTTGGAAGACCCTTGCCCAGCGAGATTTACGCGATCGTTCATTAGGAAACGCCAATCGACGAAAGGCCCAATGAGGTCTAATGGCCTATACTTCAATCGGAAACGTTTCGAGACATCTCGCCGACATCGACTCGCGCCATTTCGGCTGTTCGCCCGCCAAGCGTGCATTCGAAAGCCGGTGCAGCAGCGTATTGATCGCGATCTGACCCTCGATGCGGGCAAGCGGCGCACCAAGACAAAAATGTATCCCATATCCGAATGCCAGGTGCCGGTTCTCCCTGCGCGTGATGTCGGGCGCGTCGGGATTCTCGAACTGTTCCGAATCATGATTGGCCGCGCCCTGCATCAATTGTATGCCGTCGCCTTTGCGCAGCGTCACGCCACCGATCTCGACATCTTCGGTGGCGATCCGCAATTGCCGCTGCAACGGGCTCTCAAAGCGCAGGAACTCTTCCACGGCCGTGCCGATCAGGTCGGGATTCTCCCTCAACAACGACATCTGGTCAGGATAATTCAGAAGCGTCCACAAGCCGTTGCTGATCAACGCCAGGGTCGCTTCGTGTCCGGCAAAAATAAGAAAGACCGATGTGGAGAGGATCTCCTCTTCGGTAAGCTTGTCCCCGTCCACTTCGGCATCCATGAGCTTGCTGATCAGGTCGTCCTTCGGATTGCGGCGGCGTTCATCGATGATCGTTCTAAAATAATCCGTCAGGCGCAGCATGCCGTCCTGGGCAAGCGGAGCGTCGCGCGGCAGGTTATTGATCGCGCCGGCGGTGAATTTCATCATCTCGTTGGTGCATTCGTGGATCAGGCTGTGCCCCTCCGCAGGCACGCCCAGCATTTCGCTGATCACGACTGTTTGCACCGACAGCCTGGCCGGCCACGACGGTTAATTGGCCGTTCATTGCTTTTCTCCAACGCCATCCCACAAAAGGATGGCCATCACGCCGGCCGGTTCTTTCCCGCGGGTGTCTATCTCGGACGAGTCAACGGATTCGGGGGTTCGCGCGGGATGAATCCCTGAGATTTCTTATACTTCTCGCACGGATTCAATATTGGCGAGGGACGGTTGCGGATGCATGCGGTTCAAAAGATGCGTGACAGTGCACCAGATTCAATCCGGCATCATAGGCAACAAAACGCGAGATGGAAATTCGGGTGAATGATAAACGGTCTCTTTTGAAACAAGTTTGCGAGTTCCCGTAGGGCCCTCGCCGGTGTTGACACCGCGTTCATACGCCGGAAAATTGCTTCCTTGAATTTGAATGCAGAGTCGATGACCCGGACTGATTCGGGCTGCTGTGTGGCCCACATCGACAATGATGCGATAAATTTTGCCCGGCGTCAAAAGGGATCGATGCAGGGAGGACTCTCTCGCGCTACCGCGCTGAACTCCCGTCGCCAAGGGATGAGCGAATCCGGATGGATGGATGTCAAGGAGTTTGACGACCCAATCCGCGTCTGGAGTGTCTGCTGAGACGTATAATTCCGCCTTAATTGGGCCGGCGAATCGCACCGGGACTTCCAAAGGCGGCGTGGAATAAATCAGAACGTCTTCGCGATCTTGGGCCAGTTGTTGATCGAACGGCCCGAATCGGGGAAGAAACTTTTCTTCCCGACCTGGCGCCGTCGGCACGGGATTGTCCGGGTCGGATACGAATTGGTCCGACTTCTGTTTCACGGAGGGAGGATCAAGTTCAAGCCTTCCGTCGCCATTCCTCGTATTAGCGTTTCCGCCGGAATGGAGATAATAAGGCGTCAGATCGGCTTCGATTGGCGGCCAATCCTCGGCGGCATGCCAGGCATTGTCCCCCATGGAAAAATAACGGACTTTGGGAAACGGCTTATCCGCGCCAATTCCCTTAAGAAAGCGATCAAACCATGGAAGGCTTGCGGTTGGCCTTCCCGCGGTGCCCGGACCCACATCCCCCGCTCTTCCGAAATCCATGTCTTCGACTTTGGTGCTTCCTCCGGATCTATGAGTCCAAGGTCCCAGGATTATCTGTTGGTTCTCTCGTGAATGGGCCGTTGCCGATCGGTTCCGCATGGCCAGAAATGACGAGACCGCGCCCCGGCAAAAGAAATCGTAGTAACCAACGATCTGCAGCATGGGGATGTCCATATTTGGAATTTCCGATGAGGCGCTCAGTCGTTTCCAGAAATTGTCGGGCTTGTGATGCTTAATAAAACTCATGCGCCACGGGGACGGACGACCGACGGCTTTGTCGATTTCCGTCATGGGCAGGTGCATCATAATTTTCGGCCAGTCCAGCGTTTCACCGGGCGGCGGGGGATCATTGAGGAAACTTCCACTGTAGCCCATAAAAACGAACGCGATCTTGTACACTCCTCCGATGTAAAGATCGTCGTACACGTCGCTGCATGACGCCACCGGCGCCATGGCATCAATCGGGACGCCTTCGGCGGCGGCCATCCATTGGGCCAACCCCATGTAGGACCCGCCCCACGTCCCGATCTTCCCATTGCACCAGGGCTGCTCCCGAATCCACTCGAATGTGTCGTACGCGTCTTGACCCTCGCCGGTGAGCATCGGGTATGCTCCCTCGGAGCCGTACTGTCCCCGACTGTCCTGGGTCATTGCAACATATCCGGCTGCGGCAAAGAGACGAGCATCCCGGTCAAATCCTTCTTGATTGTACGGTGTCCTAATAATTAATACGGGAAGGGAGTCAATGATGTTTGGGTCTCGATAAATATTAGTTTCGAGATGCACACCGTCACGCATGGGGACAAGCGTGGATGTTTTTTCAATCAATTCGATTTCTGATTGTTCAGGAAGAGCGCCGGAGGCAGTGGTTCTCAGTAATAAGCCCAGAAATAGCATTATCAATAGTTGTTTGTTGTTCATAATCTTGGATGTCCTATTTAATACGCCCGAATCGTGAACCTCAGACATCAGCCTGGGAATAGCAACTCGAATGGAAAGCATTTCAAGTGAGCACGGCTCTCCATGGAGCCGGCAAGGCGGAAAGCCAGAATGATCCCTATCCGTAAGACAATGAAGAACCGTGACAATCTAAGCATTAACATCCGGTCAATCATTATGTACCCCTTTCGCTTTAAGTATCGGTTGATGGAAGCCAAGTGAATCGGGATGAATCCCTGAGATTTCTTATACTTCTCGCACGGATTCAATATTGGCGAGGGACAGGAGGGATCAAGTCACAATCGAGTATGGTATCTTTCTTCTCTTTTAGACTCACCAATCGAGCACAACCGGCGAGACGTAACGGGTCACCTTTTTCATGGGAGCAGTATTCTGTTTGAAGTGGTCTCTCAAGTAAAGCGGATAGGCCGTCGGGTTCGTCTCACGCGGGGCGATGTCCACCACGGTGTTTCCCTTGAAGCTGATGGTGTACTCTTTGTCGAACGGATGAACATATTTAACCGTCTCCTCCATCATGGGAAACTCGATCGTCACCATGTCTTTCGGGCGAAGATTGTCAAACACCAGGTAACTGCCCGCCCAGAAAGGATTCGCTCTCTCTTGATTCACCGTGCATGTCAGGGCCTTCCTGTCGACCCACCTCGGGATCCTCACCACAAGCTTGCGGGCCTTCTTGTTTTTAATGACGACCTTTCCCTCATAAGGCAGGTAGCTGTCCACATCCAGCCATGGGGAAGCCCGGTTGAGCAACAGGTTCACATGAGCCACCCCATCCTTGAATCGGACAATGCTTTCCCAGGCGTAGTAGAGCGCGTTGGTGAGGTTCCCCGAGCAGCAGCCACCCTGGACCGGATAGGGAATACAGGTGGGCAGGGAAAAGAATGGAAACAGGCCGAGATTCCGCTCAATGACGCGATCCGTCTCCGGCACCTGGGGCGCCGTCCGCTCCAATACCTGTGCAAAAAGCTCGGGGCCCCAGGGGGGAGGCTTCTTGGTGTCGGTCTTATATTGTTGATAGGCCTCCGGATGTTCCCTTGTGGCTTTCGCGACCTTCTCCAGCAGATCTTTTCGTAAAAATTGCGCCTCCGTCGCCTGGTTGCGCACGTACTGATCCACATCATCCCAATAATCTCCGACACCAAAGTCACTCAATCGAATCGCCAGGCCCACCATATCCGCAATGGAGCAGCCTTCCGTGTGGGCCTTGTGTGTCCCATCACCAAAGGTCCCGATCCGACCCATGCCCCAGCTGCGTGAGTACTCATAACAATCCCTGACAAACTCCTTGAGCCGCTGGTCATTGGCGACATGGGCGTACTCCAGGACTCCCCTGCTCGAAATATGGTGGCCGTGCAAATGACCCCCGAAATTGCCATGACCCGGACCGTCGATCCACGCCGACACCGCATCCGCATCCCACATCTTGCGCTTCGTCACAAAATTCGACAGCTTGCGGGCCAGTTCCAGCGCTTTCTCGTCACCGCTCATTTCGTACCAGCGGGCCAGGGCACGAATCTGCTGCCCCTGGTAGACCAGGACGGAGCCCTCCGACCCTTCCGCATCACTTTCCGGCTCCTGCGTGTATTTGTAGCCCGACTCCTTGAGATAAGCGAACTCGATGCCCACCTTGCCCTCCGGATAGAAGGCGTAATCGTCCTTGTGGATGGCGATTTTGTTCAGGCCATCGGCCATCTTCTGGATCCTGTCCAGCCAGACGGGATCCTTGTCTCGCTCATACCAGGCCATCATCGCCAGCATCAGTCTCCCGTCAAGGATCAGGCTGGAGAGGTCCTCATCGGCAATGGGATAACCGCGTCGGAGCATCCAGGATGTGTTTTTGGAATCCTCGACTGGGATGTAATGCAGGCCATCCTCTGGGTCGAGCGCGGACACCATGGCGTTCATCATCTTCTGCTCGATGTCCAGGTTTTGATCGCTTCCGCTCATCACCCGCATCATGGGCAGGGACTCATCCCATTTCGCGGTGCAGATGACATCCCCGATATGCATGTTCACCATGTAAGGGGGGTCATGAGCCAAGCGGGATAAGAAGTACTGGTCATAGTTATGGTCGGGATTAACGGCGCCCGTCAGGCCATTGATCGCCATTCGCGCCCTCTCCGCCAGATCCAGAGTGTCGGGAACATCGGCCTCGTACCTCTCACCCGAGGGAGGATCGACTTTGACATTAGCATTTTTGGCCATCCCAACCGTTGTCGCGCAGAATAATAGTACGCTGGTGGCGCCAACCAAAGACCATCGGGGTGACAATCGTAAAGCATGCATTAGAAATCTTCTTTTATCCGCGATTTCCGAAACGGCTCATCAAATTCGTCCATTTGGTTACCGCATTGGGATTTTGATTTTACCGGGATTTCCCATTAACGCGTCCGAACCGAGATTCTCAGACATAGGCTTGGAAATTGCAACTCGAATGGAACCTATTTCAAGAGGTTTTTCAGTAGTGCAACTTGATTTCTGTATATTCTTCAGCTCTACAATCGAATTAGTCCCCGTAGCAAAACCCCAATGCTTGATCGGGCAAGGGTTGAAATCTCATGATCGGGCGTGGTGGAAGTTCCCTTTTGCGCAAAATGACCCCGCAACGGGGCGCGGCGCGCGGTTTGGTGGTT
>Ga0310121_10003363_pt1 | contig 14627 bp, 11 predicted proteins | sample CB27_Tmax_986_MG_FD_203504 | JGI IMG/M metagenome (GOLD analysis project Ga0310121, IMG submission 203504) | Marine microbial communities from Western Arctic Ocean, Canada - CB27_Tmax_986 | ecosystem: Environmental > Aquatic > Marine > Oceanic | place: Canada: Western Arctic Ocean | collected...
CGGGTGCGCTACCCTCAGTTGAATCCGACACGCTCAGCTATTTCGTTTTCCGTTATGTTTGGCCCCGACGTTGGCGCTGCAACCGACAAACGGACAATCGCAAAAAGTCGAAGACAATCAACCAAACCCCTCAAATACCGCCCAAACCCATATTTCGATCTCCCGAACATCCGCGCGCGGTGCTCCACCGCAATCTCACCAACACGGAAACCAGCCAGGTTTGCGAATACCGGAATGAACCGATGCCAGCCGCCATGAAGGGGGAGTGAATCGACCACCTCCCGGCGCATCGCTTTGAACCCGCAGTTAAAATCGTGAAGCGGGAGGCCCGATATCCATCGGACCACGCCATTGAATCGATTCGAAGCAAGGACCCGGAAACCCGTATCCCTGCGCACTTTCTTCCAACCCGTAACCAGATCGTAACCCTCCTCGATCTTTTCCAGGAACGCGGGGATCTCTCGCGGATCATCCTGGTTGTCTCCGTCGAGGGCAATGAGGATCTCCCCGTGCGCAACCGAAAACCCGGCCCCCAATGCGACCGCCTTCCCCATCCTTCCTTTCAGGCGCACGCCACGGAATCTCTCGTCCTTCCGCGCGAATCCGGAGATTTCGTCGTATGTCCCATCCGTACTTCCATCATCCACGAAGATGACTTCAAAGCAGCGGTCAATCGGTTCCAAGGATTCGATCAGGGCGTTCTTTAACGGAGCCAGATTTGGTTGCTCGTTCAAGGCTGGGATGACCACGCTGATTTGGATGGTATCGTTCATGAGGGTTCGCGCGGCTTGTCGGGTTCCTGCTTAAGAAAAAACGGGAAGATCAGGACAAAGCTGATCGCATTCCCGACAACTGAAAAATCAGCGCCATTCACGCCAATGGATTCCCATACGAAGGCCGCCATGTCCTTCGGAATCTCCCAATAAAAGAAATTCGCGTGGGTGGCAATGATTAAAAGGATGGCCGTAATCCAATTCCTGTTCAGAAGTCGATTGCCCACACTGCCCCAGTCCACTGGCCCGGATTCTCTTAGAAGTTCACGTGTGAGACGGCGGGACGCAACGATAACGGGGAGGATCGCCAGAACATAGTGATGAGAGACCTCACCGGCAAACAGAGGCGGAAGGAAGGATGTGAGGATAACCAGGTCCGCTGTTGTCATCCGCTTGCGGAGGAGAAACAGTGTGATCAAGACTGTGCCGAAAAGCAGTCCCGCGACCAGGAGCCCGAAAGTTTCGGCGGCGCTCCAGGGTCCAAATGACCAGTCATCTGGAAAACCCAGGTGATCATAGGCTCGGTAGGCGACGATGTGGATGGAAGGAGCTCTTCCCATGCCGGCGAAATCGGTCATCGCCGGTAGGACCTTCGTAAAGTATTGGTAACTTGTCACTGGCCCCGAGATGAGAAGCGCCGACAAGGCGCCCACCAACATCCCGACCGCCAGTCTAAAACGGAGCGCCGCGACGAAGGCTGGAAACATGAGCAGCGGCGTCACCTTCACCATCGAGGCAACGCCAATGATAAACCCGGCGACAAATTCGCGCTGGGTGGGGGAAGGAAGAGATCCCATTCGCCCGCCGAGTAATCTCCAAGCGAAAAAGATCAGGAAAAGCGGGATGAAATCCGATTGGCCATATCGGAAGGCGACTATCACCGGACCCCATCCCAAAAGAATCGCCCAGGTGGCCCACCGTTCGGGATGACCGCCCGGACTGTCGCTCCTCCTGGGGTAAAGCAGCCAGAAATAAAGGACAAGGCAAACAAGCAGATACCCTTTCTTGCACCACCACAAAGGCAGTTGGGTCAGTGGTATGAGCAGGCGGGCAAACAAGGGAGGATAGATATAATTCCCCCAGGGTTCCCCCACCATTTCCGAAGGCAGACCTTCTAAAACCTCGGCGGGATAGGGGGACTTGCCCTCGGAAAGATCCTGGGCCGCCTGGTAAAATGTTTCGAAATCACTGCCGCCATACCCCCAAACTTCCCAGATCGCATACTTGATAAAGGGAGGGGTAACGATCAGAAAGAAGGCTATTCCCAGGAGGATTGGAATGTATTTCCCCTTCTCTTCCAACTCTCTTATCTCCCGTTAGGCTTTCTCGCGTGAAGCATTTGGCTTTTGGAATGGTCTGAAATTAAATAGCGCGCAGAGTAAGAAAAATGCACAAAGATTACTCACGACCAGCCAGGTGGGATTGTAAACCCTGAGCTGGGTAAAGGTCCACGCGTAAAAGATCTTGCCCATGTGAACGTAGAAGGTATTTGGTAGCAAAAGCAAGAAAAGGATAGACAACCCAAGAATCGGCCAAATCCTCAAGTGCCCGTTTCCAGAGGGGATTGCGAGCCTAATGAGGCGGCTTAATGAATAGAGAACAGGTAACAGCACCAATGTATAGTGATGATACCAGGCGCCGAATAGAAGACAGGGCAGGAAACAACTCAGTAACAGGATTTCATGACTCTTTAGTTTTTTTCGATTTAGATGAACGAAGATCAAGAACAATACGTAGAGAAGCCCACTCAACATCAACCCCAACTGCCTTCCCCGTTCCACCGATTGAGGATCAATTTCTTGTCCCACACCAGCATCATTGGCAAGCCCAAGCACGACACGAGTGATTGAATGGAAATGTGATAGGTCTGAAAAGTTTCCAAGCGTTGGCAGCACCCTCGTGAAATATTCGAAATTACTGCCGAGGCCCGTCAAAGTTGCAGTCAGAACAGAGCCGGCTATACAGCCCACTACCAATCGATAGCGACCCGCCACCAAGAAGATTGGAAGAATTACGAACGGCGTCAGTTTGACCATCGATCCCACACCGATCAGGATTCCAGCCACGATTTCCCGGATCCGGGTTTTCTCATTGGATGAAAGATCAGGTGCTCCCTCCAAGATTTTCCATGCTGCGAAAAAAAGAAAGAGCGGAAGGAAGTTCGATTGCCCAAACCGGCAGGTCTCAACGATGGGACCCCAGAGGCAAAGCACGGCCAAAGAGACAACTCCTTCGAGTGCTCCGACAAAATCCTTTGAACGCCGCGGGGTCAGGAAGATGAGGTAGATGAATAAACAGAGAATCACATAAACGTGTTTCGCCCATTCGATGGGAAGAAAGGAAAAGGGAACAAGAACCCAGGCGAACAAAGGGGGATAAATATAAGAACCCCACCCTCGCGCTGAACCGGCATCCGGGATAGCGTCAAGAATATCAACTGAATAGGGCGACTCCCCAGCGACCAAACTCTTCGAGGCGCCATAGAACATGGGGAAGTCATCATGCAGGTAGTCCCAAGGTTCCCAGACGGATACCCCGATAAATGGGTTGGCAAAAAGCAAGAAAAAACCAGCCCCAATCAAGGCAATGAGGAGGTTTCGCGTAAATCTACGTGACCACACACCTTGAGCCTGCTTCTCAACCTCTCGGTCCTCACCTTGTCCCTGGATATTCATCTCTGTTCTCACGGCAAGTCTGGTACTTTCAATCCATCCGGGTTCTACTCAAGCCGTTCACCTATCATACTATTCCCATCAGTATCGACGATACACGGCTACTTGGTATTCCGTCGGAAAGCTAGAGGATTTCTCAGTTGCGCATAGCCATCGGGATCACAGGCGCCAGCGGCGCTGTTTATGCTCAACGCCTCTTGGAACGCCTCCAACCGGGTGGGCACACCATCCATGTAACCCTTTCCAAGTACGGGAATCTGGTCTGGAACCAGGAGTTGGGGCAAAGTTTCAGCGACTGGCAGTCCTCGATGGACTGGAGCGGGGAAGGCGGGGCCAGCGAGATGGTTATTGACAACATCAACGATCTCTATGCCGAACCTTCCTGGGGTTCCAAAAAGTTCGATGCGTATTTGGTGGTTCCGTGCAGCGCCAAGACCATGTCGGCCATAGCCACCGGGATCGCAGATAACCTGATCGCACGGTTTGGAGATGTTGCGCTCAAGGAGAAAAGGCCTCTCGTTCTCCTTGTCCGCGAAGCGCCGCTCCATGCTCTCCAGCTTGAACGGATGCGCGACCTCGCGATCGCAGGAGCGATTGTGTTGCCCGCTTCGCCAGGTTTCTATAACGGAGAGAAAACTTTCGAGGACCTGATCGACTTTATTGTCGATAAACTTTTGTCTTACTTACCGGAGACTGTTTAACAACCGTTCACGATATCCTCCGCTCTCATGAGAAAATACCTCGAACTCGTTAAGTTTTCACACACCATCTTCGCCCTCCCATTCGCCCTGGTTGCGATGCTGGTGGCCGCAAAGGGCTTCCCCAGCCTTTGGATCTTCATGTGGATCGTCGCCGCGATGGTCTTTGCCCGTACTCTCGCGATGACATTCAATCGAATCGTGGATCGAAACTTTGATCGGGAAAACCCGCGTACCGCGAAGCGTGAACTCGTGACCGGAAAAATCAGCATTGCTTCCGCTTGGTTCCTGTGGGCGATTTGTTCCATCGGTTTTTTCGTATCGGCTTGGATGCTGAATTCGTCCTGTCTGCTGCTTTCGCCTTTCGTGTGGGTGGTCCTAAATGGTTACAGCTTGACGAAGCGCGTGACCAACTGGACCCATCTTTTCCTGGGACTGGCGCTTGGGCTTGCCCCGTTTGGGGCCTGGGTTGCGGTCACCGGAAGGATTGAAGCGCTCCCAGTTCCCCTTTGTCTGGCAGTCCTGTTCTGGGTTGCTGGGTTCGATATTTTGTACGCGCTCCAGGACGAGGGTGTAGACAAACGCCTTGGCCTTCACTCTCTCGTGGTCAGGTTCGGACCAGCCGGCGCATTGGCCGTCTCACGCGGTTTCCATGTTCTGACTGTCCTATGCCTGGCCGGATTTGGAGTCTGGCTCGGACTCGGAAATTACTATTTCGTCGGAGCAGCCATTGTTGCGATTGCACTCATCGTCGAACAATCGCTTGTCTCCCCAACTGATTTATCGCGGCTCGGCGCCGCATTCTTCACCGCCAACGGTTTCATCAGCCTAGCCCTCCTCCTGGCGACCGGCCTGGATGTTTTCCTTTGATGGATCGGCCCGAGTTCTCAGTTGTTCTAGTTAACTGGAACAGAGCCGATTTATTGGTCCAGGCCGTGGATTCGGTCCGCATCGATTCAGACGCGAGTGGAATCTCTGTTGAGGTTATTGTCGTGGATAACGGCTCCTCGGATGAGAGTGTCGAGCGCATCTGCAAGGTTTCGCAATCAGTGAATGTCATCGAGAACGATACGAACCGTGGTTTCGCTGCCGCTGTCAACCAGGCCCTGGACGTTCGCCAGGGAAAGCATGTCCTGCTTCTCAATACAGATGCGCGGCTGGAGAAGGGCGCCTTGGCGGTTTACCAGGAAGCCTTCCAGCAGTATCCCGATATCGGAATTGCCGGCGGGCGGTTGTTAAATGTGGATGGGAGCGACCAGAACTCCTACTCGCCATTCCCGACCCTCCTGACCGAGCTGGGGAACAAAAGCCTGCTTCGTTTTCTTTCCCCAAAGCGGCATGGCCGAAAGGTGGATCCTTCTACCTCACAACCGCTGGAGGTCGATTCAGTCATCGGCGCTGCATTGGCAATCCGCGAAGAAGCGTTGGAGAAGATTGGCCCGCTTGATGAACGGTTCTTCTTCTTCATGGAGGAGACCGACTGGTGCTATCGAGCCAGGCAGGCCGGATGGCGTGTCGTTGTTCTTCCCGACGCGCGTGTTGCCCATGGTCAGGGGGGTAGTTCGGAGGTCGCCCTGACCGATGTCCGCATTGAGTTTTACCGATCGCGCTATCGATTTTTCAAGAAGCACAAGGGTATGTTCCAAACGACGATCCTCTTTGGGGGAATGCTGCTCAAGCTTTTGGTGGAAATGATAGTTGCCTTGGTTCTCACCGTGGGAACCCTTGGCAATAGCCCGCGAGCGGTTAGGCGTCTCAAGGTTTTGGGACTGTTGCTCGGTTGGCATCTATCGGGATGCCCATCGAAGTGGGGATTACAATCTGACGTGTAGGATCCGCCCAGGAGTGCAATTCCTGGGCGAGCATGTTTCTTCCGTCGATTCCGCAGTCTCCGCGATTCAAAGACTAATTCCCAACATCATAACTCTCCATCCAGTACCGCAAAATATTAATAATATCAGCATGGTCAATGACACCATCCATGTTCGTATCCACCTTACGGATTTCGTCTTCCAGCGAGGGTGTACCGGCAGGCGTCGGCGTTGAGGTCGGCGCATCCGGGTCCGGCGTGTCCGTTACAGTTGGCGTGGGTTCATCAGGATCGATGGTCGGTGTAAAGGTTTCAGTTCCGGCGGAGGTGGGAGTATCCGACGGCAATGGAGTCTCTGCCAAGGTCGGACAGTGAGTTGGTGTGTCCTCTCCCCCGATCGGTGTATTCGTAAACGTATCCGTCAGGCCGTTGAGCTCAGTTGGCGTCCCAGTAGGTGTGTCCGTCTCGCCCTCGAACGGCGTTGGAGGGCCGGTCGGAGTCCCAGTATGCGCCAATGTATCCGTCTCAGTCGGTGTGGCGGTATCATTAACTACCAGACACGGCTCATCCACGAGGGAGGCTGCCCGGTGAACCGCGACTCCGCCAATTAGGGGTGGACCGGGTTGTGTGGTAAACCCTTTGCTCGTTACGCCTGCGAGCAAACTCCCCGCGGAGCCCGAAGGGACAGTGTCCTCATTATCACCCAGTATACTCTCAATCTGCTCCGGAAAGATAAACGCGTTTCCCAGATCAATCACGGTGTTGCTATCGACATACATGAGGGGGATTGACCTGGAAACCTCGGGATTTGGGTTTGCGTTGACCAGCAACACATCAGTCGTCAGCCCAAGCGTTCCAAACTCCTTGTACCAAGAGGCGAATGCTCGGTTGAAAGCTGCCACACCAATCCCTTTGCTAGAGGAGGATTGCCCGAATTCATCGAAGAACGAGAATGTGTTATACGCGAGGCTTTCCAGGACACACCCTTCCGGGCTTCTCCGAACCAAATGCACGACCGCAACAATGTTAGAGGGGGCCACCACGGGTGAGCCGTGGTTCCAGTATTCCTCCGAAGTCACCTTGATCCAGAACGGCTGGTCCGCTAAGGCAACTCCTTTCCCAGAGGTAGGTATGCTCTGGTTGAATGCGACCGCGGACCCCGCGGGAACGAACCCTGTCTGCGTCTCAACTGGGCCGGCGCCTCTCCCGTCGCCGCTACCGAACATGAAATCTACTCGTACCTTCGCATCCAGGACCTTGCTTAAGTTTTGCACATAAACAGTGGGCTCCCATCCGGCAGACGGTGAATAGGAAAGCGGACCAGCCGCGAGGAGTGAGCCGTTGGTAAACTCGTTGGTAAACTCGTTGGTAAACTCCTGGACCTCAGGATCGAAATCATACTTCAATTCGACAGGCTCAGCGTGATAAGTCGCCAAACTCGCTCCGCTGAAGACATCAGCAACCACTGCGATTGGCAGAGTGGACCGGACAAGAACGCTGCCTTTGAATCCAGCCCCGATATGGTCGGCTGGTCGAATAGTTGCCGAGAGGCCGGGACGAATGACCTCCACATGGACCATCTGGTCCTGCTGTGTAAGCAGCAGTTTGTCCCCGAGCAGCTTATCGACCTCGGACAATTCAGAGGCCGATTTGGAAGCGGGGGCATCCCGGAGGTCTCGTTCCTCCATATAGATGAGTTCGATAGGCGTTTCAGTCACAAACGTGTTTTGGATGTGGAGGAGAGTGTCAAATCCGTCGTCCGTCAAGGCAAAGGGAACATGATAAGAAAAACCATTGTAGATTTGGTCATTAACAGTGCCGAGCCCTACAACTGCCTCGTAAGCCGATAAAACACGTCCGCCCGAACCGTCCGGCGCGGGTTCGTCGCGTGTCACGACACCGTGAATCGATTTCGGGTGGCCTGAGGGATATTTGTTCTGACTCCTAGAGGACCTTATAACGAAGCGCGCGTAGTCCTCGAGAGTTTGCGCCGCAAGGAATTCATTGGTTAAGGTGGCATCGGCTATATCGAACGCGAAGGCGGCCGCGCTCTTCGCGCCCGCGGGGATATCGGTCTCGTCCAGAAAGAAAGGCGCCGCGCTATCAAGCGTGGGGGACAATAATGTATCCACCACCCCCACCTCATCGAAGAAAAACAGTCCAATACTCGGATTCACGCCCATAAAGTCCGGGAACTGGCTTACTTGAATCGAAATGGTATCCCCTCCCGCGGGCCCTTTGTTCCCTGCGCCTAGAATGGGGAAAAAGATGGCGCTAGATTCGTCCATCGGAACCGAGCCGGTATAGGCCATCCCCGGATCGTTGCCGCCGGGGGAGAGTTCAACCTCAGTCTCCGGTCGCGTGGGGGGTGGGATGGTTCTCTGAATAGCGACCGCTGCGAGGGAGATGTTGTTATAGTCATCGCCGGACGTATACTCCACCTTTTGACTGGTTGTAATCCCCCGAATGATAAGCGAGGCCAGACTGCCTTCTCCCAAGCGTGGAAAATCAACTGGGATGCGTTTCGTTTCGTTGGGACCCAGCGTGACACACTGGATGTCGCGCAGCCCCGCGCTATCGTAGGCATAGATACCCGCCGCCACGAGGCCACGAAGATCATTCAGGTTCGTTAGGATGATTTCAGTTACACGCCCAGCGGCTGGATCGAGCTTGCCCGCCATCGGCAGCGCCAGCAGATGGGCGCCGCCTTCCTGCTCAGGGGCGGCGCCTTTATTGTTGTCACCATAGAACGGTCCATTCCCAATCGTTTCCTGCCCTTGGTGGACATTGTAGGCAATTGTTTCGATGACGTTACCAGAGGAATCGGAGAGTGATGCCTCCAGGACACATAAGAATTCATTATTTTGTTCGTCGCTCGTGATTCGGATTACGCCGGGGACAGCATGAGGAATAAAAGAATCATAAGAGAAATCAAAGGTCGCCGTTTGTTCGTTGCTCACCACGCGAGTTGCCGACGATGGGAAAACATCCACACCGTTTGGCAGCCACTCAACCTTGATTTCCGCCGTTCCATCGCTAACGTCTGTTTCGACGAGAGTGACCGCTACGCTGTATTTCCAGCCCTGCTCGAAGAGGACCGGCGCGAATGCGGTATTCGATCCGGCGTCAAAGAACCCTCCCTTGTTCGGGTTGTCGTCAAGCGAAGGCGCCAAATAACTGGACATCACCGAGTCGTCCCCATAGACCAAGTCCGCGACTATCGCCAGTGGGAATTCCGCGCCCACTGTTTCTTCAATGATTAGGGCGCCATGGAACTGGGGTCCCACGAAGTCTGTGGTGTCAAACACAAATTGGTCGAACCCCGTCAGGTAACCCTGCGCATTGCCGAAAAATGCCCTTGGCAGGTGAACCAGAGATAACCTCCTGCGTGACCCCCGTGAGCTCATCGATACTCACCATCCGGTACACCGTCGGCGCAGGCCCCGCATTCAGAATGGAAACCCGTGTTTCCCTTGTCGGTGAGGTAATAACGCGCGGGAGGATGTACCGATACTGTACGCCGCTTCCGAAGCGGTCACCCATGTAGTTGGAAGGGACATTGTACATCGTCGAGGCCAGGGGTTGGCTGGGGTCCTGATTGGTTGAGATCCGCTGGACTTGGGCGGTAATGAGGGGCGGTATATTGTTTGGATCGCCTTTTTCGAACAAGCCTTTGCCGGTCGGCGCTTCAGGTATATCCGTGCCGTTGCAGACCTCAAAGATATCTGGGGGACCCGGAGGTCCCTTCGGAGGCCCTGTCTCGAATAAATAGTTGGAGGTGATAACCGCACAGCGCGCTTCATCAGGGATCGTTTCCGGTCCAAACGTAGCAGAGGAACCCACACCAATTGTTCGGCAATCGGAGCCGACTGTGGCCTCCATATCGTCCAAATAGACGATATGCGCCACGACGAAGTTAATCCCAACATTCTGCACGGCGATGGTTGTCTCGAAACCGTTGTCTGGGAGGATGGATGGAATGTAGAGCTGTGTCCCTGGCGCCAGACTTCTAGCCGATCTCATTTCGAAAGGTTCCCGACCGCCTTCGGTACGCTCGATCAACCTCCCGCACTCCGGCAGCTTCGGCCCAACGAAACCGAAAGCAGTGTCTTCTTCCGCGATGTAAACAAACTTGGCCGCCCCGCTGACCCTTCCTGTCTGCAAAGAGGGCAGTGGTGTCGGTGTAGCGGGCGGAGGGATAAATCCCGGCTCGGATGAATTCCAAGCAGGCGTACAGAGGAGTGAATAAATAAAAGAGATGCTGATGAATGCGGTCAAGCAACTAGATCGCATAGTTGATCCTCCTGCTTATTTGATCAGGATTGTAGGGTGTGTTAACAACGGGAATATCCAGTTCCGATTCGATCTAAAAGCTTCCTTCCCCGTTGTTAACGCACCACTCGATACTACAATTGGTGCGTTCATAACGCGAGTACCGAGAGAAAAAAATCAATCTGCTTAGAGGCGTTATGAACGCACCCTACACACTATTCTTCGCCCTCTTTGCTGGCATTTTCTTCCTCTTCAGCCGAATGGAACGGATGTTCCTGTCCACGGTGGCAGGTGTAACAGGTAATCTTGGAATCCATTTCTTTCATCAACTCGCCCTCATTGATCTCCTTAACCATTTTCATGAACTTGCGGGCGATTTGTTTGTGTTCCTTTTCATCGGAGGATTTGTCTTTGACATGGCAGAAGGTACATTTCTTGACTCCCAGATCTTCAACCACTTGGGCCATAAAATCCCGGAGTTCCTCTCCCGAAAGATCCGTTAGAACCTGGACATTCTTGAATTCCCCTTCCCCTTCAGATTTTTCGGGAGTAGCAAAAAGCAACAGACCGAACAGCCCAAGGACTAAAAATGGAAGAACAGGCAGAATTTTCTTCAACATGGAAAACATCTCCTTTCAGTACACTGTATTAAAAGACTTGTATGTTAGATGATTTATTCAACCGCATTCCAACAACGGCATTCAGTATCAGGTCAAATTCAACGGGTTTCTAGTAGGAAGGAAACGCGGGGAACCCTACCTTTGCGAGACCATCATCCCGCCCCCGGCGGGTAGCGAGGGGGTTGTCACCAGTTCATCCACCTTCGACTTGGCAATCCGGATATCTTTCCCCTTGTACTGGATATTCCCAACTTGGTCGATGACCACAAAAGTCGGAATCCGCTGGACACCATACTTGGACTGAATCCTCTGACCGAATTGCGACCCAACATGGATGTTTTCCCAACCGTGATGGTTGCGTCGCAGGAAAGATTGGACGCTCGACTTCGTCTCGTCCAGGTTCATCCCGACCACAGTCAATTGATGTGGGCCATAAGAATCCTTGATCCTTTCCACTGTCGGCATGGCTTTGATGCAGGGTCCGCAGCGTGTCCCCCAGAAGTCCAAGAGAACGACTTTCCCCTGCTGCGAGGCAAGGTTGAACGGCTTGCCGGTAAGTGTTTTCGCGGTGAAGGTGGGTGCGGGAGTTCCTCCCCGCACTGTTCCGCGGCTCTGTCCTTGTTGTGAAGAAGGAACCTGGGCCATCTCCGATTGACCAGGATAGGGACCAGGCCCGCTCCAATTCTTGTCGGGTGGTAGAGTGTAAGGAGCCGGAAATCCGATAACTTCCGGTACGTCAATTGGGTTGGGTGAATACTTGGGTGAGGGCGGTACGATATCCGAATATGTGGGCGAAGGAGGGGTGATACCGCTATACGGATTCAACCCAGGGTTTTCGGATTTCGTGGGTGTATTGAAGGACTGGTTTCTTTCCACGATATTGACATCGGGCTGGGCCTTCATGGACTTCGTCGGCGCCGTTCTCGTTTCTTTGGCCTTGAGTTCCGGGAGATCCCAATCGCTGTCACTGGACGGTTCCGAGGATTCTTCTACCTTGGTTGAAGAGGATTTAATGGAACTGGATTGATAGACCCTTCGCCTGGGGTTGGTCGTCGACCCCTCCGTGGTTGTTTGTCCCTCACCGGAGTCCACCACGCTCACCGTGCTCTCCCGCGACGGATTCCCCGCCGCAAGGTAATCGCGGACCCCGTTCATCGTGGCGCAACCACTCAAAAAGAAGATTGAAATGACTGCGAGGATAACTACACTTCGGACCATTACACCTACCCTAACACTCTGTTTTAATATATGTTACACACTTTTCTCTTATATTCAAGGTGATGAACGGGAATGGCCGCCACTCGACTCCACTCACCTAAGCGCCCAATTTGTAACCCATTCCTTTGACTCCGAGCCTAACCCCTTATTCAATCTTTCTCAAGCAAGAAAATGGTAGACCCGTGTTTGCAAGACCCACCCGACCAGGCTCCAGGCGCTTCCCACAATGAATTCTCCAAGCACCAAGCCCACGAAGAACGGTATCGCCGCTCGGTAAACCTCCGCGCCACCGTAGCGGGTGATGACAACCTTAGCCAACCAGGCGATAGCCAGGCAAGCCCAAAGTTTTTCCATCGACCAGGACATGCTCATCGCATAACCAGCCGGGTGGAGAGCAAACCAGGTAAACGTCCACCTCATGTATCCCAGTAGCAATGTAAACACCAGCGCAATCGCCAATGTGATGCTGGCAGGCACATCACCCCACTCCGGATAGACAATCCACCCCGCCATCCGCCACCAGGCTTCCGAAGAAAAGGTGTCCCCCACAGTCCGTCCGCTGTAGCCGTGAATATAGAAGGTGTGAAGCATCGCCCAACCCGCCGAAAACAAACCCACGACAGCGGCTATGAAGATGGCCACCATCATTGACCGTGCGGAGGTGTTCGTCAGTTGAGCCGATTTGTAACCCTCCATCGAATGGCCGGAGAAAGGAGCGCGGTTGGACCTGGTGAACCAATTGAAAAGCGAGAAAGTCGCCAGGTTCGTCTCGGAAAGCGAACGCGAACCACACACATCATGGAGGACCACCTCAGGTCCCGCGTAGGAGAGATCATGGATCGGCGGACCAAGTTCCGCGCGCAATCGCGCAAAGGCGAGGCAATAGAGAAAGAAAATTAGGAAGAACGGAATCATTACAGAGAGTGAAGCGCCCATACAAATTCCACTTCCAATCAGAAGCACCGCGCTGGCGACAAGCCCGGCGAACGCAGTCCGGTAACGCATCGGTTCGGTACTCTCATCCAGCCCTCCGGGACGACCCAGGATTGTCTTGCCCACCTGGCCCAGGTAATTCCGCGCCGACCAGAGAGCAAGCAGACCCAGTCCCAGAAAACCGCCCGAGGACTGTTCGCGAGTGAATGGAATGCCCGGCAGGTTGCGCGCTCCGAAAAGCGAACATCCCACCAACTCCAACTTATAAAGGAAGAAAAACAGCAGACAACTGAAAGTAATCTCCGCGGGTAGAAAAAAGGCCAGGCCAATGGCGAACGGGTACAGGTTTAGGGTCGTGTAAGAAACGCTTTTCCAGGGTCGCTCCACCAGGTAATCCTTCAGGCTGAATGCCTCCACAATCGGAATCATGGGAAGGTTGGGAAAGAAGTGGTTGAACCCATTCAAAATGTCGATGCTGCCGGCGATCCCCGCTCCCACCCAGAAGACTTTGGATGACAACAGCTTCGGCAGTCCCATCACGATGGAAAGCGGGATCTGAATAATGGGGAAGGCCAGATGTTCCCGTTCCACCCATTGTTTGCGGAACAGGTTGTTCAAGCAAATCAAGCCAACCGTCATTGCAAGGATGAAAAAGGTCCAGAACAGAACCGGTTTGGCCCAAGCGGAAAGGATACCGATGTCGTAGACGGATGAGTTCCCAAGTGCAAGGGAGGCAGCCGCGTCCCTGTCGGTCAGGATAGCCCATTCCGGGAGGTATTGGAGGATGCGCTCTTCCCATCGGTTCTGAGGGTTCGCGTGGTAGATCGGAAATGCAATCGAGGGGATTAACGATTGAAGAAAGTCCGCGGCGCACATCGTCCCCGCCACCGAGAGCATCACATAAATCGTCATCAGTTCCCCAGGGGAAAGCATCCATCCGGGCCGGTACCTTCCGATGAGGAGATTGAGTAGCGAGAGGACCAGCAGTACTACAGTCACATGGTAAAAGAGCGCCAGAACAGTGGAGTTTCCGCTCTCCCAGATCATCTCCGAAGTGACCACCCACAGGGCCAGGAATGGCATCAGGCCGCAGGCAATCGCCACCGCGCGCACGGTCACTGGCTTCATGGGTTGGGGATCCGAGTGGTGGCAGTCGGATGAAATCAGGTTGTACCTCACCCCGAGGCCGCCTCTCCCAATGGGGGGAGAGGCAGTCCCGGGCTAAACTTTGCGATTCAACTATTCGTAGGAATCCCAATCATCCACCCCGCTGACAGGATTCGGAGTGCTTGTCGGAGGACCTGGGGTGTTTGTTGGGCCCCCTGCACCGGGTGTAGAAGTCGGTGGTGGGGCGCCCCCGAAATTGTTGTTGTCGTCTTCAACATAGATGTTGTCGACAAACACATATTGGCTCGGTCCGCCAAACCCGAGATAAAGTGGATCAGAGGTCGATGTTCCAGACGTACCCGCTGAAGAAAACGTGTTACCGTCATCTCTTGAAGATCGGAATGTAGCGCCTCCACCCGCATCCACAGTGACCTCGAATGTCAGAGCAAAACTCCGACTTATCGCGAAATCCCACCGCTGGTCCAACCCCTGGCCGCTCACACTGAAGCTGGACATCAGATTCC
>Ga0310121_10003364_pt1 | contig 14620 bp, 16 predicted proteins | sample CB27_Tmax_986_MG_FD_203504 | JGI IMG/M metagenome (GOLD analysis project Ga0310121, IMG submission 203504) | Marine microbial communities from Western Arctic Ocean, Canada - CB27_Tmax_986 | ecosystem: Environmental > Aquatic > Marine > Oceanic | place: Canada: Western Arctic Ocean | collected...
CTCTGTCCCAGCTTTCTCGCGGACCTGAAGCGCGAACCGACAAGCGACCGATGCTTTCGGATCTTAGAGATTCAGGTTCTATCGAGCAGGACGCTGATACGGTGATGTTCTTGTACCGCCCTGAATACTATGCCCCCCCGGAAAAGCGAGATGAACTGCAAGGGAAGTCAGAGTTGATCATTGGTAAACAGAGAAATGGTCCAACGGGTTTAGTAGAACTCTACTTCCAAAAGGCTTATACAAGGTTTGATTCGGTATCCAGAACCTCACCGGGAGTGCGGCCGGATCCTGAGTCTGAGATATCGGCCGCTAGTCAGTGAGTGCACCCCAGGAGCCTGGGGAGGCATCGCCCCATGTGGGGGTCGTTGTGCCTGCGGCGGGATCAGGAACCCGAATGGGGCGCGCTCGTAAGCCATTCTTGGAACTTGATGGTGAACCTCTTTTGGTACATGCGTTGCGTCCATTTCTTAGAGACGATCGTGTTGTCACAGTTGTGGTGTCTCTTGCACCCCAGGATTTGGATGAAATAACTGACTGGATCAGAAGGCTCGATGACCGTATCAAGTTAGTTAAAGGAGGAGTCAACCGGACTGAGTCGGTCAGGAATGCCGTGAGCGTGCTCCCTACGAGCCTAGACGTGATCGCCATCCACGATGCCGCCCGCCCGCTGGTGACGAGTACTATAGTCGGAGAATGTATTGATCTGGCAATTACTGGTGTGTGTGCAGTGGCTGGATGTCCTGTTATCGACACGATCAAGCGTGTTGACGAAGAGTTTCAGGTGTTGGAAACAGCAGACCGAAACGTTCTTTGGCATGCGCATACGCCTCAGGTTTTTCCTGCCAATCTCCTTCGGCAAGCTTATGAAAGCGGAGAAGTTGGAACAGACGATGCTGTGCTGCTTGAGTCTTTCGGCGCTCGTCTGCAAATGGTCGATGACGGGGGTACAAACATCAAGGTGACTCGGCCTGCGGACCTCAGGATTGCTCAAGCAATCCTGAGGTCCGCAGCGTGCTGATGTCTGACAAATTCCTAAACGTCGATCTGCTCAGTGATTCCGAGGTGGATCTCGATCGGGTGGTCGCGCATGTCCAGGGAGAAGGTGTAATCGGGTACCCCACAGAGACGGTGTATGGCTTTGGGTCTCTGCCCACCACAACGGGAGTCGCTCGTATTCAGGCACTAAAGCATAGACCGCGGGAGAAGCCACTGATCATACTTACTCCCACAGCTGAAGAGGTTGCTGGGTTGGCTTGGAATGATGAGGCGCGTCTGCTCGCGTCGGCCTTTTGGCCAGGAGCATTAACCTTGGTACTCCGCGATCCCCGAAGTATCTTCCCGCCTGGCATCCGCAGCGAGAGTGAAAAGGTTGCAGTGCGTGTGAGTTCTAGTCCGATTGTTCAGCGCATATTGAAGAAATTGGGTGCCCCCCTCACTTCCACAAGTGTGAATTATCCCGGCGAACTACCTGCGAGATCGGTTTCCCAGGTCGTCGAAGTGATTAATCGTCTCAATGGAAACAGCATCATGTTGATTGATACGGGTACGCTGCCGATTTCTGAGCCGTCTACGATTGTGGACTGCACAGTGAAACCACCGGAAATTTTACGAGAAGGCAAGGTTCAGATTTCGAACCTGGGTGAGGTCATACCGGAGCTACATGGAAAAGCGATCTAAGGTCGAGCAGCCGTTCCGGTTGCTATTTGTATGCACTGGTAACACGTGTCGGAGCCCAATGGCTGAGGTTATTGCTCGGAATGAAATTGAACAGCGGGACTGGAATAGTGTTGAAGTGCGGTCAGCCGGTATTGCTGCATTCGATGGCGCTGGCGCTTCAAGTGGGGCATCAACGGTTGCGGAAGCGCATGGCCTCGACCTCACGGGACATCGTGCCACGTTCTTAACTAAAGATGTGGCGACTTGGGCAGACTTGATCCTAGTGATGTCTAACGCCCACTTCATGAGTGTCACCGAGCTTGGGGCTGGTGAAATCTCCTCATTAATTACTTCATTTGCGCACGAACGGGAAGATGGAGGAATATCGGAGTCAGTGCCTGATCCGGTCGGAGGAACAGAACAGGAATACTTGGAGACATTTGATTTGATTAGAGACTTGGTCAACAAGGTTCTACAGAGAATTGGCCCTTCAGGCTGTAAATGAATTTCACGGCGAAGACCCGGCTACTAACGCTCCTCGGCAACCCCGTCCTACACTCTAGGTCACCCGAAATTCAGAATAGGGCTTTGAAGCTGCGGGAGTGGATGGGGTCTATGTCGCACTGCAATGCGAGGAAGAGGACCTCGAGGGTTTCATGGTTAGCGTCGCTCGTTCTAGAGGTGGGGACAACATTACGATCCCTCATAAGGAGAAGGCTGCAGCGATCGTCGAGATTGCGAGCGAAGCAGTTGTACAAACGGGCGCCTACAACACTTTTTGGGGAGATGAAAGGGGCCGAATCCATGGGGATAACACTGATGTAGATGGCTTTAAAAGTGTATTGAACTTCTTCATCGGCGGCGTGCCCTCTGGAATCAAAGTTCTCCTCTTAGGAGGAGGAGGCGCTGCGAGAGCCTCCCTATTAGGTCTGATTGACGAAGGGGCTGATGAGGTTGTGATTTTCAATCGCACCCCCGAGCGGGCTCGGTCGATGTTACGTCGTATTGGGGGAGAGAAGACACGGGTTATCCCAGCTCTGGAGGAAATTGAAGGAGAAGATTTCGACCTGGTTATTAATGCTAATCGTCTCGGACTTGAGGAAAATGATGTTTCACCACTGGATTTAGAGCGTTTGGGTTGTGTTGGGGCAGCGATGGATCTTGTATATGGGAGGCATGTTACCCCTTTTGTTCGAGCCGCAGAGGCAATGGATATTCGGGCCACTGACGGGGCTGAGATGCTAGTTCAGCAAGGGGCTGCGTCATTCGAAAGATGGTGGGGGATGCCCGCTCCAGTTGAAGCTATGCGGGAGGCGATGGAGAAGAGTTTGGCCGATTGAATTTTGTGGTCTCGTTCTAGCCAATATCGTGATCTGGACCAATGTATTCTTCAGTGCCCCTTTCAATTAACGCAGGCGTTATCTTCCTGGTCTGGTCAATTTCCATTTTTACATCAGGAGCTTACACACCATGCCAATCCGCGTTGCCATTAACGGATTCGGACGGATCGGACGTAACATCCTACGTAGTGCCAAGCAGGCTGGCCGTAGCGACATAGACTTTGTCGCGGTGAACGATCTGACAGATGCCAAGACGCTCGCCCATCTCCTGAAATATGATTCGGTTCACGGGACTTATGTAGGGGATGTTAAGGTTTCACATGATGGGTTGATTTTGGATGGAGACAATATCCGGGTTCTAAGTGAAAAGGACCCCAGTGCCCTGCCTTGGTCAGAACTGGAAATCGATATCGTAGTTGAGTCGACGGGGATGTTTCGTGATCGGAAGGCGGCCGCGAATCATCTTACAGCTGGTGCTCGGAAGGTGATTATCTCTGCCCCTGGTAAGAATGAAGATCTTACGGTAGTGCTCGGCGTCAATCAGGATAAGTATGATCCCGATGAACACGATGTGATATCTAACGCGAGTTGCACGACAAACTGTCTGGCACCAGTGGTCAAGATTTTGGCGGAGAGGGTTGGATTTCGACACGGCTTGATGACTACGATTCACGCGTATACGAACGATCAAAGCATCCTTGATCTTCCGCATAAGGACCTCAGAAGAGCTCGTGCGGCTGCACTCTCCATGATCCCAACGACCACGGGAGCAGCAAAAGCGACAGGCCTAGTGCTTCCTGAAGTTGCAGGACACATCGACGGAATGTCGATCCGAGTTCCAACTGCAGATGTCTCGCTCGTTGATCTTGTTGCTGAAGTCGATCAGAACACGACTGAAGAGGAAATTAATGCAGCTTTCCGAGAAGCTGCTTCTGGGTCGCTCAAGGGGATCTTGAGTGTATCAGATGAGCCACTTGTGTCCATCGACTACACCGGGAACCCACACAGTTCAGTAGTTGACTCACTTTCAACTGCGGTTATGGATGGTCGTATGGTCAAGGTACTGGCTTGGTATGACAACGAGTGGGGCTACTCAAATCGTGTCATTGACCTTGTGAGTTTTGTGGGGGAGCGACTCCCTGCCTCAATGAGGGACTAAGGGAGTCCATGTGTGACAAGAAGAGGCTCGAGGATTTCGATCACCGGCAACTTTCAGGTCGGACGATTCTCGTACGAGCTGATCTTAATGTCCCTATGCAAGATGGCGAGATTGCCAATGACCATCGCCTTGTTGCATCACTCCCGACACTAGGTTTCCTCCGCGAAGCCGGCGCCCGTGTCATCATACTTTCTCACTTAGGGCGTCCGAATGCGCGTCCAAGTCGTGTGTACTCGCTAGAGCCGGTTGCTGAACGTCTTGGCGAGCTTCTGTCATCGGATGTCAAGTTCGTAGCCGACCCGATAGGAAGAGGGCAACCGCTATCCGCTGATCTTGTGATGCTTGAAAACACGCGATTTCTCTCTGGCGAGATGGATAACGCCTCGGGTCTAGCCGAGTCTTGGGCGGAACTTGGAGATCTATTCGTGAATGATGCTTTTGGAGCTGCGCACCGGGCTCACGCTTCGACGGCAGGGTTAGCGGATGCGATGAGAGCAAAGGGTGGAGAGGCGGTGGCAGGGTTGCTAATGGCCCGAGAGCTTCACTTTCTTGGAAGAGCGATGAGCGAGCCCAGGCGTCCGTTTGTGGGAATCCTTGGTGGTGCAAAGATATCTGGAAAGATCGACGTGATTTCTTCCTTACTTAAGCGTGTGGACCGATTACTTATTGGTGGTGCGATGGCAAACACTTTTTTCCAGGCCATGGGGCTGTCTACTGGAGCATCACTTGTCGAAGATGATCGTGTTCCAGTTGCGCGAAACCTTCTCCAGAAGAGCGGAGACAAGTTTCTTTTGCCGATAGACTGCATAGTAGCCAAGGAACTCCGGGAGGGTGCGCCCCATCGCGTCGTGGCATCTACGGCGGTTGGGCACGACGACATAGTATTAGATATTGGGCCGGAAACGGCTACTACTTTTAGGAACGTGACTGATAGTGCTCGGACAATCTTGTGGAATGGACCTATGGGGGTTTTTGAGACCCCTCCATTCGGTGTCGGGACCATAGATCTCGCCCATTCTGTGGCGAATGTCTGTGATAGGGGGGCTTTGGTTGTAGTAGGGGGTGGAGATTCTGCGATGGCAGCTGATCTTGCAGGGGTGACTTCCCGGCTCACTCATGTCTCGAGTGGGGGTGGTGCCTCGTTGGCTGTCTTGGCAGGAAAGACACTACCTGGTGTTCATTCCTTGAGTGATAAGGAGTAGACATGGCGGTCATCGCAGGAAACTGGAAAATGCACATGGCTCCGGAAGAGGCTCGCACCTTTTTCGGTACTTTTAAAATTGATAAAATGATGGCTAATAACGAGATTCTGATTTTTCCTCCAGCTATCTCTCTTTTAGCTGCTTATAGGAGTGAGGACAGAGATCCAAGAATCCAACTTGGTATCCAGAATCTTCACTGGGAGGATCGGGGAGCGTTCACCGGTGAAAATTCTGCCGCGATGGCAGCTAGTGTAGGTGCCAGCTACGCTCTTGTGGGGCACTCTGAAAGGAGGCAATTGTTCGGTGAGACGGATGAACAAGTTGCACTCAAGGTTTCCGCCGCTCTTCGGCAGGATCTTATACCAGTGATCTGTGTTGGGGAGACACTTGAAGAGCGCGAAGCGGGCCGAGTCAATGACGTGATCTTGAGCCAGCTTGATTTGGCCTTAGCCTCGATCCTTGATCCTGAAACCCGTTTTCTAATCGCGTATGAGCCAGTTTGGGCAATTGGTACAGGAAAGACAGCAACGCCAATGGATGCGGCAGGAGCCCACGGGACGCTTCGGAATCGATTAGAGCAGGCCATCGGTGCGACAACTGCAGCTCGCACGGAAATTCTTTATGGAGGCTCAGTGCAACCAAGTAACGCAACAGAACTCCTTGCAGCGCAGAATGTAGATGGAGTCCTTGTCGGTGGTGCCAGCATCAACCCTCAATCGTTTGGTGAGATCGCCCGCGCGGCTGGCTGAAGCTACCGTTGACACCCCTCGGGTGCTCTCCGACGTTTAGCGTGTCACTCCGGCGGGGAATAAGGGAATACAAGGAAGATGTATACATTCTTGCTAGCTATCTTAGTAGTCGACGGCATATTTATGTCGGTCGTAATCCTACTTCAGTCTGGAAAAGGTGGCGGTCTAGCAGCGGTCGGTGGTGGCGCTGCGATGACTGAAGGGATATTAGGAGGGCGACAAGCGACCACGGTTTTGACCAGAGCTACATGGATTTCTGGAACCATATTCTTGGTCATGGCGCTTGTACTATCCGTGATGTCCTCACGTGCCAGACAACCCGAGTCCGTGATCCAGGTCGAGGCGCCTTCCGCGACGCCCGCTCCTGTCTCAGTGGTTCCGGGTCTCGGTGAGGAGCCCATGGAAGGTGCTGCGGCAGGTACGACTGAAGACCCGGGTAATTCGGGTAACTAAGGAACCCTCAGTGGTATTCGTAGGCGCTATCGGCCTCGGTAGTGGGGTCTACTGTGCTATCTGTGCGGCCGATGTCTGATTCTCTAGTAGCTGGACTTGATCAGACTCAGATTCTTGGACTGTACCATTCGCTCGTACTCACACGAGCAGCTGAAGAACGGCTAGAGATATTACAAAAGCAGGGCTATCTGACCGGAGAAATGTACCGATCACTCGGGCAGGAAGCTGGTGCCGTTGGCGCTGCCTTTGCGCTCAATCGTCAAACAGACGGGACGGGTGACTTTCTCGCGCCGACGGTACGAGCTGCCGGAGCCTTGTTTCTGTTCGGCGGGGGATTAGCCGATTTCTTTCGTCAGTACATGGGGCGGGCGACCGGTCCAACAAAGGGAAAAGAAGCCAACGTCCATTGGGTTGATTTCCAGAAGGGAATCATTGGTCCGGTCTCAGCCCTTGGAACCATGTTAGAGGTCATGGCTGGAATTACACTGTCTTTTAAGGTCAGAGGTGAATCTCGGGTCGGCATGGTCTTCTACGGAGATGGTGCATCGTCAACGGGTGCTTGGCATGAAGGTCTTAATTTTTCTGCGGTTCAGCGTTGTCCATTGATTTTGATGGTTGAGGCTAATCAGTGGGCGTTTTCAACAGCCACACGTAAGAATACTCGAGTCCAGAGTTTTACTGAGAAAGCAGCTGGGTATGGGATCGGTTCAGAATCTGTAGATGGGACTGATATCGTGGCGGTATATGAAGCCGTGAGCCGGGCAGCGAAGCGGGCAAGAGTGGGGAAAGGTACCCAGATGGTAGAGCTGAGGTATTACAGACGCCTTGGCTATGCACAGCATGATCCTCAGGATTACATCGATCCGGACGAACTTGCTATGTGGGAGGATCGTGATCCCATTGATTTGTTCAAGCATAGGATCTTAGAAGAAGGTTGGGCAGCAGAATCAGTCCTCCATAAGATTAGCAGACGCGCAGAAGAGGAGTGCAGGTTGGCGGCAGAGCAGGCGACCGGTGAACCGGTTCCGGATGGCCCGGAGGCCGCGAAAGGTGTTTACACAGACACTATAACCCAGCACCCGTGGACACGGACGGATGGGCCTTACAGAAGAGATAGCAGTGAGCTAAATACATGAACCATCCTGCTCCCGAGCATCTCAAGAAGACAGCACGTGGGGAGTCTGTCACCCTGCTGGAAGCAGTCAGTGAGGGGTTGTTTGAGGAGATGGTTCGGGATGACAGCGTATTCTTGATGGGAGAGGATATCGGCGTCTACGGAGGCGCGTTCAAGGTTACTCGTGGTTTTCTTGATTATTTTGGAGATCTACGTGTAATAGACACACCCATTGCAGAGGGCGGGTTCACTGGAGCTGCAGCTGGAGCTGCTCACATGGGTTTACGACCCGTTGTAGAGATGCAGTTCATGGACTTTATCTCACCCGCGTATGATGTACTCACGAACTATATCGCTACCTCACTCTACAGGGGTGCTGGCCCTATGCCGATCGTGGTAAGGGGGCCTGTCGGCGGGGGTAACAGGGGTGGGCCTTTCCATTCTCAAAATGTGGAGATGGCGTTCTTCCACACGCCGGGATTCAAAATCGTCTATCCGAGTACGGCCTACGACGCTAAGGGTCTCATAAAAGCGGCGATTCGAGACGACAACCCGGTCATCTTTGAAGAACACAAAGCTCTATACCGCGCGCCGACTCTCAGGGAAGTACTGCCAGATGAAGATTACGTTGTACCACTTGGTAAAGCTCGCACTGTCAGGGAGGGCTCTGATCTGACCCTCGTCACGTATGGTGCAATGGTCCACAAGTCTGTCGAGGCTGCAGAAAAGCTTGAGCAAGAGGATGGCGTAGGAGTAGAGGTCGTAGATCTTAGAACGCTCTTACCGCTTGATGAAGACGCGATTGTGGAGAGTTTGAAGCGCACTGGAAGAGTTCTTATCGTGCATGAGGATACACGCACGGGCGGGATAGCGGGTGAGATTGCGATCCGCTTGAACGAGAGAGCATTTGAGTGGCTTGATGCACCGATTCTCAGAGTAACTGCAATCGATTCTCCTGTTCCTTATGCCGGCTCTTTGGAGGATTATTTCCTGCCACAAGTTGAGGATATCGTCACGGCTGGGAGATATCTTGCTGCGTACTGAGCATGCTGCGAGGTTTCGCGTACATCCCCTCCATACTGGAGTAACCTAGCGTGGCTCGCATAGAAATTCCTATGCCTCAGATGGGTGAGTCGATCGCCGAAGGGACTGTCTCTAAGTGGCTGAAGCAGGTTGGTGATACAGTCGAGCGTGATGAGCCAATTTTGGAGATTTCTACTGACAAAGTGGATGCGGAGATCCCGGCACCTTCGGCAGGCATACTGGTCGAGGTAGTGGTTGAGGAAGGAGAGACGGTCGAGGTCGGTACTGTCGTGGCTCTGATTGATCCAGAAGGGATAGCATTAGTAGATACCCCACCGGAAGAAACTTTGGAGCCAGATCTGCCGAGTGGGCTTGAGGAAATACCAGATCCAGTAAAACCATCTTTGGGAGCGACTCGGACCTTAGATATGGGCCAGAGCGCGGAAGAGCGGTTACGGACGCGCTCTACCCCAGTTGTGCGCAAGATCGCGGCGGAACATGGGATTGATCTTGCCAACATCGTAGGCAGTGGGTATGCAGGAAGGGTCACTAAGCAGGACATCGTGGCATTTATGAAATCCTCTGCTGCCACGATGGCAGACGCCCCCGCAATATCTGCGGCTCGCGCTAGAGACGGCGTGCCGATTCAATCAGAGCCATCAAGTTTGTGGGATTCCTTCTACAAAGAAGTCCAACATCCAGAGTATCCGGTGCGACCAGCCGATCAGGTTGACAGCATGGATAGGATGCGGCGGCTCACTGCAGAGCATATGGTGGTCGCGAAACGTGTAGCCCCCCATGTGCATTCTTTTATCGAGATCGATTTTTCGGTAATCGATCGGATTCGAACCTTAAGTCGTAGTCGGTGGGAGGCACAAAATACTCGAGTGAGCTATACGGCTTTCGTAGCGTGGGCCGTATCACGCACACTCCGGGATTTCCCTATGGTGAACTCAGCTGTATCAGGGAATAACGTCATCTACAGAGGGAATGTGAATCTAGGCATGGCAGTAGATTTAGATCCGGGCCTCATCGTACCCGTAGTCCATGATGCGGATCATCTTGGTCTCGTTGGCATTGGGAACAAGATTGTGGATCTAGCGGGACGTGCGAGGGCACGGAAACTCATGCCGGACGAGATTCAGGGAGCCACATTTACGATCACGAATCCGGGTGTCCTAGGAACGGTGGTTGGGTTACCGGTGATTCCTAAGGGAACGTCTGCGATCCTAGGAATAGGTTCTATTGAGAAGCGTGTGGCCGTGGTGACGGACCAGCAAACTGATACGGACGTTATAGCCATCCGCAAGCGAGCACTTTTCTCTCTTGGCTACGATCACCGGATAGTTGATGGGGCGGACGCTGCCAGGTTTCTTTCAGCTCTTAAGGAGATGCTGGAGAGCTTTCCCGAAGACGCATGAATTCCGCACGCAGGTCTCTTGCCGTTCGCGAGCTAGGTGTCATAGAGTATTCGGAGGCCTTAGAGCTACAGGCTCACCTCGTCTGCGAGAGGCGAGAAGCAACTATACCTGACACGATCCTGCTTCTTGAACATCCGCACGTCATCACACTCGGCTCAAGCTCTGATCATGCGCATGTGTTGCTTGATACGAGCGAACTTGAGAAGAGAGGAATTGCGCTCTTCGAGGTTGGGCGGGGAGGTGATGTGACATATCATGGTCCCGGACAACTTGTGGTCTATCCTATTATGGATCTCAAGCCAGATAGAAAGGATCTGCATCGGTATCTACTGGACCTTGAAAGTGTGCTGATTCAAGTCGCATGTTCATTCGGGGTTCAGGCAAATCGAGATCCGAGTGGAACAGGTGTCTTTACAGAACTTGGTAAGCTTGGGGCTATCGGGGTTCGGGTCTCCTCTGGTTGGATTACATCCCATGGTATTGCACTCAATGTTTCAACTAAACTTGATTTCTTCGAGACTATTGTTCCGTGTGGCATCCGTGACCGCGGAGTCAGCTCGCTTGAGCGGGAGCTACAGGCTCCCGTTTGTATGGCTGAGGTCAAAGAATGCATGGTAGAGAGCTTCAATCAGATATTTTTTTCATAAATTCATGTTGTTAACACAACAATAAAAGCCATGCGTGCTACACTCAGTGTGCTATGTGTAGTGAACTAAGAATAGCGAACCTCCAAATCAAAAATGCTTGTCACTCAGGAAGTTACATCGACTAAATCATATGTTTACTAGCCGACCCGAATAGACTTTGAAGAAACATTTGGTGGTACAGGTAAATCTTTATTTAACAGTGACTTATGACGTCATTAGTAAAAATACAGTTGTTTATCAACGTGATCCTTGTGTTCTCCTCTCATAGTCCCTAAATCACTCGTGCGTTTCAGATGCGGCTCATTAGAGACGATGGCGTTGGTCATCCCTGTGATGAATCTGAGAGGTGAGTTACCGGGCGTGACGGCGCAGCGGTGACACGGGCGAATCGGAACTTGGAAAGCCGATAAGCCAGATGAGGGAGGTCGCTGGCCCTCATCGAAAGCCTTAAAGAGCTCTGAGCTCTGGGGCGCTCCCGGTCGCGAACCGCGCGACAACACGGGGGTTGGAGGGAGAGAGGCCTAGCCGCTCACACGAGGGCGGATCCAAGCAAAGGCCAGGATTCCACCAGCGCAGTAGGAAAGCGGAAGTCGTAGCGTGAAGCGGCAGACGGATTCCTCAAGAAGAAGCGGCCCGGTCGTAGCTTGCTACGGTCCGGGCCGTTTCGCGTTTATGGAAGCTTTTTTCGGAGCCAGTGTCATGCACGGAGAGGGTGGCCGAGTAGCACTCTCGTAATCGCTGGGTTCAACCTTTACCAAAACGCGCCTTTGGGCCCTCGAATTCAAAGTAGTCCACGTACATGCCCTTCTCGCGCAGTCCGTCGAGCCATTCCTGAAACTCTGATTCGACAAGTCCACCTGACTCAATTCGATCCTTTGCTGCTTTGGTAGCCAGGTGATTTGCGTACTCATTCTCAGGGTGCCCATCATGGCCACGAACCCATTTAGGACGTACATCGTGCTCCTGAAGTTCAATGTCGAGCTCTTTCCATAGTTCCAGATTCAGGATCGTGCCGCGCTTCCGCTTCCAGTTATTTGCTTTCCAGCTAGGTAACCACTGCGTGATACCGTCCACGAGGTACCTACTGTCAGAGATGAAGTGTACTGTGCATCGCCGGCTCAGCATCCGCAGCCCTTCGATTGCACTACGCAGAGCCATCCGGTTGTTCGTAGTGTCTGATTCGGAGATCCAGTAATCCCTACGCTGCCACTCCCCTTCCTTCCAGGCCTCCATAAGACCTGCTGCACCGCCCGGGTTAGCACGGGTTTGAAACTGATTGCCCAGGCAAGATTCGTCGGCGTGGATAAAGATTGTATCAGGGCTCATGCTCACTCTCGAACTTATATCGATTGTTCAACGTAACTACGGTAGAAGCTACCTGGGAGAGCACTAGATAGCTTGGTTGACCCGATATCGGTGGTCGCTAGTTTTGGCACAGCAACCACATTAGGTAAACAAGTGAGTGTTTTCTGATCCGCACTGCATATCTGCTTCTAGAAGACGGACGTCGCTTTGATGGCAACCTTCTTGGTGCTGAAGCGCTTGCTCTTGGTGAAGTAGTATTCAACACCTGTATGAGTGGGTACCAAGAGGTTCTTACCGACCCGTCCTACACTGGCCAACTCGTGACGATGACCTACCCTCTGATTGGAAACTATGGAGTCAACACAGAGGACCGGGAATCACCGATGCCTCAAGTTGCTGGCTTCATCGTCCGTGAAGCATCCCGGGTCCATTCTTCATGGAGGTCAAAGGAAGGACTAGATGAATATCTTCATCGTCACGGTATAACAGGTATCTCTGATTTGGATACCCGAGCGCTCACTCGTCATATAAGGTCGGAGGGCGCCATGCGAGGAGCGATAGCGCCAGCCGATATGCCAGCAGGAGAGGTGATGGGTAGAATCGAAGACCATCCTCATATGGAAGGACTCGACTTGGCATGTGGAGTCTCAACCTCGGAGCCCTACGAAATTTCCGCAGTCGGGGACGAACGATTCCACGTGCTAGCGTACGACTTTGGTATAAAGGCTCATTCTCTAAAACTTCTTTCTGAACGGGGTTGCCGTGTGACAGTAATCCCTGCTGATACATCGGCGGAGGAGATTCTTTCGGATCCTCCGGACGGACTATTTGTATCGAATGGACCGGGTGACCCGGCAGCTGTAGAGAAGGCAGAGGCTGCGATTCTGGGACTTGCTAAAGCAGACATACCGGTTTTTGGTATCTGCTTAGGTCATCAACTCATCTGCCGCGCCTTTGGGGCGACCACCTTCAAGCTTCCATTCGGCCACCACGGTGGTAATCACCCAGTAAAGTTCCTTGAACGGCAGACAGTTGAAATCACCTCTCAGAATCACGGCTTCGCAGTCCAGAGTGGTGTAGGAGATGAAATTCCTGGAGCGCCCGGTCTTCGGCTTACCCACGTTAATCTCTACGATGGAACAGTTGAGGGAGTAGAACATCGAACCTTACCAGTGCTGTCAGTTCAGTATCACCCAGAGGCTGCTCCAGGCCCCCACGACAGTCGCTATCTTTTCGATACCTTTCTCAACCTGATGGAGGAACGGAGAGACTGTTAAGTTGCTCTGTCACAACGACTCCCATCACCTTGCGGCCTCGATTTCGCTTTGTTACAGTCTCTGCCTCCTAGCTGAGAAGCTAGGGATTGACGACCCTAAAGAGACGTTCCTGCGGAGGGACCATGACTAAGGCAGACCTGGTCGAGCAGGTGACCGACGCGATCGGTCCCGGGATCACAAAGAAAGATTCTGCTATGGTTGTGGACGGCTTCCTCAATGCAGTGAAGCTGGCGCTCAGCAAGGGAGACAATATTGAAATCCGTGGATTTGGCACCTTCAAGGTGCGCAAAAGAAAGACACGGATGGCTCGAAATCCACGTACCGGTGACCCAGTTGAGGTCCCGTCTCGCTCGGTGCCTGTGTTCAAACCTTCAAGGCATCTACGCACTCGTGTTGCACGGCTAGACGAACTGGCAGACTGAAGAGACCCGCTCTCAAACTTGGATCGGGCACAAGCCGAGCTTTAACGTTTCTTCTCTCCGGTGCATCTGAAGTTCAATGATCGGATCTAGTGAAGGCGCTGCGAGAGTGGATTACTCTGATGGTATTCGGCGCTTGAGGGAATTATCGGTGAATGATCATGAACGGTCCTTAGTAGTTCCTACTGACGAGGAACTCGTAGAACGGGGTAAGGCTGGAGACGACTCAGCCTTAGACATCTTGGTCAAACGCCACCATGCAGCAGTATATCGAGTAGCGCTCTCGATGTTGAGTGACGAAGGCGCTGCTCAGGATGTGGCCCAGGATGCTTTCATTAAAGGCTTCCGGGCGATAGCAGGATTTCGGGGAAAAGCATCGTTTCGGACGTGGATCCTCACTATAGCAGCTAACGAAGCACGAGGTGTGATAAGGCGAATAAGGCGGCGAAAGGAGATGTCCATAGATATGGTGGGACCGGTGCACTCCGAAGCCAAAGGACCAGATGAAAGGGCGGTGATTGCTTCAGAAGCTGCCCGAGCAAGGATGATGATGGAACAGTTACCCGAGAAGCAGAGGCTCGCCATAGCATTTAGGGTAGATGAGGGGTTGAGTTTTAGAGAAGTGGGAGAAATGATCGGATCTAGTGAAAGCGCTGCAAGAGTGAATTACTTTCACGGTATTCGGCGCCTGAGGGACTTAATGGAATGAACAGAACAAAGTGTGAGTGGATTCGGGAGTTAATTCCCAACTACGCAGCAGGTAGGCTTGCTGATGGCGAGGAAGAATTGGCCGACCGTCACTTTGCGGATTGTAATGAGTGCCGTGACGAACTCGATCTCGCGTATCTCGACTAC
>Ga0310121_10003366_pt1 | contig 14604 bp, 8 predicted proteins | sample CB27_Tmax_986_MG_FD_203504 | JGI IMG/M metagenome (GOLD analysis project Ga0310121, IMG submission 203504) | Marine microbial communities from Western Arctic Ocean, Canada - CB27_Tmax_986 | ecosystem: Environmental > Aquatic > Marine > Oceanic | place: Canada: Western Arctic Ocean | collected...
GGATGGCGGGTGGGGAGGGAGGGGCAAGCCTAGTCGACTTCAACCGCTACCTCGCCCTGCTCCACCACCTCGCCGATCACCTCCGCGCAGGGGGCATCCTCATCGCGGAGGACCTTGAGAACCTCGTCAAGGCCGGCGGGTGGGACGGCGAGGAGGAGCCCACCGCTGGTCTGGGCGTCGGCGAGGAGGAGATGCATCGCTTCGGGGACGCTCGCGGCGAAGCGGCTCGTCTCCGCCGCGGCCAGGAGGTTGGCCCGGGTGCCGCCGGGGACGCAGCCATCCTCGATCAGCGCGAGGACGCGATCCGCGATGGCGGGGACCGTGGTGTGATCGAGGCGGGCCGTGACGCCGCTTTCGCGGGCCATCGCGGCGAGGTGGCCGAGGAGCCCGAAGCCGGTCACGTCGGTGCCGCCTTTCACCAGGCCGCGCTCGGCGAGGGTTGCGCCCGGGGTGTTGAGGGTGGCCATCAGTTCGATCGAGCGGTTGCCGAGTTCTCCGATCTCGATGCCGCGCTTGATGGCGGTGGAAATAATGCCGGTGCCGAGAGGCTTGGTGAGGACGAGAAGGTCGCCGGCCTCCACCCCGGCGTTGGTGATGAGGCGATCGGGGTGCACGAGACCGGTCACGGAGAGCCCGTAGAGTGGCTCGGGATTTTGCACGGTGTGGCCTCCGGCCAGGACGCAACCGGCTTCGGCCACCTTGTCGGCGCCGCCCTTCAGAATCTGGTTCACGACCTCGAGCGAGAGGTGTTCGAGGGGAACGCCCACCACGTTCATGGCGGTGACGGGGCGGCCACCCATGGCGTAGACGTCGGACAGGGAATTGGCGGCAGCGATGAGGCCATAGGTGTAGGGGTCGTCCACGATGGGGGTGAAGAAATCGACAGTCTGCACCATCGCGACCTCGTCACTGAGGCGGAAGACGGCGGCGTCATCGGAAGTGGCGGTTCCCACCAGGAGGTCGTCGTGCCGCAGTTGAGTGAGTCCGCGCAGAACCTGCGCGAGATCGGCCTGGCCGAGCTTGGAAGCTCACCCGGCGCAGGACGACAACTCGGTGAGACGCTTGATCTCGTCGCGGGACATGGGGGGAGAGTAGGGGCGGCCGGGCCCGCCGTCAAACAACGCCGAACAAGGCGGAGCCTGGTGGAATTCGAAGACACCACGAGCCAATTTCCAAATAACCTTCAGGACCAACCGCCAGATCTCAAGGTCTTCTGTCGCCAGTGATGTCTGGGTCCTGGACTCTGGGGAACTGCCGTTTATCTGGAAATTGGAGGGTCGCGTTTTCGCCGAACTACAGCGGTGCGCGATTGCATACACTGTCTCGCTCGAAGCTCTAGGGCCGGGCCGGGGCCCTGCTGATATTCCACTCCAATCGGGCTTCCTGGCTTGCGAGATCCTGATCGTTGTTCACGTTGCTGCGCCATGCGATGCAACACCCTGATCAAGTTCGGATTCTCCGCAGTTCTGCTTCCGCTTGGTCTCGAAGCCCGGGCCGAGCACGGGGGAACCGAGGGGTTCGAGGCGAAGTTCCGCGAACTGCGCCAGGCCGTGGAGGGGAAGGTGCGCTACGAGCGGCTGGATCCGCGGTGGAGTCATGAGGCGGTCTTTTACGGGAAGGAGGGCGAGGAAGGATGGTGGCGGGTGGATCTGAAAAGCGGAGACAAGAGCACGGTCGAGGATTTGCCCGGCGAGACGAAGGAATCGAAGCCGCGGAAGAAGATCGAGCGGGAGAAGGAACAGAAGCCCGGTCCCCCCGGAGCCACCTCTCCCGACGAGAGGTGGAAGGTCGAGATCAACGACGTGGAGGTGGTCCTGAAGAACCTGGAGGAGGAGAGCGAGGAGGTGGCCGGGAAAGCGGCGGGCGGCTGGCAGTTTACCGGCAACGTGATGTGGTCACCCGACTCGAAGCATTTCACGGTGTGGAAGAAGGAAAAGGTGGAGGTGCGCAAGGTGACCTACGTGGAGTCTTCGCCCACCGACCAGTTGCAGCCGAAGACGTTCACGCGGGACTATACCAAGCCGGGCGACGACCTGAGCGTGGACCGGCCTGTGATCTTCACGGTCGGAGAAAAGGAGGCCATCGAAGTGAGTGACGAGCTGGCGCCCAATCCCTTCGATTTCCGGCGGCACAGCTGGCGGGAAGGGGGCGCCCGCTTCGTTTTCGAGTACATCGAGCGCGGCTTCGGGAAGTTTCGCCTGCTGGAAATCGACGCCGCGAAGCGCACCCAACGTGCGGTGGTGAAGGAGGACAGCGAGACCTTCGTCTTCGTCTTCGGGAAAACCTACCGGCGGGACCTGAAGGATGGCACGGAAATTCTCTGGCTCTCGGAGCGGGACGGTTGGAATCACCTCTACCTGATGGACGGCGAGACGGGCGGCGTGAAACGCCAGCTCACCAGGGGCGAGTGGATCGTGCGCGAAGTGGTGGCGGTCGACGAGGAAAAGAGCGAGCTCATCCTGAAGGTGAACGGCTACTACAAGGGCCAGGATCCCTACTTCCAGCACTGGGCGCGGCTGGACCTCGAGAGCGGGACGCTCACCATGCTTACGGAGTCGAATGGGACCCACGACCTGCGATTTTCGCCGGACGGAAAGCACTACGTGGCGCGCTGGTCGCGACTCGATCATCCTCCGGTGCACGAATTGCGCCGGAGCGAAGACGGCCGGCTGGTGGCAGTGCTCGAAAAGGCGGATGCCGGCGGGTTGCTGGAGACGGGTTGGAAAATGCCGCGACCCTTCGCGGCGAAAGATCGCCAGGGGAGGCACGACATCTGGGGCGCGATCTGGCTGCCGCGGGACTTCGATCCGAAGAAAAAATATCCGGTCGTGGAGCAGATCTACGCCGGACCGCAGGGCTCCTTCGTGCCGAAGGGATGGGGCGCCTGGTCCGGGACGAGGTCCGAGATGGCGGAGTCGGGCTTTATCGTGGTGCAGATCGACGGCCTCGGGACTTCGAACCGTTGCAGGGAGTTTCACCACTTTTGCTACAAGAACCTGAAGGACGCCGGCCTGCCCGATCGCATCGCGTGGATGAAGGCCGCGGCGAAGGAGATCCCGCAAATGGATCTTGAGCGGGTTGGAATCTACGGCGGGTCAGCCGGTGGACAGAGCGCACTGGGGGCGCTTCTCTTTCACGGCGATTTTTACGACGCGGCGGTGGCGGATTGCGGTTGCCACGATAACCGGATGGACAAACTCTGGTGGAACGAGCAGTGGATGGACTGGCCGATTGGCGACCACTACGCGAAAAACTCGAACGTCACGCACGCCGGCAAACTGCGGGGCGACCTGCTGCTGACGGTGGGCGAGCTCGACAACAACGTCGACCCCTCCTCCACCCTCCAGGTTGCCAAGGCGCTGATCGCGGCCGACAAGGATTTCGAGCTTTGCATTGCTCCCGGCGCCGGCCACGGCGTGGGTGAGCGGCCCTACCTGCGGCGGAAACGGATCGAGTTTTTCCAGCGCGTGCTGGGCCGGGCGAGGTGAGCTTGGCCGGATGCCCTGCTCATTTATCCCGCCTTGGCCTTCACGAGGGCCTCCAGTTCCTTGAGGTCCTTGTCGAGGATGGATCCCGCCTGGGCCTTGAAGGCCTTGCGGGCGCGTTGCATGGCTTCCTGGGCGTAGGTCGTCTTTCCCTCCTCCAGGCAGGACTGCGCGTAGGGTTGCACCAACTGGTAGAAGAGATGGCCCCCGGCCTTGGAAGCGAGCTTTTGCATGGCGCTGCGAAAGGTCCGGTGGGCATCGTCCCAGCGCTTGTTCTCGATGTGGACGAAGACTTTCTCGGCGGCGACGCTCACCACAAGGTCGAAGCGCTGGCTCTTGTTGGCGGTGATGATTGTGCCGAGGAGACGATTGTATTCGCTGGTCTGGCCGGCTTCATCGAGCAGTCCGAGGAGGCGCTTTTCGCCGCGGAAGCGCAGGTCCTTCTGACTGCGGAAGGCGTGGATCCAGTCGTTCCAAAAGCGGGTGCTTGCAGCCACGCCGGCTTTCGTCGTGGCGAGGTGGTCGGCCTCCAGTTCCCAGGCCCAGAGGTATTGCGGGGCGGACTTGCGGGCCTCCCGGAGGGCGTCGAGGCGAAACTCGGCGGTGGGGTTGAGCTCGGCCCAGGTGAGGGCGTGCCGGGCCCTCACAAGACCGGGGGCGCGGGCGGAGTGGCGATTCAGAAAGCTGCACTCGGAGTCAGTGAGGCGGCGCCAGGTCTGGGGGTCGAAGGCCTGGCCGACCGGGTAGTCCTCGTTACGGAACTTGGCGAGGTCGAACTTCCAGAGGCCGTAGTTTTCGAGGTATCCCAGCCAGGCGTGCTCGCCGGAGTTGCCCTGCCCCAGGAAGACGATGTTGGGGACGCCCTTGGCCTTGGCGGCATGTGCGGTATAGTAGGCTTGGTCCACGCACAGGCCGCCGTGTTGCGCGATGGAGGCCAGCTCGTAGCGGCCATGCGGCCAGACGTACTCCCTTTTCTCGAGGCGTGGCAGGTCGTACCTGATCATAGAGAAGAGGGCGTGGAGCTGCTTGACGTCGCGCAACCTGACACCCTGGACGAATTTCAGCTCGGCGAGTGAGATCGGGGTATCGACCACGAATTTGAGATCGGCGACGGAGAGGCGGCGCAGATCGTAAAACAGGCCGTTGCCCTTCTGGGAGCGCACGTAAAAGGCAAAGCGGTCTTCCGGGTTTTCGTCGGTGCGGGGGACGGCGGTGTGGTCGACGAAATGATGCGGCCACCCAGCGGGAAAGGGTTGATCGAAGACGAGGCTGATCGCCACGGCCAGAGCGGGGAAATCCGCGGCGGCGGCGGGGTGAGCGCGGTAAATGCGGCAGAGGATTTCGAGGGCCCTGGGGTGGTCGTCGTAGGGGGAAAGGGAACCTAGAAAAGCGTCGCGCAGGGCCTCCGCCATGGCGAGCTTGGTGTAGGCGCTTTGTGCGGAGCCCTCCTTGAAAAAAGGGTGCTGCTCCCAGTTGTGAGGGAAGAGGGAAAGCCACTTCAGGTGGTTCATCCAACCCGTGAAATGCGGGTTGGAGAGGGACTGGGCGGTGCCGAGGCGCTTGTGGATGGCGAGGAGCCGCTGGTGAATGGACCGCTTTTCTTCGGCCCAGGTCTCCGGGGAAACATTGAGGGCCCACCAGGCATCATTGCTCTGCTCCGACCAGCGCCCGATCTTACTCTGCCCGGAGGCCGGGAGGACGACGAGCGCGGCGAGTCCGAACAAGACGACGGGACGAAGCATGAAGGGACACCATGGCTTAGGGATCGACGAGGTCAATGGGAAGATTGGGTTGATCCAAAGCCTCAACGTCGATTGTCGAAGTCGTGGCGGGGAACGAGAGCCCGCATTGACAGCGGGGAAGGCGGCATCAATTGTGTGCCATGGCGGTTGGAGCGCGTATTGCAAGTCTGGTCCTGGCGGCGCATGCACCGCTGGCGGCTGCGACGCTGGAGATTGACGCCAGGCTTCTGCAGGCCACGCCGATGCCGGAGTTGAAGCAGATCGCGCCCTACCCGCGGGCCTTGTGCACCTATCTTTACGAGGTGGAGAACGTGCACGCTGGAAAGTATGATAGCGGCAAGATCCTGGTGGTGAAGTGGGCGGTGTGGAGGCGGAAGAAGTTGGAGGGTTTGCCTGCAAAGGCGGGGGAGGTGGAGAGACTCAAGCTGGACCGCTGGATCGACTATCCGAATTTCGATCGCGAGCGCATCGTGGATGCGATCCGCGAAGTGGATCGCGTGATCTACTACGATGTGAGTTCGAAGCCCGATGGAGTGGCAGAGTTGCAAGCCGCGCTCGAAGGGCGGGAAAAGGAGTTGGAGACGGGGGTGGTGAGAGGGGAGGCGAAGGGGTGGTTGTTCCTCGCGGAGGAATTGCGCCATGCGGAGACCGGTCGCTTCTGGGAGAAGGATTGGAGAAAAGTGGCACGGGCGGAGGTGGACCCGCTCCCGGCCATGTTGGATTTCCAAAGGCGGCTGAAGGCTCTGGGAGTGGAATTATGGATCGTGCCGGTTCCGACGAAGGTGTCACTCCGTCCCCGGAGTTTGAAACACGGATTGCAGCTGGAATCGCAGGCGGGCTATCTGACAGTGCTGCGGGGAGCGGGGTTGCAGATCATTGATCTGGAGGCCGCCCTCAGACTGGAGCAGCAGAAACGAAGGCCTTGGATCCCCGAACTCCGGCAGGATAGTCACTGGGGCCCGCGCACCTGTCTCATCGGAGCGAGGATGATTGCAGACCGCATTCGGAGCCTGGCCTCGGGCGACCGGGATTCGTTTCCGCTGGGCGCACCCATCGACATCACGATTCGAGGTGATTTGTCGAGATTGGTCCCCGGATGGAAACTGCCTGCGGAAACCGTCAGTGCTGCCAAGGTTCACAGGCGGGGCGCCCGCGATCCGGGAGTGGGGCTGAGCCACCCGGACAGTCCCTTCGTCCTGCTGGGAGACAGCCATGTGACCGTCTTCAGTGAAGGAACGGAAGAGATGCATGGGGCGGGTGCGGGACTGCCGGACTATCTCGCAAACCGGCTGGGCCTCGCCTTCGACGTGATCGCCAGCCACGGCGATGGCATTCACCAGGCGCGCGTGAATCTCTACCAGCAGCGATCGACCAATCTGAAGTACCCCGAATACTGGAAGAACAAGAAGGCGGTGATCTGGGTCTTTTCGGCCCGAGCGTTCACGCGGGCGGAACGGTGGAGCACGAGGGTTCCGGTGGTGCGGGTGATCCGGAAAAATCGCTGAGCCGTGGTTTTCAGCACGCCCATCTTTCTCTACGGGTTCCTGCCCCTGGTGCTGGCGGTCTACTACCTTCTCCCCCGGCGGGCGCGCAACGGGTGGCTGGTGGTGGTGAGCTACGTGTTCTACGGCTGGGGGAATCCGCTCTACGTGCTCCTCCTTCTCTTCTCGACACTGCTGGACTTCGGTTGTGCTTGGGGGATTGCGGGGAGCGAAAGCGCGGCGCGGAGGAGGTCGCTGCTGCTTGCGTCGATCGTGGGGAACCTCGGAGTGCTGGCCTTCTTCAAATATTCCGGCTTCTTCGCGCGCGTCTCGCACGAACTGGCCGGGATGCCCGGAGCGGACACCCTGGCGTGGGCGGGCGGGGTCGTGCTGCCGCTGGGGATCAGTTTCTACACCTTCCAATCGCTGAGCTACACCATCGATGTCTACCGCAAGGATGTGGAACCCACGCGCCGTTTCATCGACTTCGCGGCCTACGTGGCGATGTTTCCGCAGCTGGTGGCGGGGCCCATCGTGCGCTTTTCGCAATTGACCGAGGCGCTGCGGGAACGGCGCGAAACGCGGGCGCAGTTCTCGCAGGGGATCGGCTTCTTCGTGATCGGATTGGCCAAAAAACTTCTCCTCGCCAACCCGTGCGGCTGGGTGGCGGACCAGGCCTTCGGGGCGGCGGAACTGGACGTGCTCACGGCGTGGACCGGGCTGCTGGCCTACTCCTTCCAGATCTACTTCGACTTCAGCGGATACAGCGAGATGGCGATCGGGCTGGGGCTCATGCTGGGCTTCACCCTCCCGATCAACTTCAACGCGCCCTACCGCTCGCAATCGATCAGCGAGTTCTGGCGGCGTTGGCACATCACGCTGGGCACTTGGGTGCGCGACTATCTCTACATCCCGCTGGGTGGGAGCCGCGAGGGACGCGCGCGCACTCTCATCAATCTTGTGATTGTGATGTTGCTGGTCGGTCTGTGGCATGGGGCGGCCTGGCAGTTTGTGGTGTGGGGTGCCATGCACGGAGCGCTGCTGGCGGTGGAACGGGCGCTACGCCCTCTCGGTATTGGGGAAAAGATTCCGGCGGTGGGCAAGGTCGTGCTCACTTTCCTGGCGGTCTGTTTGACCTGGGTGGTTTTTCGGGCGGAGTCGCTGGGTGAGGCGGGGCGATACTACGCGGCGCTGTTTGGCGGGGGGGATTTGGCGGGACCGGCGTGGTGGGTGCGGGAGCTGGTTATGTCGTGGGAGACCATCGCGATCCTGGCGGCGGCGGCGCTGGTATGCTGGGCGGGGATCTCGGCTTCCCGCTTCGTGGCGGAGATGAACCGCTGGAAGTCCACCGCGATTACGTTTCTCTTCTGGTTCGCGCTCATCGCGATGGGGGCACAGGGGGTGAATCCCTTTCTCTATTACTTCTTCTGACGAGTCTGACATGTCCGACCGCAAGAATCCAAGCCTCGCCGCGATGCCCGGCATCCTGGTGGTGCTTACGCTGGGGTATCTGTTCGTGATGCACGTGGGACGTTTCGGGGGCGGCCGGAAATCGATCGAGTGGTCGGGACGGGGTCTGGAAGCGGACTATCTAGAGGCGAGCGCCTCGCTGGTCCGGGCGCCGGTCAATCGCATCCGGGCCGGATTGGGACTGGAGGCCAACCAGGTGGTGCAGCGGGACGGGGAACTCTACTTTTCGCCGGATATCGCACACGTCACGGGCCGCAGTTTCATGAAGAGCGGCAGGACGAACAGCCACGTGGTCCTGAAGCGGGAGGGGCGCGAGGGACGCGCCGAAAACCCGATCGCGGCCATTCTCGATTTCGACCGGCAATTGCGGGCCCGGGGAATCCGCCTGGTCCTGATGCCCACGCCCTCGAAAGCGATGTTCGTGCCTTCGGGGCGGGCCCCGCTGCGAAACGCCGGCTTCGAGGAATTCCGGAGCGAGATGGAGAGACACGATATTCCCCTCTTCGACGCGGCTCGCCACCTTGCGGAGTTCGGGAAGCGGGGGAACCGGTTGTTTCTCAAAACGGACAGCCACTGGACCCCGGAGGCGATGCGGATCAGCAGTTTCTTTCTCGCGGCATTTTTGGACCGCCAAGGTCTCCTCCCGGACAGCGAGTCCGAGATGTTTCGTCTCGAAACGAAAAGACTCACGAACTCCGGTGACCTCGCCAAGCTGTTAGAAGGCGGTGCGAACGCGAAGTGGAACGAAACCATTGCCGTCCATCCGGTGTCGCGGCATCGAAGTCGGGTGGAAGACATCACCCGCTGGCGACCGAATCCGGCCTCGGCCCTGCTCCTCCTGGGCGACAGCTTTATCAACGTTTACTCCCTGGAGGAGATGGGCTGGGGCGAGGACGGGGGTTTCGCCGAAGTCCTGAGCCAATCGGTGGGGTATTCCGTGGATCGTCTGGCCCGCAACGCGGACGGGGCCTTCGCGAGCCGGAGCGCCCTGCACGATGAGCCGGGAAAGCTGGAAGGAAAGACGGTGGTGGTATGGCAATTTGCGGCGCGGGAATTGTCCTTTGGGGACTGGAAGGTGCTTCCGTGGCCAGAGGAGGATGCGGGTCGACTCGATCCGCGCCTTGCGGAAGGGGCGGTGGAGTTGGAGGGGACGATCGCCCAGGTTGCGAGGGTGCCGAAGCTGACGAGGACCCCGTATCGGCGGGCCGTGATGGAAGTGCGGATGGTGGAGGTAAAGAGTGCGGAAGGCGAACTGCCCAGGGAAGTGGTCTTGCTGGGATTGGGAGTGGAGGACCGCGTGCCTACCGCCATGACGAAGTGGAAGGTGGGGGAAAAGGTGAGAGTGAAGGTGATCTCGTGGAGCGCGGTGCAGGAGCAACTTGCGCGCCTGCACCGCTTTGCCCTGAACGATCCGGAGTTGGAGTTACTGGATGTGGTGCGAGTTTGGATGGTGGAGGAGTGAAGGGAAGGTGAAGAAAGACTCGACGGGCCAATTTCCAAATAATCACCAGTTCCCCAAAACTCAGCAACCAAGCGGATCCCGCTTGGGATTTGTCCCCTGGTCCTGAGATTTATCTGGAAATTGGCCCGTCGAGTCTTTCTCCTCCCCCGGCAGGCGAGGCGCCTGCCCTACAAAACGGAGTTGGCTCACACTTGTTCGATCCGCACCCGCGGAGAAGCGAGGGGAATGCCCTCCGCCTTGAAAGCCCTGGAGATGTTCTTGAGGACTTCGGAGCGGATCTTGGTGCGGTTGCGCACATCTTCGATGCGGTAGCGGCCTTCTAACAGAATGCCGGATCCCATGTGTCCGCCGGTGTCGTCCCAGAGTGAGCGTACCACCATCACGCCGTCGGTGTTGCGGACCTGGGTGCGGCGCAGACCGACATCGATGACATCGCCCCAGCCACCCCAGTGCCGGCCCGGAGACTCGATCTTGACGCGGTCGCCGATGATGAGGGTGTTCGTGGCCATGGGCGAAAATCACATCGGGGAGAGCAAGTCGCGAAGGGATTCAGGATCCAGGATGGCCTTGTTGGTTCCCGCCAGGAGTCCCTCGGCGAGCTTCGATTTCTCGAGTTGGAGTTTCTGGATCTTCTCTTCCACCGTGTCGGTGCAGATGAGCTTGTGGACAAAGACGGGCTTGGTCTGGCCGATGCGGTAGGCGCGGTCGGTGGCCTGGGCTTCCACCGCGGGGTTCCACCACGGATCGTAGTGAATGACGGTGTCGGCGGCGGTCAGGTTGAGCCCCGTGCCGCCGGCCTTGAGGGAGATGAGAAAGAGGGGAGTTTTTCCGGACTGGAATTTGTCGACGAGTGAGCCCCGGTCTTTCGAGGCGCCGGTGAGTTTCAAATACGAGATATCCAGTAGACCGAGTTTTTGCTCGATGAGTTCGAGCATGGTGGTGAACTGGGAAAAGAGGAGCACACAGCGGCCTTCTTCGAGGAGGGTTTCGAGGAGGTCTCCGAGGTAGTCGAGCTTGGCGGAGGAGAGAGACTGGGCCTCTTTCATGGCGAGGAGGCGCGGGTCGCAGCAGATCTGGCGGAGCTTGAGGAGGGCGTCGAGAAAGACGATGTGAGACTGCTCGAGGCCGCGGGCCGCGATAGCCTGCCGGACCTGCTTGTCCATGGTGGCGCGCACCGTCTCGTAGAGATCCTTCTGTTCGGTGGAGAGGTCGATGGGGTGCACCAGGATGGTCTTGGGCGGGAGCTCGGAAGCGACCTCGTCCTTGGTGCGGCGCAGGATGAGGGGAGCGAGACGGTGCTTGAGGTCCTCGCGGCGGTCGTGGTCCTCCTCCTTCTCGATGGGGGTCTGGAAACGGGCCCGGAAGACCTCCTGGCTGCCGAGAAAGCCCGGGAGCAGAAAGCGCATGAGGGACCAGAGCTCGCCGAGGTGGTTCTCGATGGGAGTGCCGGAGAGGCAGAGACGATGCCTGGCGTTCAATTCGCAGGCGGCTTTCGAAACTTTGGCGGAGGGATTCTTGATGTTTTGCGCCTCGTCGAGAGCCACGAGATGAAAGGAAACCTTTTTGAGCTCCTCGATGTCGCGTTGGAGGAGAGCAAAGGAGGTGAGGACGAGGTCGGCGTGCGGGATGTTCGGGAAGTCCCGCTTGCGTTTCGCTCCGTGCAGGACCAGGACGCGGAGGGAGGGGGTGAAGCGGGCCGATTCGGCGCGCCAGTTCGGAACCACCGAGGTCGGGGCAACCACCAGGGCGGGGCTGCCACCCGATCGTCCCGAGTCCTTCTCGGTCAGGATGTGCGTGAGGGTTTGCAGCGTTTTTCCGAGACCCATATCGTCGGCGAGAATCCCGTGCAGGTCGCAGGAGGCCAGGAACTGCAACCAGCGGAAGCCTTCCAGTTGATAGTCGCGCAGGGTGGCCTGCACGCCGGGGGGAGGATCGGCCTTGTGCGGCGTCTTGAGATCCTCGATGCGGCGCGCAAGGTTGGTCAGCGCCGGCGAGGGAGCGAGGTCGAGATCGGAATCGGTGGCGAGGGTGGCGGCGTCGAGCGGGTGGAAGAAGGGTTTGTTTGGATCGACCAGCGCGGCGAGGTGGCGAAGGATCCTGCGCAGGCGGTCGACCGGGATGTGCAGCGCCCCTCCGTCCGGAAGATAGACGAGGTGGTGGGACCGGTCCGGCAACTCGTCCAGCATGTCGAGGGTGTCGTCCTCTAATAGATTCACAAGGATGGGGAGGAGATCGAGGCGCAGGCCGTCGAGGTCGAACCCGACCGAGAGGGAGAACCACCCGCCGGGTTGTTCGTCGAGGGCGCTGTTCCATTCCTGGGGGGAGGTGGTGTAGACCGGATAACCGATCTCGTCGTCAATTTCGACGGTCCACCCCCGGTCCTGCAGATTGCGGGCCGCTTCGGCGCGGAACCACGGCCAGTAGAGTTCCGGGGTGCTGAGACTGGGCTCCGGGAACCAGGCGGTGGCCTCCGGGGCGGGGCCGTCTCGTTTCCGGCGTTCGAGGCCTAACAGAAAGCGGTAACTGGGCTGGGCTCCGAGATGGGTGAGGCCGAGCTGGGTGAGTTGCCGGGCCGCGTTGGTCTCGGCATGGAGGTCGCGCTCGATCAGGAGCGGACCGTCCGGCGTATCGACGCGGGTCGCGGAGTCCCCGGAAGTGTGGAGGGGAAGGTCGTGCTGGCCGTAACGGGCGAGGGGGCGGGCCACCAGCCACTCGTCGCGGTTCCCCGCGCGCAAGGACTGCAGAAGGAGTTGCACCGGCCGGGAGTTGGCCGGTTCGAGGTGGACCTCGAGGCGAAAGTTGGGTTTCGCCCGGAGCGTTGTCAGAGACGAGTTGTCAGTTGTCAGGGAGGAGGATTTTGGACCCGAGGAGGGAGGGACAAGCTTGGCGCTGCCGCCCCGGAGGAGGCGGTCGAGAGTGGTGGATTTGTGGGCGGCCAGGAGGGTGGCGGCGGCGTGCTGGCAGGAGTGGGCGTAGGGGCAGGAGCAGGAGGCATCGAGGTCCCAGCCGGATGCCGCGTCAGGCCAGAGGGAGATCGCCACCTCGCAGAACTCGCCTTCGAGGTCCTGCACCCGTGCGGTGAGGAGACCGCCGCCGTCCTCGAGGGACTCCCAGGCCAGGTCGGTGACATGGCGTTTGCGGGCCAGCTTCCGGCCGTCCGTGAGGACAAAATCGTCGAAGCGGACCTGCCACTCGTCGCCGAGCAGAAAGTCGCGGATCGAGGAGGTGGCGGGCACGGGGAGAGTGTAGCGGGGAATCGGAGATTGTGGAGCGCCGTGATTGGTTCCGTCCGCGAAGGTTGGCGGACTCCGAAATTGACTGGGCCTCTCCCGCTTCTCATCCGCTCGAAATGGGACTCCACGGGATGTGGTGGGGCATCACGGTGGGACTGTGACTCACCGCCCTGGCCCCGGGGATGCGGCTCTGGGGAAAGGCCGCGAAGCGCCGACTTGCGGGGCGATGCACTAGTTCGCGACGATGTTCACCAGGCGCCCCGGGACCACGATGATCTTGCGGACGGTCTTGCCGTCAATGTGACCCTGCACTTTTTCGTCGGCCTGGGCGGCGGTCTCGATGTCGGGCTGCGGGGCGCCGGCGCTGACCTTGATCCTGGAGCGGACCTTGCCGTTGACCTGCACCACCATCTCGATTTCTTCCTCCACCAGGAGGGACGGATCGTAGGCGGGCCAGGCGTGGTCGATGCAGCGGCCTTCGCGGCCCAGACGATCCCACAATTCTTCCGTGAGGTGCGGGGCGAAGGGATTGAGGACGGTGAGGAGATCCTCGAAGAGCGCCAGGGGAACCTGCTCGGCCGATGTAAAGGCGTTGGTGCACTCCATCATCTGGGAGATGGCGGTGTTGAAGCGCAGCTTCTCGATGTCCTCGCCGACCTTCTTGATGGTGGCGTGCACGATCTTGAGGAGATCTTCGGTAGGCTCGGCCTCTTTGGATAGTTTCGAGGCGGGAACCCATTCGCCTTCCTGGTTCTGCTCCATCGCCACCCGCCAGACGCGGGCCAGGAAGCGCGAGACACCCTCAACGCCCTGCATGCTCCACGGCTTCACCTGCTCGAGGGGTCCCATGAACATTTCGTAGAGGCGGAAGGCATCGGCTCCGTAGTCCGCGACGACGTCATCGGGATTGATGACATTGCCGAGCGATTTCGACATCTTGCGTCCGTCCTCGCCCATGATGAGCCCCTGGTTTACCAGCTTCCGGAACGGTTCCCGCGTGCTGAGGTGGCCGAGGTCGTTCAGGATCTTGTGCCAGAAGCGGGCGTAGAGGAGGTGCAGGACGGCGTGTTCGGTGCCGCCGATGTAGAGATCGACACCACCCGGGGTTCCGTTCTTCCCCAGCCAGTAGTGCTCGGCCTCGGGGGAGAGAAACCGCTCCGGGTTGTCCGGATCGCAGTAGCGCAGGTAGTACCAACACGAACCGGCCCACTGCGGCATGGTGTTGGTTTCGCGCCGGGAACCGTCCGGCCGGTTGACCCAAGCGGTGGCCTTGGAGAGCAAGGGCTCCGGATCGCCGGTCGGGTTGTAGTCCTCCAACTCGGGGGCGAGGAGGGGCAGCTCGTCCTCGGAGATCGCGAAGTGCTCACCATCCTTCCAGATGAGCGGGAAGGGTTCGCCCCAGTAGCGCTGGCGGGAAAACAGCCAGTCGCGCAGCTTGTAGTTGATCCGCGCTTCGCCCCGCCCGTTTTCGTCAAGCCAGGCCGTGATCCTTGCCTTTGCCTCGGAGGTCGGGAGCCCGTCGAGCATCCCGGAATTCACGGAGGTGCCGGTACCCGTAAAACCCTTCCAATCCTCGCCCTCCGGCGGTTGAACCACCTGCACGATGGGCAACTTGAACTTTTCCGCGAACTCGTAGTCGCGGGTGTCGTGGCCTGGCACGGCCATGATGGCGCCGGTGCCGTATCCCATCATGACATAGTCCGCGATCCATACCGGAATCTTCTCCTCGTT
>Ga0310121_10003367_pt1 | contig 14603 bp, 13 predicted proteins | sample CB27_Tmax_986_MG_FD_203504 | JGI IMG/M metagenome (GOLD analysis project Ga0310121, IMG submission 203504) | Marine microbial communities from Western Arctic Ocean, Canada - CB27_Tmax_986 | ecosystem: Environmental > Aquatic > Marine > Oceanic | place: Canada: Western Arctic Ocean | collected...
GGATGGGGATCGTCATGCGCCTTGAACTGGGCAGGTCAAACTTGAACCCCAACTGGTAACCTCTAGTTGATCGATATTGGCACAATTAAACTGATCGCTCCCATCCTACGCGTATCAACAGGATATTGACACCTGCACCCCGTTTCCGCAAGAAATCAGCACCTTGAATAATCCTGCCCAATACGGCACAATACCCCCGTCAGCACCTCGCTGACCGAGCTTTACAACTCGACCAAAGGACAATCAGGTGTTTAGCATCACAGGCAGTAGGCCCGGTAGTGTGGGCGCTCGTTCAAGCTATGATCCCGGCAGCGGGGGAGTTAGGCGAGCGCGGATGTCTTTGGCATCTTGTAAACCGCATTACCGGGCCTACTGCCTTATCAGGGTGCGAAACCGGATTGTCAGGGGCGACTGGGGAATTCCTTCAGTCGCTCTCTTTTCTTCCGGACGCACCGGAAATGGAGTTTCAGTCATGGCTCTTACGTCATTGTCACCGTCTGGTTGGTATCAAGCCCTTCTCTCACTCCCAAGCCTCAGAAGGCTTCCCAGCGTCTCCAGGGCCATCATGCCGGCCGAGCTGGCCGAGGGTGACCTGTACTCACAAGCACAGTTCCTCTTCAAAGCAGGCTATCGTGAGGCGGCCATCATCGTCGCCAGTACAGCGATCAGCCGAACATTGAGGAGAATCCTGGACGCGTGCCCGAGAGAGTATCTCAGCGACTTGCCGGAGAAAACCTCTCGGAAGCAGTATGCAGTTTTTGAACTAACCTACTTTTTTCTCAAGAAAGGAGTTGTCGACGAACAGCTCAATCGCGACCTAAACCAATTCCAAAAGAAAGCCAGCAGGGCGGCCTATGGCGTGAAGCTGTCGACTAAAAAGGCTGAGAAGATGATGACCGCGTTCAACGCACTTCGACCACAACTCGATGAGGCGATGGGCAGAGCGGCCCTTGCACTGCCGGCGCACGAGAGGGTGGATAAGCCGCAGCAGCCTGAGTTTATCCCGGTTCGACAAGCCAATCAGTTAGCGGTTGACCTGCTGCCGGCTATCCGTCTCTGGCACAAGCGTGTGTCTGCCATTCCAGAATCTGCAGCGAACGATCCGGTTGCAATCCTGAACGATCTCCGCGGACGCGTTTTGATATCCAGAAGGCATTACCGCGACGGCCTGAAGCTGTATAACCATCCAGGGCAAGTTGGTCCGAAACAGTCACGCCGGATAGTGTGCCTAATGAACGAAGCGTTGGAACAAGCGACGGCCGATCGCCGCAAGCTGTCGACGTGTGAGAAAGAGGTAGTCGGGAAAATGTTCGCCGAGGGCCGTAGTGCTGACGAAATCAACAAACGGTTCGGTATCTTGCAAATTGCCAACGGCCAAGCTCGCGGACGCGACGCAAGGCAGGTCGAGCAGTGGATTGCCAGCTCAAGCCAAGAGGAGGTGCAGCATGCCTAAGCTAATGAGCAAAGCCACGTTCAACAAAATCGAAGCGATGTTGCGTGACAGCGGGTTCACTTTCACCGAGATCGGCAATTGCTGCTGTGTTAGCAGCTCGACTGTCTCACTCATTGCGAGAGGCAAGCACATTTATCAAGCGAGCGAAGCCGAGCAGGCAAAACGGCTGCAAGGACGATGTCCGTACATGCCGACCCTGGATGAGATAACGGCAGGCTGCGAACGCATCCAAGCAGAGAGGAGCCGTGAGGGCGATGACGAAGTGATCAGCTGGTCCCCGCCGTTGTACACGACGTTGCAGCTTTTTCAAAAGTAACCACGACGCCGGCCGCTCCTCGTCGGGGCGGTCGGTATTTAACCTACGAACGTTCGGAGTTGAACGTTTGGGAACATGGTCCCCAAAATTCCAAATGAGCGGGTGACAAGAGAGCTGCGTTGGTCTGGTGCGAGTTGACGGCCGTTAAACGAAGCAACGCCCACGTGGGGCGAAAAGGCCGATGGTGACCAGTCCCGCGAGCATCAGCGTACTTGGTTCAGGAACGGAAGAAGCAGTGGGCAGTGGCGGGGGATCCCAGGCACCCAGCAGGAGACCCAAATCCAAGCTATCGACCGGATCAGTACCATTAAGTTCACCCCCAGACGCTGTAATACCGTTTTGATGAAAGTTCCCCAGCAAAACACCCAGATCCACGCTATCGACAAAACCGTCCATGTTCAAATCGGCGGGCTCCAGGTCTCTGGCAATGCCTCCGTCCCGAATTACCCAAGTGGGACTAGTGCCAATTGTGAAGCCACCCTCTTCAACCAATCTGCCCGAGATGGTGCGGAAGCGAAGTTCGCCGTTGGCATCGTTGGAGATTGTGATCATGGCGATGTCAAAGATGCCGATGTCATCGGTGACGACATCGAACCAGCTGGCGGCAAAAGTGGTAGGAGTTTCGGTGTGGTCTACAGCAGTGTTAGCACCAGCACCGCTAGTAATATCACCAAGAGAGGTGACCGGACTGAACACGGCAGTGTCACCCAAGCCCTGCGGGGCAGCTTCTGGACCACCAGCAAAGCCACCACTTTCGATATGGTTCATCGAGCCGATGGTCAGTTCGATAGTCATATCAGAATTCGTCCAGTCGGTATCAGCTGTCACACGCATGGCATAAGTATCGACGCCAACTAGGTCAGCGTCATCAAACTTGTCAGTCTCAACTTTGACAAATTCCGTAGATGTCGCACCCAACGCGGACAGGGGAAAGATCAACAGTAACAGTGATGCAGTGAAGAGCAAACGATACACGACACACCTCCTAGTTGGCTAGTTGACTATGGGGCAAGCGACAGCATCAGATCCTGCCTCATGTTAGCCGCCACAAAGGAACTAGTCAAAACTTGCCAAAACGGCAGCCACCAGACGCCGCGTAACGAGCGCGGAGACACTAACCCGACCCGTAACACCCCTGGAGAAATGAACGATGTGCCATCGAGCAACTTCGAACACAAAAAAAGAACACCCCGACCTAGCCTTGTAATGTCCAGCAAAGCGAATCACGTCGTGTATTCGGAAGGGATGTTCTGCCGTTGGAGAATAACTCGCCTTAGCCTGCACAGTTGGAGGTCCCTGTGCAGGCAAGCGGAGTTCACTGCTATTCGGGCGAGAGTGTCTCTACTAGCTTCCATTGTAACTAGTGAGAAACTGCCAGTCAGAAGATCCGCAATTTATCAATAGTAGATTCCGCAAACTAGCGACTATTGCGCCGGCCAATCGGCGTAAACGAAACAATTCGACCATTAATACTCCTGGAGATAAACCCATGAGAGCCTGGCTATTCCAAGACAGCAAACAAAAGCAAAATCTAGGTGCGAAATGCCCTTGGTCCGTTGGTTGGTATACGACCGAAGGCAAGAAGCGATCGAAGAAAGTCGGCGCGAAGTCGATGGCCGAGAAATATCGGCGGAAGGTGCAAGCGGAACTGGCCCTAGGATTGTGCGAGGACAAGAAGCGAACCAAGTGGGCAGAATTCCGGACTCAATTCGAGGAGTTCGTTTCGAGTAGCAGCTCGCCGCGGACCCTCGGCGAATACCAATGCGCCTTAAACGCATACCAGCGGCTCATGAAGCCGGTTTACGTTGACGCCATCACAACATCCGAGCTCGATCGCTTCGTGGCTAGACGACGAAATGATCGCCAGCGAGGCAAGCGCGAAGGCGGGCCGACGGAGCTGTCGCCGGCCAGCGTGAATAAAGATCTACGTGGCCTGAAAGTGGCCTTTCGAAAAGCGCATCAGTGGGGACTATTGGACAGGATTCCGACATTCTCGATGCTTCGGGAACCGGAAAGGGACCCCGAATTTGTAGACGATGAGATGTTCGCGAAGTTGTACTCGGCCTGCGACACGATGAAACGCCCCGCCGGCAAGCACTATGACGCTGCCGATTGGTGGAAGGCCATCATCACTTTCGCCTATTTGACCGGATGGCGAATCGGGGAGATTCTTGCCGTTCGTCGTGAGGACATCGACTTTGAGGCCGGATCGGCTTTCATCCCGGCGGACAAGACCAAGGGCAAGCGAGATGCCCGGATTGAGTTGCATCCGGTAGTTCTCGACCACTTGAAAATTGTGGTCGGCTTTGCTCCAATCGTTTTCTCGTGGCCACACCACGAAAGGACTCTTTGGGCCGACTTCGCCAAGCTTAAAGAGGCGGCAGGTATCAGCTTCGGGGGAGCGTTCCATCGATTTCGGTTCGGCTTTGCCAATGCAAACGTTGACCGGTTAGAGGCGGACGTCCTACAGCGTCTCATGCGGCACCAGGCAATGGCCACGACTCGGGGCTATATCAACGCCGCAGCTCGGATGAAGCGTGCAGGGACGGCGGAGCGGCTTCACGTTCCGGACGTTCTCAAAGTGAACGTAGGCTAAGAGCGCGTGTCGTTTTGGAGTGTATATGGAGTGTCACTCAAAAGCGGCCCCTGACAGAATCGACGTAAGTTGTTACTATAGAAAATCTTGGAGCTCGTAGCTCAGTTGGTAGAGCAACGGACTTTTAATCCGTAGGTCCCGCGTTCGAGCCGCGGCGAGCTCATTCAAAAGCCCCTGTATTCACAGGGGTTTTTTATGCGCCGAGGGCGATTCGAATTAGGTAGGATGAAAAGATGGCTATCCGAAACTCTGACGTTGTCAAATTGAAAGTAATCAGAAAAGCGTCTAACATTTCGTGTTTCGGACTCGTGTCGATAACATTTTCAAGGTGCTTTCATGGATCAGGCTGTACCGCTGATCGAATTGGCCAACCGCGCAGAGGCTACTTTTCAGGAGCGATTTGGCCGCACGGCCAACTCTCTGGTAGCCGCTCCCGGTCGTGTCAACTTGATCGGCGAACATACCGACTATAACAACGGTTTCGTATTGCCGATGGCGATTAACCGCTATACGGTGATCGCGGCGGACGTCGCCGATGGCCAGGTTGCTCGCGTTTACAGCGCGCTGATCGACGAGCAGCAAGAGATTCCACTCCCAAGCGGAGAAGTGGCAAGCGGAGAAGTGGCAAGCGGAGAAGTGGCAAGCGGAGAAGTGGAGGCCTTGCCTGAATGGACCCGTTATATCCGCGGTGTTTTCGATGCCTATCACGAAGCAGGCATCAGCCCACTGGCATTTGACGCGGTGGTCGACTCGACCGTTCCGGTGGGCGGTGGGCTGTCAAGCAGCGCTTCCCTGGAGGTGGCGACGGCAACACTCATCGAAACTCTCACGGGGCAATCGGTCACGCCGGTCCGCAAGGCACTTCTCTGCCAGCTTGCCGAACATCGCGGCGCAGGTGTCCCTTGCGGAATCATGGATCAATTCAGCTCTGTACTCTGCCAGGCCGGCCATCTGATGCTGCTCGATTGTCGAAGTCAAGAAACCAAGATGGTACGACTGGCCGATCCCGCCATCGAAGTTTTGATCATCAATAGCAACGTCAAGCACGAACTCACCGGCGGCGAGTATGCCGAGCGACGAGCGCAATGCTATGCGGCGGCAAAAGCATTGGGTGTCTCCTCGCTGCGCGACGCTTCGATGGCGATGCTAGGAGAGCAAAAAGCCAACCTCAATGAAATTCTCTATCGGCGCGCTCGCCATGTGATCGGCGAGATCGAGCGCACGACAGCAGCGGCAACGGCCCTCGAAGCGGGACAATGGGACGAAGTTGGTCGACTTATGTTTTGTAGCCACGCCTCGCTGCGCGATGACTTCGAAGTAAGCTGCGGGGAACTCGACATCCTGGTTGCAGCGGCAAGCGAACTCGGCACCGAGCAAGGTGTCGTTGGTTCGCGAATGACAGGCGGAGGCTTCGGCGGCTGCACAGTTAGCCTAGTGAAAGCCGATAGTGCCGGTGATGTAGCGGAAGAAATCTGTCGGCGCTACCACAAGCAGACAGGCGTCGAAGCGACTTCTTTTGCCACCCCGCCCGCACAAGGGGCGACCGTGTTGTCCCAGCCAGGCTAAAGTCTCATCGGAAACCCGACTGCTCTTCTAATAACGGAATTGGCTCATGGTTGCAGTATGACTTTCATCAGTCCAGGCTCGCGATTGTAGAGGCGTTCGAACCACCGCGGACCTTCTTCGAGAGGTGCTGTCGCGGAGATCAATGGCGAAACGTCGACGGCTCCGCTAGCCATCAGCTGCAAACATTCGGGGTATTCTCCACACGACGCGCCCGTAAAGAGAAATCTCCCGCGTAACGATCGACTGGAGCGGCATCTCAACTTGGGGTGACAGGTTGCCAACCAATGTGACGCTCCCGCCCTTACGTGTAGCCTCAATGGCCGAATTGATCGAAGAAGATTTTCCGACAACTTCCAATGCTACGTCGACTCCGATTCCACTCGTTTGCGCTCTGACCGCCTCTGGCAAGTCACAGCCGTTTACGTCAATTACGTAATCGGCTCCTAGCTGCCTTGCTAACGCTAAGCGCGGGGCATCTTGATCGGCGGCAATGAGGGGCGAACAACCTGCGTGCCGCAGCACCTGAATCACCAACAGTCCGATCATTCCGCTGCCAACAACCAACACCGAATCATCGCGTTGAGCTCGCGAACGCGCCACAGCGTGGACAGCAACCGACACGGCCTCGACCAAAGCGGCGTGCTCGAGCGAGAGTCCGTCGGGTAGCCGGTAGACGATTCTCTCTGGTACAACAACGAATTCGGCAAACGCACCATGTCGACGATAGTCGCCGCACGAGACGCCCAAGACCATCCGTTGATCACAAAGATTGACAGCGCCCCGAGAACAGAAATCACAATTGCCGCAATAAACGGTCGAGTCGAACGTCACCCGATCACCGATCTTGAACCGCGTCACGTTTTCGCCAATTTGATCAACAACGCCTGCCGCTTCGTGACCCATCACCAAGGGCGGAATGCGGCGTCCGCTGCTGCCGTCGTAGCCATGCGCATCGCTACCGCAGATACCACACGCCGCTACTCGGACCAACACGTCGTCAGCGTCGACCGTCGGCTGGGGCTGCTCGGCGATTTCGAGCTTTCGACTGTCCGTAAGAAGTAGTGTTTTCATATTATCTACTTGTACGTTTCAATTAAAACCGGTCGCCCATTGTCGAGAGCCGAATCCGTGCAAGGTACATGTCCGAAGTCATGTACAGTGTTTTACCATCATCGCCAAATGCGCAGTTGCTAATCAGCTGCCCAGTCGAAATCGTACCGAGATGTTTGCCCTCGGGAGTCAACACCAATACACCGCCGGGCCCCGTGGCAAAGAGATGGCCTGTCTGATCGAGTTTTAGACCGTCAGGCAGACCCGGTTGTGTCTTCAATAACTCCTGAGCATCGAAAAGGACGCGTTCATTGGCCACACTGCCATCTTCCCTGACGTCGTAGGCAGTCCAAATCGGTGCTTTGGGATCCGACTGCGCGACGTACAACGTCTTTTCGTCGGGCGAAAAGGCGATGCCGTTGGGAGCGGTCCGTTTAGCCGTCAGTAGCGTCACGTCGCCATCCGTGCCTAAGCGATAGACGCCCAGAAAATCAATTTCACGCTTTGGATCGTCGAATGTTCGCTGCATGCCATACGGCGGATCGGTGAAGTACAGCGCGCCGCTAGAATGGTACACCAGATCGTTGGGGCTGTTGAACCGCTTGCCTTCATAGCGATCGGCGAGTGTGACATAGTTTGGAGCAGGTGCATTCCAAGGGGCGTCCAGGCGCGCGACTCGGCGATCGCCATGCTGACAAAGGACCAAGCGAGACTCGGCGTCGAGGGTCAGGCCGTTCGAGCCAACCTCACCAGTGCGCGGAGTTGTATCGGTATATCCCGACGGCTTGAGCCACTGGCGGAGCCCGCCAATTTCGGACCATTGAAGAATGACATTAGGTGGAATGTCGGAGAAGAGCAAAAAGCCTCCATTCTCTTTAATCCAGATGGGACCCTCGCTCCAATCAAATCCTTCCGCCAGTAATTCGATTTTAGCGTCGACCGGTACCAGAGCGTCGAGCGCCGGGTTAAGTCGCTGGACTTCGCCAATAGTTTGGTATTTGGGCGACTCCGCTGGTAAGTTATGAGCGAGCAGAATCACCGCGGCTAATGTCAAGAATATTCTGGTCATAATTCCTGCCTTTCTAAGCGTACATTGCTTTCGCTTAACTCAATGTGACTTCTTGATCGGACTGGCTCGACTCGTAAATTGCATCGATAATCGACTGCACATATAGACCCTGCTCGCCGGTGGCGGCAGGTGTATGTCGCGACTTGACCGACTGGGCGAACGCGCGAGCTTGCTCGACGAATTTGTCCGTTTCAGTCAACAAGATGCGCGTGTCAACATTTCGGCCATAGCTTTCAGTCGCCACATCGACGTACTCACCAAGCAGGTCGAACGTTAACCCACCCCGATCGCCGAACAGCCCGATCGTCTCAGCGCTCGCCATATTCGGTGTCGGCATATTAATGGCCCAGGAGACTTGTAAGTCAAGCGAACCGCCGCCCTCAAAATGAATCATGGCATGAGCTGAGTCTTCGACATCACAAACTCCGTCTAGCTTGGGCGGTCCAGCCCACATGTCCTCGTAGACGTAGTCCTTCATTCGCTTGCCAAAATGAGAATAGACTTTGCCGCTCACTCGTCGCGAAACTGGAAATCCTTTTAGCCAACTAGCGATATCAATAATGTGCACACCTATGTCGATCAACGGCCCACCACCGGACATTTCCTTGTCCGTAAACCAACCCCCTAAACCAGGCACACCACGCCGGCGAAACAGATGCGCCTTGGTATGGTAGATGGTCCCCAAGTCACCGCTCTCCACAACAGCCTTGGCGGCCTGACCTGCCGCCGAATAGCGATAGACCATACCGACCTGCAAGATGCGTCTGGTCTCGGTAGCGGCGGCGTTGATCTCGGCACACTCAGCAGCGTTCAAACCCATTGGTTTTTCGAGCAGTACATCCTTGCCAGCTTGCATTGCTGCGATAGCCAGATCTTTGTGCCAACGATTAGGCACGCAAACGACCACCGCATCGACCGACTCGTCTGCAAAGACTTCTTTGGATTGGCCAGTCGCCTGGCATCCCTCGTACTTAGCGGCAAGCATTTGCGCCTTACCGAGATCAACGTCGGCAATACGAGCCACCGTTTGCCCCGCACCGAATGCCGCATTGGCGTGGACCGCTCCAATCGTTCCTGCGCCAATAATCCCTAATCGAATACTCATCTTGCCCTTTCACTTTTGGTACGACATCCCGAATACGATGACTCGTCGGTGAGGAATAGTTATGAGAAATCATACCCACTCTCAAGCGTCAATGCGACGGGCTTTCGCCTTAGAAAGAGTATTCACCAGCCGTTGGTGAGGTTACACTGAAAGGTGGAGCAGAACTCGACCGCCGGCCATTCGCCGGTAAAAATAGAAGAGGAGTAGAGCACGTGACCGACAAGCCGCGCGTTACCCTCGACGTTAGTACCATCAGTAAGCGAATTATCGCCAACGTCGAACAGGTCATCGTTGGCAAGCGTCAGCAAATCGTCAAAGTACTGGTCGCCTGGTACTCTGAGGGGCACGTCCTGCTGGAAGACGTGCCTGGCGTTGCCAAAACGATCTTAGCACGGACGTTTGCTCGCAGCATCGGCTGCAGCTTCAAACGGATTCAATGTACGCCCGACCTGCTGCCGAACGACGTGACCGGCGGCTCGATTTTCAATCAGAAAACGAGCGAGTTCGACTTTCGCCCGGGGCCAATATTTGCCCAGTTGGTACTGACCGACGAAGTGAATCGAGCTACACCACGTACGCAGGCGGCACTGCTCGAAGCGATGGCCGAAGCGGCGGTGACCATCGATGGCACAACCCGTCAACTCGAACCTCCATTTTTGCTGATCGCAACGCAAAACCCAATTGACCATGAGGGAACCTTTCCCCTACCCGAGGCACAGCTCGACCGGTTCCTGATGAAACTGAGCCTTGGCTATCCAACTCAGCAAGAAGAATCACAAATGCTTGAGATGCTCAAAATCGAGCATCCGCTAGCGAAACTAAAACCGGTTGTTTCGGTCGAGCAACTTGTAGCTTGTCAACGCGCGGTGCGGACGGTGCACGTCGACGAAAAAGTCCGTGCCTATATCACGAAGATCGTCCAAGCGACTCGGCAGCACGAAGACCTCAGTCTAGGGGGCAGCCCACGAGCGTCGATTGCCCTGTTTCGCGCCTCACAGGCGGTCGCCGCCATTCGCGGTCGGAACTATGTCGAGCCAGATGATGTCAAGAATATCGTAGCCCCTGTCCTCGAGCATCGACTGATCCTGCGCCCGGAAAGCCGGCTCCGCAACGCCAAGGTCTCAGAAATCTTGGTGGAAATTATGGACGAGATTCCTGTGCCCGCGTTAGAAGCTCGGTCCGCCGCTGGTCGAGTATCGTCCTAGTGCAGCAACATCTAAACCAAACGGAACATCCACGATGCGTTGGCTAGTCGGCGCGATCTTTCTGCTGCTCGTAGCAATCGTGCTCGATTTCGGACTGCTTGCGTACGCGATGTACGCACTACTAGGAGTGATGGTGCTCAGTCGCTGGTTGGCAGATAGCTGGTCGGCCCATCTGTCGGCCACGCGCGAGACGAATCGAGGCCGGGTTGAAATCGGCGACACCGTGGCAGTCGTCGTGAAATTAGAAAACAAGAGCTGGCTGCCGATTCCCTGGATGCTGCTCGAAGACCTGCTCCCCAGGCAAGCAATGATCCACAATCCGCCAAATCTGCAAGTGATCGGTCGGCGAATGCAATTGATCTCTCTTCGCGGCGGCGCCCGCAAAACCATTCTGTATCAATTGACCTGCAATCGTCGCGGTTACTATCAGCTCGGGCCGCTCGTAGCAGAAACCGGCGACCTGTTTGGACTTTATCGCCGCTATCGCATTTTGAGCGAGCCCAGCTTTTTGCTCGCCTACCCGAAAGTGATTCCACTCGAAGGTTTCGACATCGCTTCGCGCCGCCCGATTGGTGAGGTACGCATGTCGCATCGATTGTACGAAGATCCGACCCGCATGGCTGGGGTCCGAGCCTATCAAGCAGGCGATCCGCTCAATCGCGTTCATTGGGGCGCGACCGCCAGTACCGGGCAATTGCATAGCAAAGTCTATGAAGCCTCGACCATCGCCGGGGCCACCTTGCTACTCGATTTTCACGAGACGTCGTTCGATCCTAAGCATGAACCTGTCCGTTCAGAACTAGCAATAACGACAGTGGCTTCGATTGCCGGGGCAATCTGCGAAATGGGGCAACAGATCGGACTGGTCACCAATGCCCGCGACGCCGCTGAGCGGGTCAAGCGTACCGGTTGGCATCACCAGCAGCTGCCGAGCCGCCAGTTCGCGCGTTCCTCCGCCGCGATGCTCGACGACAGTGAACGTCTACGGCCCCAAGTCGTGCCTACTTGCCGCGGCAACCTGCAACTTCGACTGATATTAGAAACGTTAGCCCGCGCAGAAAAAACGGCTGGACTCACCTTTGCACAGCTTGTGCGCGAGACGACGAGTCGGTTGCCGGCGAGTGCCACGGTGATTGCCCTGCTCACCGCCCCGACTCCCGAAGCCGCCATCGCGCTTGGTAACCTCCGCCGCCGCGGGTTTGCGGTCACTGCGATTCTCAATACGTACGACCCTTTCGAGTTTGCGGCCATGTCAGGCCCACTCCTTGCCCAACGCGTGGAAACGCGACAACTGCTCGACGAGCACTCGATTCCCACCATCTGCTCCAACCTCGTGCTGCGATAATGGCCAAACAGCCCACACTACGGATGACCGGCGCGGATTACGTGGTGATCGCTGTCAGCCCAGCGCTGATCATGGCTCTGGTGGGCAGTCTGGTGTTCTTCCTGATCGAGGTACTGTACGTCGGCCAATATCAGGCACGGCTCAACTACGTGTTCGCACTGTTTGTTTTCGCCACGGTGCTGATTGGCAGAATTTCAATCGAAATGGGCGCTGATCGTGCAGCCCTGTTTGCTCTGCCGTTGGCGATCGCCATGTTTCTGGTGCTGGCCAAGTTCGTCTCACACGCCAGTCCGTATAGCCATCTGATCAATATTGCGTTGCTCGGCGTCGTGTGGTGGAGTACGCATAAGTTGACCTGGGATTGCACGCTGATTGACGACAACCAAGACGCCTCCGGCGAAGGCCTGATGCAACGCATCGGTGTCGACGAGTTGTTCGCCGAAAACGAGCCTGGCAGCGCTGAGAATGAATTGTTGGCCGACAATGCTGCCGAAAAGACTAAGACTCCTCATGCGCCTGGACTCTGGGTACTCTATTATTCCTTGGCAGCACTGCCACTGTTTGGTATTGGACAAAAATGGATCGCTGCTACTGATGTCGGGAGGCGACAGTACGTCTTCGGTCTGCTGGCGGTCTATGTGGCGTCGGGCCTGACGCTACTGGTAACGACTAGCTTCTTGGGACTGCGCCGTTACTTGCGTCAGCGACGTGTCGAAATGCCGACTCCGATGGCGGCCACCTGGGTCGTCGCCGGCGGCGTGCTGATTGCGGTTGTGATGCTGTTGGCCGCTCTGATTCCGCGTCCCCAGGCAGAGTACTTTATCTCGGAAGTCCCTTGGCAAGCGTACTCCCCGTCGGACCTTGCTTCGTCGCGAATGAGCTTCGGAAACAATGGCACACAAGACAAAAACGACGACGACAATGGTCGCAGAATCACGAAAAAAGAAACCGATTCCGGCGCCACGGCCACTCGTGAGGGAGACAATCCCACCAGCACATCCGAACAGGGCAAGAAACGAACCAGCGGGGGAGAAAAAAGCGACACGAGCGAAGCTTCCCCCGGAAAACAGTCAGAACAAGGCGAGCAATCGGGCTCAAGCGAATCGCCTCAGACTGGTGATCCGTCGAAAGAACGGCAAGCTGAACAACAGCAATCTGAGCAGCGGCAAACTCCACGGCAGCAGTCGGAGCAGCCGCAATCTAAATCGGGAGATAATTCCAGCAAATCCTCGCAAGATCAACCCTCCGAATTACGGGAGTCAGCCGAGCAACTCGACCGGTCATCGAACGAAGTAACCCGAGACTCTCCGTCTCAACCTCGCGAAGAGGATTCGCAGACCCAGCAGAGATCGAAGTCGGACGGCGACTCCGCTTCCGACTCACCATCAAATCCGCTTCGGTCGCCGCTTTCGCTACCCAATCTTTCGGCGGTGGTAGGCGGCTCGATTGGCCTATTGAAACTGATATTTTATGCCGCACTTGCGTTGGCGCTAGGTTGTCTTGCTTGGCAGAATCGTCGACAGATCACGCTGGCGATTGCCGATATCCTCCATCAACTTCGCGACCTATTGGCACGGTTGCTGGGTGGCGACCGGGCCAAGCCGACAAACGATGCGGACGACGAAATGAAAAAAATAAGCGGCCCGCCACAGCGCCTGTTTTCGTCATTTGCCGATCCGTTCGCCAGTGGCCACCCTCACTCGATGCCGCCCGACGAACTGGTGCAGTACACGTTCGAGGCGTTTGAAGCTTGGGCGCGCGAGCGTGGTTTTCCCCGTAGTCCTGATCAAACCCTGTTGGAAATCATTTGGCAGGCGGTTCCCAAGCGTTCGCCGCTGATGGCTGAAGCCCGCCTGCTCGCCCGCCTATACAACGAAGCGGCCTACGCCCCCGGCTCGATCTCTACCGCAGAGGTTGACCATCTTGCCCCGCTCTGGACACAACTACGCCGGACGTCTCAAACTCCACTTGAGCCCGCTTCCTGATTGCTCGATAATCTATGAGTGACTTATCTCAGTTTCACTGAGCCCGAGCAAAAGAAGGGAGTCTCATTAGCGATGAATGCGATCGATACATGGGCGAAGCAACTACAGAGCTCCGATTTAGCGTCACAAATATCGGCTGCCGAGTCTTTGGCGAGACTGGCCGAAGAAGCCCAACCAGCGATTGTCGCGTTGGTCCAACATTGCGGTTCAGAGGACGAAGACTTACGGAACTGGTGCAACGCAGCCTTGGAAAAGATCGGCTCGCCGGTCGCGGAGCAGATTGACGAGCTGGCGCTGTTAGCTAGTTCGGCCAGTAGCGACGTAGCTTTTTGGGCGACCACTTTACTCGGCCGCGCTGGGGCGTTGGCGATCGAGGCGGCTTCGATCCTGTCGGAGCGGTCGAGCGATGGCTCGACGCCAGAGGTACAGCGACGAGCGGCTTGGGCATTGAAGCGAATTCAGACGGCGTAATGATTGCGAAGCAAAGGGGCGGTCGAGAAAAATGATTCTGAAATGAATCGACAAGGAAGGCCAAGGCATATCGCTTGCGCAGTCGCCGTGGCTACTGAGGCGGCAAGACGAACGAGAGCACTTTCTAGCTCGTTGCGTGAGGAATGCCTGCGAAGTTACAATACACGAAAGCTTGCTCACCCACGCGACCATCTCCTTCGACGCCTATTATGCGAATCAGTGCTATTCCGCAAATCTATCGCAACGTCAATCGGTGGAGAGAAATCCTTTCGACCCTTAGCAAGTATGGTCTGGCCGATTGGCTGAGCCGGTTCGAATTCGCCCTGGGAAAGTCGTGGCTGAAAAATCGCAGCGGCCAAGTGCTGGCCGACGAGAGCCGCGAGACCCGTATTCGCATGGCGATGGAAGAGCTTGGCCCCACGTTTATTAAGCTCGGCCAAAT
>Ga0310121_10003368_pt1 | contig 14598 bp, 13 predicted proteins | sample CB27_Tmax_986_MG_FD_203504 | JGI IMG/M metagenome (GOLD analysis project Ga0310121, IMG submission 203504) | Marine microbial communities from Western Arctic Ocean, Canada - CB27_Tmax_986 | ecosystem: Environmental > Aquatic > Marine > Oceanic | place: Canada: Western Arctic Ocean | collected...
GACAAGACCTACGGAATGAAAATCGACGGGTTGGCCTACGGAGATACCGTGCCGGAGCTGGCGGACCCTTTCCAGGGCGTGTACAACGAGATTGCCAATGATTTGGCTGCCACCCTGCAGAAGATTCCACCGGGGGCGGTTGAGTCGATCCGGACCACTTCCAGAATGCGGTTTGCCGCCGACTTTTCACCGGCACCGTTTGCCGACTATTTGGAACGCAAAAACAACCGGTACCGGGTAGTGCGCCTCCCCGCGGAAGACGATGCGATGATTGAGCGGCTCTTGCAGGTGCGGGATCGCGAGTACATGTATGTGGATACGTTGGACGAATACTACGAACGGTTTTACCAGGATCTGTGGCCCCAATACGAGAATTGGCGAAAGTTCAGCCAGACCGAAATGGAAGCCCTTCGTAAAGTGCAGCGGCAAGCCACCGGACGGATTGTAAGTGGCGTCGCGATGATTGCGGCCGCAATCGCGCTGGAGATGGCCGACGTTGAAAATACCGAAACCCTGCGGAATGTGCTCGTGCTCGGCGGAGGCGCGGTGGTGATCGACGGCGTAAATGTTTCTAAGGGAACGGCTATCCACAAAGCCGGGATCGAGGAGTTGACCGACTCGTTCAGCGCTGACCTTGACACGATCATCCTGGAGTTCGAGGGAAAACGAATAGAACTCACCGGCACTGCTGAAGAGCAGTACCAGCAGTGGCGGGACCTTCTGCGTCGAATCTACGACGACGAGACCGGATTCGGTGACGATACCACCCTCTAAGCCCTGCTATGCCCGGCGTCATCATTCCAGAAAAAATCCCGTTTGGTGATAGAGACGCACCCCCGCCTCCCTCGCGACCACCGGGGCGTGGCTGGATGGCGGTTGTGCTGGCCCTGCTGGCCGTGGTTGGGTGCGGCGGACTCGCGGTGTTCATGCGCTCCTCGCAACGCCCCCCGCCCTCAGTGGAAGTCGAACCGGAACCCGCACAAACGAACACGGTTGTTGCTCCCGTCTTTACGCAGGAGGTTGGAGTCATTGCCGGGACTCCGCCCGAGCCGGATATCGATCCGGGGACGCTGCTGCTCGATCGCGAGCGCGCGGAAGACCGGTTGGGAGACTTCCTGGAGAAGAAACAGGAACTGGATCGGAGTGGCGTTTTGGAGTGGGGCGGTCAAGATTACGCGACGGTCCTCGCCGTCAGCAAGTCCGCGGACCAAGCGTTTATGAAAGAAGAATATGTCGCCGCAGTGAGCGCATACGAGGAGGCCATCGCACGGTCCGACACGTTGATCGTGCGTATTCCTGAGGCACTCACTGACCTGATGGAGGAGGGCGAAGCCGCGTTGGCACAGACGAAGGGCGAGTTGGCCGGCCGGAAATTTCAAGCGGCCCTGGATATAGATCCTGCTCTCAAGTCCGCCTCGGCAGGCCTTAAACGCTCGAGGACAATAGAGCAAGTGGCATCGTTGATGAAGTCGGGAACGGCCTATGAGGATTCGGCGCAACATGCGCTTGCGCTTACGGATTTTCAGGAAGCCGCGCTGTTGGATCCGCTTTACTCGGATGCTGTTGGCGCGGTGACAAGAGTGAGTGAACGAATTCGCGAAGCGGAGTTTCGTCAGTTAATGACGGCAGCGCTTCGCGCGATCGAAAAAGAGGAATTGGTCACGGGGGAGGCGATCCTGAAAGAGGCGGAGAGCTTTTACCCGAAATCTGAAGAAGTGGCGGATGCCCGCTTTCGGATCGCCGAGGCCTGGCGCTTGATGCGGATTCGGGATCTATTCGAACTCGCCCGGGCAGCGGAGACGGCTGAGCAGTGGAAGCAAGCGTACGAGAAGTATAACGAAACTCTCGAGATCGATCCCCACATTGCCGAAGCGGTGGCCGGAAAGGAACGCACCGAAAACCGGATCAGGCTTGTTGGACAGATGAAGTACTATCTGGACCATCGTGATGCGTTGAATACCGAGAACACGCGGGCGCACTCGACGATGGTTTTGCAGGAAGCGAAAGATCTCGGCGGCGAGGAGTCGCAGTGGTCGCGTGACGTTGCCGCATTCGAAGAAGCCGTCCGCGCGGCCACCACACCCGTGCCGATGGTGATTACCTCGGACGGAATGACGAGCGTGGACGTCTACCGCGTCGGCCGTTTCGGCACTTTTGAGTCCAAGGATCTGTCTCTATTGCCCGGAACCTACACCGTGGTAGGCCACCGCAAGGGGTATAAAGACGTGCGGTTGGAAATCAAGGTGGTTCCGGGCTCGGCAATCGTGCAAACAACGGTATCCTGCCAGGATCGAATATGAGCCCATCCATCGAACCCGTCCGAATCGAGCCGGTTGACTTTCGCTCCGGCGGCCGTCACCGCAGCCGCGGTTCCGGAGGATTATGGAAGAAGGCGGCGGGACTGTTGGGCGCCCTCCTGATCACCGCTCTGGCAGTGACTGCCTGGTATATCATTACTGCGAGACGCATTTCGATCCATGTCGAGCCCGCACCCGATCGACTGGATGTGGAAGGAGGCCTGCTTCGAATACGAGTCGGCGAGCAAGTGCTTTTGCGCCCCGGTTCCTACCGGATCGTGGCAAGTAAAGAAGGCTACAAGAAACTTGACGAGGCGATCGAGGTGACAAGGGAGAGCGATTCGTTCGAATTCGGGTTGCAAAAGCTTCCTGGTTTGATTTCTTTTGCCGCTTTTGAGGTTGATGCGGCGGAAACATCAATCAGGGAGGGCGTAGCGTCGGTCGACGGCGTGCGCCTTGGAACACTCCCTATGAGGGACGCGGAACTACCGGCAGGAGAGCATGTGTTGGAGGTCGATGCGGAGCGCTACCTGCCATACTCAACCAATATTCAGGTAAACGGTATGGGCGAACATCAGGAATTCCGCGTGTCCTTAACCCCCGGTTGGGCGGATGTCTTTGTTGGCGCCGTTCCCGGTGCAACCAGGGTCTACATCGACGGCGCGGAAGCCGGAGAGGTTCCCGTGGCAACGGAGTTGTTTCCCGGGACGTACCAGGTGACTCTGCAGGCGAAAGACTACAAAACGTTCGCGACGCAGATTGTTGTAACCGCGCACCAGGAGGTGCGCCTAGAGAAGATCCTGTTGGAACTTGCCGATGCGAAGCTTGCGTTGGTTTCGAAACCTGCCGCCGCACTCGTTACGGTGAATGAGGAGTTCGTAGGCCGGACGCCTCTGGAAATTCCGCTGCGGCCCCGCATGCAGCATTCCATCCAGTTCAGCAAGGCAGGGTACCGCAGAGCGGATCGCAAGCTTGTGCTGGAGCCGAATGAGTCTGAAGCGTTGGTCGTACAACTGGAGCCGGTGCTTGCCACGGTCACGTTGCGCGTTGAACCACCGGACGCCGAGCTTGTCGTGGATGGGCAATCCCGTGGTCCTGTCCCGGACGAGATTTCGCTGACCGCGGTGCCGCACGATTTCGAATTCAGGAAAGAAGGATTTCGCGGTTTTCGAACGAAAGTCACGCCCAAGGTCGGCTTTCCCCAGGAAATCAAGGTTAGCCTGGTTCCTGTCGCTTCAGAACGATCCGTGGCGATGATGCCGGCTGACCTGGAAGCCCTCACCGGCAGCGTGCTCAAACGGATCGAGCCCGGCAGTCTTACCATGGGGGCGTCCCGTCGGGAGCAGGGACGCCGGTCAAACGAGACCATGCGCGACGTGAAGATCTCGAAACCGTTCTATATGGGCATGAAGGAGGTCACGAACCGGGATTTCAGATCGTTTCTCCCTGCCCACAACTCCGGCATGATCAGGTCTTCGAGCTTGAATGAAAATGACCAGCCGGTGGTCAATGTAAGCTGGAAGGACGCGGCGCTGTTTTGTAATTGGTTGAGCGAAAAGGAGGGGCTGCCGAAGGTGTACGAGGAAATGGGGGCGGAGATTGTCGTTAAGAAGCCGGTTCCGGATGGGTACCGGTTACCGACGGAAGCCGAGTGGGCCTACTGCGCCCGAACAACCGTTTCCGACAACCTGTTGAAATTCCCCTGGGGCAATTGGTACCCGCCTTCCGACAAATCAGGGAACTATGCTGACGCCGCATCGGGTTCGGTGCTGGCAAACCACCTTGCGGACTACCGGGACGGATTTGTCGTGAGCGCCCCCGTCGGATCTTTTTCGCCGAATCGTTTCGGACTTCATGATCTTGGCGGCAATGTTGAGGAATGGTGCAATGATTACTACCGGATATATCAGAAGAAACCGGGCAAGATTTTCGTTGATCCGTTGGGGCCGGATGAAGGGAATTTTCGCGTAATCCGTGGATCCAGCTGGAAGCAGTCCGGCATTGGGCCGCTCCGATTGAGTTACCGTGACTATGGTAAAGAGGGAAGAAACGATGTAGGATTTCGTATCTGTCGGAACGCGGGAAAATTGGAAGGCATACGAAAGTGAGATCGATCGGAACGTGGGTTCTCATGGCGGCAGGGGCGGTTGGATTGTTCCTTGGTTTCCAGCCGGGCCGATCGGTAGCGCAGACCCATTCGACAAACACCGTGGAGTCTGCGCCTGCTACGAATAATAAGAAGGAGCCTGAAAAAAAGAAAAGCAGCCCTTCGAAAAAAGCGGCGCCACGGAAAGCGTTTACTCCAACGACCAAGGTTCCCGTGGGAATGCCCATTGATTTTCCGGTGGATATTTAAGTCTTATGAAAAGCAGATCTTCCACTTCCTTTGAATTTTATTACCAGGTGGTAGGGCTGATTCTGTCGGTGATTGTCGTGCATGTCGCGTACTCGACCGTGATCCGGCCCCATGCGCAGGCGGACCAGACGTTGCAGGCGGAATTGCAGGCTGCAGACCCTTCTCATGAGGTGGAACGCTCCTTGTACATCGTTGTTCGCGATTACGAGCAGGAAATCTGTATCGTTCTCATGTTTTGGGCACTTGCGATTATGGGCTACAAAGCAGCCAGGCTCGGCCGGGAATGCAAACTGCTACAGCAGGACCTGCTTCAGATCGACGAAGGCATGCGCGTGTTGCCGGAAGACGCGAGGGACATGACGCGGCAGCTGGAGCTTCTCAAGCCTGACGAACGCGGCACGTTGTTGCCCCGAACGTTGACCGCGGCTCTGCATCGCTTCAGTGCGTCACAGAATGTGCAGGGTGTATCCGAAGTGGCACGCAACGTGTGCGAATCGGAAGGGGAGCGGCTCGAGTCGGAACTATCCATGATCCGGTACATCGCCTGGGCGATTCCTTCCATCGGGTTCATCGGGACGGTGCGAGGCATCGGGGATGCCCTTGGGAAGGCGCACCAGGCAATCGAAGGCGACATTTCCGGTGTGACTGAAAGCCTGGGGGTGGCTTTCAATTCGACCCTGATCGCTCTGGTAATCAGCATCGTCCTGGTTTTCTTTATGCATCAGCTCCAGCTTGTTCAGGAGCGATTCATTCTCAATGCGGAAGCCTATTGTGAAGAAAACCTGATCCGGCATTTGCATACGAGGTAAGCGGACTCCAAAGAGACGATATGGAAATCATCGGACTGGAACTCAGCGACGCCGGTATTCTTGCCGCCGGCGGAGGGCCGCCGCGCCTGTTCCAGGTCGACGGGCGCTCTGTGGAAAGTCCGGGATACGCCCTTCAACTCAAAAAGCAGTTGCTTATAGGCGGCGAGGCATTCGAGCAGTCGCGCATCCACCCGCGCCAGACAAACAACCGGTTCTGGTCGCAGCTCAGCACGCACCCGCTGTCGGAGAAAACGGCGACCGTCTCCAGTTACGCGGAGATCGCGTTTCGGCAAATTGAAAAAATCCGAAATGAGATTGGAGTTCCGGTTGCGGAGTGGATTCCCGCTGTTCCCGGATTTATGGATGAATCGAAGCTTGGTATCCTCCTCGGCATTTTCCGCGAACTTGAGGTTTCCGTGAAGGGATTCGTGAGCAGCGCGGTGGCAGCGGTGCGCCCTACCGGGGCGAATGGGTCACTCGTTCATGTGGATACGCATTTGCACCGTATTGAGATCACGCGGTGCTCCCAAGGGGATCGGATCGAAGTAGAACAGACCCAGGTGATTCCTGATGGTGGCTGGCATGACCTGTCGGAGCTGCTGGCGAACCGCCTGGCGAACGAGTTCGTTCGGGCCACCCGCTTCGACCCCTTGCACGACGCGCAGATTGAACAACAGCTCTACAGCCGCCTCGCACGCCTTCTTCGCAAGCGCCTCTCCGAAGATGGCGAGCCGCTTGAGTTGAAGACAGGGAAAACGGCGCACACCCTTTCGGTGCTCCCGCAGATGTTGATTGATGCAGGCGCCGCCATTCGCGATCGAGTCGTGGAGGGGGTTCGAAATATTCTTTCCTCGCTGCCGGCGGGGGAGACGGTTTCCTGCATTCAATTGTCGCATCGGGCAGCGCTGGTGCCGGGCCTGTTCGATGCGCTGAGTCCAGCGGAGTTTGGACTTGTCGAGACACTGCCGGTCGGTTCCGCCGCGCTCGGCGCGGTGGCGCTAGCCGCCGAGTTTCCCGAAGAGGAAGGGTCGAAGGGCGCCTCGTTTTTGACCGGGCGCATTCGACGAAACGATGAGTCCGACGCCGAAATCCCGGTTCCAAATCAGGGTGCAAATCCACCGGCAATGGGGGTGCCCACACATGTACTCGCCGGGTCGAATGCCCATGCGATCGGTCGAAACTCCCTTGGGATCTTCGCGGACCCGCGGTCCGGAGTCATCTGCGTCGGAGCCGTAGGGGAGGGTGGACATGCAGTGATCCGTTTGGCAAAAGGAAAACCGGTTATCGAGCCGGACTCCGGTCGGGAAACCTGGGTGGATGGGCGGCACATTCTTGCTCCTGTCCCACTTCTGCTGGGTCAGAGAATTCGAATAGACGGCAGTACGGGGGAAATCCTTCTCATCCACGTCGAGTCGGGAGATGGCGCGTAGAGAAATCAACATCTTCAACGTTTCCTTTCTGGATTGCATCTTTTGCGGTTTCGGCGCCGTCGTCCTTTTGTTTGTCATCATCAATGCGCGTGCGGTCTCTGAACGGGTGGAGGAGGCGGCGATACTTGTGGCGGATGTCGATGAAATCGAACAGGAGGTTCTCGATAAACGAAAGAACCTGATCCTGATCCGGAATTCGCTGGAGATCACGGAGCAGGAACTCGAACGAACCGAGGGAATGTCTTCCCGGGTCGAGAAGGAGCTTGAAGAGAAGAAAATCGAACTCGCCGGGTATGAGAACCAGACGGTAGCCAGGAAGGACCATGCAAACCGCCTGAAAGCGGACCTGAAATCGCTTGAAGAAGACTTCAAGAGATTGAAGGCTGCGGCGCTGGATGCGGACGGTGGAACCGATATAAAAGCGTTTCCCGGAGATGGGGACCGGCAGTACCTGACCGGTGTAAAAGTCGGGGGCAAGCGCATTCTCATCCTGGTCGATTCGTCTGCGAGCATGCTGGGGAGGCAAGTCGTCGACGTTATCATTCGGCGCAATCTCTCCGATGCGTCCAAAAGGGAGTTTCCGAAGTGGCAGAAGGCCATTTCTACAGTTGATTGGATTACCGCTCAGCTTCCGGCGGGTAGCCGCTTTCAATTGTACACCTTCAACGAGTTGGCAGCGCCGATTCTCCCGGGCACGAAAGGAGACTGGCTCGATGCCGCGGATCCGGTAGTGTTGGGCGAGGTCATGGATGCACTGCGCGAAGTTGTGCCGGCGAACGGGACGAGCCTTCACGCCGCGTTTGGCGCGATCCAGGAATTGCGACCGCGCCCCGACAACGTATTTCTCCTGGTGGACGGCCTGCCAACCATGGGGGAGCGGAAGACGCGCGCGAAGAAAGTGTCGGGGAATACCAGGCTGAAATATTACCAGAGCGCGGTGGCTGGACTGCCTCGCAGTCTGCCGTTCAACGTGATTCTGTTTCCCATGGAAGGCGATCCGATGGCGGCCACATCGTACTGGCGCCTTGCGGTGAAAAGCAGGGGCTCGTTTTTCAGTCCATCCGAGGATTGGCCGTGAAACGACGCGAAATCAATATTTTCAGTCTCTCCTTTCTGGACGCGATCTGCTGCGGTTTTGGCGCCATCATCATCCTGTTTGTGCTTTCGAAAGGCGGGGAGACCATTGCGGTTGAACAACTTCGGGAGGATGGCAGTGGTCTGCGGGGAAAACTGGAGCAGGAACTTCAGGAACTGCGGGGCGATACGACGGTTGCGAATCGAAAATTAACCTCAGTGAAGGACCAGTTGTCCGTATACAAAAAGCTGCTGGCTCGATTACGAGGTGATCTTTCGAGCATCGAGGGGGAGTTTGCCGCGGCCGCGGAGAATGCGGAAGTTCAGAACGAACTTGAGGGCCAACTGGCGGAGGCGAAGCAGAAGTTGACGGCGGAGATGAGAAAGCTGATTCGAAATGTTCCTAAACGGGTGGACAACCCGATCGGTGGTATCCCGGTGGACAGTGAGTACATTGTATTTCTCATAGACACGTCCGGAAGTATGCAGACCTATTGCTGGCCGTTGGTGGTCAAGAAACTGGATGAAATTCTGGAGATCTATCCGAGCGTAAAGGGGATCCAGGTCATGAACGACATGGGAACCTACATGTTTACACAGTATGCCGGCCGGTGGATTCCGGACACGCCGGCGCGGCGAAAGGCGATTCTCTCCACGTTGAGAACATGGCGCGCGTTCAGTAACAGCAGTCCGGTGGAAGGTCTGACCTCTGCTATAAATACCTTCTACGATCCGAATAAACGGATCAGTATTTACGTGCTCGGAGACGAATTTTCAGGTGTTTCCATGGAGCCGGTATTGGCGACGATCGACCGGATCAACCGCAAGGACGATTCGGGCGCGAGACGGGTGCGAATTCATGCTGTGGGGTTTCCGGTGCTCCTGCAGGACGAACTGAAGAGCGTTGCCGGAGCGACCGGCGATCGATTCGCCACCCTGATGCGTGAGGTATGCGAACGAAATGGCGGTGCCTTCGTTGGGTTGAACACGATTGTTCCCTGACAATCCCCAGCGATTGCTCTGGGATCGGATCCTGTTTTGGACGGTCACGATTTCGGGGACGGCTTCGCAAAGTGGGTCATGAAGTCTGTCAGGAATTGTTTCCGTTTTCCCAAGGCCTTTTTCCCAAGGTAATTTCGAGGAAGCAACTCATTCGGAAGTAACGGATCGGCTTTTACGGCCCGCACCCAGGACTCCCGTTCCGTGGCCAGAAAGGCTTCCGGCTTTGCCTCTTCCCTGGGGGTACCGTTTATCTGCTTCCACATTGCCTGGAGGGTGTGAATGTGCTTGGGGTAGTGGTCGTTGGTTTTATCGAAATTCCAGGCTTGGTCAACGATTTCACGCGTTGATTCTCCGGCGGCAGAATGACCGTTGATAATCAAAATGGTGCTCACATCATCGCCGTGCCCGCTGATTTTGATGAGCTCTTTGTCGACGGGGTCGGGATGAATCCATACGCTGTTCTGCAGCAGTCCGAAACGATCGGCGCGCAATCGCCGGAGGAGGCGTTTCCTCGCGGCGTTTTCAAAGCGCGGCAGATCGAAGATAACCATGCGCCAGGTTCGGTCCCAGGGCCTGCTCCAGTGCGCCTCCACATCCAGTCCACCCATGGCATGAATACGGCCCGTGTCGCTCAGCTTGTAGATTCGCCGGGCCGCTTTGCTTCGGTGTGACTCAATGTATTTACGGTGCTCCAAGTCTTCAAGCATCGGACCATATCCGCGCCAGTAGGCCCAGTCTTCAAAGGAATCCATTCCTCGGGAGCTTGGCCTGGATGCGCTTTCAAGCAACCAGAGTAGACAGAACAACGTTTCCTGTGTTTTTGCTTTCATTGAAAAAGTCCTTTCCTGATGAGACGTGGCGCAAACAAGGCACCGAATGTCAAATCCGATGCAGGACATTGAAAACGATGAATCCGGCGGCGATTGACGCGCCGGGCAGGTAAAGACGTACCCAGGCAAAGAGGACGGCCGAACCATGTCACACGTGTGACATTTCGTCAACCAGGGTTCGAATAGAATATTTTCGATCTAAGCCGGACCGGGGGGTGGACATCCTGGGGTTCGAATCCGAATGCCAAATAGAGAAGGGCAGTTTAGGACGCAGGAGGCTTGGTTGAAATGACGAATGCCGAAATCCCAATGAAATCCGATTTGGTCCCTGTCCCACGTGTGACGTGCAGCGCCTAACTGTGGATGTACCCACGTGTGACATCTTGTGATTCCGGCCCCGTGTCCCACGTGTGACGTGCTGGCGGTTGCGTTGGATGTCCCACGTGTGACGTCTCGTGGTTCCGGCTCCGTGTCCCACGTGTGACATGCTCGAGGTTGTTTTGGATGTCCCATGTGTGAGATCTTGTGGTTCGGACTGGGAAACCCACGTGGGTAAGGGCTGATTGGTATGCAGGAGGTCGGGGTGAAATGAGGAATGATGAAATACCCAGTGCCCAATGAAATCCGAATCTTGAATTGCGAATGACAGGTGATTTTCCTCCTGGAAATGGCACAAATCAGTTTTGGATTTCGTCATTCTTGATTTGCCAGGCCGTACTCATTACCTTTGTCTGTCTACTGAGGGAATTATGAGCCATATTCGAATCGCTACCGTGTTGGATCCGTTTACGGATCGAAACCTTGCCCTCGCCGCGCAGTGCGGCGTGGACGATGTTGTGCTCCGGTATCCCGGAACCTACCAAGACACGCTTGCGAATCTTCGCGGCCGGGTGGAATCTTTCGGCATGCGGGTGTCCGTCATAGAAGGATTCCTTCCCATTGAAGAAATCAAGCTGGGTACCCCGGACCGGGATCGGGGAATTCAAGAAGTGATTTCGCTGGTTCGGGAGATGGGCGACCAGGGCGTGGAAGTTCTTTGTTACAATATGCTGTCGGGAAGTGACTGGTCCCGGACCTCCACTACCGAGACTGAACGCGGCGGCGCCCTGGTCACGGCCTTCGACCGGACCAGCGATGAGTTCGTGGAGGCGATTCGGACCGATTCCGTCGTATCCGGAGATCAACTCTGGGACAACCTTCAATATTTCCTGGACCGACTACTTCCCGTCGCGGAAGAAGCAGGGGTTGCCCTGGCCATGCATCCGGATGATCCCCCGTTGCCTTCGCTGGGCGGACAAGCGCGGATTATGTGGAATGTGGAAGCGTTCGAGCGGTTGATCGAACTATACGACAGTCCATCCAATGCGGTCTGTTTTTGCCAGGGGACGTTTGCCGAAGCCGGTGTCGATGTTCCCAAGACCATACGCCGCCTCGGCCCGTACATCCGTTTCGTTCATTTCCGCGATGTGAAGCATGCCGAATACGGATTCGTAGAATCATTCCACGACAATGGGGACACGGATATGCTCGCCGCAATGAGAGCCTACCATGACATCGGTTTTGACGGGCCGATGCGGCCCGATCATGTCCCGCAACTCAGCGGCGAAGAGAACGGGAGTCCGGGCTACACGATGATGGGCCGACTCTTCGCATTCGGATATATGCGGGGGTTGATTCAAGCCGTGGCATCTTCGTAAAGCGAATCTGTCAGCGATATTGATCCAGGTTGCCCGCGTATTCGAGGCCCAGGACAGTTCGTGCATGGGCGGAATTGCAGGTCTTGTCGGCTTCTTTTGATCCCGTGATATGCAAGACATCGAATGCCGGCGAGTCTGCCTCCACCGCGAGCCTGCAGGCTTCCGCGAGATCATGGCGGCAGACCCAACCCGGGGTTGCGGGGCAACCTGCTTCAGTCCCCAGCTTCTCACGGTACCGTCCGATTCCCAACCGGCTATCGACGATATACTCCGTGCGCAACACGATAATGTTCAGACCCAGTCCCTCGTGCGCATGGCGGCACATTTCTTCCTGCAGTCGTTTGGTGGTGGCATAGAGATCGAATCCGGGCCGCCGGACGTTCGCGGAGAAAAACGCCCCGTCCCGGTGGACCACGGGGGAGGACCCGAGATGGACGATCCGCTTGATTCCATGCTTTTGGGATGCGTGGATGACGTTCCAGAGCCCTTTCAGGTTAACAAGGAACGGATTCGGGTCCTTGACGAATTCGGATTCTTCGTTCGGAGGAAAACATACGGTCAAGTGTATCACGGCATCCATGCCCGAAATCGCCCGTTCGGTGGCCGCGTAGTCCTGGATATCCGCATCGACGATCTCGCCGCGGTCCCACTTGCCGTCAATATCCGCCCATTCGTTCCACGCTTCCCGATTCAGGTCAATCGCGCGGACTTGGTAGCGATCAGGCAGGAGGTCTATCACGCCGCGTCCGGCCCAGCCGGCAGCGCCAAAGACTGCAATTTTCATAGTTTAATTCTATGCACGGCAGGAAACGGAAGCGATAAAATTATGTGGCCCGGTTCCCTCTCTGTGACTCGAATGTTCGACATCCTGGCCCGTGCTTCTGCCGTATTCTCTTGAGCAAGCAATCGTGAATTTTGACTGGATTCCAGTCTGTTTTCGCGGTAGGGATATCCGCGTCGATTGGCTTGCCGGTTTTTTTTAAAAGAGGTATTAGGTTGGAATATGTTGAGACACAGGGCCGACATAGGGCATTAGATAAGCAAATCGTCAACCGAAACCTTACAACCAGGTAGCTCTGACCCAGAGGGAGAAATTATGGCATTGCGCATCAACGATCAGGCGCCGGATTTCACGGCCGCAACAACCCAGGGAAAGATCAGTTTCCACGAGTGGATTGGTGACGGCTGGGCCGTTCTCTTTTCGCACCCCAAGGATTTCACCCCTGTTTGTACGACGGAACTGGGGGCCATGGCCGGGCTGGAGCCGGAATTTGCAAAGCGGAATTGCAAGATTATCGGACTGAGCGTCGATCCCGTCGAAGACCACGAGGCATGGTCAAAGGACATTGAGGAGACGCAGGGGAATGCCGTAAATTATCCCATGATCGGGGACACGGATCTGGCGGTGGCAAAACTGTATGGAATGCTGCCGGCGGATGAGGCCGGCAGCTCGGAAGGGCGAACGGCTGCTACAAACGCCACAGTTCGAACCGTTTTCATTGTCGGCCCCGATAAGAACATCAAGCTGATTTTAACCTATCCGATGACCACCGGACGCAATTTCAACGAGGTGCTGCGCGTCCTGGATTCGATGCAGTTGACTGCGAAGCACAAGGTCGCGACTCCCGCGAATTGGAACCAGGGCGAAGACGTCATCATCGTTCCTTCCGTATCCGATGACGATGCCGAAGGAATGTTTCCCGACGGCTGGAAGGCGGTAAAACCTTACCTGCGAGTCACCAAGCAGCCGGGCTGAGTTACTCAGTGGAAGCCGCGTGCAGGCCGACCTCCTGGGGACGTACAGTCGAATTCTTCGCGCCAGCCCAGCTCCAACGAGGCGGTGGCCCGGGCGATTACGGTGGGGATAGTCCCGTAAGTACTTTTTCGCGTTTCCATCCAATAGACGGATTCCTTCGAATAGCGGGATGCCATTAGACGCCGCGAACTCCGTGAGAAGTGGCGACGACACCAGGAATCAGTTCGTCCCGGATGTCGCTTGGCCTCGAAATCAGTTGAGCTGCCATCAGGAGTTTATGCGACGCATAAACGTCATGGATTTCGCAGGCGGACTCAATCAGCAGGAGCCCGACCACGATGCCGCACAGGACCACGCAGGATTTTAGAAGTGCGGATTTTATCAACGGTACTCGCATCCAATATTTGTCACCCCTATCGGAAGAGTTCGCGGAATGGAAGTATGCGTTTTGCGTGATGCGACATTCGGGACACTACGTAGTAGACTAGCTCGTGTTTTCGGCGCCTCTCAGCCGTTTCATCTCCTTCTCCACTTCGAAAACGTGCTTGTCGGTTGCGCCGAGCGCGCGAATTGATTCGGCGAGTCGATGCAAGTAGTCGGCATTGTGACCGCTGGGGCCTGAGGCATGAATGGCTTGTTTTGAAATCTCCTGCACTGTTGCTTCGCCCAGGTAGTTGCGGTTTCCCGGCCCGGCAATGTACAGCAGGCCGCTTACAGGTTCCGCCTCCGGTGAGTAAATTTTTGTTTTGATTCTCTCGTAGCCGCCCTGTTCCCTGAAATCCAGGCGATCCAGAATTGCGGGCAGTAACGCGCCATCGATCGAATATGCGATACCCCAGCATTGTGCTCCCGGCGACCTGGTGAGAGTCACCACGCGCCCCGGAGACCCCGGTATTCCGCGGTGATCCGTTGAGCCCTGCCATAAACGCCGGGCCCAGCCTTCCACCCAGGCGGTGCGTCGATCAAGGTATTTGAAGTCGGGGCGCCACATCAGCGAGCCGTATCCGAAGATCCAGGTTATGTCGCCGGTAGGACTCATCGGCTGTACATCATATAAGCATTCAGAGTAAATAGGAAGCAGGTGAAGACCGGCTCTTCCCTTTCGGCAGATTCAGTGGGAGAAATTGATGTGTGATCGATTGAGGATTGGATTGGTGGGGTGCGGCGGGTTCGGCGACTTTTTCAGTGATTACCTAGTACAGTTCGCAGACATCGCGGCCCTGTGCGATGTCGCCGACGCCAAGAAGGAAGAGATATCGAATCGTCACTCGCTCGATGTTCCGCATTATACGGATTACCGGGAGATGATCGATGCGGGCGGGCTGGACGCGGTGGCGGTGACGACGG
>Ga0310121_10003369_pt1 | contig 14597 bp, 11 predicted proteins | sample CB27_Tmax_986_MG_FD_203504 | JGI IMG/M metagenome (GOLD analysis project Ga0310121, IMG submission 203504) | Marine microbial communities from Western Arctic Ocean, Canada - CB27_Tmax_986 | ecosystem: Environmental > Aquatic > Marine > Oceanic | place: Canada: Western Arctic Ocean | collected...
AGGCAGAAATCCGTGAGATCTCATTCCGGCACGGGCTTCCAACCTGGGATCGTCCTGCGGCGGCCTGTCTAAGTTCACGCATCCCATATGGCACCGAAGTGACTCGCGAGAACGTAAAATTAGTCGAGGCCGGCGAAGAAGCCTTGCGGCAATTAGGCTTTAGGGTTTACCGGATGCGATATCACGAAGAGCTCGTTCGAATCGAGTTAGGGCAAGATGAATTGCCGCGCGCATTAAATATAGAGATGACTCAAAAGTTAACCCAAATCTTTAAGGGTCTTGGTTTCAAGTATGTGACTCTTGACCTTGAAGGTTATCGACAGGGATCTCTCAATGAGGTCCTTTCTGGTCCTTTAATAAAGCCGGTCCTACCTATACTTTCCTAGTTGTCGAACGCTTACCCTAACAGCTTGGGGTAAGTTGCAAAACAAGTGTTTAGTGGTGCGTTTTTGTTGAGGTTTTCGTGCTGATTTACGTTTTTAATTGTGTTACACTTCACGTCTGCTGGAGTAAGAAGTTTGTCGCCCTATAGGCCTGGCGGCAGTAGGTATCTCTAATTATTTGGGAGTATCCGGGGATTGGTTAGTGCTAGTCCTCTAGGTGGGAGTGTGTATGGACACTTGGCAGCGAATTCTTGAGCGCCTCAAGAGTGATATCAGTAGAGAGAATCACGAGAACTGGATCTCTCCGATTCGCTTTAGTCATGTGGATTCAGAGAGAACCCTGCATCTTATTGCTCCTAGTGATAGCGCTTGCAGGTGGCTGGTCGAAGAATATCAAGATTGCATCCTGGCTGCTGCCAAAGAATTGGCTCTGTTTGTTGACACAGTCACTTTTCGGCCAGAGAAGAAATCGTTGCGGATGGCGTCAGCCAAGGAAGCGTCCCCGCGTCAGGCTCGCTTTAATTTCACTTCTGCTGATAGTTTATTTAACCCAAAGTACACCTTTGAACGGTTTGTTGTGGGCTCCTGTAATGAGTTTGCCCATGCAGCAGCCAGAGCTGTCGCCGCAAATCCGGCTCGCGCCTATAATCCGCTCTATATCTACGGTGGTGTGGGGATGGGGAAAACCCACTTAATGCACGCCATAGGTGGACAACTAAGGCGTAATTGGTCTGACTTCCGTGTTGTGTATGTATCGAGTGAGCAGTTTATGAACGAGATGATCAGCTCAATACGTTACAACTCGATGAGCTCGTTCCACGAGAGGTTCCGCTCTGCCGACGCACTACTTATAGACGACATACAGAGCCTACAAGGGAAAGATGGCACCCAAGAAGAGTTCTTCCATACCTTTAATGCTTTACACAACATGCAGAAACAAATTGTGGTCTCCTGTGACCGCCCCCCAAAGCTAGTGTCTGGGCTAGTTGATCGGCTCCGGTCTCGTTTTGAGTGGGGTTTAATGGCCGACATCCAGCCTCCTGACCTTGAAACAAAGATGGCTATTCTTGACCGGAAGGCGGCAGACTCCCAGACCCACCTACCTGATGGCGTTCGTAGTTATCTAGCCACTCAGATGAGAAGCAACATCCGCGAGCTAGAGGGTGTCTTAATTCGCCTGGCCGCCCTATCATCACTAACAGGAATGGAAATTTCGATGGGGATGGCGCGAGAGGCAATACGTTCAAGTGGGTCATCCACCCGGACAAGGGTTACGCTTGAATCAATCCAACAGGCCGTGGCAGAAGAGTATGGCTTGAGTGTTGCCCGCTTACGAGCAAACACCAACGCTCGGGTGGTTACACTACCTCGTCAGGTCGCAATGTATCTATGTAAAGAATTAACGCCGGCGTCGCTTCCGGAGATTGGGAGGAGCCTGGGAGGGAAACACCATACAACTGTACTCTATGCGCTAAATAAGATTGAGCGTCGCCGTCAGGATGATCATGAATTAAATAGAATTATCCACAAGCTAACCGATAGATTTGATTAGATATAATGGTGTTTTCCACACGTAGGTGTTTAGTGAGTGTGTATAGAGGTTAGAAAAGTAATAAGCTGCTACCTTATACACAAAAAGATAACCATTTTCCACAAGGATGTGTACATATAAGTCCTTATCTTTCAGCGTCTTGTCATGAATTCCACAAATCCACTACTATCTACTACTACAAGAATATACTTATGTCTTTGTAGTTATATAAATAGTTAGTAGTTATTAAGGCAGTGTAAATACATGGCTGGAAATTCCAAGCGCTGTACGATTTATGGTGAACCCCATGGAACTGACTGTAAAAAAGACCGACCTAGTTAAGGAACTCAGCCTTGGGCAAGGGGTGATTGAGAGAAAAAGCACCATCCCCGTACTTGCCAACGTGCTTATTGAAGCAGGGGCCGAGGGGATAAGCTTGACCGTAACGGATCTCGAGCTAGGGATTAGAACCTCCTGTCCTGCAACGGTGGCCCACGAGGGCACAACGACAATTCCAGCGAGACGGCTCTTAGACTACGTCCGCTTACTCCCTGACGCTGAGCTAGCTGTCAAAACTCTAGAAAATGATTCCATTAGCTTGGTATGTGGACGCTCCAAGACGAGAATTGCGGGAATGTCGCGGGAGAACTTTCCTGAATTGCCAAAGATGCCCCCTACGCTGACCAAAATTCCGGCGGCCTTGTTGGTAAAGGCAATCAGCAGGACAATTTTTGCGATAGCGGGAGGGGAATCACGCTACACACTAACAGGCTCTCTTCTACTAATAAAAGAAGCGTCCCTGGTGATGGTTACCACTGATGGCCACAGGCTGGCATATGTAGAGATAGACCATCCTTTTGAGGGAATCAACGGGGAGTGGCGCGCTTTGTTGCCCCGTAAGGCGATGGCTGAACTACTAAAGCTTGCTACGGAGGGCGGAGACGCCATGACGGTGGATTTCTCAAACGACGAGAACCATCTATTCTTCCAGTGTGGACAAAGGTTGTTAATTTCTCGCAAACTAACGGGACAATTCCCAGATTATGAGAGAGTGTTGCCATCTAAGGCTAGCCAAAGCGTAATCCTTAATAGAGAAGAGGCTGCAGCAGCCATTCGCAGGGTTGCGCAATTTGCAGATGACCGCTCACGCGCGATTCGCCTAGAGGTTAAGTCCGGAGAGCTGGTGTTGAGTTCTAGTGCGTCTGAAGTCGGAGAGAGCGAGGAGTCTGTGGCGGTTGAGTATAGCGGGGAGCCGATCAAAATAGGATTCAACTCACAATATCTACTAGATTTCCTCGGCGTTATAGATAGCGAAAACGTACAACTCCAGTTTGCCAACGAAGACAGCGCCGGACAACTAAAAGTAGAGCCAGCAGAAGAAAGCTTAGATTACCGGTACGTAATTATGCCGATGAGGGTCTGAGAAGCAAGTAAATAAAAAAAGAATGGCCACAAATCAGGTTACCCAAGGTAGTTACGATGCAGAAAGCATTCGCGTGTTGGAGGGGTTGGAGGCTGTCAGGCTCCGGCCAGCAATGTACATTGGCTCGACCGGCTCGCTCGGCCTACATCATTTAGTCTACGAAGTAGTAGACAACTCTGTGGATGAAGCCCTGGCGGGCTACTGCACTGACATAATAGTAACAATCCACATAGATAATTCGATTACTGTTGCTGACAACGGGCGAGGAATCCCAGTAGATATACATACAGAAGAAGGAGTTTCGGCGGCTGAAGTGGTTATGACGAAGCTGCACGCTGGAGGCAAGTTTGACTCAAACACATACAAAGTTTCCGGAGGGCTACACGGAGTAGGTGTGAGCGTCGTAAACGCCTTAGCAGAATCACTATCCCTAGAGATCTGGCGCGAGGGGGCAACCTGGGAGCAGAAGTATGAGAAAGGGACCCCGAAAGGACGACTAGAAAAGACCGGTCAAGCAGGCCGCAAGACAGGCACCAAGGTTACCTTCAGGCCAGACACCGATATTTTCACCGTTACGGAGTTCAATTACGACACTTTAGCTACACGCTTACGTGAGATGGCTTTTTTGAATGGCGGCCTAAAAATCAACCTGATAGATGAGCGTGGCGAGAGAAAACCCCAAGAGTTTTATTTCAAAGGTGGAGTAGCCGAATTTGTGGCCTACCTGAGCCGCGGGAAAAACGCACTCCACAAAGAACCGATCCGATGCCAAGCAGAGAAACCCCTGGACGACGGGACACTCGACATCGAATTCGCATTACTGTACAACGACAGCTATGCCGAGAATGTTTTCAGCTTTGCTAACACCATAAACACCATCGACGGGGGTACACACCTATCAGGCTTCCGATCTGCGCTGACTCGCACTATAAACGCATATGGCCAACAAGCCAAGATGTTCAAGGATCTTAAGGAAAACCTGAGTGGCGACGACGTTCGGGAAGGCCTAACTGCAGTTATCAGTGTCAAGCTTCCACAGCCACAGTTTGAAGGACAGACCAAGGGAAGACTTAACAGCGATATTCAGGGGCACGTAGTGCAATTTGTGAATGACCGTCTTGGTGAACATTTCGAACGCAACCCCAGCACCGCAAAGAAAATTGTTCAAAAGGCAATCGAAGCTGCTCGCGCTCGAGAGGCCGCCCGAAAAGCACGAGATCTAACAAGGCGGAAAGGTGCCCTAGATGGAGCTGGCCTCCCCGGAAAATTGGCTGACTGTCAAGAGAAAGACCCCGAACGAGCGGAGCTGTTCATCGTTGAGGGAGAATCGGCCGGCGGGACAGCAAAACAGGGCCGAGCTCGAAGCAACCAGGCAATTCTTCCACTGCGAGGCAAGATTCTCAATGTAGAAAAGGCGCGCTACGAAAAAATGCTGGGGCACACCGAACTGCGAGCCATGATAATGGCCCTTGGGACCGGTATTGGCGTGGAGGACTTTGACATCGCAAAACTGCGCTACCACAAGATCATCTTGATGACCGATGCCGACGTTGATGGCTCACATATTCGAACCTTACTGCTAACCTTCTTTTTTCGGCAGATGCGTCAATTAGTTGAACGCGGCCATGTCTTTATCGCCCAACCACCGCTTTATCGCATAAAGCGGGGCCGGAGCGAGCGGTATATCAAGGACGAGCAAGAGTTCTCACGCGAAATCATCCGTATTGCCACAGATGACAGTAAGGTGGAGTACGGCGAAAAAGGCGGCATGATCGAGGGAGAAACGCTGCGCACTTTCTTAACAGACGTCGATGATTACGCAGCGATGTTTCAGAAGCTACGGCGCCGACTCCACAACCCTGAAATTGTGCGTACAATCGCCGATCCTTCTGTGTCGCTGGACCGCAAGGAAGACTACCAGAACAAGGCCACGATGGAGGCCTTAGCAGAACGCATCAAGGATTTGGGAGCCAAAGCCACAGTTGCGGTTGATGAGCTGCATGACGCCTTAATGGTGACATATGAAGAAGAAAACAGTGGTGAATGCGTAATAGATTTGGCGCTGGCACAGAAACCCGAATATAGGCGCCTGCGAGTTCTGGCTCACCGAATTGAGCCCTATAACCACCCACCCTACCGGCTCATTACCAAGAAATCAGAAGTGAAGGTAGATGATACGCTGTCTCTACTACAGCAGACCAAAAGGGCAGGGATGAAAGATGCTCAGATTCAACGCTACAAAGGCCTTGGTGAGATGAACGCTACACAACTTTGGGATACGACTATGAATGGTGAAACCCGGAGCATGCTGCAAGTCCGCATCGAAGATGCTGTTGAAAGCGAAGAGATTTTTTCAACCTTAATGGGGGAAAATGTCGAATCCCGGCGAAAATTTATCACCGACCACGCTCTCGACGTGAAGAACCTTGACATCTAATCGAGCTGCTCCGCGCCCAGAGCAAGCGCCCCAAAACATGGCGTCGATAGGGGGCCGCAGCAGAGGCCCGCACGAGCGGGGACCCCCCTAAAGGAAGCCTGGAGCCAGCCTAATTTTATGCGAGCTGTGATTCAACGAGTGCTTAAGGCCTGCGTTAGTGTGGCCGGGGAAGAGCATGCCTCCATTGAACAGGGACTATTGGTACTGGTTGGGGTTGGGGATGACGACAACGCCGGAGATGTATCGTATTCTTGCCGACAAAACCGCTGAGTTACGAGTATTTGAGGACAAAAAGGGCAGGATGAATTGCTCTGTAGAAGATGCGAGGGGCGCATTACTTGTGGTCTCACAGTCCACTCTTTTTGGGGATGCACGACGCGGCCGAAGGCCCAATTTCCGAGACGCTGCCAACTCGACAAAAGCGGAGTTACTCTATAGCCAGTTCGTCGAGCAATTACAAAGCCGTGGCCTGAAAGTAAAGACTGGTGTTTTTCAGACAGCTATGCAGATCGATCTTGTCAACTATGGGTCGGTGACTATCTTGCTTGTTTCGGAGAAAATTTTTTGACAAGGCATAGCTCACATCACTGGGCGTCTTCCTCCGAAAAGCATAATTTACCATCAAACAAGTCCGCACGTCGGGTGAATCGGGAAGCCAGCTCTGCGTTGTGAGTGACCAGTATAAGGGTTGCCTTTTCTTCTCTCTGTAGATCTAGCAACAGGTCGGCAACACCTGTTGCGGCGCGCTGATCTAGGTTGCCCGTCGGTTCGTCCGCAAGGATGACGGGCGGGCCCATAATCAAAGCGCGCGCAATAGCGACTCTTTGACGTTCGCCACCGGAGAGCTCAGATGGGCGGTGCGTCAATCGATTACCCAAACCCACTCGACTAAGCAGATGATGTGCTCGGGCGACCACCTTGGAGGTATCGTTACTGGTATGCCTGATCGTCATTGTTGGGATCAATACGTTTTCGAGCGCGGAGCATTGAGGCAACAAATAGTGATCTTGGAAAATGAAACCTACACATCGATTCCGAAACGCTGCGAGATCATCAGCATGTAGATGAAAGGGGTCAACTCCGTTGACTGACACAGACCCACTTGTGGGCGCCTCCAAGCCTCCGAGTATGTAGAGCAGCGTGCTCTTGCCCGATCCAGATGGGCCCATGATCACCAATGAGTTTCCTGGCAGCAAATGGAAACTGACCCTACGCAGTATGGTGATTGGAGCCGAAGAAGTTGGATATTCTTTCGAGAGGGCGGTAACCGTAAGTCCGGTGGATGGCATGTGGGCCGGCGTGTCCATGACGGTATTCTAGCTGGGTATATCTATCGCGACAGGCGAATTGTTCAAACAGTCAGCACATTCAGTGGTTAATGCTAAAGATAGCAGGGAACCTTGTACTTTCGTGACACAGTGCAAATGCAAAGGTACATACTCAACCTAAACCTTTGGTAGAATCGGAGCCGAACCTTCTCTGCCCATGGCGGTTGCGCTCTACGTGGAACACCTTAAGCAGCGCGCTGCGAATCTCCCGGCCTCCCCCGGGGTTTACCTTTTCAAAGATGTGGCGGACAGGGTTATCTACGTCGGGAAGGCAAAAAACCTCCGTGACCGCGTTCGCAGCTACTTTTCTAAAGATCGCCTGGCTAATCCCAAGACCGACACTTTGATCGCAGAAGCTTTTGAGATCGATTATATAGCTGTTGCCAATGAAAAAGAGGCACTGGGCCTAGAAAACAATCTCATAAAAGAGCGCCAACCCCGATTCAACGTTTTGTTGCGTGACGACAAGACTTACCCCTATATCAAGTTGACCAAGGAGCGCTTTCCAAGAGTCTATGTTACGCGGCAATTGCACAAGGACGGGGCGACTTATTTTGGTCCTTATTTTCCAGCCAATCTGGCACATCGGCTAGTTAACTTCATTCACCGTTATTTCAAGATCCCTTCCTGCAGGGTGGACTTGACGCGCCTCCACTCAAGACCATGCCTGGAATACCACATTCATAGATGCTGGGGACCTTGTGTCGAAGGCCTCACAGATGATGAGGAATATGGGAATGCCACTACCAACGTACGAATGTTTCTGGGTGGCCATTCCAAAGAGCTGGCGATGGATCTACATCAACAAATGCTCAAGGCTTCGGATAACTTGGAGTTTGAGAAAGCAGCCGCGTTACGTGATCTGATCAAGACGGCCAAGGAGCTTAACCAGCGACAACGAGTCGCGGCAGCCGAGGGGAAAGACGTAGATATTTTTGGGGTTTATGCCGAGCCGCCCTTAGTGGCAGTGAATCTCTTTCATTTGCGAAACGGTCGTGTCGTCGATCGCCGTGAGTTTTACTGGGAGAACGTTAAGCGCCTAGACACAGCGGAATTCACCTCGTCTTTTTTGAAGCAAGTTTATTTAAATCAGCAATACGTGCCTTCATTTATCCACACTGCAGTGGACTTCGAAGACCGCGAACTGTTAGAAATCTTCCTGACTGAGAAGCGCGGCAGCAAAGTGGAGATCTTGACTCCCCGGCGCGGGCCAAAAAAATCGATGCTCGAGCTGGTTGAGAACAATGCCCAGCACTGCTTTGAACAACGCTTCAGAGTGATGAAGCCGAACTCAAAGGCCATGATGTTGGCATTGGCCGATGTCCTGAATCTGGAAAAGCCGCCCGAACGGATTGAGTGTTTTGATGTTTCTCATATCCAAGGAAGTGATACAGTGGCGTCCATGGTCGTGGCGGTTAAGGGCAGGATGTGCCGCTCAGAGTATCGCAAGTTTATTATCCGGTCCACAGCCGATGGTGATGATTTTGCTGCAATGCGAGAAGTCATTGGCCGACGCTACAGAAGAGTGCAGCGAGAGCACAAGTCACTGCCAGGGCTGGTGCTGGTTGACGGAGGTGTGGGGCAGTTACATTCGGCAGCCGGAGCTCTAGAGTCTCTAAATATCATCAACCAACCTGTCGCTGCGATTGCAAAGCGAGAGGAGACGATTTTCGTCTTAGGGCAGGAAAATGAACCGATTCGCCTTGACCACTTCTCTCCCATCCTCCACCTGATCCAGATGATTCGCAACGAAGCCCACCGTTTTGCGGTTACCTTCCACCGAAAAAGGCGCAACACTCGACAGTTGACTTCTTTGCTCATGCAGGTTGAGGGAGTGGGCGAGAAGTCGGCGAAGAAGCTACTAAGGACTTTTGGTAGTCTCGAGCGAGTCCGCACCGCGAGCGTACATGATCTTACAACATGCGTAAACAGGAGACAGGCACAAAAGATTCATGACTTCTTATCCACATGAGACGGCACATGTCTCTTGGGGAGTAGCACGTAGATATTGCGGGGTAAGATAGTAGCGCGGGGTTGATTTGTGAGTTGCTTATCTGAGGCCAGCCGAGAAAATCTATGAACTTTCGTACGACATTCGAAGCATTCATTTTTACTCTGTGCACTCTCCCCCTTCTTGTTGCTGCTCCGATTATGAGGGTTCATCTTCCTGCTGTATCTAACAGCAACCCGGATGGTCTATTGTTCCAAGGTAGCGAAACACCAGTTTGGGTTTCTCAGGGAACAAATGGCCCCACGGGTGTATTTTTTGAAGTTTCGAATGCTGGAGATGGCCAGGTAGCTCCGCAAGTCTCTGGAGGGCAGTCATCTTGGTTGAACCCAGCGGTAACGGGCACCCAACCCTGCACGTTTGATTCAGGCAAGACGTGTTCTCGTGTACAGGTCTCGTTCACAACCGCGGCGATGCCTGCGGGAACCTTTCTGGGCGAAATCACCGTTAGCGACACTAATGCGGCCGATTCACCTCAGCGTATCCCAATCACAATTCATATAGATGGCGAGGTCCCGGACAGCATTTCCCTGTACGTTGCGGAGTCAGAGGGCAATGCTGATTTCATAGAATTTCGAACACCAGCCGGGTCAGCACCGACGCTAACTACTCAACCCACAGGGCAATTCCTCTCAGTTTCGTCGTCGGGCCTGGGGTCGTTCCGCTTTCGTCATACACACACAGTGACGGCTACTTTCAGCTCTGGCATGGCTATCGGTACACATTCGGGCAGTATCACAGTAAGTGGGTCCCCATTTAGCCAGGACAACGGCTCTGTACCAGTGGCAGTCCACGTTACCGCTAGCCCCATTGCGGCCGCGAACTCCGATTCAGTAACACTGGTTACTGGCCCTGGCATAAACTCGCCTCCAGGGGCCGTCGTGTTCACCAATCGGGGCCTCGGAGATCTTTCAGTCAGTAGTGTTGATACCGCGCTCGATAATGATCTCGGCGTCTCCCTTTCGACACAAGATGTGGGCAACAACACGTTTTTAATTAACGCTGATGTCGGAGACAGACAGTCCGGGCGTTATGAGGGTGAGCTATCTTTTAACAGCAATGCTGCTAATAGCCCTCACAAAGTTTCGGTGGCATTGGAAGTACGAGTTTCAAACAACCCGGAGGCAGCATTCAAGGGCCTGGTAAACGGTGCGTCCTTTAATTTCCTTCAGGGGGTTGCACCGGGTGCAATTGTCTCACTATTTGGCACCAACCTTGCGAATGGAGACTCTGGATATAGCGCCTCGACTTTCCCTTTGCCCCAAGAACTGGGAGGCGCTCGTGTTCGCGTAAACGGCACCGACGCCCCACTTTTCTATGCTTCGAAAAGGCAAGTGAACTTTCAGGTTCCATTCGAGTTATCTCTTGGGGAGGCGGTGTTTCAAGTGATCCGAGATGGGCTTGAGGGCAACTCCATTTCCGCGATGGTTAACGAGCGATCGTCAGGCATCTTTGCTATAGGGATTGGAGCTTATGGAGTCATCCAAAATGCGACCCAAGGAAACTGGCCCTTGCCGGCACAATATAGCGTTGGCAGTTTTAACGCAGCGCCTGCTCGCCCCGGCGACGTTCTTGTGATTTGGGCGACGGGCCTAGGGCCAGTTGACAATCCTGTGTCGACTGGTGAGGCAGCACCAAGCAGCCCTCTTGCTTGGACGCTCGATCGGCCATATGTCAACTTTAGTAATGCGGCCATGACTTACCTGACCAAGCGTGCCGCGTTCGCGGGCCTGAGCCCAGGCTTCGCGGGTCTTTACCAGGTTAATGTCGTTATCCATCCAGATGCACCTACCAATAGTCTCACGCCCGTGACCTTACAATTCAGCGATGGCACGGTCAGCAATACCACTTACATCGCCGTCGAACGATAAACAGCACGAGTTTTTATCGGTTACGGGAGTTGTTTTGTTTGGGCTGGACGGGCCAGTGGTCTTCTACTCTACGCGCCTCTTTTTCTCCTGGCCATGGCGGCATGGTTGTGATCAAAAAACACAGTGGCCCCTTTCCGGTGTTGCGAAATTGAAAATGTGTCCCAGCAGGAATTGTAAGACTAACACCGGGCTGGACCTTGACGGCCTCTTCGGTTTCATCATTTTGTCGCCAGACCTCGCCGTGGCCTTCGATGAAGTACCATATCTCCTCGACATGGTGATGAGCAACTGCCAGTGACAACCCTCCTGCTGGCAGTTTGCAGTGGACCGAGCTGCCGAGCGGACCCTCAACCAGTAAGCGAATTTCAGAGCCATCGGGAGCTAAGCAATCGTAGTCATTAGGCAAGTGACGTGTCTGCATTTGTTCCTCAAATAAGGCCGGCCGTGTAGCTTGAAAGAAGACATCTCCATTCCACGGGCTTGATTGCTACATGGTGTATATTACACATACACTACACAGAGTGCACATCCAAGGAGGACGGTAGTGAATTATCTGACCCATCGAGGCTGCCAAGTTCTGCCGTTATGTGTCATTGCGACTGTTCTCCTTGTAGGGTGTTCTCATTTTTCCGATGAAACTGAGCCTGCTGTGAAGTTTCAAGCTGACTGGGAATCGATACGGTCTCACGAGATACCAACATGGTTCGATGACGCGAAGTTTGGGGTTTTTATTCATTGGGGCTTGTATTCTGTTCCTGCCTATGCTGAACCCACAGGTAAACTACATCAGGTGCCGTGGGATAAGTGGTTCAAGCACAACGCCTATGCGGAGTGGTACCTAAACACACTTCGCATCGTTGGATCACCGACCTACGAATACCACCACAAGACACATGGGCCGGATTTTGACTACATGGATTTTGTCCCTAAATTCAATGAGGAAGTTGCCAACTGGAACCCTGACAACATGGCACAACTTTTCAAGGATGTTCACGCTCGCTACGTCGTATTGACGACTAAGCATCACGATGGGTTTTTACTTTGGCCGAGCGCCATTAAGAACCCCAATCTGCCTGAAGGACGTCGACATGCAGCGCGCGATATTGTCGGTGAGCTGACCGAATCGGTACGGATCCGCGGAATGAAAATGGGGCACTATTACTCTGGAGGTCTCGACTGGAGTTTCAACCCAACACCTGTTGTGGCTCGTAGTGATGTCACGGGTACGATCATACACGACCCCCAATATGCCAAGTATGCTGATGCGCATTGGCGTGAATTGATAGAACGCTACAAACCGGCGATCCTCTGGAATGACATTGGCTATCCCGAAACCGGCGATGTTGTCAATATTTTTGCCGACTATTACAACCGTTTTCCGGACGGGGTTGTTAATAACCGCTGGGAGGTTCGTAAGGAAAACTCTCCTCAGCGGCATCGCGATTTTGTAACTCCTGAGTACAAGACGATGGAGGACATCCACGAAGACAAGTGGGAAACCTGTAGAGGTATGGGGTACTCCTTTGGCTACAACCGTGTTGAAGGACAGGAACAGACAATTGCAGAAGATGAATTAATTCATCTTCTAATTGATGTGACTGCGAAAAACGGCAACCTGCTTCTTAATGTAGGACCGAAGGCAAATGGATCCATCCCTGAAATTCAGAAGCAGCGACTGCGTGCTCTTGGTGGGTGGCTTGATATCAATGGTGAAGCGATATTTGGAACGCGCCCCTGGACGAAAGCAAGCGGCCAGACTGACAATGGGATAGATTTGCGTTTTACACGCAAGGGAGAGACACTCTATGTGATTCTGCTTTCGAGACCAGGAGGAGATAAAGTAGCCATCAAGGGTGTTGCGCCTGCAGAAGGTGCGCAGGTGAACATGCTGGGTGCCGGTGAGTGTGAGTGGAATGCGAAGACGGGGGGCCTAACGATTAAACTGCCTGAACGGTACGCTGACGCACACGCTTACACGTTCAAGATTTCAAAGGTGCAACCATAGAAGAAGGATAGCCGCGCTATAAGTATTAGCATCTATATTTCCAGAGCTTTTCTGCAGTAAGATAGGCATCTCCTTACCTCTTCCACGGCATCAGATCCGCCGTATTCGTACTCGATGTTAGCGGGGATCCCGTACTTGTTGTCTCTCAGCAGCGTGAGTACTTCCCGAATAGGGGTATCGCCTTTGCCAAAGGGCATGTTGGCACCCTGATCTCGTTTGCGGTCCTTTATGTGCAAGGTTAGGATGTCATCGTGGTGTTTTTGGATGTAGTCGACAGGATCGAAATTGGCCGCTGTGAAGTGCCCTATGTCAAGATTGATCGCTATATATTCCGACTGACCCCTGCGAGCTCGCTCGAAGCTTTCAGGAGTGGCAAATTCATTTTCTTCAATTTGGGAATGGTTGTGCATTCCAACCCGCATTCTGTGTTTTTTTGCAAAAGGGTCAATGCGAGCTGCAGTGCTGACATTTGAAGATGCCGTAACAACTTTTGCACCAAGAGCCTTGGCCATCTCAAAACCACGTTCGATTTCACGGTCGCTGAAATCGTCTCGGAAGCTGTAGTTGAGTGCGTAAGGGGTAACACCAGCTGCGCGAAATTTTTGGCCTACCAGCTCGATTTCCTTGAGTGCGACCCCTTCACGCCATGCACGGAGTCTTGCTCTGTCCGCGGGTGAGTTGGTGCCCCCGTGTCCACGTTCGAGATGGCCGGCCCACAGCTCACAGAGTCCGATGCCGGTATCTGCAAAGGCACGGATTGCGGCGCCTATATCACGGTCTCGGAAACTGTAACTTTGCGCGCCGATCGTGACACCATTTATAACGGAATTTATTTTTTTTGCCCCATGCATGGGCTCCATTGCAAACCCAGCCGCAACCCCAAGAGACAATGTGTGAAACTGACGACGATTCATGTGCCATTTCTCCCTTTCCGGGGTTAGCATACCAACTTTACATTTTTGTTTGCCATACAAACCATAATTTCAGGGAAAGCCATCCACAAAGCAGGACGGAGAACCCGGTGCACTCGTCCAGTCAACTAATCTTAGGTTCGGACAACTCGAAGAAGGCTGGAGGTGAAAAGTGTGCAAAAGTTAGCGTTTGCGCTGTTTCTGCTGACCGACACGGACCTTGTCCTGGTTCGCTTTCATTTCTTCCCAGGCTTTCCAGTCAAAACGCGTCGCCGCCTCTTTAAGGTAGCTGCTGACATCGGTTTCCTTCGGCAGCACTACTACTATGGTCGCGTAACCTGGCCCACCTGGGTTCTTAATGCGGTACTTCTTGGTGTTGGGAATCGCCATGCACTTAAATTTACCACAGGTGTGATCCCCTGGCATGTCGGTGATGAACAGCAAGACGGGTAGAGTAAGTTCACTCTGGCGCTCCAGCTGTGCTGTCTGTAGGGTGGGAAGTTTCCTGGTAGATTATTTACTCTAGAAGTTGATGACAATTGATAAAATCCGCTGCTCTTGGGCTAAGACTCCTATTGAAGTTGCCTACCACGATGACGAGTGGGGCATTCCGCTCCACGATGATCGCAAGTTATTTGAGTTCCTGATACTTGAAGGTGCACAAGCTGGTCTGAGTTGGGTTACCATTCTGAAGAAGCGG
>Ga0310121_10003371_pt1 | contig 14591 bp, 13 predicted proteins | sample CB27_Tmax_986_MG_FD_203504 | JGI IMG/M metagenome (GOLD analysis project Ga0310121, IMG submission 203504) | Marine microbial communities from Western Arctic Ocean, Canada - CB27_Tmax_986 | ecosystem: Environmental > Aquatic > Marine > Oceanic | place: Canada: Western Arctic Ocean | collected...
GTGGGAAGCACGAACGGATTCGGCATGGGTCTCGAGTTGTCGCGCGCGCGGCTGTTGGGTCTTACCGCACCGCTTCGGTTCGGATACCGGAAGAGTAATCTCCCGTTTTCGTTCGGGAGCTCGGGCGCGACCGAGACCGCCTTAGCCGGCGGCTTCGGCTTCATCTTGAATGAGACGAGCGGGATCACTCTGGCCGGTGCGGACTTTGCACTGGAGAGGGGTGAGCGCTCCGACTCCTCGCTCACGGAGAGGTTCTGGCGTGCGACGCTCTCGTTGCGCGTATCCGGTTATTAGTACTGCACGGTACCCTACCGTCTAGCCCCTCTGCAGACCACGCGACCATCGCCAACATGCGCGTCTTCTATCACACCTTCGGCTGCAAGGCTAATCAGTACGATACCGAGCGGATGCGCCAGGAGATGGAAGCGCGTGGAGGCGAGACCGTGGCCAGGCTTTCCGATGCCGACGTTTACGTGGTCAACACGTGCACGGTCACTAATCAGGCGGACGCGGACGCTCGACGCTTCATCCGTCGCCTGGTGCGGGAAAAGCCAGAGGCGCAGGTCGTAGTCGCGGGTTGCTCGGCTGCGCTCAGGGCCGACGAATACCGGGCGATGCCTGGCGTTAACGCGGTCATAGAGGGACATGATCCCATAGCCGTCGCCGGCGCGCTCGAGCCGGCGGCGCCGGTACAGATCAAGCTCCGTTCGTCACTGGACCGGATGGACACCGAACCGATCGGGGGCGAGCTGTTGAGGACGCGCCTCGGCGCGGCTCGAGGGTGGCTCAAGGTCCAGGATGGATGCGACCGCCAGTGTTCGTTCTGCGCCACACGTCTGGCTCGAGGCGAGTCACGCTCGCGAGCGCCCGAACAGGTGGTGGCGGAGGCGCTGCTGTTGTCCCGCCGGCATGCTGAACTGGTCGTCACAGGCATCCACATCGGGCACTACGGGAGGGATCTGGAAGCGATCTGGACGCTCTCACGCCTCATGGCGCTGTTGCTGGACCGGGTCCCCGACACGCGGTTCCGCCTGGGCAGTATCGAAGCGACGGAGGTAGACGATTTGCTCATCGACCTCCTTGCTACCTCCGGGGGACGGCTCGCTCCCCACGTCCACATGCCGCTTCAGAGCGGGGCAGACCACGTTCTCAAGCTCATGCGGCGGTGGCACACCCGTGAGCAGTATCGCGTTCGCGCGCTCGAGATCGCCGAACGCTTGTCTCCGCTCGGACTCGGCGCGGACGTGATCACAGGGTTCCCGGGAGAGAGCGAGCGTGATCACGACGCGACCCGAGCGCTGATCGAGGAGCTGCCCTTCACGTACCTCCACGTCTTTCCGTTTTCCCCGCGTGCCGGGACAGTCGCCGTTGGCCTTCCTCATCCGGTCCCGCAGCGTGTGTCCGGGGAGCGGAGCCGTGAGCTTCGGGAGATTGCTCAGGTGAAGGGCGCTGCTTACCGGGCGACGCGCATCGCCGGTGCCGCCGAGGTGGTCGTCGAGGGTGACGGGAGCACGGCGCTTACCGGGGACTATCTCCGGGTCGGGGTGGGCGACGCGGTTCCACCGGACTGGCGTGCGTTCAGGAGCGCTCGCTCGCGGCTTGGAGCAGGTACACTGCAGGGGGATGCGGACGATCTATATATTGCGTGGTCCCAGGAACCTTCCGTCATTTCAGCATGAACGAGCCTCTGCCAGCCCGCCGCGCGTACGTCGAGACATACGGATGTCAGATGAACATCAGCGATGGCGAGCTGATGGAAGGCGTGCTTGCTAGCAACGGATACGTAATCGTCGCCACTCCCGATGAGGCGGACGTGGTGCTGATCAACACCTGCGCGATTCGCGAGCACGCCGAGAAGCGTGTGCTCGGCCGCGTAGCGCAGCTCAACGGACTCAAGCAGAAACGCCCCGACATGGTTATCGGCGTGACCGGGTGCATGGCGCAGCGCATAGGCGAGACCTTGCTCGAGCAGGCGCCCTACGTCGATCTGGTCATGGGGCCCGACGGTTACCGGGGTCTACCTCGGACCCTCGCGAGTCTCGAGCGAAGGCGGGGGTCACTGGGTTCCCAACAGAGCAAGAGGGGCCCTCAGCTCGCGGTGCTCGACCTCAGCCTCGGGGAGAATTATCAGGGGCTGGAGCAGCGCCGAGGAGAGGGCCCCACCGCCTGGCTCCCGATCCAGCGAGGTTGCAACCACCGGTGCACGTTCTGCATCGTGCCCTACGTGCGGGGCACGGAAAAAAACCGTGCGGCCTCGGAGATTCTTCAAGAGGTCCGCCGTCTGGTGGAGACCGGCGTGAGCGAGGTTACTCTGCTCGGCCAGACGGTCAATTCGTACGAGTGGGGCGATTGGAGATTTCCGCGCCTTCTCTCCGAGGTGGCGCGAATCGACGGCATTGAGAGGGTGCGTTTTACGTCGCCGCATCCCAACGACGTCACTCCCGAGCTGGTCGATGTGATGGCCGCTGAAGCTGCCGTCTGTGAACAGCTACACCTGCCGGCGCAGTCCGGCAGCAACCGCACCTTGAAACGTATGTTGCGGCGTTACACCGTAGAAAAGTTGCTCGAAAAGGTCGAGCTCGTGCGCAGGGCGATACCGGACGTCGCGCTTTCAACGGACGTCATCGTGGCGTTCCCCGGTGAAAGTGACGACGAGTACGAGGACACGCTCGACTTGATGCGCACGGTGCGTTTCGACGAGGCGTTCACCTACAAGTACTCCCCGCGCGACGGCACCCCGGCGATGAAGTTCCCCCGAGAGGACTTCATCGACCCGGACCTGGCGCAAGCACGTCTGGAGAGGCTCATCGACGTGAGCCGCGCCATCCAGGCCGAGATCAACGCCCGAGAGGTCGGTCGCGTCGAGCGGGTCTTGATCGAACGAAAGGGCCGGAGCGAAGGTCAGATTCTCGGTCGAACTCGTCGTAACAAGGTCGTCGTCTTTGACGGTGATCCCGCTCGCGCCGGCGATTACACGATGGTCGAGCTGCAGACCACGACCGGCGCGACGTTTGCGGGAAGGGAGGTCGAAGAGCCGGCGTTGGCAGGACCGGCGTGAACCGATTGTGGGGCTCGCTGGGGATTGTCATCGTCCTGGCGATCTCTTTGGGCTTCGCAACACTGAACGGGGGCCAGCGCGTCACGCTACACCTCGGCGTCAAGACGCTATATGGAGTCCCACTCACTGTCGTTGCGTTTGGTGGACTGATCACGGGGATGGTGATCATGCTCGTGGCGGGCGTTCAGTCGGACCTGAAGGTTCGACGGATCCTGCGCGATCGACTCGCCGAGGAGGACCGCGAGGAGCGGAGTCGGTTCAGCGACCGCGATCAGCGCGAATTGTTCGAGGGAGGCGGAGAAGAGAGCTGAGGCTTGATCCCGGCCGGAACGAGCGACCCTAGTTGAGGTCGCTGCCACCGGTCGCTACCGCGGCGTTGGCCTTCGCGGCCGTAGTCGCGGTGAGTCGGATCGGCGCACTCGTGACGGTGGCGCCGCTGGTCATCACCGTCTTTCTTCTCGCGCCCATCGGCTCATCGCGTGGTCCACCCAGGCCATGGATCCGCTTCGTGCTTGCCGTTGCCGGGATAATCAGTGGTCTTGCCTCGGACACCGTATACTCGTGCCCGCCTGATTCGGCCACCATCACAGGCTATTTCCTCGCCACACCCAGAGGAGGCACGGCTCCGTTTCAGGTCGAGGAGTCGGGCTGTGAGTTCCGGGTCGAAGCGGACCACGGCGGGGAGTGTCCTCGCGGGTCGGCGTGTGCGCCTCAGCGGGTCTTGGCGCCAGGGGCAGCGGAGTCCTTGGTTTCTCGCGACCTCTACGACTCTCGTGCCGGGAAGCGAGGGCGCGTGGCGCTGGACGTCCGTGCGCTCCGCGAACACGGCCGCCAACTTGGCTAGCCGGTGCTCCGGCTGCTAGCTTCGCGCTGGTTCTCTCGCCCGCCCCACACGCCACCTCCCAGCAAATGATCACAGACCCCGTCGCGGTCCTCGTCGTTCTGGCGGCTATCGTCTACGTGGCGGTACGCCTGGAAGAGCGGTACCGCCTGGCCAAGTCGCTCGGTTCGGCGCTCCTGGGCATCCTCACCGGCATGCTGCTCTCCAACATCGGCGTGCTGCCTGGGGAGAACGAAGCCTACGACTTCCTCGTGGGTCCGGCGGTTAGCGTCGGCATCGTGTTGATCCTCTTCTCCGTTGACGTCCGCACGGTGATCTCGGCGGGCCCCCGGATGCTGGCGGCTTTTGGTATCGGCGCCGTGGGCACCGCCGCAGGAGCCGTCGTGGGCGGCCTCATGTGGTCCGGCGCCGTGGGACCTGAGACCTGGAAGCTCTCGGGCCAGTTCGCCGCCACGTACAGCGGGGGCGGCGCCAACTTCGCCGCTGTCGGCGAAGCGTTGGGGACCAGCCCCGAGCTGTTCACCGCCGGCATCGCTGCGGACGTCATCATCACGGCCGTCTGGATGACCACCTGCCTCGCCGTTCCCGTGGTCCTGGCGCGTTGGAATCCACAGCGCGCGCGCCCGGAGCCCGAGGGCCTGGACGCTGTCGCCGCAACCGCGTCGGTGGACAAAGACAGCCTCGAGCAGACGCTGTATGCGAGCCGGCGACCCATGAAGCTCACCGACGTGGCGGCCCTGGTAACCCTGGGCATCGGCACCATGTGGGCGGCGGAGAGGATCGGCGAGCTCGTGCCCGTGTTGCCGGACGTGCTCTGGCTCACGACCCTGGCGCTGCTGCTCGCCCAGGTGCCTACCGTGCGCAGGCTGGCTGGCAGCGCCGTCATCGGGAACTACCTGGTGCTGCTGTTCCTGGCGAGCAACGGCGCCAGGTCCGTCATCGCCAACATCGTACAGGTGGGTCCCGGGGTCTTCTACTTCGCCGCCACGGTGGTGGCGGTGCACGGCGTGGTCATCTTCGGGATCGGCCGCTTGGCGGGCCTGGAGCTGAGCACCCTGGCCGTGGCCTCCCAGGCGAACGTCGGTGGGCCCGCCTCGGCCATGGCCATGGCCAGCGCCCGGGGATACACCAGCAAGCTACTTCCCGGCGTCGCCGCAGGGCTGCTCGGCTACGCCTTCGGCAACTACTCCGGCTACGTCATCGCGCAGATCATGCGCGGCGTCCTGGGAGGGTAGCGTGGACGAGGTCATGCTCATCGCCAGCTGGCTGGAAGACGAGCATGTCGGCCGCATTCGCGAGGCGGCGCCCTGGGCGGAGGTCGTCCACGATCCAGCCCTGCTCCGCCCCCCGCGCTACGCCGCTGACCACAAAGGACGGCCCACGGAGCGCACCCCCGAGCAGGAGGCGGCGTGGCGCTCGCACCTCGCCCGCGCCACCATCCTCTTCGACTTCGACCAGACGCACCTCGAGGACCTCCCCGAGCTGGCTCCCAACGTCCACTGGATCCAAGCCACGAGCGCCGGCATCGGACAGTTAGTCCATCGCATGGGCTACGCCCGCCGTATGCCGGACACCACCTTCACCACCGCTAGCGGCGTGCATGCCCGCCCGTTGGCCGAGTTCGCCCTTCTCTGCATGCTCGGCCACGTCCGGGGCATGCTCCCCACCGTGCACGCCCAGCGGGAACGCCATTGGGAGCGCTTCGCCGCCTCGGACCTCGAGGGCCGCACCGTGCTCATCGTGGGCTACGGATCGGTGGGCCAGGCGGTGGGGCGTATGTCAGGAGCCTTCGGCCTCGGCGTCGTGGGCGTCCGGCGCAACACAGAAGGCATCGACGCGGCGTCGGTGCACGCCGACGAGCTCTACGGGCCGGACCGACTCTCCGAGCTTCTCCCCCGGGCCGACTTCCTCGTGCTGGTGATGCCCCACACGCCGGAGACCGAGGGCATGATCGGCGCCGCCGAGCTCGCTGCCCTACCGCGCGGGGCCGCGCTGGTGAACATCGGGAGGGGCTCGCTGGTGGACGAGCCCGCGCTGGTGGCGGCCCTGGAGGAGGGGCACCTGGGAGGGGCCTACCTCGACGTCTTCCAGGAGGAACCGCTTCCCACCGACAGCCCTTTGTGGGGTATGCCGAACGTTCTCGTCAGCCCGCACTCGGGCAGCACCAGCGACGGAGAGAACCGGCGGCTCACCGACCTGTTCTGTGACAACCTGTCCCGTTATCACAGCGGGCAGCCGCTCAGGAACGTGCTCGTGCCGGATCGACTGTACTAGGCCACCCGCCGCCACCCATCGCCTCTCCGATGATCCCTCCCGACCTCTCCCGACGCAGGATCGGGCTGGATAACATGTTTACTCATGCCTGTTGCTCCTTGAGATCAAGAATCGAATAGATCAAGAATCGAATAGATCAAGAATCGAATCGTGTGGTCTGCCCGCAACAGTGCTCGCAGCAAGCGGGGTGCGGTTGGCTATTTTGGGTCGGACAGGGAGGTACAGCCTGCCCGTGCCGTCCGTAGATTGTTCACGTTTCTACTGCAAGAACCACCGAACGGGAGGGCCAAAAGAGGTGCTCGAAAGTAACGTGGTCACGATCGCCCGCTTCGTTGTCGGCCAGGAACGGCTGGCTCCACGGACGACCAGGGGGTTTGCCAGTCTCCTGCACGACATCGCGCTCGCTGCCAAGCTGATCGCTCGCGAGGTTAACAAGGCCGGGCTCGTCGACATCCTCGGCGGAGCCGGTAAGCAGAATGTGCACGGCGAGAGCGTGCAGAAGCTCGACGAGTTCGCAAACCGTGTGATGTATCGGGCGCTCGATCACACCGGGCTCGTCGCGTGCATGGCCTCGGAAGAAAACGACACCTACATCCCCATTCCCGATAAATTCCCCGCCGGGGACTACGTGGTGATCTTCGACCCGTTGGATGGGTCGTCGAATATCGACGTGAACGTGTCGATCGGGACCATCTTCAGCATCTACCGGAAGATCACGGACGGGCAGCGGGGCACGCTGGAGGATTGCCTCCAGCCCGGCTCTCGGCAGGTCGCCGCCGGATATGTGCTCTACGGCTCTTCGACCATGCTGGTTTACACCTCACGTGCTGGCGTGCACGGCTTCACGCTCGATCCCTCGATCGGCGAGTTCGTGCTCAGCCATCCCCAGATGTGTTTTCCGGACCTGCCGCGCAAGGTCTATTCGGTGAACGAGGCGTACTTCGACCGTTGGTCCAGGGGTCAGCAACGCCTCATCAGCCACCTGAAGAACGACGGTCGTTTCGGTTCGCGGTACATCGGATCGTTCGTGGCGGACTTCCACCGTACGCTGCTCCAGGGTGGGATATTCATGTACCCCGCTGAGCGTGAGAATCCGTCCGGAAAGCTACGGTTGCTGTACGAGGCTTCCCCGATTGCCATGATTGCCGAGCAGGCTGGGGGCCGCGCCAGCACCGGGCTGCAAGATCTGTCCGACGTCGTCCCGGAGTCGCTTCACCAACGAACACCGGTTTACGTCGGTTCCGCTGACCTCGTCGATCTGGCGGAAAGCTTCTTACAGGGAGCCTCAGAAATCTGATGGTCGTCTGTTTTCTGGGATGCTTAAGAATAGTGATGAGACGCTAACTAGCTACCGTACAGCGCCTTAGGTATATGAGCGAATTGACACGCCCTTTGCTCTGAAGCCCTCAGCCCCAATGTGCCAACTCCCGGCACCTCATCCATATCCTCAGCGGAATCACGTGACAATGAAGCGTTTCAAGTATTTGACCCTCGCAGCGCTCGTAACAGTCGCTGCTTGTGACGAAGGAGTCGACCCAGTCGTCACTCCGACCACAGGCACGATCTAGGGCGTGGTCATGATTGAGTCTGTTGACGCAGTTGGTGTTACCGTGACGCTGTCGTCCGGTGCTATCGCGACTACAGACGACGCCGGCCTGTTCACGTTTACTGGCGTCCCCACCGGTTCGTACACGATAACCATCAGTGGCTTCGCCTCCGATGCGACGTTCACGTCCACGCTCAAGGCCGCGACGATCTCGTCCTCTGGTGAGGTGGCGACCGCTAACTTCGACGGTTCCTTAGTTCGCACCTCGGCCATCTTAGGTTCGGTGTTCGTGGGCGACACTCCCCTCTTGGGCGTGTCCGTTGCGATCGGCGGAACACATATTTAGGCAAACATCCAAAGAAGTTAGGAGAGGAATGAAAATGCGACTGCGCGGTATGACCATGGGGTTGCTGGCTGCATCTGCCACCCTGAGTGGGTGTCTTTCGACGATGTTGCGCCCACTGGGAGTAGAAGATTTTTCTGAGGTTACCCTACAGAACAACGCGAGGATCATGACCTTGCAACGGGGCATGACTCCGGAACAAGTGATCGAGCACATCGGGCCATCAAATAACTCCCGCGTTCCCAATCCATTCAGAAGTGAAATGTACTCGGCGGGTGACGACATCTTCAGGGCCTTTTTCTTCTATAGCGGGACAGGCTTTGTGCCCAGTATCCCCGACAGTGATTTGATGCCGGTTGTCTTCAAGAACGAGAGTCTGGATGGCTGGGGGTGGTCGTACTGGGAGAGCACCGCGAAGCAGTACAACATCAGCATCCGCAGCATCCGCAATCGGTAAGAATTCCCACCACAATTTTTTCAGAAAACGGCGTTTCAGTGGCAGCGATGTGTGTGGACTCACACCACACCGGACACACAAAATAGTGTTGTATAGTCCGGCAGTGGATGCGGTGGAATAGGAGGGCTTACTTATCAGGAAAGGTGACCCGACTCACCTGCCAAATCGTTTTCCAGAAGTGCCGCTACTCAGTCTCCCATCGAATCACGGTGGCGGAGATCCGTTGGACTGTAATTCGGTCCTTTCCCTCTGAGTACGTGGAACTCGAACGCATGATAAGAGCGTCTCCCCCGGCCAAGCACCCCTCTTCCATCATCTTGGGTAATACGTCTTCCAAGTCTGACTTCCACCCGCTTCCCTCCGCTTCCACGATACCTAGCTCCTCATACCTTTTACCTTCTGGAACCCCGGAACTGATGACCTCGATCTCGCAGTACATGCCCTTGGATGGATACGCCGTGCTCCGGGTCGGTATGAACGTAGCATTCACGCATCCTCCGGCGAGGACAATCATCGCAAGGAAGGACCCCAACCTAAGGAGTCTTGAGGGCATCTTCATCTGGGGTAGTTATCCACTATGAGTGTTCGCACAATATACTAGTCACACCGGACGAGCCGGTCCCGGTTTCGTGGATAGGAGGGCGGCTTAATCATGCCGCCTTCAGGGTGAGCTCGTAGCGGACCTGTCCGGGGTCTTGTAGCGGTGCCGCTCGAGGAGCCACCCTCGGTTGTAGCGTTCGATGAACGCGGCGATCACTTGCCTGGCCTCCTCGAGGCTCTGGAAGTCGTGGAGGATACAGGCATTCCTCGTGGCTGAACCCCGTAAGAGCGGTTCACCGGTTCAATCCAACCCGTCGAAGAAGTCCTCCATGCGCTTCCGCGTCCGCTCATCCGGCAGCCGGCCCAGGCCCGCGCCCATGTTGTCCACGAGATGCTCGGGATCCGAGGTCGCCGGGACGACCGCGGTAATCACCGGATGACCGATAAGGTACTTGAGGAAGAACTGCCCCCAGCTCTCGCAGTCGAATTCCGCTGCCCACCTGGGCAACTTATGCCCGCGCACCGCGCTGAACAGGCGGCCGATGTTGAACGGCTCGTTGACCACGACAGCGATTCCCAGGTCCTGCGCCAGCGGAAGAAGCCGGTCGGCGGCCTGCCTTTCAGCCAGGGAGTAATTCAGCTGAACGAAGTCGATGGGCTCGGACCGCATGAGCCGAGCCATCTCGTCGAATTGCCGACTTCCGGAGGTGGTGATGCCTACATAGCGCGTCCAACCCTCCTCCTTGGCCTGCCGGATCGTCTGCAGATGGGTTGCCGTACCGCGTAGGTTGTGGACCTGGTTCAGGTCGATGGTGTCTCTACCCCACGCGCGTTTCGAACCCTCTTGTTGGCGGATGCCCTCCTGTCGATCTCCTCCCGTAGAGATCTTGGTCGCGAAGAACAGGTCCTTGTGGATTCCGAGCTCCTGGGCGAGCGCACCGGCCACTTCCTCGGCCCCACGATAGGAGGGTGAGGAGTCGAACAGCCTCCCGCCCATCTCATGAAAGAGGCGGAGCACCTCCTTCAGCGGCAGCAGTGCCGAGCTGGTCACACCGAATTCGAAGGTGCGCGCGCTCCCCAACCCGACCACAGGAATAGCCTCACCTGTGGACGGAATCACGCGGGTGCGTTGCGAGGACTGCTGGGTCCAAGCGGGGAGCTCTCGGATCCAGACAGCCGCCCCAACTCCGACACTCGCCCGCAGCATGTCCCGTCGTGACATCTCCATCGCTGCCGCCTCCACAAACGTCGCGATACCCGTATCATCTAAGATGCGGAGATCCTGACCGCGCTGTCAATCCACTAAAACCTCGCCGTGTACTGTATTTTCGTGGACATCTTGCTGTCCCCGACTTGGAACCGGAAGCCGCCCAGATCTGGGTCCTGGATCCAACCCCGGTTGAACACGAGGAAGACGTCGTTGCCGGGCTTAGGTGTCCAGCGGATCCGGCCCTGCCAGCTCAGATTTTTAGATCGGTTGTCATATTGAGCCAGGTTCGAAAACGTGAGGAATGGCGACGCCGCGTAGTTGACCTGTGAGCTCAGCGTGCGGGCCACGAAGTTTCCTTCCGGCAAGCGGGCGAACGTCTGGATCGCGATGCCGCTGATCGAGAAGCGTGGCGGAAACTTGTAGGTGAGCGTGGTCTGGAGCTCGTGCGCGCGCCCCGTCCAGAAGGTCCCGAACGACCACCTCACCATAGCGCTCAGGTTGCGCCTTCTCGACGTGGCGAAGTTATTCATCCAGCGCGTAAAACGGTACTCGCCCACGGGAAGCTTGACCCCAGGGGAGATCTCAAACTCCTCGAACAGCCGTTCGTATCTGATATCCGGGGTCAGCAGAGCGTGGATGTTATCACCCGACTTGAAGTGCCAGTCCATGGGCACGGTGAAAAAGAGGTTCCAGCTCTCCGTTTCTCCGTTGTCGAGTCGCGTGGTGTGGTTGAGGAAGACGCCATTCATGATCTGCTGGAGCCCGAGAAAATCTCTGGGGCGGGGGCTGTAACGCCCCCCGACCCTGACTATGCGCAACCCGCTCCGCGGCACGAAACCGAGCGCCGGATGGAAGTTCTCCTGTATGTCGCGCCATATCACCTCCATATCGATGAGGTCGTTCGGATAATGGAGCGACATTCCGTACGAGAGGTCACGCTCGGAGACTCCTTCGTTCTGGGTCCTCAGGCCGTACGCGTTGAAAATGAGGTTCTTGGATTTGCCTAGGAAGTTGGAGGTCGCCAACCGCACGTCGGCACCGTAGGTCTGGCTCGTAATGTTTACGTCCGGATTCCCGTGCGTGAACACCGCGCCCACGTACGATTCCTGAAGTAGATTCTGCTTGACGCGCCCGACGAAGAAGTTACGGCTCGGCTCCGTCTGCTGTGCGCGGGTGCGTGTGTCGAGCACACCGATGTCGGTACGGCCGACCTTGCCGGTCAGCTTGACCCCGAAGTCGATGGGGACCTCCTGGCCGTTGAGCAGTCCAATCCGTCTACTAAAGAACGGAATCACTTCGAAGCGTGGGGGCGAAAGGAAGAACAGCGGTCCGACTGCAGTGTTGGAAAAGGTGAACACCCCAGCGTCCTCGAGGAAAAATGACCTCTTCTCGGGAAAGAGCAGCGAGAAGCGCGTCAGGTTGATCTGCCGAGCGTCGACCTCTGTCTCCCCGAAGTCGGTGTTCACCGTCGCCGTCAGCTTGACACTGGGCGTGACATTGTAGAACAGATCGATCCCGGGCTTGACGGCGACCGAGTTACTGTCGTTCTCGCTGCGGTGCAGCCAACGTCCCCCCGTGAACGGCCGCACATCCAGGCCCATACCCTGGGAGAGGCTTTCTAGATTCGTGATCTCACCGGCCTCGGACACCTGGAAGAACTGCGTCTGGAGCCGTGCCCCAGCCCAGCGTGACTCCTCCTGCTTGCGCTGCACCATCCGGGAAATGTTGAAACCCCACCTGGTACTCCCCGCCGGAAAGGTCAAGCTCTTGAACGGAATCGCGAACTCGGCGCTCCAGCCGTCGCTCGTGCGGCGGGTGCGCACGTTCCAGATCGCGTCCCAAGCAAGGTTCGATTGGCCGTTCGCGAACAGCAATCCGTCCACGAGGGCACCGGCAGGTGTCGTGGCAAAGTAGTAAGCGTTGCTTCGGTCGCTGTAAGTGTCGAGCAGAATCTCGATGCGGTCCTCGTCGCGGAGTATCGCATCTCGCGTCATGTCCTGGGCCACGATCATATCCGGCTCGGAATCGTATGCCATGACACCGATGTAGAGATAGTCAGCGTCTTTCAGGAGCGTGACGCGGGTGAACTCGGTGGGCTCGGCACCGGTGTTCGGCTCTCGCTGGATCAGCGGACCGATGGTCGGCGCAGACCGCCAGATCTCCTCTGCGAGGAAGCCGTCGATGGTGATCTCCACATCGGTCACGGTGACCGCCGCAGAGCGGACGGACCGGGTGGTGACGCCTACCTGCGCGGCGGCACACGGGGGCAGCATCGTTATCCAGGCCAAGACTGCAGACAGCAGGAGGATGCAGATCGCTGATCCGGAGACGTTTCCGTATGTGCGAATGCTCAAGTGATCAAGGTGTCTACAAGGTGTCCAGGAGCTATCCACGGTCGCGGCGCTCGATGAACGCACGCATATCGGGGCCGGTCTCTCCGATGGTATCGAGGTCGTGGAGGAGGTGCAGGCACTCCTCCTTCAGCTCCGAGATGGCGCAAGTTAACCACCTGACACCGAGCCGTCACCGGAGCGTGTGGTATCGGGTGGGGCGCCTAAGTCGTTACAGACTGACTTTCTTGCTCGGCCCTCCGGCGCGCGATAAGATCAGCTGCTACAGGGCGCGGTTAGCTAGCATTGTCCACTCGTTAGGAGCGTTTCGGCATGATGAATCGACGAGATTTCCTCGGTAGGTCTACAGCGGCCGCCCTCGGTGTCGGGGCCCTCTCCGGCTGCGCTTCGGTGGAGGAAGAGAGCGCTGGTAGCTCGGGTGATCCCGCCAGCCGCGCCCTTCGCATCCTCATCCTTGGAGGCACGGGCTTCATCGGACCCCACCAGGTGCGGTTCGCTCTCTCGCGAGGCCACACGGTCACGCTGTTCAACCGAGGGCGCACGAACCCGAACCTTTTTCCCGACGTCGAGAAGCTCGTCGGGGACCGGGACGGCAATCTCGAGGCGCTGAAGGGACGGGAGTGGGACGTCGTGCTCGACAACTCCGGGTACGACCCGCGTATCGTTCGCGACTCCGCGGAGGTCCTTCGTGACGCCGTCGAGCATTACCTGTTCGTGTCGACTCAGGCGGTTTTCGCGGACCGGAGCATCATCGACCAGGACGAGACCGGCGCCGTCGGGATGACCGGCGTGCCGGAGGACCAGTGGGATGGGTACGGGCCGCTTAAAGCACTGTGCGAGCGGGAGGTACAGGCCGTGTTTGGCGAGCGGAGCACCATGGTGAGGCCGCCGGTGATCGTCGGTCCTGGCGACAACTCCGACCGCTTCACCTACTGGGTCGATCGGGTCGATCGAGGTGGTGAGATGCTCGCTCCCGGTAATCCCAGCGACCCCACGCAGTTCGTCGACGCGCGCGACTTGACCGAGTGGATGATCCACTGCGTCGAGGATGGCATCATGGGCACCTACAATACCACGGGTCCGGGCGCGCCGCTCACCATGGCCGGGCTGCTGTACGGCATCTGGGCGGTCACGAGCTCGCCGGTCCACTTCACGTGGGTCGACGCAGACATGCTCCTCGAGCACGGAGTGCGGCCGTTTTCAGACATACCTATTTGGTACCCTCCCGTAGGTTCTACTGCCGGCTTCATGCGCATGAACGCGTCCCGCGCTCAGGCCCAGGGGTTGACCTACCGTCCGCTGGCGGTAACGGTTGCCGAGACGCTGGAGTGGTCGAAATCGCGGCCAGTGGACCGACGGGCGAACCTCCGAGCAGGCCTGTCCCCGGAGCGAGAGGCGGAGCTGCTGACAGCGTGGCACGCGCAGGGGGCCTGAGCTAGCCACCTACTGCAGATTGGTGATCACCTCTCGCAGAAGCCCCTGCGAGGACTCGATGAACTCATAGAGGGTCTTGGTCATCACATCAAGTTGGCTTTGCTTCCGCTTGAGCTCAGTGATCATCAGATCCGCGAGCTTCGTCCGCGCCGGCATGCTCCTCTCGAGGGCCGCGGTAGCGCTTGCCGCCTCTGCGGATTCAGCCACAGTGACGGTCTCTATCTTGGTAACCAGCTCCGCGAAGGCGTCCCGGACCGTGTAGGCGAAGGTGATTTCCTTGGGGTACACGGTGTTCGGGTGCTCGGCCAGCTTCCTAACGGAGGTGACGGTAGCGTTGAGCCGTTTCACCTCGCCTTTCTTCGCGGCCAATTCCTTCGCCAAGTCGCGGGCCATGGCCCGCGAGCCTCCCTTGGCCATCGTCATGAAGTCCTTGCTGACTTCAGTGATGGAATCATCGTTGTGCGCCGCCGTTGCCGTCCAACCCAGAGCGTCTCCGGCCGTCGCAAGAGCCCTCCGCAGTTGCTCGTTCTGGCGGAC
>Ga0310121_10003372_pt1 | contig 14588 bp, 21 predicted proteins | sample CB27_Tmax_986_MG_FD_203504 | JGI IMG/M metagenome (GOLD analysis project Ga0310121, IMG submission 203504) | Marine microbial communities from Western Arctic Ocean, Canada - CB27_Tmax_986 | ecosystem: Environmental > Aquatic > Marine > Oceanic | place: Canada: Western Arctic Ocean | collected...
TGTCATTATTCGCTCAATTCAGGACGGTCCTTAAGATGCTCAAGTCGCATAAGCGACAGGACTGGAACCAGTGCCAAGGCGACTGCGAGTCCAACCAGAAGTTCAAAACCTGTCATTATCAGACCTTTCAAAGAGGACCGTTTCCCCCTCACTCTTACACCCTATTATACACTATCGACTAGAAAAGTCAAGGACTTTAGGCAAAAAAGGATAAATTTTATTTAAATTTTAAATCGTTACCAGATATGAAGTTATGTCGAGTTATCGAATAAAAAAAAGAACCCCTAAGTCTTGAACATGCAAGGACTTAGGGGTCGGGGGAATTGGGCATTACACCCCTAACGGATACTTAACAGTGTTATCACTTTGCGGGATAATTGTTCGTGTAGCCAATTTTAAATTTTCGTTGCTTGCCCACTTGAACATGCGTGACCAGCCGCGCTTAAATCTAAGACTCAATGATGGAGTGTATTGTTGGAGATATTGGAAAATGTTCAGGTGCAATTCCTTGAACTCTCCTGCATCGAATTGTTTGATAAATTCTGAAACACTTTCTGGAAGAATCAAAGTGTTGTGATCTTGATGATCTAAAATCTTTACACCATATCGTCTACTGATACTAATCACATGCCCTGACTCTTCGCGCACATACGTTGCTATAGGACAGAATAGAGGATCATCTTCTAATCCAAATGCGTATCGGTCGAAAAGACATTTTGCAACACCTTCGGGTTTCATGCTTCCCAAATAATCAATGTGACGTTTAACTTCGTCACGCGCAAGAATGTTGATGTTCGTCATGTAATATTTCCCTGTTGAACTTCTATTTATGGTATCGAATTAGTCATTGGTTGATGTTGAAATTAAGTGTGTGTGTGGGCATTAAATATATCATACATAATTTGTTGGGTTGGTTAAATTGTTTTTCTTTGGAGACAGATATGTTTGATTGGACCCCCTTTGCTATTGCTGCAATAGCAGGAATTCCCGGTGTCATTACTGCGGCTGGTGCTTGGTGGGCAATTAGTAAACGTGCATCATCAGCCCACATGGAAGATTTGCATAGGCATTATGAAATTCAGGATTCTGAAATTAAGAAATTGGAAACGCGAGTTAAAGAACTAGAAGAGCATTTAGAGGAATGCACTGTTGCGCGTGCTAGTTTGGTGGAACAGGTTCGCAAGATGGAATTGGAGAATGTTAAATTAGAACTTCTTATTGAGAAATTAAAATTGGAACACAATCTCACCGATAAAGATTTGGAGAAGTTGAGTTAGGATAACGGCAACAATGCCATTAACAACAGACCGCTTCCGATTCCGAAAACAATAAACAGAACAAGCACTATTGCCAACCACATCATCGCGTTAAATAACCATATTAGAATTTCAAACGGCAACATCAACATCTTCTTAAACTGATTCAAGAGCTATCCTTTGTGTTTGTAAAAAAAACGCCCGATCCGAAGACCGGGCGTTTTCGTTTATGAATTGGGACAGGTGAACCGTCCTATTCATTACGACTTAATCTTGTTGTGCTTACGCAGCAAGGCAAGATCAGGAGTCGGCAAACCAAGCAGCTTGCGCCGTCTTTCTGCCATGCGGTAGATCGCCATGTTGCGTTCGACCGCTTCACCCTCATCCCTCTTAGTCGCTATATTGGCTTGATAAGCCTTGAAGTCATTGAACACGGGTACGTCGAGAATCGTGAAGTTGTCCTTCTCAGATTCCTTGTGCGCATTCATGTCCTTACACACAGCTTTCGCCGTGTCAACGTCTGTCGCCAAACCGACCGGGTGGTGTCGGGTTGTGAATGCACCGTTCTCCTTCTTGCCGACCGCCGACTTGCGGAGGCGTATAATCAGGACTGGGTTGGTGGGTTGCGAATTACTATTCGCCATAAGCGTTTCTCCTTTCAAAAGAAACGAGTTAATTGTGACGCACCGCAACATTGCGGTTTGCGTTAGTTAGTAAAGAAAGGCGGATTTTGGCTCCGCCGGGCCGGTAACTTCATTGATGCTCTATTGGGGAGTTACACCCCAAAACAACTGCAACCGAAATAATTAGAACTAGTCTGTTCATTTCTTTCGAGGTTGGACTATCAGTTGTTGACTACTCTAGAGCATCGCCGTCGATTTGAGACATCAATGTCTCATATGTTTCCTTGTGTTATTTGAGCAGACCACCCTGACCATCTGATCAAGAGGTCAGGGAACTACGGTCTTGACACTTAATAAGCATTTTTAAATCTGATGGTCACCACTGCCAATCACTTGCGCGCCCCGCTTGTGACATTCATGACTGTCACGCGCAAATGAAGGGCAATGGTGATCATCTTTTGTCTTGATTCAGAACCAAGACCTCAATCGCTTACATGTTCATTATAGTATATCGGCAATCAAAGTCAAGCACTTTAGCCCATTTACTTGAAAAAAAGTGAAATTTTCTGCTTAATATACATAAGTCTAGCGGCGCACTGATCTTAAGTCAAGAAAAAATATTTGAGTCCTATCCACGTTCATCAGTGGGGGATCGCAGGGGATCGCTCATACGAGCCGCTAGAGCAGCCGCGCAGCGTTTCCTCATTATTCTAGGGGGGTACGACCTATTCCCCTAGAACCCCTTAGAACGCACAGAACCCCATCTATGAGCATCTGTAACCTTTGAAATAATCTGGACTTACAGCACATGCACCTAAACCCCTTTACCGTAACGCTTTGGATAAGATCATAAAAAGCCCCCGATGCTTTTCAACATCGGGGGCGGCGAATGGATGGAATAATAATGAATGGAGACGAAATTATTTAGTTAATCCAACGCCTTCTAATTTGAATCACTTCTTAGTCCAAGGCAACAGCGTCTTGACCCAACTCCACAGGGGGGGTCCAATCAATGCGCCGCTGACGAAGCATATAATGCTCCACCACGTTGTGCCGAGAGTGTCTGCTAAGAATGCTAATGTGGTCATGTTTTTCTCCTTATTAATGAATTATTTAACCACGATTCACCTGATGTAAGTATATCCAACTCAGATATACTTGTAAATTGTATTTATTCTATTTGATTTGTGACGTTCTTTGCTGCTGTATCGATCTGATCTTTTGTAATTCCTACAGCACCAATCCGTTGTACAACCCAACCCGATCCCACTGGGGTTTTCTGCTTGTCTTGATCGAGGAAGTTGATTTGATTATTGGTGTAACAATATTTATCTGGTAACCAAATTTCCATTTCATCTGGAGAATCTGATTTGGTCAATAGGCATTTGTAGTAAAGTGTCATTCTGATTGTTGAGAAAATAAAACTGGATCAGTGCCTTCTTCCTGATCATATTGAAGCTGTTGAAATAAACTAAATTTATTATCTAATTGAGTAAGAAAACTTATTAGGGATGGATTTATCCCTCTTTCGTTCGCGCCATTAGATATGACGGTCAGGTTTGTTTTGATAAGATCAATGATGTCATTAACGGCATCCCTCTCGCTTTCAGGGGGCAAGTGCTGATTGATACGGACAGTCGTATCTGCGACTGCTTGCTGTAGCATGTCTTGCCATTTGGCATCACGGGCATCAACAATGAGATTGATTAGTATTTGTGCTTCATTCATGGTTGAAAAATAATTCCTCTAATAGATTTTTTTTGTCAGCAAATATGTCGTAAGAAAGCAAACGTAGCTCTTCGTTCATTTGCTGTTCCATTTCGTCTTGTTCCAAATCCCACTCCGCCATGCCAATGGACCCTCGCGGGTTATCGAGATTCTCAATTTCCATGTCCTCTTCTTGGACAAATTCAAATGGTTCAGTTTTTTCAATCATGTTGTCTCCGTTGTCCTTGATGACTCCGTTGTCCTTGAAGTTCCCGGTCACGCTTGTTGAAACGTCGTATCTTCTTCCACCACTGCTCTTGGTGTATTCGATGACTTCGATGTTCTCGATGTGTTCGAGGACTTCGATGAATTCGATGTTCTCGATGTACTCGATGATTTTGATGCCCCCAATGATGGCATCCCCAATGATGTTGGTGTATTCGATAGCATCGTCTTGGATATTCCCACCGTATTCGATACTCCCAGTCCACCGCTACATCGCTAGTGGTACATCCAGTACCTAATGCAAAAAGAATGCCCAGTGTTATTAACAATTGTTGTTTCATGTTACTGCTTCCTTTGATGTTCGTGGTTATTCCCTCGTCCTTGACGTTCTAGAAGTTCCCGATCTCTTCGCTCCCACCAATGATCTTGGCGTTGGCGTACTTGATGACCTTGATGATTTCGAGACTCCCGATGTTGGTGTCCCCAATGATTTCGGTGTTCTTGATGTCTTGGATGTCTTGGATGTTTCCAATGTATCGATAGTCCCACTCTACCACCGTTATTAGAGTTTTGATCCATAGTACATCCAGCACCTAATGCTAAAATAATTACTGTTACTGCTATTAATAGTTGTTGTTTCATAATGTTGTCCTTTTTAGATTTGGATTTTATCAAATCGGTTTTTCTTTTTGTCCTTGTTATTTTTTGAATGTTCTGTTGCTTTTGGTTTCTGACCAGAATCAACAATGTTGGTTTGTGCAGTAGTTGAAAGATCGTATAGTCTCATTTTTGGTTTGTCAACACCAATACAGAATTTCTTATTGACCGCTTTGTCCTTATATCGGTTCTTTAGTTGTTTGACTAGGTATTGGCCAAGCTTTTCCAAGTCTTCAGTTTCAATGATTGCTGCCATAAAGTCGGCGGTTGCAGGAAGACCAAACGATTCGGCTGTATCAGTTAAGTCGATATCTGAGTTAGCAAAGCCTTGTCGATTGGTTTGTGTTGCACTCCAAACGGGAATAGCAAATTCAACTGCCAGTCCTCTTAATTCTTCTGCAATTGCCTTTACATACAGATACGGATTGATTGCGGCTTTTTGATTCAATCGGCTTGACGAACAAATGTTAATGTAATCAACGAAAAGAACATCTGGCGAGAATTTCTTTTTGAGCTTTAGCTCCTTCATTACATGTCTGAAATGTTCTGTGTTTGCTTCACCCGTTGGATATTCTTTAATGAATAGTCTGCCGTTGAGTTTAGCCTTCAATTTATTTATCCCGCTATCGAAGGTTTGTTGTGGAATCTCTTCCAGATCGTCTAAAGGGATGTCGAGTAAATTAGCGTCGATTCTTTCTGCAATACGTTCTTCCGACATTTCGCACGTAATATACAGAACATTCAACCCCCGTAACAAATAAGAGGCAGCAAAGTGACACATGCATAATGACTTCCCGACATTGGTTCCAGCTAGAAGAATGTTCAGTGTCTTTTTGGCTACGCCTCCCTTTGTTACTTGATTGAAATAGTCTAGGTCGAATGGTACTTTTTCTTCTTTGCGATGGTAGAATGCATATCGTTCATCTGTGTCTTCGATGTAATCATGTCCGATAGCTTGGTCAAACGATACTGACAATGCTTCAGACAGGATTTCTGGAATGGCATTTTTGCTTTGCTTGGATTTCCCATCAATGATCTGGATGGATTCCATTACTCCATTGTAGAGTGCCTTGTCCTTGCAGAAGGATTCTGTTGAATCGACCAGCCAGTCGAGGTCAGGTTCTTCATCTTTGTCTGCGATGATTGCTTCAAGGATTTCAATTGCTTCATCAAATTCTTTCTGTGACAGTTTTGTTTCATTTTCAGTCAGGGAAATAACAAGCACTTCTCGTGTCGGGAGAGCTTGGAATTGAGTAACGTGTTGTTCCGTATGTTCAAAAAGGACTTGTTCAGATCGCTCATGAAAATATTCCTGTTTCAGGAATGGAAAAACTTTTCGAGTGTATTCCTCATTGAACAGGAGTCCCTTTAGAATTGTTTGTTCCATCCGATCCATTTTCTTTTTGTATCCAGTATTTGTATGCTTTTGCAAACAGCAGACAAACTTCCCAATGGGAAATTTTTAATCCGTCCTTTGTTTCGTAATCCCAAACGGGAATATCCAATGTCTTTGCTAGAAGTATTTCCAGTAACGCACCTCTAGATCGTTTCCATTTGGGCAATACAACTAAGTTGTCAACTTGTAAGATGTATCCGATATCTCTTTTGAGGTAGTCTATCCATGTTGGATTTTCTATTTCAGGTTCAGCAAGTTCAATGGGGTTGATAACCTCATGACCACGTTCCTGCAATTCCTTTGCGACTTGATTGAACATCGGTGCGTTGTGTTCTTCGATCCCGATCATCGGTCCCGAAATGTATGATATCATCTTTTCTGTTGTCATCATTATAGTATATCGGCAATCAAAGTCAAGCACTTTAGGTCAAAATTAAAAAAATAACAAAAATTGTTAATATCGGACGTTAATTGCTCTCTTTTTTAGATGATTTTCTGAAGGGTTTCCATTTTCTAGTTTGCCCTTCTTTATTTTTTGATTTGGAGGTTTTCAGTTGTTCACGAATCGTTTTTTCTTCTTCCACCTTTTTCATGTCAATCAGTTCAACCAGAATATCTCCAACAGTTGATTTCAGTTCATCATTGTCTTCAATATCATTTGGATTCTTGATGATGAAGTATTGAAAGTTCATCTGGAGGTGTTTGTCGGGAATCCCCTCTGCGCTTTCGTTAAAGGAAACTTTCCCGTATGAATATTCAATTCCGCTAAACTTACCAGTCTTAATGCGAATCGGACAGGTGGGCTGATCTGCCAGTTCTGAGAGGAAACAATACTTGGGTGGTTTTGTTTTAAGTGGATGAATCAGTGTCATTAGAGTCTTCCTCGAATTGACTGCCGTAGAGAAATTTCTTGGCAGCATATTCATTGATCTTGTCTAGTACATCTTTAGTAAACCAATTTTCTGGATTTGCGTTAATTGCTTTTTCAAATGCAACATTGCCGTTTGGAAACTCCCAGCGTTTCCCTGTCTTTTTTATAACGCCAGCTTCTTCAGCTAAAGGTAATAGACCATAGTATCGATCCAATCCGTTTGAAAATCGAATTAGAATTTGCGCCTTTGTTTGTTCTTTGGTTAGTCGTGACTTGTTTGCTATTGATGTAACAATCGCACCAGTAACCTCTGTCCCTTCCCTTTCCTTTCTCTTGCTAAGGAATATGATAGTGCTTGCAGCATATTTGAGTCCTCCTCCACCACCCATATCTTTTGTTGGAAAAAACGATCCAACAACTGCGTATGTGTGGTTTGTTACAAGCATAGGAACTTTCGCCACGCCAAGCTTCAATGTTAATGCACGGAAAGCCCCCTTAACCAGTTGCGATCTTGTCATGTCTCGTTTGTCTGATCCTTCGGCAATGTCATTCATTTCCTTGTTGGTTGAAAGCATACCCAGAGAGTCTAGAACAAACATGATTGGCATTCGATCATCTTCATCCTGTTCTAGATAATTGTCAAGCATCCTAGCAACCTGTGTGCGAAAGTCCTCAACGGTGGCCACACCTAAGATAGCAATTCTTCCTAAGTCAATCCCATGACCGTGACAGACCGTTTTTGTGATAGCTCTTTCAGTGTCAAAGTAAAAGACATATCCATTTGGATTAGCTTTAAGAAATTGTGCGCAAGCTGACAGAGCAAAAAAAGTTTTACCTGTTTTCTCTTCTCCAGCTAATGCGCTTATTTTGTTGTTAGCCCATCCACCATAAATTGAGCCAGACAGTTGAGCATTGAGGACGTATGATCCACTGTCAACAAATTCGGTAACATCTGATCCAGCTACACCGTCTTCAACTATGCTGATGTATGGGTTTTCACTTGCATCTAACAATCTTTGAAACTGCTTCACGCTTTTTTTAATTCGTCCCATCTTTATCTCCACGTTCAATCAAATGTAGTTTTATTTGCATGACCTTCTTGAACCATCCAACTATTGATTATTGTGCTTGTTATTGTATCCTCTCCATCCTCGGTGAACGTCTTTGTGTCTAAGTGTAGGATTCCTAGCACACGACCAAACTTATCTCGTTCGTAGATTTTGGATTCAAGACGTATCGTTCCACTGTGGAAATTGATTGCGTCATCTATCAGTTCCATTAACGCCACCGTAGCAGCTATCCCCAGTTTCTTTTCTTCCAAGTCGCGTGTTCGTGATTCGGGAGCGTCAATACCATACAGCCGCACGCGCTTCTTAACCCAGATATCGAAACCAAGATTAACATTCAGGTCAACCGTGTCGCCATCAACCACACGGATCAATTCGCAGTTGTAATCATACATTAGTATCTCCTATACCATAAAGGCTTCAAGTGTTGCTTGTCTTTCAGTTTTCCATCCAATTTTATCAAGTACAATCTTTAGTGGATCAAGAAATGTTTTTTCAAACTGGGTCTTGTAATCCACATATTCGTCAAGTCCTATTTCGTCTGGAAGAAAATCACGAAATGCTACAACAGGTCCGCGTGCAGGATTTGGTACTCGCATATGAATGAATTTAATTTTATCGTGATCTTGGATGGGACGATAATCTTTGTCCATCTCCATTTTCTTCAATAGATGATTAAATAATAGAGCGCCTTTGACATGCATCGGGGTACTCTTTTTGAATACGGTTACGGGGTGTGAGTATTTGTCGATACCTGTAATTGATCGTGGAAATGCAACTTCCTCTGCGGGCAACTTATAGAATTCTTTACGAAAGTCTTTGATGAAGTTAATTACTGCATCTTCATTTTCGCGTAGAGCAATCTTCAAAACTTCTTTGATTTTCTTTCGACATGGTTCTGGAGTAGAGCTTTTGATTGCTTCTAATCCCATGATTTTTAATTCTGGTTTCTCATATCGCACACCCTCCGAATCCCATACGTCCAACACGTATCGTTTTTTAGCAGTCCAGATTCCTCGACTGGCAATAACCTCTCGATCCATCATCATCTTTTGCTGATATGCATTGACGTATTTGGCAAGCTTAATATAGCTCTGGTCAATAAAGTCCTTAATTTTTTCGTTGCAAGCCTTTTCCAGAAAGTTAATAATCTTTGCTGGTTCGACTTGTTTATCTCCAAAGATCTTTTTGACCAGAGGACCGAATCGAACATAAATCGAATCGGTGTCAACTGCGATGATGTAGTCTTCCTTCTCCGTATCGAGTAGTTCATTCATGAATCGGTTAACATTATTTTCAATCCAGCGAATTGAAAGTTGCCCAGATAGTGTGATTGCTTCAGCAATGCGGATATCGAAGAATCGAAAATACTCATTTCCCAAAGCACCATAGGCACTGTTAAGTTGAATCTTTTTCGATTTTTGAAGGTTCTCAAATTTGGAGACATCTTTCTCCAGCTTGTTTTCTTCTGCTTTGCTTTTTGCTTTCACCTTCGCTGCTTTAGCTTTGAGCATTTCCTTCTTATATTTCTTTCGATCATCATACATTCTCTGCATAATTTTTGGAAGGAACCCATCTACATCAGTTTTAAAGAATTGTCGATTAGCTGTTAAACATACGTTGTGGGTTTTTAAATCAGACGTATCAATCTTTTGATCAAGTAACCCTGAAACTAAATTTGATGTTTCCGTGTTGGATGCAAGCGTGTCGATTTCATCTATCAAGGTTTCTGGTGATATGTTGTACTGCATTATCAAATGTGGATAGAGGCTTGCCAGATCGAACGATACAATCCAATCGTGTGCGCCAAGTTGAGGATCTTTCACATACGCGCCCTCATAAGCCGCATCCTTTGAGTGATTTGTTTTTGGAGGGATCACTTTTTTCTGACGGTATAGTTCATTGAAGATGATTACATCCCACATTCGCACTTGTGAAAACACATCATCGAAAGAGCATTTGGCATCATACGCCATCGTAACGGCAAGTTCCAATAGGCGCATCTTGTCTTCCAACTGTGCAACCAGTTCAACGTCATGAATATTGTAAACAACGAATTTGGTAAAGTTGTTACGATAGAACGTGTGAAGATGCCCATATTCCTCATAGTCAAGTTTCTTTTTCTTTAGCTCGACATAAGCAATGTTGTTTAGCGAGTAGGATTCCTGTGCCGTGTATGTAAAGTTACGATACAGTTCCATGTAGTCAAGCGTAGAAACGCCAGCAATGCTGTATGCCGTCTGATCTCTATTCCACTTCCTGACTTCTTGTCGGCGTACAACATTCCATGGAGAAAGTGTATTTGCTTCATCTTCATCAAATAATGTTTTGATTCTTTCATACAAATATGGGATATCAAAGAAACGCACGTTCCATCCTGTTACGATATCTGGATAGTCGCCGTCTTTCCAGAATTCAAGAAACCTTTGCAGCAATTCGATTTCTGTTTGACACAACACAGTAGTGATGTTTTTGCTATCTGTGTCGAGTAGTTTTTCGTACCCCTCTTCATGAAACTTCTTGTTATCGAATCCCGGTAAATGCCAAATCGTATATTTACCACGATGCTCAATCGTGATAACATTAACTTCTTCCATTGGATTGTCAACATCGGGGAACCCATTTTCGCATGTGGTTTCGATGTCGATGTTGTAGATATTTAAATCATCGAATGAATATTCCACTGGATGCTTTGAATATTGCTCTGCTAAAAACTGATACTGATACTGTGTCGTACCATATACGGTAAAGTTTGGTATTTCTTTATATCGTTCAATGAATGCTCGACACTGCTTGATCGTCCCAGGATGTTTTGGTTCTACAGGTTCGCCATATACGGTTTTATATTCCGAGCTTTCATCATTCGACGGAATGTAAAGTGTTGGATAAAAATTGACCGCACGTTTTTTGTGCTGCCCATCTTCTATCCATCGGTGTAGAATCACACTACCGTATTGTGTTACATTAGTATAGAATTTCATTCATGCAACCTTCACGGTCGGAGGTGGTGCTTTCATTGAATTAGTCAATTCATCTGGATGCCACACTGTAGCTCCAATCCATCGGGTATCTTTTATTGGATCAAGATTGTAATAATACGTGCTGACAATATCATTGTTTGCGTTCAGGGTGCTTGCAACATATCCCAAGTCCCAGTTTCCACCATCGTTGCGGAGAATGTGTGGACTGCTCCAAGACAATCCCTCATCTTTGCTGATCTGGGTTTGAATTCCGTATGGTTTTTCTCTTCGACCATAGGTGAGTACCAAGTGTCCATTAGGAAGACGAACCAGACTTGGTGGACTTGAGGTATTCATCATAAGAGCAGTTACACCCAGATGTATGACTTTATTGGTTTTTGGAAAATAATGATGAATGCCGATACAGCCAATATTAAATGGGGCAGTATATGTTTTGACTTTATTCGATCCAGCATCTTTGGCATATAGTCGTGTTGCTAGAATTATTTTGTCATCAGCCTTTACCGCAGACGGCATAATTTCAAACTGAAATCGAGAAGGCAACACTGTCTTGTTTAGTTTATGCCAAGATGTTCCACCATCGGTTGTTTTAACAATGAGAACACGACCTTCTCCAACCTTAGTCATCTCCCTTGGATTGTGGGCTACAGTAATAAATGCTATACATGAAAAATTTCCAGTTGGTATATAACAGGTTCTCGCCATTACACCAACTTCATCGAATGTGTCGAAGAAGTGCGGACCTTGCCATGTCTTGCCTTTGTTTACCGAAAGAAAATACCAAGATATGCCGTGATTGTTTGCAGATCGACAGAATGTCATTATGCTGTTTGGCTGTTCAAAATCAACATACGAGCGTGGCTTATAGTTGGAGGGTGGTGTAAGTCCACCGGGATAAAATGCACCGTGTGGTGTACATATCTGTTTTGCTTGATGAAGTCCACTCCCCCAATTATCTGAAGCCCATGACAGTCCACCATCGTGCGAACGATAGAACATAACGTCATGTGATTTGCTTGTGTCAAGGGGGTGATTCGTATTGGTTCGATCCAACTCTCCTACGAAAAATCCAACAAGTATTTCATTACCCCAAGACCATATCCCATGGTTCGCCGGCCATGCTGCAAATTTATTTGGGTCACGATAGACCTCAACGTGTTTCATTTTTTATTCTTCTGCGTTGAAACCAGATAAACTAAGTCCCGATTCCTTACGTTGGGGAAGTTCATCAACAAGTTTTGCAATTCCTGCAATCCAGTTAATGTCAATGTGCTTTTTCTGTGCAAGCAGTTGCATATTTGAGTCTGCACCAAATATTTTGGCAACCTCGTCCCATGCTCGTTCCTCCTCATCTTTTAATCCATCGAGAAAGGTGTTGAGGACAACTTGAATATTTTCCTGCTTGAACCTGACTTTATCAAATACTATTCTCAGAGTCTTCAGTTGTTCATCTGTTAGTTGAATCGTCTCGATTGTTTTCTTCGCCATTATCTTGTTCCTTTTTGAATTCTGAAAACGGAATAATCGGTGGTATATGTTTTGTGGTTTCCTCAGTGTTGCTTGATGATTCTTCTGGAGGGCCATCAAGTTTTCCTTTTAAGTCTTTGGTGAGTTGTTTGACTTCCAATGATGTTTCAACCATGCGTAAAACAATTACTGCCATCTTCAGCATTCGTTCGGAATCTTCATTCGACTGTTGAATCATTTTCTGCATAAATTCAACGAGATAAGGATTTTCCTCAAGCCAGCGTTCCATGTGGATGGCAGCATAAGACAGGAAATCATTGTCCTGTTCTGCTACAATCGTATAGCACATCTCGCGCGAAATCTTTGGAATCAATTGCTCGTATTCAGTTATTTCCTGTTGATCCAAAACCGCCAACCCTTTCTGTTTTATGTTCTGGTTCATTATTCATTTCAATTATGTTATATGTGTGTTTTTTTAATAGTCGAGCTTGTGCCAATCGAATACCGTTTGGAATCAAAATCGTTTTGTTAATCACATTTCGCACAGGGAGAAATACCTCCTCAACATAATCTGAATCGACAACTCCGACATGATTCGCCAAAGATAATCCAATCCCCCAACAGAGGCTGCTGCGTGCGTAGATTTGTAGAACGCGATCATGTGGAATATCGAACTTGATTCCAGTGGGGATCATCATGATTTGTTTTGGATGTATCTCGATGCCTTCTTTGGTTGGGTATTCTGTTAGCATTGCATGATGTGTTGTTTTAGATCTGACAACACGATCTGTTGACAAGTATGCATACAGATCAAAACATGCAGAACCCTGTGTTGCGACCAGAGGAGGTCGAACATCAGGAAACATGCGATAGTAATGGAGATTGTGGGTAGTCGGATCGACAGTATCTGCTGTTTCAATAGATGTCATAATAAAAGTGTTTCCATTCTAAATGTTTTTTACTCGTTTTCCAATATTGTGTTTTGCTTCAAGTTTCCATTCTTGTTTTTGATCGTGTCGGATAATCTTGATTTGACTCATGGGTGCAGTAGGTTCTTTTGTTCGATCTGGGTCCACTAAATCAACCAACCCCCAATCATCAAGTAAGTTTGTAATGGTGTTTCGGCGTGCGATATCATTTTCAACAAGACTGCTTGGTTTTCCGTCAAGTGCAAACAGTTCCTTGAAATGGATGATGTAGTATTTGCCTCGCTTATGCAGAATGTGACAGGACTGAAATAGGGTGTTGTTTTTTTTAGACGATACCCCAATTCGCGTAAGCGTTTCTTTAACTTTAAGAAAGTCATCTGGATCTTTCAGAGTTATTTCAACTAGATCATCTACTGATAGTTCAATATTTTTCTCCATGTTTGCCGCCTTTTCTTGTCAAATATCGTAACTGATTTAAGTCATCAGGCGAAAGAATGGAAAGGGACTGGAGGGCTTTCTCGTTGCTGTACTGAAATGCATCTTTCACCACTTGTAAATCATCAGGTTGCACTGCTTTGTGCCATCGTGAGAATCGTTTCCCCTTCCTAACTATATTTAGTAGAAAATCAAAATGCATTTTTTTATCAACATTCGGAAACTTGTTGATTTCATTTGCCATGATAAGTGTGTCAGGAAAATAACTAAGGCATCGCGCCACAATAAACGGGACATAATCAGACTCTGCGGTCAAGTCCGTTGGGTCATCCATTAGTGGTTGTTTATTCTGATTGATTGCTTTGAGGTAATCGGATAGTTTCATTTTTACTTTTTTAACCCACCTTTCACAACTATAGCAATTACAAGACAAGTGGGAAGTAGTGCCAATAAACCGATTACTGGAAATACGATTACCCACCAATCAGTGTCTGGTAGTCTTCCCATTAGTTTACCCATAGTAAGAATCAGTGTAAATCCTACACAGAAAACGACAACCCAATTGAAGACTGGAATGTTGACGGTGATTTGTTCTTGTTCAGACATTGTTTTTTTTATTTAAATTCGCAATCAACCATAATCTCTGCTAAACATGCTACTAAATTTATTTCAGCATCACCCACAAAGGCACTACGGTAATCATAATTGGCTATTATCAATACTGCTTGGGGAATTGAACCGGGGTTTAATACAGCATATAAGTTGTCGTACAGCTTGCGAAAAATCCTTGATGGTTCCTGATCCATGTTTTCGACAACCCATTTTCGCATGGTGGTGAACTGCTTGGTTTTCAATGCGTCCATCAGTTTCTTAGTTTCTACCTCTGACAACATGGTGAGGATTCCTTCATCAACCTCACCACTCATAGAGTATCGTTGTAGTTCATTGAGTACTCGACGAAAATCTGGATAGTA
>Ga0310121_10003373_pt1 | contig 14588 bp, 4 predicted proteins | sample CB27_Tmax_986_MG_FD_203504 | JGI IMG/M metagenome (GOLD analysis project Ga0310121, IMG submission 203504) | Marine microbial communities from Western Arctic Ocean, Canada - CB27_Tmax_986 | ecosystem: Environmental > Aquatic > Marine > Oceanic | place: Canada: Western Arctic Ocean | collected...
CGTGGCAACCGCCAAGTTCCGCCACCTGCTGGTGACTTGAGCCAGGTTGGCGTGGACACATTCCAGCTCGAATCGAGCCGCCGTCAAGCGGCGATTCTCGGCCAATGACTTGATTTCCTGGTTGATTTCACCGCGCCGCTGATGAAGCTGTCCGAGGTGGGCCTGACTCTCTTGCAGGCGCGCCACCAGCCCTTTCCAGCGATCTCCGAGTTCTTGCTTGGAATGTTCGCGCAGCTCCCGTCCAACTTCGTCTTGGCTGATGTGACCGCCCAGGATCGCTTGAATTTGATCGGAGAGCGCCTGATGCCGTTGCTTGGAGTCGGCCAGCTGTTTGAGCGACTCGGCTCTCTGCAGGATTTCCTCTTCGTCCGTGACGCGGGCTTCGGCGTACAGTGATTCTCGGCCCCGGCTGAGACGCCGCAACTTCTGCACGCCCTGGGCAAGCTCGCGACGCAGTTCCTTTTCCTCACGCTGCAACTGGCGTCGTCGCCGCACCATGTCACGTTGGCCCGAGAGCGCCGTCGCGAGCTGGCTGAGTTGAATTTGCGGATCGCTAATAACGTCGTTCAGCCCCACATCCTCGAGCAACTGTTGCAACCGCTCGACCAATGCCTGCCGATCCACTTGGAGCCTTTCGAGCCGCGACTGTTGCTCGGCGAGACTCCCGGCGAGTCTCGCCTTTCCTTGGTGATGAGCGGCCAACTGCCGCACGTGCTTGGGATTAAGCGTTTCGGGTAAGCCGAATTGCCGCAGCGCCCGGCGCCAGCGCGTGCGCGCCTCGCGGAGTTCATCCACGCTTCCCGAAGCCTGCCGTCGGGACTCTTGCTTTTTGCGCTGAGCCTGTTGCCGCTCCAAGTAACGGGGCGCGAGATCCTCAAGTTCCTTCAGGTTCTTTTCGGCACTGACCAGGCGGCTGGCGAGTGTTCCTCGGCCAGCCGGCAGCTCGCGATCCAGCTCGTCCCGTTCCTGAGTGACGCGTTCGATTTCGTCGTCCAGCGATTCAGTGCGGCGCGTTGCCGCATCCAGTTCCTCTTGGGCGGCCCGCTCAACCACCGTCTTCCAAGCAACGGCCAAGCCCATGCAAATCAGTCCCAAGATGGAAATCGCCCAGCCAACTTCGGCCGTGATGGGCATGACGTTCCAGCCAAACATGCCCGTCAGCGCCAGCACGCTCCCAAAGATGAACATCAGTCCGATGCCAGCCAGCATCCGAACGCGTTGCAGTTGGTCGTCCAATAACTCTTGGTACTCGTCGTTCAGTTCACTGAGTTGACGTTGGCTTTGGTCGAGACGTTCTTCGATCTGAATACGGCGCCGCAAGCGCTTGACGAGGGTGGCTGATTGATCGAGCGCGTCGTCAAAGTCCTCAACGCTGCGGCCGCCCAGTTCATCCTGGATTTCGTCGGCCACATTGTCTGCTTGTTGGCGGGTTTTCTTCTGCACCTTGTGGGCGATGGCTCGATTCTTCATGGTTTCCCGAAGCGCTTGCGCGGGAACCTGCAACTGTTGCAACACGCGCGGCGTGACCGCCTGCGATTCCGCGAGCGCCACGGCGCCATCCATGCCGAGTGATTCCTCATGTTTGAGCAGCGCGAGCTCCGAGGATTCGACAGCGTCGGTGAATGTTTTGATCTCGTCGCCCAAGGACGCGAGCCAGGGTCCGTGTTCGCAGATCGCCTCGATTCGGCAGCTGTGTTGCCACAGAGCGCGGTTGATCGGCTGGGCCGCCAAATCACGGCGTACCTCGAGTCGCCGCTTCTTGAGCGGCTGCATTCGTTCACGCTCTTGCGAGAGCTGTTCGTTGGTATCCGCCAGCCTCTGAAGACAGCCTTCCGGCAACTCGTCCAAGGGGCCAAGGCCGTCGATGTCTCGGGCCACTTGGACGCGTAACATCCATTTTTCGCGAACCTGCCGCGCAATTTCGACCGTGCGGGAGTCGCGGTCAAGCTGCGCAATACGCTGTTCGAGCTCCGCTACTTCGGAAATCAAGCCGCGTCGCTGTGTGGCTAATTCTGACCAGCGCCGTGTCTGGCGTTGGAGGTCTGTAATCTCTGCCGACAACTTGTCGCGCTGGGCCAGCAATTCAATCAGTTCACCGTTCGACGCGTCGCCCGTCCAGATGTCGGTGCGGGCGGAATTCAAATTGCTCATGACCTCCACCAGCGACACTCGATCGACGCCACTGGCCAGGCTATAGAGCTGTTCGGCGGCCTGAGTATCGTTGAGCGTCGCGAGTTCCTGCATCTCGCGAATACCGACGGCGAAGACGTTGTTAAAAATCGACTCGTCGATACCCGAAATGAGCACGTTCAGAAGATGCTGTCCTTGGCGGCTCCCGTTGGCAGCCAGCACCACGACTCGCCCGGGGTTGTTGGGATCCGCGGCCGAATAACGTCGCTCGATCACAAACTCGCCGCTGTGATTCTGGATCCGTATAATGCCGCCGGACTCACCGCCGTAAACGGGAGGCGTGTACACCTTCCGCCGCTCAGGCGAGAAACCATACAGCACGGCTCTCACAAACTGCATCAACGTCGTTTTACCCGCCTCGTTGGGCCCGTAGAACAGCGTGATCTTTTCGGACAGTCCGTCCACGGACATGGCGTTCCAGACGCCGAAGCCGTCTACGCGAATATCCGTGATCTTCACGTTTCTTCCCTCCTTGGCGGGTCAGTTGTCCGTGGTGCGTGTGCCGCGAAACTATGTGCCGCGAAACTGTGTGCCGCGAAACTGTGTGCCGCGAAACTGTGTGCCGCGAAACTGTGTGCCGCGAAACTGTGTGCCACTGGCTCCGCCAGTGCCGAACGAATGCGATTCCCATGGCAGCGAGCACTGGCACAGCCAGTGGCACACGCTAGGAATCCAGCCGTTGTTGGCACACTCACCACGTTGCAGTACTCCGTTCTCAGTCCTCACGCCTCCGACTCGTCACCACGCAGCAGATCGGCCCCCAGGATGGCGGCCTCGCGCAGAACTCGATTCCGGGTCGTTTCGTCTTTTAGGTTCATCACCGCTGCCAGCTCAGGTGGCACGTAGCGGTCGAGCACGTATTGCTCCAGGTCGAGACCCTTGTCCGGCTGATCTTGATAGCGTTTGGCGACCCGCAGGAAGTCGCCCAAGATCGAGTCTTCTTCGGTCCATTGTTGGGGCAACGAGTCGGGCGGTTCCAACTCGAGCGAAACGGACCAAGCTGCGGTCGCGGCGCCACCGAACTGATCGCGTAGCCACTCGAGTAGCTCAACACGAGATGGTTCATCGGCCAGCAACGTATCGAAGCGATCCTCACCGGTGATCGTCCAGCGCACCAGCACGGAGCGTTTCGCATCAGCCGTCAGGTTCTTGAGGCGCGTTTTGAACGCCGAGCGGATCTCGGGCCGAGAAATATTGTTGGCTACCGCGATTCGTTCGTGGCACCAGCGGACCACGTCCGTTTCAATCAGTCGCGCGCGGATTTCGCCCTCGGAGCTGACGTGCACAAGCGTACAGCCGTGGGGGCCACAATCCGCGGGTGAGATTCCTTGCGGCTTGCCAGCACAATGCGCGTACGATTCGGACTTCAGCGGCGTCGCCGCGGTCGCTCCACCTAAAGCCCAGTAGGAAACGGCCGTGCGGTAGTTCTCAAGCTCCGGCTGCGCGTGCAATACGGCTATGCTGAACGGTCCCTCATGATCGCCAGCGAATTCGGCGGCGCGCAGCGGGCGTTGTTCATTCCAGCTGCGGCCCGACAGGCAGGCGACGAGCTCGTCTCCCCGCTGATGTCGAAACTCGTCGGGCTCATCCGAGGAGAAAATCCGTACGTTCCCGGGCCACTCGATGGTCCCCAACCAGTTTGCCGTCAGATCCGTGCGACTGGCCGCCCAATAGACGAGTATGTCACGCTCTTCTAGCTGTTCGAGTTGCTGTTGCAGAAACGCCACGGCACGCGGCCCGGCCAAAGTCGGGTCGAGGATATTTCCGGTGAGAACGACAAAGTCGACCTCTTCGCGCACGGCGGCTTGGAACACCTCCGCTGCGCTACGGTACAGTGCGTCGATCAGCAGTTCCGAGAGATGCTCCGGAACTGTGGTCAATCCTTGCAGCGACGCATGTAATTGAAAGCTTCCGGCCTGAATGAAGCGAAAAGATTGGCCGGCCATGAGCACCTCCCTGCGCTCGTCCGCGGGTCCAGACGGAGCGACGGGATTTCGTCTTTGCGGGACAAAACCCGTGAGCCGTAAACGGACACATGAATTCCTCTTGCACGCGAGAATACATCGCGCCGCGCGAAGTCTAGCAAGCCTGGGAATATGACGCCATGTCGATTCATTGATGACAGCTGTGCTGCTAGCGAACTGAACGTCGGCCCCAACCCAGGGCCTACCCATCGATACCGTTCCTCCATCCGTGGGTCCGCTCTGCCATCCGTGGGTTTTCTGCTCCTGCCTGCAACCATTGCCACGCGATCAGCCGGCTGTCCCAGTGTCCGCTGTCCTGCGGTGAATGGTACTAGCGTCAGCAACAGGCGTGGGCGGACGGCGGTGTCGTGCAACGAAGGACTTGTAAAGAACTAAGTTGCCGTTTCGTTCCGCGAACGAATCTCTTTGATCGGGTGGCACGTCCCTGAGCCCGAGGCGAAGGGCGTGGTGGATCTTGAGTCCGAGCAGGACCTGCTACTCCGCAAACCACGCCCATCACTCGTTGCTGGCGTGGGAGGCCTTTTACGAATTGATGGCAAAACGCGCAGGGCATGTGGGGTTCGAGATGGCACCGTTTTCTTGCCACGCCCTCCACTTCGTTCTGAGCGTGCCACCTAAACGTGCCACCCGTGCCACCTTCGTGCCACCCACCGGTTCTGACTGCCCCACCTGGTACTAGACCTTTTTTGATCTTGTGGTCCGACAATTCAGGCCAGCTCAGTGAATCAAGTTGAGGACTGAATGTCTCACAGTTTGCTCATCACAGTTCGCTCAGCACAGTTCGCTCCGTGTGCCACTGGATTTGCGCATTGCCAGTGCTGATCTTATCGAAGGGGAACTTCAATCACTTAATCCTCGTCGCACGCGCAGCAGACTCATCGTTTCGTACGGCGTCCCCCGGACTGGCGTGTCGCTTCGGCACCAGTTGACTTACGTCCCGTCTTGCCTGATGAGGGTGTTGTGCCGGGCGCCTTAGCAGCAAGAATCAGCGGATTGTCAGCCTTTCCAATCAATTCGAACAAAAACCGACTGGGCAGCGTTTCTTTCGGCCGGCCCCATTTCATTCGAGTTAGAGCCATGGACAGCGTCAATCGCTCTTGCGCGCGGGTGACACCGACGTAACAGAGACGCCGTTCCTCGTCGATGGTCTCGCTCTCCTCACTGCGATGATGCGGCAACAGACCTTCTTCCATGCCCACCATGTAGACATGCGGAAACTCGAGCCCCTTGGCACTGTGCAACGTCAGCAACACGACCGCATTTCGTTTCAGCTGCTTCTCGCGTTTGTTGTCGAAATCATCACCGCCAAGGGTCATCTCGTCGAGAAACCCAGCGAGTGTCGGTCGCTGCGATTGTGACTGAAACGCTCCGAGCGCATTGATGACTTCCTCTACGGCCGCCCAACGAGCCTCGGACTCGTTCGATTGCGGATAGAGACGCCGCAGTTCCCCCTCGTAGTCGATTTCGGTCAAAAGCTGGCGGGCCGAGCCAACTAGATCCTCCCTTTTCATTTGGGTGCGAAAATGATTGACCAGCGAACACAAGCCAGCAACGCCCCGCCGAGCCGCATCGCCCACGGCCAGTTTGCCTTGCTCGACCTGCTGTAACATCTCCCAGACTGGAACGCCGCGGCGAACTGCCTCAGCCAACAACCGTTCGACGGTCTTGGAACCAATTCCGCGAGGCGGAGTGTTGATGATCCGCAACAGCGAAATCTCATCGTCCGGAGAGGCCACGACTCGGAGATAGGCCAGCACATCTCGGACTTCTTTACGGTCGAAGAAAGACTGCCCGCCAATTAACACATACGGCACGTCTGCCTTCCGTAATTCCGTCTCGAAGGCTCTCGGTTGTTCGTTCGTGCGAAACAGGATGGCAAAGTCACGATGCTCCCAATCGTGGCTCCGTGTCAATCGAGAGATGTCGGCGACCACGGCTTTGGCCTCCGCGGTTTCGTCCTTCGGCTGTTCGATACGGGGAACCTGCCCGCCGGAGCGCGTGGCCCGCAACACCTTCGGATGCCGTTTTTTATTGAAGGCGATCAAGCGGTTTGCCATGTCAAGAATTTCGGCGGTCGAACGGTAGTTCTCTTCTAACCGCACGACCGTGGCGTCGGGCCAATCCCGCTGGAAGCCGAGGATATGCTGGACTTCGGCCCCTCGCCAGCCGTAGATCGACTGATCGTCATCGCCCACCACGCACAAGTTACGGTGTCGCGAGGCCAGGGCCTTGACGATCCGATACTGGCTGTCGTTGGTGTCTTGATACTCGTCAACCAACAGATGTGAAAACCGGCCCGCCTCTTCTTCCAAGGCCGCCGGAGACTTGCGGAACAGCTCGACCGTGTACAGCAGCAGGTCATCGAAGTCGACGGCGCCTCGGTTCTTCAAAGTCTGTTGGTAACGGCGAAAGGCCATCGCCGCCAAATGTTCCTGATCGGTTTGCGCTTTCGCCGATGCCTCACGCGGTGAAACCGCGTGCGTCTTCCACTGGCCGATTTGGTGTAATACATCGCTGGGACGCAACGACTCACCCGGCACACGAAGTTCCCGAAGAACCGAACGTGCGACGCTTTCCTGATCGCCGCGATCGTAGATGACGAACTTCGGGGGAAAGCCGAGCAGCTGGATCTGCCGCCGCAAGATCTGCACACAATAAGCGTGGAAGGTCGAAACGAGCGGCTTGTCTTTGCCGCGTCGGCCAAGCAAGCCGCCGATCCGCTCCTGCATTTCAGCCGCGGCTCTGTTCGTGAAGGTAACCGCCAAGATACGACTGGGGGCGGTCTTGTGACGAATCAGATTCGCGATGCGATACGTCACAACCCTCGTCTTGCCCGTACCGGCCCCTGCCAATACGAGCAGCGGTCCCGACAGCGTCTGCACCGCCTTGAGTTGCGCGGGGTTCAATCCATCGAACGGCATAGCAGAGCAGGGATCAGGGATAGAGCAGGGATCAGGGAACAGGGACTAGGGATCAGGAAGGCAAAGGTTTAGGGCAGGGAACAGGGATTAGGGACTAGGGATCAGGAAGGTAAGGGTTTACCGTCGGCCGGACTCGCAAGAATTCGGGGATTCTCGTAAGTCCCTAAAGTCTTGCGACTTCGGCTCACTCAAGGAGCGACAGATATTCACCGGCTGGTCCTAAGGAGCCCATGTCTCCTGCGACGCGAACTGTTGGCTCGCAGCTTTCCTGATCCCTGGTCCCTAATCCCTGCTCTGGTCCCTTCTCTCAATCTCGAGGCCACTCAGTGTTGGTTGCCCGTGGTGGGCATGGAAGGAAATCTCGAGCTCGTCGGCGATGGGAACGTCGCGGAATTCTTTGATCAGGCCACCGCGGGGGTCACCGGTTTCGGCCAGGACGTCGAGCCGAGTAAGCACCGTCTCTCCCTGCAATAGCACGTCGAAAATGCGTTGCCCTGTTTGCTTGTCTTGCGGGACGGCGAAATGAAGGCGAACGGTGTACGGCCGAGACTCGTCGCTGGAGCGATTCGCGACAAGGCGCCTGTCCGTCTTGCTGTCACCGGTTGCTTTGGTAGCTCCGTCTGCTTTGCGGTCGCCTTTTGTTTTGGCTGCGCTGTCTGTTTTGGTCTCGACGGCTGCCTGAAGCGAGACCCGAATGGTTGATGCACCTTCGACACCAGAGGCCATAATCCAAGGAGACGAGGCTTGTGACATGGTCGACGAGTGGCGGCGGAAATAGCGCGCGGCACCTTCCACGGCGATCTTCAGCGGAGCAGGCTCGCCACCCTCCTGGGGATACTCCAGCCACAGCACTCCGTTGTCGCCTCGGCGGTCGCCGGGCGCGCCGAAGTTAATCCCGATTCGCTTGATCAGTTCGCCGGGCTTCCACTTGAGCGCTGCGTTATTGATGGTCCACATGTCCATCTCTGGGATGTGAATCAAGCCCAACGAAGTCTGGTTTTGATAACTGCAGCTACAAGTGCGGGTAAAGTCCGGAGCGTTGAGCACGCCGTTGGCCGCAATCAGGTTCGAAGTGCAGCCGGTTCGAAATCCACCCAAGTTGCCGGTGCCACTGAACGAATCCAAGTCGTAGAATCCCGCAGCCCCCGATCGAAATGTGAGCAAGTGCTCGCTGGCGATAATGCTGTTGCATCCATAGGACCGCTGAATTTGCCAGGGCTGCTCCTGCCCGGTAAGCGGATTCTCGATCGTCGCCGGCGCCCCGTCCAATAGATTGAAGGCACCTGCCGACGGCTTATAGGAATTGGCGTTCGTAATGATCGTTTCGTGGTAGAGAATGCAGGGGCCGGAATATCGCCGCCGATCGTCACGCCATTTGACGGAACCATCGGCCGCGTGATAGACGGCCATGCCCTTTTCAACTTCGCTCCGCAGTCGATCGCTGGCGGCGGCTCCCGCTTGCAACACCAGATCATGCTCTTCGGCATAGCTCAACCAGGTCCCGAAGATCCCGCCCGTGGTTTCCCAAATCGTCTCGCCGGTGCTGTAGTCGACCGCCAGAATGCGATACGTGCCTGGATTTGCCTGGCCGCGGCGACGCAAGTGATCCTCGATAACCTGTGGGTTCTTGTCCAGGCAATAGACTCGGTCGTTGCCAGCCACGATCCCGTTGTGCAAGAAACTGTGTCGGGCGGGGACTTGCCACAGCAACCGGCCTGACAAACGGTCCAATGCCACTAGCGTCTTGCTGGCGGATCGATCGAGACTCTTTGAGCCAAAGCCGGCCGCGTTGCGGCGCAATTTGGAGTCCTCGTCGGAAAACGACAGACGGTGCCGCTGGCGATAGTTGGCAAATCCGACGCCGCCGAGCAGCACGTTTTTGTACACCCCGATAAAGCCCCATTCTTCCGTCTCGCTAGCATCATCACCAGAATCATCACCCTGGGGCAGGTGGAAATCCTGAATTAACTTGCCGGTGGCTGGATCGAGGACATGGCACACGCTGCCTTCCACGATGTAGACGCGATCTTCCGTCGCGACAAAGTTCGTACCACGCCCATTCGCTCCAGGAATATGGACCTGGTTATACGCCGTCTCCAAGGGCGTGTTCTTATAGGTGGCGTCGTAGTACACGTCGAACGTACCCAAATTGTCGAACTCTCGTTGCCAAAGGACGCGACCTGTGTACACATCACGGGCGCCGAGGCTGTTTGTGCCCTGGACAAGCAGTCGGCCGCCAATCACTTGTTCCGGCGGCCCGTGACCGTGGCGGGGCAAGACGTCCATGTTTGAATTGCCGCCAAACCACAACACCCCCAGCGGCAACTTGACGCGGGTATCCTGCGATTTGACGGTATTGGCAATGTCACCGTACTGGTGGGTCCAATCCGCGGCTCCCGGCAGCGATCCGACGCGACGTAGGACCACGGCCACATCCGTGGCATGAATCGCCGCGCGGCTCAGCTGCCAGGGATCAGAGGACTCCACAATCTCCGCCGCCGCCTGGCCCTGGGGAACCAATAATTGCAAGACGCCTCCATACGGCCTTACCGACTCGTAGATCGACTCGCGTAAAGCTGCGTTCTTGACCACGTCCCCCGTCAGTCCCTGACCTACGAAAACTCGCTGCGCGACGTAGGGCGGCGCTTGGAAGGACTGGGGGGTTCCCTGGTGCACCGCCACGCGCCGGCCATACCAGCCCGCCGCGTCGAAACGGCGTCGAAGCCGAGCGACCAGCGCAGGATCCTCGTCGACCACAACGAAATCGAGCGACGACGAGTGGATCACCGCTTCCAATAGCCCCTGGTCTTCAGCGCCATACCACAGGGCATAGCCACTCGTTTCACCAGCAGCAAGCAATCGCCGGGCGCGAGTCAACACTTCATCCGCGGGGGCGATGGGCTGGATCGATTCAGTCCATTCGATCAGCCGATCCGATTGGCCTGCAAAGGCCAGAATGCGGCCATCCAGCGTCACGGCATAAAGCATTCCATGAGCCGCCACAAGGCGGGCCACTTGGCCGTCGACCGGCAGACGCCATACAACTTGGGGAGATTGCTCGGGTGCCTGAGGAACCTCAATCGCCAACAACTCCGACTCGCCAGCCGCGTACAAACGGCCGCCCGCCAGAATCAGATCGCCACTACCATCTGCATCGATTTCCCAAAGCATTTGCTTCGAGGTTGCATGGTAGGCGCGCACAACGTTCCGTTCATCATGCGTCTCGGCGGCGTAGATGCGATCCTCGCTCAAGACCGGTTCGTTGGTCATGAATGCCGTCTTCTTGCCAGAGGCCAACTCAAAAGCCCGCACCCCTCGCCGACGCGTATGCACGAAGAACTCCGCTTCGTTCGCCATCACAAGCGAACCGCCGGTCCCCTTGCCTCCCGCATTGATCTCGAAGTACTGCAGCTCGCCCGTATCGCGATCCAAGACGGCCGGAACGGAGCGGCCTCCAGGCACGAGCAGCGACCGTTCGTTGGCGACCAGCGCCCCCTGCGGTGCCACGCCAGCAAATCCCGGGGCACTGTGCGGTTGCTTGTGGTATTGCGCACCGGTGCGATCATTGACCCAGACGATTTGACCGCTCTCGGCGTCCAGGGCATAGATGAACGTCCCCATGAAGGGCCAAATACTGGCGGCAAAATAAACTGTGGCGTCTCGCACCACGGGCCCGCCACGGGCCGGCCAAGCAGAGATCATTCGCTGATTGCCAATCACCTTGCGCGGCGCTGGGCCACCACGAAAGCGCCACATGAGCTTTCCATCCACGACGTTGACACAATAGAGGTATCCGTCGTCACTGGTTAAAAACAGGCGATCCTGCCAGGCGGCGACCGGCAAGCGAACTGGGCCCTCGGTGTAGAACGTCCACAACTCACGGCCCGTCCGTGCGTCCAGCGCCACGACCTTATCTCGATCATTAAAACCGAGGAACAGTCGATGGCCGACGACCACTGGTTCCAACACCCGGTCATACGGCATCAGGTCATGGTTCAGCGGATCATCCCAGACCTGCTGGCGGGGCGCAAATTTCCTCGTCCAAGTCACCTTCAACCGATCTGGCAGCTGTTCCGGCGACGCTGCAGTCCGGCCCGCGCTGTACCGCCACATGGGCCAGTCCTCGCCTCGGGAGGCCGAGGCGAAGGTCAAGACGCAAATCGTTGAAATACCCAGCAGAGTCCGGTGCATCGAAGCCTACTCCTGGTAACGTGCGCGAAGGATTTACCGTGCGCGAAGGATGCAGCGAACGTGATTCTGACGCAAGCACCCCGAGAAGCCAAGCGGAACCCCCGAGTTTTGTTCAAGACCGGGTGTCGATCTGCGGGTTTTTTCCGGGATCCTCTTTGACGTTCGAGGATGATTCGACGTTCGGATTTGGTTTCGGGCGACGGCCGCCTTATTGACGTGTCGCATTTGGAAGAGCAACGCTGCGCGATTCCAGGGTCGGCAACAACTCGAGCTGGTCGTCCTGCGAGAAGTCTTGCGCGTCTGCGACACTCCCGCTTTCGTCCCAAACCGTCCAAGTGCCGCGCTTGTTTCCAGCCAGGTAGCTTCCCTCCTCTTCCTTTCGTCCGTTGGGATGCCAGCGGGTCCAGAGACCTTCGGGTGCGCCGGTTTTGTAGTCACCGGCCATCATTTTTTGCCCGTTGGCGTGCCACCAGGTCTGGGGGCCTGCCGGTCGGCCGTCGCGAAACGAGCCCGTGAAGCGTGGTGTTCCGTTGGGATACCATTCGTTCCAAGTACCCGTTTTCTGATCTTCAGCATTGGATTCATCGCGACTGATGGTCAACATGCCCTGCCACCACTGGACCTGGACATCGAATTGCACGTTCGTCCGAATTTGCCAACCCTCAGCCTCTTTTTGCTGAGCGTCATACCAGGAGACGGACAGAAACCGTTGGTTGCCATCCTGGTAATGTTCCTTCTTGCGCTCACGGCCATCTGGCGCCCAATACGTGGCATCGCCGTCCGGCACACTCTGGACGAAGTTGGCCTCGAATTTTTTCTGACCTTGGGCATACCAGGCGGACATCGTGCCGTGCAGCTTTCCTTCCTGGAATCCCCAAGATACGACAGGCCGCCCCTGTGCATCGGAAATCGCCCAGGTGCCGTGCAATTCACCTTGTACGAATTCCGCTTGCGAAGTGAAAGGCGCTGCGAAAGTGTCCTTGCGAACACTGAGTTGCGACAAAGTGCGCGTCCACTTTCCCTGCATCCGCCCATGTTGGTATTGGCCTTGGGATACAAGCCGACCTTGGGCATCCCACATCTTCCAAGGTCCATGGTTCACATAGTTTCGTTGATTGTCCAACGCCACGTGCCGCTCGACTTTGGCGGCCCGATTGGAGTAGCGTTCAACGATAACCTCGGTTTCTGCGGAATCGTCGACGCGGGACTCGACATCGTACACGGCATTGGGAAGGACCTCGAGTTGCTCTAAAGCCAGGATCCTGGGATCCGCTGCAGGCGGTGTAGGCAAGGTATCGGCAAACGCCGTAACACCGAAACAGCAACTCGAAAGTAACGCGGTGGACCATGTGGCCCAGAGTCGAACGCGAGGCATCGGGTTCTCCACAACCAGAGATGTTCGAAAGAGAACTACAGCCCCCACTGCGTCCGAGCGAAGAGAGCATGTGGTGCATCGGCGGTTTGTGAGCGTGCGCTGCAGCCATCCAGCAAGACCCGCTGCGATGCGCGCAAATGACCCCAAGCTCAGGACTCCGACCAGCGTCAAAACCACTCTATCCCCTCTTGCGAACGGATCGCCTGGCCACCTCTATACCGCGGCTCGGCTGAAGTGTCCGGTTAAGAGCTGTGTTTCCGTATGATTTGGAGCCGGCGGCCGGACACAGGAAAATGCCCACGGCATATCGGACAACCGTTCGACACGATGGACTTCATGGAATCGGAACGATCTGCGCTCAATCTGGTACTTCCGCCTAGACTGCGTTTCCTTGGCTTAAACCCCAATCCCCGGCGAGAACGAAGCTAACAGGGGACTTCAACTGTGTGATCCAGTAACGGTGTGATCCAGTAACGGTTGAATTCTCTGGTTAGCTCTCGAATTACATCTTGCGCGGTTTTCAGCCGCACACCCCCTTTCGAAGTCCAGTCCGATGAAGCAGATCATCTCCCCGCTCCTCGCGATGTCGATTATGGGCGCGACAGCGCTCGTCAGTGCGACAGCGCTCGTCAATGCTACAGCGCTCGTCAGCGCTAACGAAGAACCTACGGTGCGTGGAATCTTCGGCGTCGAACGGCTGTTGGGCGATTTTCAAGAGCCAACTGTGAAAGCCACGGTTCTGGTGTTCATGGACCCAGACTGCCCGGTCGTGCGACAATATGCTCCGCGGTTGAGAGAGCTTTATAACCGCTATAACCGAATCAAGCGTGATCGGGCCGGCCGACCCATCACCGAGGTACCGGGGAAGCTGCCGGCCTTGTACAACTACCCCGGCGATCGGGTGTGTTTTTTGGGGGTATACTCGGCGCCGGGCATCAGCCTCCAGGAAATCGCGGGGCACGCATTAGCTGCCGGGATCCCGTTTCGCGTGGTACAGGACTTCCGCCAAACGGTGATGCGATCATACGGCGTATCGGAGTTGGCGGAAGTTGTGGTCTTGGATGCGGATCGAAAACTGGTGTACCAAGGCACCATCGACGATCAATTCTACCCGGGTGGGGCCAAGACGGAGCCGAGTGAGCATTTCTTGCGAGACGTGTTGGATCGGCAGCTGGCAGGCGAGCAGTCCGAAGTTGTAAAACGGCCTCCTCAAGGCTGCATTATCTCGAAACTCGACCCCCAGCGGACGCAGCGCCCCGTCACGTTTCACGAGCACGTTGAGCCCATCCTGCAGGCCAAGTGCCAAGTCTGCCATCACCCAGACGCCGTGGGCCCTATGTCACTTGTCACATTTACCGATGTCGATCGGTACGCCGAGATGATCGAAGAAGTCGTGCTGGACAAACGCATGCCCCCCTGGCCCGGGACATCGCCACGGCCCCTCAAAAACGACCCTCGCCTGAACCCCCAACAAGTCGAAACGATCGTTGCCTGGGTGCGCGGTGAACGCGCACAGGGCAACCCAACCAAGGCCCCGCCGCCGGTCACGTGGCCCGCGACGGACCAATGGCAAAACGGCGAACCCGAGGTGGTGTTTGCGATGCCGCGTGCGCACGAAGTGCCCGCCACGGGGCTGATCAACTACGTCTATTACCCGCTCCGCGCCGGCTTTCCCCGCGATCGATACATCAAGTCCATCGAGACCATGCCGGGCAGTCCGGAGGTTGTCCACCACATCCAAGTACACGAGTACCACGGCGATATCAAAGAACCCGGCCGAGGCTTAAACGCTTTGGAGCAGCTCATGGTATACGGGGCTTCGTTGGACGAAGCCAAGCTATTAGGTAGCTACACTCCCGGGAACCAAAACAATGCGAGGAACTACGGCGCGGGCACTGGGATGAAACTGGCTCAAGGCTCACACTT
>Ga0310121_10003374_pt1 | contig 14587 bp, 14 predicted proteins | sample CB27_Tmax_986_MG_FD_203504 | JGI IMG/M metagenome (GOLD analysis project Ga0310121, IMG submission 203504) | Marine microbial communities from Western Arctic Ocean, Canada - CB27_Tmax_986 | ecosystem: Environmental > Aquatic > Marine > Oceanic | place: Canada: Western Arctic Ocean | collected...
TCCTCTTGCCGGCGGTTCAGGCAGCGCGCGAGGCGGCCCGACGCACGCAGTGCATGAACCATCTCAAACAGTTGTCGCTCGGCTGCCTGGTCCACGAAAACACTCACGGCTTCTTCCCCTCGGGCGGCTGGCACTGGAGGTGGGCCGGGGACGCGGATCGCGGCTTCGGCGAATCGCAGCCCGGCACCTGGTCTTTCAGTATTCTGCCCTATGTCGAAGAAGAATCGCTCTTTAGCGTCGGCTCGGATGGGGATCCGCATAGAATGACAGCCGATCAGAGACGCAACACTCGCGCGTTGGTTACCACCCCCGTCACGATCCATTTGTGTCCCAGCCGACGTGCCGCCAAAAAGTATCCCAGTTGGGCACTGTTCGGTGAACCGTCGGCGAAGCCGATCAACTCCTTGGCGGTCACCGACGACTTGATCGCCAAGACCGACTACGCAGTAAACGGCGGCGGCACGCCATTGTCAAATCCCTGGCCCGAACCCTCCCCCAACGCGATCCGCGCCAATTTCAACTGGCGGAGAGAGATTGACGAAGGCAACGGCATGGTCTATCAACGCAGCGAGGTCAAAAGTTCGGAAATCACCGATGGGTTGGTCTACACGATTCTCCTCGGCGAAAAGTTCGTCGAGCCCGCTCGCTACGAAACGACCTCGCACGGCGACCACCACGGCATGTACATCTATTATTGGGATACATTTCGTTACGCCGGCGATGCGCCCGAGCTCCTTCCACTCCAGGATGCCAATCTCGGGAACATCAATATCATGCGCGATGTGAACTCGTGTTGCATCTCGCGGTTTGGCAGCGCGCATCCTGGCGGCATGCATATGGCGATGTGCGATGGTTCCATACACTCGATCAACTACAACATCAATCCTGTCATCTACCGGCAGTTGGGCGGCCGCAACGACGGCCGTGTCTTCGACGAATCTCCGTTTTAAGGGCGTCGCGTCAGTGGTGCGCGCACCCTACAGACCAAGACACGAAAAAGGCAGCAAAGAAACCATGAATCGCTCAATCGGCAGGCATCGCTGTGGTGGTTTTACCTTGGTCGAGTTACTCGTCGTGATTGCGATCATTGGAATTCTCGTATCGCTCCTCTTGCCGGCGGTTCAGGCAGCGCGCGAGGCGGCCCGACGCACGCAGTGCATGAACCATCTCAAACAGTTGTCGCTCGGCTGCCTGGTCCACGAAAACACACACGGCTTCTTCCCCTCGGGTGGCTGGCACTGGAGGTGGGTCGGGGACGCGGATCGCGGCTTCGGCAAGGCGCAGCCCGGCACCTGGAGTTACAGTATCCTGCCCTATGTCGAAGAAGAATCGCTCTATAACATCGGCTCCGATGGGGATCCGTATAAATGCACGGCCGATCAAAAACGAAAGGCACGCGCGTTGGTTACCACCCCCGTCCCGATCTATCTTTGTCCCAGCCGACGTTCCGTCAGAAGGTATCCCAGTTGGGCACTGTTCGGTGAACCGTCGGCGAAGCCGGCCAACTCCTTGGCGATCACCGACGACCTGATCGCCAAGACCGACTACGCAGTCAACGGCGGCGGAACGCCAATGGTAGATCCCTGGCCAGGAGTCTCCCCCAGGGCGATCCGCGCCGATTTCATCTGGCCCAGAGAGGCCGAAGAAGGCAACGGTATGGTCTATGAACGCAGCGAAGTCAAACTTTCGGAAATCACCGATGGGTCGGTCTACACGATTCTCCTCGGCGAGAAGTTCGTCGAGCCCGCTCGCTACGAAACGACCTCGCACGGCGACCACCACGGCATGTACATCTATTATTGGGATACATTTCGTTACGCAGGCAATGAGCCCGAGCTCCTTCCACTCCAGGATGCCAATCTCGGGAATATCAATATCATGCGCGACGTGAACTCGTGTTGCATCTCGCGGTTCGGCAGCGCGCATCCTGGCGGCATGCATATGGCGATGTGCGATGGTTCCATACACTCGATCAACTACAACATCAATCCTGTCATCTACCGGCAGTTGGGCGAGCGTAATGACGGAAGGGTTTTCGAAGAGTCTCCGTAATGAATGACCGAGTAGGCGGCCCGCACGCTACGCGTGCGACAACGCCCCGTGCCGCTCGAAATCCGAGTTCTGGATACTGCCTGTTGTGCGGTATGGGCCGTGACGTGACATGACGTCGAGCGAACTTCGATTCACCTTGGCCGAGTCCGCTCCATTGATTCTATCGCCGTTTGTAATCGCTTTCAACATGCCGCCAGTTCTCCCGGAGGATGGACCCTTTTTCACACCCGGTGGCAGCGATCCTTTGCAGCTGGAGGGTTGACTGTCAACTCGCATTACCAGTATGCTAAGGCCTAGTTTGTCTGTTCGGCACGTTGCTGCCCTTGCCACATGGCTTCGCTTCCAGCAAGACTTGGAAGTCACCAACCACCGGCATAGCCGGTGGTATGAGGAAGGCCCATAAAAGGGGTCATAAACCCAAATACAACCCCAATCAACACTAGCCCGACGCGCAAGCGAGGAGAGCGACGTTTGCCCCGCGAACGCACTCTGGCGCTGCAGAACGAGTACGAAACCGACGCCGCGTCGGCAATGCAAACCGTGTTCTCCTCGCTTGCGCGTTTTGAAGTTGTGCTTTTTGGAAACCTGACGCGTAAACGAGGGAAATACGCGTATTCAGTGCGTCCCTCGCTTACGCGTCGGGTTTCGATTTTCCGAGGAAATCTAACATAGCGCAACTTCAAAACTTGCGCGTCGGGCTAGTGTTTGCACGGGAACGGCGGAGCCTTATAAATTCTCACCATCAGATCTGGTGGTTTACGGACGGCAATTAGGCTGAGGAATCGGAGCATGATACGTTCAATCGTTTGGCGAAGAGAGTATCGCTCAGGTGGCTTTACTCTAGTGGAGTTGTTGGTTGTCATCGCGATTATTGGAATCCTGGTGTCACTGTTGTTACCGGCAGTTCAAGCAGCGCGGGAAGCAGCCCGCCGCTCGCAGTGCCAGAACCATGTGAAGCAGCTCAGTCTGGCCTGCTTGCTTCACGAAGACGCTCACGGGTTCTTCCCGTCAGGTGGCTGGTATTTTACTTGGGGCGGTGATGCCGACCGGGGCTTTGGCAAATCACAGCCAGGTGCGTGGACGTTCAGCATCCTGCCGTATATGGAAGAAGAGGCATTATTTAATGCGACTTCCGATGGGGAGGAAGAGAATGTCACCGCGGAGCAACGCCGTGTCACGCGCAATCTGCTGACCACGCCGGTTACCATCTTTTTCTGTCCCAGTCGTCGTGCAGCGAAATTGTACCCGAGTTGGGCACTCTTCGGCGAGGGTGGCAGCGAGCCTACCAACTCCTTGCCGATCACCGACGACCTGATTGCCAAGACCGACTACGCGATGAATAAGGGTGGTACGCGGATGGCGATTGAGTCACGTCGTCCCCCGCTCCGTAGTCGCATGATCCTGGGTTGGAGGTCTGGCGATGAGGGTCGTGGGATCGCCTATCAAATAAGCGAAGTGAAACGCACTGAAGTCACTGACGGTTCCGTCCACACGATCCTACTGGGCGAGAAGTTCATCGAGCCCTCTCGATACGAAACGACCTCTCATGGGGACCACCACGGGATGTACGTCTATTATCACGACACGACGCGATACGCCGGAAGTGATCCTGACCTTCTGCCATTGCAGGATGCCGACCTCGGGAATACCCAGATCATGCGCGACGTGAACGGATGCTGCGTCAGCCGGTTTGGCAGCGCGCATCCCGGCGGCATGCACATGTCGATGTGCGACGGATCCGTGCACACGATCAGCTACCACATCGATCCGAACGTCTACCGCAACTTGGGTGACCGCGATGACGGTCTCGTCATCAACGAACCTTATTAGGGCACGTCCCACAAATTCCGGAAAAAAATGGGTAATAGCGGCAGTAAGATGCCGAGGTGGACGCACTCCCGTGAAACGGTATTGGTATTTATTGTTCTGCTGGTTGCGGGGTGCGACTCCGGCGATCCGCGGCTGGTGCCGGTCTTCGGTCAGATCACTTTTGGCGGCGGTGCGTGGCCGGCAGAAGGTACGTTGACGTTCTCGCCAGTTGCACCGGCCGAAGGCTGTCCCGCAATTCCAGGTACTGGGGAGTTTGCCACCGACGGTAGCCTCCAAGTGCAAACGTTTAAACCTGGGGATGGCCTGATGCCCGGTCGCTACAAGGTGAGCGTCGAGTGCTGGGAACAGCCACCCACCTACACCGATCCCGTGGGAAAGAACTCGTATGTTCCGCCAGCATACCGCACGGCGGAGACGAGTCCACTGGAGATTGTCGTGCAAATCGACGCCAGTGAACATGAGATGACCGCCGAGGTGCCCAGACTGTGAACAGGTCACCAACTCCAAGGTTGTCGGGGCGGTCGGCCGATGCGACAAGTACTGATGCAGCAACGGAAAAAGAAATACGCTGTGCGCAAGTTCTTGTGAAATTCGATACCAAAGCACCAGTGGTGAGTGATCGTTGCAGACATGCCGGGTTCCTTCATGTGCAGAGCCTGAAAACTACTGTTGCAACCGAGAAGCCTAACTGCTTCTCTCGGCCCCTACACGGTTTTACCCTTGTCGAGCTGCTGGTGGCGATCGCGATCATTGGCATCCTCGTTGCTTTATTGCTGCCCGCGGTTCAGTCGACTCGAGAGGCAGCCCGCCGCATCCAATGTGCGAACAACATGAAGCAGATTGGCCTGGCCGCCATCGGCTACCACGATTCCTACGGTATCCTTCCGTACCAGCGGACCTATTTCGGAAATTGTTCGCACAGAAAGTCCCCCAATTCGAAGGGCCGCTGCGATGAGCAACACCGCAGTTGGATCTTCGGCAGCTTGCCCTGGCTGGAAGGTCAAACCTTGTACGACCGGATGGACATGGACAAGAGCGGCTTGGACAGTACGCCCAATGCCGACGGAGGGACCAACCGCAGTTTGCTCCAGGAGAATCTTGCTGTAGCCCTCTGCCCGTCCGACGCGCTTTCGCAAATTCCGGCTCGAGGGGCCGACGAAGCCAGCGCGTCCAACAGCGACGGGATGAAGGACTCCTGGGAGGCGGAAGGCATCTTGCTGGGGCAAACTAACTATGCCTGCAATTGCGGCGATCACAACAGTGTTGGCCGAGGCATCGGCCATCCTCCCGACTGCGCCCAGGTTAGCAGCAGAGAAAAGTCTCCCGGAAAGCACACTCGCGGTGTGATCTGTCGCTCCGGTTGGAGCGCCAGTATCGCGCAGATCACCGACGGTACCTCGCATACCTTCCTGGCTGGGGAGTGCATTGGTGCGTGGTGCTTGTGGCAGGACTGGGGATTCCAGAACCAGGGGGTCACGGCGTTTCCGATCAACTTCTATCACCCCTCGTTAGAGGACTACGATCGCCAGCAGAGCCCCACTTACTGTCGCACGTTCCGCAGCTTCCACCCGGGCGGGGCACAGTTTGTCAATTGCGACGGCTCGGTCCGATTCCTACAGCAGGCGATTGACTTCCCGACGTATCGCGGCATGGCGTCTCGCGACGGCGGCGAGTTGCTACCCGGCGAGCTCTAGCGGCTCGCCGCTGGGTGCGGTGCGGGAAATAGGGAATAAAGCGGATGGTAGCTGTCAACCTGATTCACCCGTGAGCAAGCGGGCTGTTGATTTAGTCGAAGATGGGAGGGCGAAGCTCCCGCTGAGCCGATTTCGGATTAGCCTTTGACTCAGCTTAAGCTCGGCAGGAGCCTCGCCCTCCCGAAAAATGCATTAAATCAACAACTCCCAAGCCCACGGGGGTGCTAGTCGAAAGGTATCAAAGCCTCCAAGTCGTTAGGGGACAAAATTCCCTCGTTTAGTGCCATCTTATTTACCGCCGAGATCAGGAGTCCTGAGGATACTCTCACGGACGCCGAAAGCGGCACGGGGTTGATTTGCGGCGCATAGATCAAAGAAGGGTGCGTCGTACCGCCAACAGAAACCCGGCACCTAATTGAGTTATTTCAGCGCGAATACGACGGGTGTTTTCGAGGCGCCTTCACCGATTTCCACCCCGAGGGTCGTCTCCGTATTGTAACGCGCCGGCAATTCTACGGTGGGATGTGTGATGTGGACCTTATAGAGCCCCAGCTGGACACCCGGGATGTCCTTTTGATCTTCGGGAAGTTCCGCCGGTGCGATCCTTATCACGGCCTGCCCGAAATCAGCCACGGTGCCGGACGCTGATTTGAGATTCTCGCCCAGAAATGCCTCTGGAGTCAGCCGAACCTGAGCTCCCAAGAGCGGCCGTCCCTGAAAGCTCACGCCGCACGAAAAAGCGCGGAGGCCGATGTCACGATCCTGCCACTGTCTGATTCGGGCTGCTATTTCAGCGGCGGAAACTCGCCGATCCTGATCTTGATCGTACTTACCTAACTGGCCGAGAATCCCCGGGCAAGCGGCGAGTTCAGCTTCGGAAAGCAGCCCGTCGGCATCCTGATCATATTGCTCAATCGCGGCGTCAGCCGCTCGCGCCGAATCGATCTTTGGTGGACGGATCGCCGTCGGTCCTCGATGGCAGCCGAGCGAAACCGTGACCAGCACACAGCCGAGCCAAAACGCAGCGCAACGGCACAGTTTGCGTTGGCGACTGGTAAGTCCTTCCCATTCCATTGCATCAGGTTCCATTTCGTGAATCAACGGTCAAAGTCCCACGTCGGCCCGGGGACAATCCACACTATATCATACGGGAACGCCAAATATCATACGTGCAGCGCCAAGCCTCTGACGGGATTTTGCCATCCAGAATGTCGACGTTGATGTTCCCACTCAGAATCAGCAGCGCCGCCGCCACGGGAGCCAGTGGACTCTTCCAGCGAATCAGGATTTGTGATTTTGACCTACGAACAAGTGCCGCATCATCGCGCTCGGTCATTTTGATGATACGGCTTGGACTGCGAATAAAGTTCCAGCCGATCGCCGATCGAGCGCATCAGTCGATGGTCGCCCTTCTGGGAAGCCAGCTTGATCGCCTTTCGGGCGGTGGAAATGGCCTGGTCGAAACTGCCGGAGGCCGCATAGGCAGCCGCCAACGTGTCAATCGCCGTCACATCCTGGTAGTCGGTCAAATCCGCGGCAACCTCCGCAAAGAGAACTGCGATCTTTCGATCGTCGTCATTCGAGTCAGTACGTGTGGCCCTGGCCCATGCTTGCTTCTTCAAAATTGACGCGATGCGTGCGTCGAGACGACCTGCCTGGCCCAAGTGCTCGCGCGCCTCCTCGAAACGGGCTTTCCTGGACAAGTCCACGCCCAGCTGATAGTGCGCCTTGGGGTGGTCGGGCTCGAGTTCAATCGCCCGGCGGCAATGGCCAATCGCCTCGTCCAGTTTGCCTTGCCGAGAAAAGGCATAGCCGAGAAGCGAGTGCACCTTGGGAAGATCGGCGCCCGTGTCTAACGCCTGTCGTAAATGGCCTATACCTTCATCCAGCTTGCCCTTTGCCAGTAGGGCTTCGCCCAGGTGAAGTTGCGCATTACCAAGCTCAGGTTCAATCGTGAGGGCCTGGCGATAGTAACCGATGGCCTCGTCCCACTTTCGCAACGACGATAGCAGACGGCCCAGATTCATATGGGCGGCGGCAAAATCGGCGCCTCGACGAACTGGGCGCTCGTTTTGTTTCTTGGTCCGGGCGAATGCAGCGCGTCGCTTGAGAAAGAAATCGAGGCTTCGCTCCGCTTGATTGAACTCGGATTGCAGGTCAATTGCACGCTGAAACTGGGCCGCGGCCTGGCGCAAATCTCCCTGCGTCATCTGCTCTTTGCCGACGGTATTAAGTGCGTCGACATCTTCGGCAATGACTCTTAGCATATACTCAAGCCCAGAGATAATTGTGTCCACCTCTTTGAGGGCATAATTCTTTCGCAGAATTGTGAGGTCGTGGGGATTTCGCGGCAAAACTTGACACCACAATTCGCCCATTTCATCGGCCGACCGCGGTCCGAACTGGACGCGCGCCGGTGGATCGTTGGGGTTGCGCACGTTTTCGGCCGAATTGTCGTACGTGTAGCGCATGACGAGGATCGTGCCCTTTGGAAGCAAGGTTGGACTGGCATACTGGTAATCGTCCTGCCAATTGAAATCCCATTGTTCGATGTGGATCAACCATTTTTTTGTCTGGTCCGGAAGCAACGCATACCCCTGCATATCACGGCACAGATAGTGGGCGTGTGGGTAGACTCCCAGGAGATAAACGTCCACGGGAAGAGTATAGGTATCCTGGATCGCGTAGCTCCTCTCACCAGCGGGAATATCGATGGACATTGAGGTCATCTTGAGCATCACAGGCGTTTTCGTGGGCGGCTTGTCGGTAAAGAATAGCCCGACAGATGACTGAATCGTCTCCGGTTTGCCACTGGGAAGCATGTGTAACTGAATGACAAGATCGGTACCCGGATGCAGTCGCCAGGCCATATCCTCTGGTGCTTGCCGCGGCATTTTGCCGGGTGTCCAGGCTACGAAGTGACCGCCCGGTTTGTCAGCGCCGGCGCCGCGTTTCATGCCGGGGAAGCCGGGTCCGGGGTACTGCCGGTCAAGACCTCTAGAAGATTCTGTCCGATCGATCAGTATCTCTGCGTGGTGCACGATAGAGGGATTTCCCGGACGAAATTCGACGGCCTTGACATATCGGTCCGATGGCACCGAAACGGGAATTGCGAAATTGCGAAACACGTCCTGTCCATCGGCAGTGAGCGTGAAGGGTTCAGGCATCGAGACCACCAGATCGGGCTTGCCAAGTTGCCAGCCTTTCGACCACGTGGGCGCCCGAGGCAGGTCCGATGCTTCCCCTTCGACGGCGCCTTCAGCGACCCATTGCCGAATGATGCCGATCTGGTGGTTCGAAAGGGAACGCTCCCCGGCAAACTCAACGAGACCCCGCCGCGGCAACCAGGGCGGCATGAAGCGATTCTCGGTGACCTCCGCGATTTGTGTGGCCCGTCTCTTGACGTCCGAGTAACTGAGCAGCGAAAAGGGAGCCGACTCGCCGGGGCGGTGACATCCTGCGCAATTGGCAAAGACAATGGGCGCGATATGCTTGTTGAACGTCAACACTCCCGGCGGGCGCGGAACGAATTGATCAGCAGATACCGAATCGAGCCATCCAGACCAACCGCAGGGTCCAAGAATCACCGCACCGGCCACAACCATAAGCGCAATGTACAGCTGGGTTGTTCGGACCATAACGGATGTTCCAAATGGATCGCAAAGCAAAATCGAACGGATTCTTCCTGTCGACGACCTGGGCGGTCAACTCCAACTCACTATTATAGCGTGGCGGTAGTTGCGGTGACCTGAGAACCGCTTCGGCCCGAGCTTTAACGTTTCGTCGCTTGGGGGCATTTGCGAACTTTGTATCGAATCGATTCTACCGGTTGACGGCAGCTTAACCTGGCGCCTGCCACAGGTTGGAATGACCCAGGGGGCCCGACTGGCTATCGCCCTGTTGGTTGCGGCCGAGCACAGCGAGGCCGCGTTGGGTTGAATCGCTGGCCGATTGCCTTAGAGCGATTCCAAGTCAATAACATTCCCATCGTGACGATTGCCGAGACTACGGTGCGTGAGTTCGTCGATATTGAAATTGACCGCGCGAACCGATCCATCGCACATGGTCATGTTGAACCCACCGGCATGTGGGCTTCCAAAGATGTAATTCAACTCCAGGCCCGGCCTGTCTCGGCGCGGTCCGCCCTGTCGAACAAAGCTAACGGTCCGACCACTCTCGTCGCTGTAACCGGTGTAGAGCGATTCGTCATCCCCGGATGCAGCTCCCGCATCATATAAACTCGCACTTAGATATTTCTCGCCGCACATGTACGTGTAGGTCGTGCCGTCGGTCAATTCTTTGAGCTTGATCTCACTCCGCTGGTAACAGACCCCACTGTGCTGTTCAAGATTGCGCTCTTTAAACCAGCCCCTATAATTAATATTGTCACCGGCGGCCAAAGATCGTGGCCCTTGTTTTGGCCAAATTTCGACCGTGTCGCCCAGGTTGACGGCATAATCGGTATGGGCCGCCAGTTCAACTGTCAAATCGGCGATTCCGTTAGTACGGTATGGTCCATCATAACCGATGGGAAAGGGGGCCGCGCTGCGCCGACTGGGACACGAGAGCAACTCGATGGGCATCGCAATTCGCCTCAGAATGGCCTCCCGACGAGCGTCTCCCGTCAGCCCTTCACCGAAGCCACGAATGTTTCCTTCCTCGAGATAATCCAGGAGATTGTACAACCAACCTCCGGGCTGGCTCTTATCGGTACCCCGTTCCGGCTCGCCGACCCATTGATAGCCCCAGCCGCCTGAAGTGAATCGTTCAAACGCGCTAATGTGAGTGTGCATCGCCAGACCGACCTGCTTGAGGTGGTTCTTGCATTGGATTCCTCGGGCAGCTTCTCGCGCCGATTGGACAGCCGGCAACAGGAGCGAAACCAAGATTCCGATAATCGCGATAACGACCAACAGCTCAACCAGAGTAAAACCGCCTGACTTGTGCGGGAGGCTTTGCGGAGGTGAGGCGATTGATGGGTGACGGCGAACCATGATGCACACGAAACGATTTTTTTTTCTGACGATACCACGGTCCGAGTTTAGCAGCTTGAGGTACGATTGTCGACACTAGCGATGTACATTCTCCGTAGTTGAATTCGCAAGCATCCAGATATTTCCGTTGTTGTGTCACCCAACGGAGACCGTTCGTAGAATTCACGTTGGGTGAAGTCCTGATACAAACGGTCCGGCACCGTCTCACGAGGCATATTCCAAGGTTGACACGTGTTGCATCGAATTGGGGCATGAAATCTCGGACCAAACCGTTGGCCACGTTCTCAAAGACCACGGTATCCAGCCAGCGCCAAGCCGAAAGTGCGCGGTGGATTGGCCGACGTTTCTGAAGGCGCATTGGGAAGTGCTGGCATCCATCGACTTCACCACTCTCGAAGTATGGACCAGAGGTGGCTTGGTCACCTACTATCTCTTGTTCGTAATGGAGTTGAAATCGCGACGAGCCCACTTCGCCGGATGCACACTGAATCCAAATGAGGCATGGATGCAGCAGGTAGCTCGCAACCTTACCGACTGCGAGGGAGGTTTCTTGCTGGGCAAGGAATATCTAATCATGGACCGGGACACGAAATTCACGGAACGTTTTGGCAGATTGCTGAAAGAGTCTGGCGTGAAGGCCATTCGCCTGCCGCCGCGATCACCGAAAATGTCTGCCCACTTGGAACACTTCATGAGATCCATCAAAAACGAAGCGCTTTCGAGGATGATCTTTCTTTGGCGAAAGTTCACTACGACGAGCCACAATTTCATATTTGGCGCATTACCATCAGGAGAGAAATCACCAGGGACTGAACAATCGGATCATCGAGCCGGGCGGCGAAGTGGGGCCGGGCAGTGGTGTCGTGACTTGCCGTGAACGGCTGGGCGGGACGCTGCGTTACTACTACCGTGATGCCGCGTGACGATGGTTCGGAATGCTCGGCGTTCAGACGGAGTCCGAAGTCGCTGTGGGCAACAACCCGGAAGTCACGCGGGCTGCGACAGCATACTCCTCCGCCCACACTGTCGACTGAGATTTCGGGGCAACTTAACTTCACAAAATGGCAGGACACCAGAACTTCTGCATCGGCTGTTTACCACGACATTGGAGTTTTCTGCGCGAGTTCTTGTCACTGACGGCATCGAGTTCCTGAACGGTCCGAAGGGCCCGACTATTTCCAGCACGTCGGACGAATTCACCTCGTCACGCCGGCGTTCTCTGGGTTGACTGCGCACGGCAGAACTCTCAACGGTTAGACGCTGTTAGCCATTCACTCCGATCAACTGGTTATCGAAACTATTTCTTCACACGTCCGGCAGGTCTGTGCGCGATTGGCCTCCATTCGTGACTGGCGTGCGGCAATCCGTGAGGCCTCCAGCTGCTTCGGGATGGCACTTCCCGTTCCGAAGTACATCTCATCGGGCGTTTGTCCACGAAACGCCGAATGCGAGAGGTGCCTGTTGTGCTGGTCGATATAGAATGCGACCAGGTTCCGCACGGTGGTGACCGTGTCGAGCGTGTTCAAGTACAACCACTGGTGCTTGACCACTCGCCAAAAGGATTCGATCAACGAGTTCGAGAAAGTGATTTCCGTCTGTGCAAGAGTCCGTTTCAACAGCCCGGACTCGACGAGCTTGTCGAACGCCGAGTTAAAGTTCTCGACACCACCGTCGACCAGCACAGTGGGCTTGCCCGAAGTCATGCTTTTCGATGCGTCAAGTGAGAAGCTGTACGGTAACGCTGGGATGGAAGGTCTCGGCAACATTCCATGCGAGAATCCGTCGGGAGAAGTTGTCTACCACCGCGTGGAGGTAAGCCCGACTGCCATCGAGCAGCCGGATCAGTGTTGTGTCGACATGCCAGATCTCGTTGGGACGTGAGGCGCGGATGCCGACCTTCGGCTTGGACGGATGGACACGCTGCCGAGTCGCTGGGCAAGACGAGCCAGGACCCCCGTGGACACATGTCGGTATTCATCGGACGCGACCATGTCTCTAATGGTGTGGACTTCGGTCGGTGTGAGTTGCGGCGGTGAACTTTTCGGGCAGGAAGGCCGGCCATCGAGGCCACACCGGTCGTTACAAATCCAATCGTGGTATCGGGCGTGTGATAAGCCGATGAATCTGAGCACGGCTCGTAGATGAAAATGTGAACGGGATCGCTCAATCACTCGCAGCAACCGCAGCTTGGCCGACCTTCCGGTAGTCGGACTCTGGCGAAGGAGATGTCCGACACCTTCAAGACGATGACGACTACCCGCAACAAGGAGACAAGCCTCGCGATGCGACGACGGAGCCGAATCACTTCATGCTGAAGTCCAGTGGTGTCCAATTCAACGACGTCCAGAGACACCACTTCTGTGGTTGTCTTGGTGCGCCAGCCACGCGCCCTGGACCGGTAAACGCCATGACGGATAGCAAGCTCTAGATCACCAGTGGTCTGAACAAGGTTTCGAAGACGATGGTCATATCTGCGTTGTAGGCGAGTCGTTGTGGGCATCACCCGATTATCGCGTGTTGCACTATCTGGCGGAAGGAAATGGAAAATTCACCGTGGCATAACTGCTCACCTAGCGTCCAGAACTCGCGAGGAAAACTCCAGAATGTCGTGATAAACAGCACGGCAGTGGACAACAACTGGCACATTAGCGACGCCCGCGTCGGTGGGAGCTTCAGCAAGGACCAACAAGATCTTATCAGGCAGATTTTTCTTGGCTTGCACAGCCAGGGATATGCCCAGCAGGTCCTTGGGTAAGTTGAACACGACGGCGGTTTTGACAAGTGCGCAATCGCGTTGTTCGGCGAGCCGGGCACTAGCTGATTCGAATTCGTGCTCACGGGCCGCCACGTTACGCGGCGGTGCGACGGTGACAGTGTGGAAGGGGCAGCTTTTGGGGGACCGATCTTCTACGGCCACGCCGCCAAGGGATTCAACGAACTGCCGGACCACGAAGGAAACATCTATTGGTACCAGGCCAATCGGGCCAACGAACTGTTCCAAGCGCTGGACGGCGGCCAGCGTAAACAGGCACTGCTGGGTGATTCACGAGGCGAAGAGGGGACGGACACCGTGAAACTGACCAGTAAGCCAGCAGGTTTGGCCGGGATTTCCGTCACCGAACTTACGGCCGACCAAAAGGAGTTGGCCGAGAATGTTATGACGGACTTATTGATGCCTTTCCGCGAAGTTGACCGACTGGAATCCATGAAGTTGATCCGAAAGAACGATTTCGACAAGCTCCACTTCTCGTTCTACAGCAATGAGGACATTGGTGGCGATGGCGTCTGGGACGTATGGCAAGTCGAAGGTCCGACCACGGTGTGGTACTTCCGCGGTAAACCCCACGTCCACACTTGGGTCCACATCCGTGAATCGGCTTAGCTTAAGACACCGAGCATGGCTGTCATCTAAGACGTGCACGCACGGATATTGACTAAAGTACCAAGAAGCCCATCCGCTGTGCGCATCACGGCAGCAATGGCGGAGATCACGTATTTGGCCGTTGTCAAGTCAGCTACGTCCGTTACCACACTCTCGCTAAGCGGAGCACGAGAAATCCGCGAGACGGCTTGATCAAAACTTTGGAGACTGTTTTGAATGCCATCGGTGGCAGAGCCTATGGCTTAGGGCAAAGACATATGGTGCTGCTTTCGTAGGGATTGACCATTTTGGATGACCACATTAAACACAGTGTTTTCTTGCCCCTGCGGATTTTCGGCGACTGACGAACAACCGTTCATATTGAGGAGCTGGTATCAAATGGTCGCGAGTCAAAGTGGTTGTAACGCTTGGGCAGTCGACCAAGACAAGGGTACCTAAAGCAAACGTTAATTGCCCGTATTCTGACCCAACGGTTTATTGCCAACTCCGCACGTGTATGAGATGACAGCTTGAGGTGGTCCTGAATTAGCAGACAGGTCAGCGACTTAATTCTGAGCAGCCAGGTTGGTTTCAAATTGAATGGGCGACAGGTACCCGAGAGACGAATGCTTGCGTTCTAGATTGTAGTATCGGAT
>Ga0310121_10003375_pt1 | contig 14587 bp, 11 predicted proteins | sample CB27_Tmax_986_MG_FD_203504 | JGI IMG/M metagenome (GOLD analysis project Ga0310121, IMG submission 203504) | Marine microbial communities from Western Arctic Ocean, Canada - CB27_Tmax_986 | ecosystem: Environmental > Aquatic > Marine > Oceanic | place: Canada: Western Arctic Ocean | collected...
CAGGGATCCTCCCCGACACGTCGATGAAGCTCTGACCCCCCGCCTCCTTGTAGAGCAGTAGCTCCCGGATCGCAATATCCAGATCCGTCATCCTGAGATTGTCCCTCGAGGTGTACGGTCTCGAAGTGAGCACTTCGGCGTCGTCCGCGGAAAGGGGGCGCGAGCCGACCTCACGAATCTCGAGGGGATCCTCTGCAGAGGGCTCCTCCCAAAACAGGTGGGAGGTATCGAGCAGAAGGTGCTCGTGGCTCATTGTGATGCCGAGGTCATCTGGTGAGATCTCACCGAGAACTGTGCGGACGGTGGCCATTGGGCGCCTTCTCTCTATAACTCGGCACCTGAGCGTTGCAGTGCTCCGATCAGCTCGGCGCGCCGTTCCTGGAACTCGGTGCTCGTGCGCAGTTCCTGGTTCCGCGGATGCGGGAACGGGACGTCGAGCTCGAAAGCGAGCCGGCCTGGATCCGTCGACATGACGAAGACCCGTTCGCTGAGGAACAGTGCCTCCTCGACATCGTGCGTTACGAAGAGCACGGTGGTTTGGGTGTCCTCCCAAATCTGAAGGAATTCAGTCTGCAAACGGGTCTTGGTCATTGCGTCGAGCGAGGCGAACGGCTCGTCCATCAGCAGCACATCCGGTTCAGCTGCCAGCGCTCTGGCGACATCGACGCGCTTGCGCATCCCGCCGGACAGCTGGAATGGGAAGGCGTCCTCCCTGCCCGTGAGACCGACGAGGTCGATGTAGCTCTGCGCCTTGACACGGCGCTCCGTCTTCTCCATGCCCCTGACCCGGAGGCCGTATTCGACGTTTTGCACGACGGTGTACCAAGGGAAGACGGCATCGTCCTGAAAGACCATGCTTCGGTCGGGCCCTGGACCAACGACCACGGTCTCGTCGCGATAGATCGTTCCGCTGGTAGGCGTCAACAGTCCGGCTACGAGGTTGAGCAGCGTCGACTTTCCGCAACCGCTGGGGCCAAGCAAGGAGACGAAGTCGCTCTTCTTCATTTCTAACGATATGTCATCGAGCACCAGGAGGTCGTCGAAGTACATGGACATCCCGTGCACGCGGAGCTTGTTGCCGCTGGCGTTATCGGTCGAATCTATCATCTGTCACCTCCGCCGAGTCCAGCGAAAGGATCGGCACACGAATCAGTTACATCCGAATCTACAAATTTTGCTTCACGATGCGCAAACGACATTCTCATGATCTGTTTGTCCTCATCTCCGCTCTCACCCGAGCCGTCTCGTCCTCGTCCACTCTAGTTCCTTGCACGATCACGACGCCGTAGAGCGCTCGTGCGGCAAGGACGCTGACCTTCTCGTTCTTCACGTCTGTGAGCACCTGAGCCGGATCGCGCTCAACGGGGTCTCCCCAGCCGCCCCCGCCAGCCTGGACGTGGTGATAGAGATCGTTGCTCAACAGTTCGTCGCTGAACATTGGAGGGAAGTCGACGGTCTCGCCGCGGGCCCTGTGAACCAGGTTCTTCGAAAAGCCGCCCGATCCCGCGCCGGCTAGCCCATATGGCGCATGCCGCTGCCGATCCGAACGGACAAGGAGGTTCGTGGGTATTCGCGGCCGCCAAGCCTTCTCTATGCCGAGTCCGCCGCGGAACTTGCCGGCGCCGCCGCTGTCCTGGACGAGCCCGTAGCGCTCCACAATGATCGGGAACTCGGCCTCGGCGACTTCGACGGGCACGTTGGCAGCGGTTGCTATTGGATTGCTGAGTCCGTCGTTGCCGTCGCCGACGGGGGTGGCTCCCCATGTTCCGACGAGGAGTTCAAAGTAGACGAACGGGTCGGCATTGTCGCGGTGACCACCGATGATCACCACGGTGTTACCGCCCTCGCCCGCAGCAGGCACCCGATCGGGGACGAGTTGTGCAAGAGCGCCATACACTGCGTCTAATGCGCGGAAGCCGGTCACACCACGCATCGACGATGCGGCCGGGTACACGACATGCATGATCGTGCCAGGCTTGGTGATGACCCTGATGGGCCTGAAGGCTCCTGAAGTGTGGGGGATGTCGCTCGATGCCGCAGACATCACGGCGTGGTATGCCGTTGCTAGCACGAATGAACGCGTCGCGTTGAGCGACCCTCGAACCATGGGTGCGGACTCGGAGAAGTCGACAACGATGCCGTCACCCTCGATGACGACGGAAGCGACGATTTCTACATCGCGGCTCTCGATTCCGTCAGAGTCGAGGTAGTCGACAAAACGCGCAGAGCCGTCCGGCCAGGACGCGATCTCCCTTCGGACGAGGGTCTCTGTGTAGTCGATGAGCTCTGTCATGAGACCGGTCAAACGAAGGCGGCCGTAGCGACGTGCCAGGTCCTGGAGGGCGCGCTCGCCGACCGAGCACGCCGCTACTTGCGCACCGATGTCACCAAGCGTCATGTGAGGCACACGTACGTTCGCCGCGATTAGCTTGTGTACCTCCTCTACGGGCGAGCCTTGTCTGTAGAGCCGCATCCAGGGGATTCGCAGGCCGTCCTGGAAGATTTCGGTGTTGTCGGTCGCGGAGCTTCCCAGCAATCGTCCTCCGATGTCCCCCTGATGGGCTGTTGCGACGGCGTAGCCGAGTATTTCGCCCTCGTAGAACACAGGTTTGATGATGAAGATATCCGGGAGGTGCATGCCGCCGTCGAAGGGGTCGTTCATGATGAAGATGTCCCCGCTTTCCATCTCCCCGCCGTAGTGATCAACCAACGTGCCCATCGCAGTCGGGACGGCTCCCAGGTGGAATGGGATGGTGACGGCTTGGGCCACCGTCTCGCCGGTCGGGCCCAAGAGCGCGGCAGAGAAATCCATAGCATCGCGGACGACGGTGGAGTGTGCGGTGCGGAAGATCGTTGTCGCCATTTCGTCTGCAGACGAGGCCAGCGAGTTCGCCACAATCTGGCGCGTTACGGTGTCGGCGTGGTCGGCTGTGACCTCTCCTGGTTCCAGCTGTTCCATGACCACCGCTCCTGAGGGGTCCAACCGAACTTGCCATTCCGGCGGCACGACGATCGTCGTGTCGTATTCGTCAACGAGCAGTGGCCCTGGGCGCGGCTCGGGCGCGAGATCGGGGCGGGCGACGACGGTAACGTCCTTGGCTCCGTCCCAGAGACTGAAGAGAGCAGGCCGCATGCGCCCTATGGCGCCAGATGGCTTGTCTGCGACGACGGTGATGTCTGGACGAGTGGACGATGCGCCAAGCGCGGTCAAGCGAACCGCCCGGATCTCGACCGGCGCATCGATGTCCTTACGGACGCCGTAGACATGCTCGTGTAAATCCTCGAAGGACTCGACGATGCCTCGTACGATGTCGGCGGTGAGGTCGATGCTCGGAATGTCCACCTCGAGATCCCAATGCTGCCCTTGATACCTGACGTCCGCGGTCGCCGTCCATTCGGTGATCTCGACGGGCACTTTTCTCCCGAGAGCTGTCTTGAGCTCTTGGTACAACGAGCTGAGAGTCATCACGGTTTCGTCCGTTGGCGTGCGCGCGCTGACCTCGCAGAACCTGACATCGTGGTACTGCGATCTTGCGTAGAGCAGGCCCACAGCAGAGAAGACTCCTGCGTTAGGGGGGACAACAACGGTCTTGATACCGAGCTCTGATGCAAGGCCAGCGGCGTGAATGGGACCTGCGCCCCCGAAGGCGATGAGAGCGAAATCCCTCGGGTCTCTTCCCCGCTCCGACGAAACCGCCCTCAGTGCCCGCATCATCCTGGCGTTGGTCAGATCGTGGATCCCGCGGGCGGTTTCCTCGATGGTCAAGCCGAGCGCCTGGCTGATCGATTGGTGTGCTTCGACGGCCTTGGCGTGGGACACACTCACGTCGCCACTCGCCAGTGGTCCGGTACGGACGTACCCCAGGACCACGTTGGAGTCGGTAACGGTTGGCTCCGTTCCACCGAGGCTGTAGCAGGCGGGACCTGGATCGGCGCCTGCGCTGCGCGGTCCAACCTGCAGGCCAGTCCCGATATCGAGCCATGCGACGCTTCCGCCCCCGGCCCCCACCTCGGCGATGTCGATGCTCGGTACGCGAATCAGCTCCCCGGAGCCCCGCAGCAGGCGGCTGCCGACCGAAAGGTCTGCTCCGACTTCGTACTCTCTGGTAAGCGTGACCCTGCCCTCTTCGATGAGGGATGCCTTCGCCGTGGTCCCGCCCATGTCGAAGGAGATGGCGTTTCCAATGCCGAGTTGAGTGGCCAAGCCCTGAGCCGCGACTACGCCTGCCGCCGGTCCCGATTCGAGGGCGTATACCGGCAGTTCGGCTGCATCGGTCGCCGTCATCGCGCCCCCAGAAGACTGCATGATCGATACGGGTGCATCGATCGAGATTGCGCGGAGGCCTGTCTCGAGCGCACTGAGGTATTCGCCCATGATGGGGATGACGTATGCGTTGAGTGCTGTCGTCGCCGTCCGCTCGTACTCGTTCTGCTCACGCAGGACGTCGCTCGACAACACCACGAATGCCTCGGGCAGCTCGCGACGGAGAATGACTCCTATCTGGCGTTCGTGCGCAGGATGCCGATGGGCGTGCAACAGGCACACGGCAACGGCTTCGACACCTGAATCTCGCAGCCGGGGTACCAGGTCGAGAACGCTGCGTTCATCCAAAGGACGATGCACGGTTCCGTCTGCCAGGATCCGCTCTGCCACCTCGAACCGCAGCTCTCGCTCGACGATCGGCGGCGGTTTGCGCCACAGGGGGTTGTAGAGGTGGGGCATCCGAACGCGGCGAAGTTCGAGAACGTCTCGAAAGCCAGCAGTCGTGACGAGCGCGATGTTCGCTCCGCGGCGCTCGAGGATGGCGTTGGTAGCAACTGTCGTGCCGTGAACGACATCGCTCACGTGAGCAGCCGCGCCTTGATGGTTCTCACCTCCGAGCAACGAGTCGATCGCATCTGTGACAGCCTTGTCGTAGTGCGGTGGGGTCGACAGAACCTTGCGGGAGCTGATCTGTCCGTCGTGACGCTGGATGATCACATCTGTGAACGTCCCGCCGACATCCGCTCCGATACGCCACCGGTCACTGTTGTTCATCTTCCACCTTTGAGCCGCTGTGACGGCACATTGCTTGATCGGGCGAAGCTCGACTCAGCGCGAGCCCAACATGTCTCCGACGAGTCCGAGGTTTGCACCTCGCGGACTCCACCGAGTGAACCGCTTGGTAGTGGCCCTGAGGATGAAGTCGCTGAGCACTGCGAAGCCAGCGAATATAAAGACGATCACGAGTACTCCTGCAGTGTCGAGGTAACGGTTCCTCACTATCATCAGGTAACCGAGTCCTTGCTGAGTACCCATGAACTCGGCGGCGACGTCGAGTCCCCACGCTGCGACGACGCCCATTCGCAACCCCGCGATGACGTGAGGCAATATCGACGGGATCACGACCGTCCGGTAAATGTGCAGCCGCGAGGCGCCTGCCGTCAGGGCAGCCCGCACGTAGATGTGCGGGACGTTCCGAACCGCTTCCGTTGTTTGAATCGTGATGATGAGGAAGACCCCAAACGCGATCAGCGCCACCTGGGGCCTGATTCCTGAACCGAACCAAACGAGAAACAGGGGGATCGTGGCAAAGATCGGCATCGGTCGGATGGCGTCGAGTGAGAACTCAAGGAGGTCGCGCGCCCATCGGCTGTACCCGAACAGCAAGCCGATGACTACCCCGAGCACGCCTCCGATGAGCAATCCGATAGCGACCATCCGAACAGTGATCAGGAACGCTCCCGGGAGGGCTTCAGAAAAGGGCACTCGCGTAGCAGAGAGGTTGTGGTAGCCCTCAGAGAGGACTTCGAAGAGGCGTTGTGGTTTGGGCAAGATCACTGAGTTGACGAGGTCAGCGTTTGTCACCGCGAACCATATGACGAGGATTACGAAGGGGACGGCAAGGGCCATCACAACTTTCCGCGCCCTTGCCCGCAGTCTGCGGGCAAGCGGGTCCCGCGACGGGGGTGCTGTGTTCTCGACTGATGACTCGCGCAGGTCCATGCTCAGCCCACCGTCACGTTGTGCCGAGGATGTCGGCGACGACGCCCACGTCCTGTGAACGTTGCATCCAGACCGTGGTTCGGTTGATGAACGCTCGCAACAGGAAGTCTGACCCGACGGCCAGGACCGCAAAGATCAGGACGATGGCCATGATCCCTGCGGTGTCGAGGAAACGCATTCTGGTGAGCATGAGGTAGCCGAGGCCCGCCTGCGAGCCCATGAATTCGGCGGCAACATCGAGGCCCCAAGCCCCGACGACTGCGAGGCGAAGCCCGGCGAGGATATGCGGCACGATTGCCGGCACGACCACCGTGCGGTAGATGTGGAATCGCGACGCGCCTGCCGTAAGGGCAGCGCGGACGTAGATATGCGGCACGTTGCGCACAGCCTCTGTTGTCTGGATCGTGAGGATGAGGAAGACGCCGAGCGTGACGAGGGCGATTTGGGGAGTCATACCGATGCCGAGCCAGAGCACGAACAGCGGGATCAGCGCAAAAAGGGGTACCGGTCGCAGGGCGTCGAGAGAGAACTCGAGCAGGTCGCGGGCCCACTTGCTGTATCCGAAGGACAGTCCAGTAGCCAGCCCCATGATGCCGCCGAGTAGCAGACCCGCCGCCACCATCCGAATCGTGATCCAGAAGGCGCCAGGAATCACCTCTCTGATTGCCCAGAAGACCCGGACGATCTTTTGCGGCGTCGGGAGAAAGATCGGTTCGACGAGGCTGAGGTTGGTGATGGTGGCCCATATGATGAACGCACCGACGGGAACCACGAGGGCCTTGGTGATGCGATCTCGCCTCGAGCGCGCCCGGGTGCTGATGAATGGTCGCTGGGCCGCGCTGGCCTGGACCTTTTCGACTCCGGTCCTTTTTGGGGCGGACATAGACCTCGCGATTGGTATGTGGTTGTCGCTTGCATTCTCGGACTTCGGTGGCAGGATACGCCATGTTCCGTCCACTTATCAAAAACTTTAATGCGAGTTGAGTCGTCGCAAACCGGTCCTGGCCGATGGAGCACTTGCCGGAGCGGTATGCTCGTTCGTTCAAGGAGGCCCCTGTGCGCAGGTTGAGCATTTTGATTGGCGTCGCTCTCATCGCTGTGTCATGCGGTGGAGGTGAGTCGGGGACAACGGCGTCGACCTCCGGTCAATTCGTCGATCGAGCAGACGTTCCCACTGTCGTGTTCGACGGAACCTCATGCACATACACCGGGCCCGAGACCGTGGACCCAGGACCGGTCCGGATGACGCTCGACAACCAGAGCGCGATCCGCGTTCGGATCGACGTGCTGAAGCTGCCCGACGACAAGTCTTACGATGACGTGATTGCCTATGTCGACAGCGGTGAAGCCGAGGCCAACCAGGATTCACCGGACTGGGTGGCGCAGACACGGCTCATTCGGGCGCCAGCCAATGAGCTCATTACCGCCAACCGGACGCTGTTCAGAGCCACGTTTGGCATTCTCTGCTACATCGGCGACACGGAGCCGTATGCCGTGACCGCCGTAGGTTCTTTCGACGTCCTGGAATGAGCTGCACCACGCGATCGACCGCTCTCAGCGGGGGATAACTGGCAGGACGAGGCGGCTCGCGTGTTTCTCATCGTGGTATACCGTTTGCTCCGCCGGAGTCATTTCCGACTCTTCGCCGATAGTTCCGCCGAGATTGGTGTTGCGATCGAAACGGGGGAAGTTGCTGCTCGAGATCTCCAGTCGGAGTCGATGGCCGGCTTTGAAGACCCAGCTTGCCTCCCAAAGGTCGATGCCGTATTCGTAGATCACCCCTGGCTCAATCAACGTGTCGGGCTCGCCGGCATTTCGTGCCCTGGCGCGTACGATACCCTCCGTAACGTTGATCGCCTTTCCGTCCGGGAAGACGTCGATGAGCGTGGCTGTGAAATCGGTGTCGACAGCCGAAGACGATGCGTACACGACGGTCGTAATAGGACCCGTGCACTCGAGGTCCTCGTCCAAGACGTGTGTCGAGTACACGAGGATGTCACCACGGTCCTCGAGGTGTGCGCGGTCTCTCGGTCCGCTGCGGTCGACGTACGCCACGTGCCCACCGAGCGTTGGCACAGGGTTCTCGGGGTCGTAGACATACCGGTCGGGGCGACCATCTTCTCTCTGTTCGAAAGTGAGGAGGCCATCTCCCGACCTGGTGTTGGCAGACCCTCCGCTCGATAGATACATCACTCGATACTCCGTTCGAGCGAGCGGCCACTCGTACTCGCCGCGCCATTCATTGTCGCCGCAGACGTACAACTGCAGAGGGGCCTCCTCGTCCACGCCAGTCGCGCTGCCCTTGAGTCGCCTGTCGTACCAATGAAAATGGTGACCGACGATGTCCAGCTGAGCACTGTCGCCGAACTCGACGTCCTGTCCCCAGTCGGGGACCCCGATGCGGGTGTGCGTCCACGGGCCGACCATGATCTTGGTCCGGGCGGCCGCTTCCTCAGATGCTGACCGACGCCAGTTGGTGAAAGCATCGAACATGTGATGAACCGTGCAATCCCACCAACCGGTGAGGAAGTATGCGGGCGTCGTGATCGTCTCGTATCGATCCGTCACGATCCGGCGCCGCCAATACTCGTCCTTGGTCTGGTGGGTGAGGAATTCCTTCCATACGAACACGTCATCGAACTCTTCGAACGCACTGAGCATCGGCATGCGCTCGTAGAGGTAGCTCAGGTCGCCGGCCGGAGCACCTGCCTTGCCGCCACCGATCCCTGTCGTCCCGGCTGGCAGACCTGCGAGGATGGCCATGCCGATCGGATGACTCGTTCGTCGTCCGATTTGAAGAAAATGGCTGGCCTGCTGCAAGAGGAAGGCTCCCTGTTGCCAGAACAGGTCGAAGCCGTCTGGTGTAGCCGCAATCGGCAAGATGCCCTTGAGGTGCTCGCTCGCAAGCGGGGCGGGGTGCATCTGCGTGAACCCCACGTAGGAGATCCCGAACATGCCTACGTTGCCGTCACACCACGGTTGCGTTGCGATCCATTCGATGGTGTCGTAGCCGTCCTCGTCCTGGACATACACCTCCCAGTCACCCTCGGAGTCGTACCGGCCGCGCACATCCTGGATCACCACTGCATAACCAGCCTCGACGAAGTCCATTGCCCATCCGACGTATCCGATGGGGCGAGCGCCATCTGTCTCGGGGTTGCTCTCCTTGCTGTAGAGCGTTCGGCAAAGCAACACGGGAAAGCTATCACCCTCCAGGGGCAGGTATACGTCGCACGAAAGTTCGATGCCATCACGCATAGGGGCGAGCACATCGAGCAGGATTTTGGGTGTCATCGTTCTCTCCCTCGGAGACCCGATGCTTCCTCATATGGCTCGTTGAGTCAAACCCTGTTGACATCAGGCGACGCGCACCGCCATCATGCACCTCGCGTAGGTGGTCCTGAGGTTGGCCGCCTCGAGAAGATCGAAGAGAGGAATTAGAAATGCGCAAACCCTGTTGGAAGGCAATGCTACTACTCGTAGCGTTCGCACTCGTTGCTGCCGCTTGCGGAGATGACAACGAGTCGGCGGCTTCGGCAACCCAAGCAACTACAGCACAGACGACCACGACGACGGCGGCGGATCCGTTTGCGGCACTGCTCGCGGCACCGGATGAGCCGAAGGCTGGGGTCATCCGGATCGGCACAACGCCTTCTTACGATGACAGGCTGTGGTCGTACGCGGAGTCGATCGGGATGGACACGCGAATCGGCCTCGATCTCGAGGTGATTCCCTTCGTGGACATACCGTACGTGCCATTGCAGAACGATGAGATCGACATGCTGTTCTCATGCCAGATCTGCTACGGAACGATCATCGAGAACTTCCCCGAGTACCGGAACTATTTGATCTCCAACCAGTATCAGGGGTTCGTGCTGATCGGTCGCGCTGGTGAAACTGTTGTCTACGCGGACGCACTAGCGGCCAACGGCGGCGATGTCGAGGCGGCCAAGGCCGAGCTCGCTGAGTCGTTCCGCGGCAAGGAGTTCGTGAAGACCGAGGGATTCCCAACGACCTTCGAACGTGGCTTGTTGGAGAACATCGGGTTGGAGTTCGTGATCGACGACCCCTCCCGTCAAGACGTCGTGTTCAAGTACTACGCGTCCCTCGACACGATGAACTTCTCGTACATCAACGGCGAGGCGGACTACTACACGGGTGACCTTTCAGCTCAGGCACGGATGCTGTTCTCCGAAGAATTGGCAGGCCAGTTCGTCGTGGCAGCGCCGCTCGAGCTGTTTGGTTCCTCGGCGATCCTGTACTCAACCGAAGGCGTCCGTGCGGGTTGGCTCGATGAGAATCCCGAGACTGCACTTCGCTCATTGGCGATCTGGTACAGGGCATCTCGCTATCTCGAGGAATTCCCTGAGATCGTTGGCGATTACGTCGGCGAAGAGGCAAAGGATCAGACAGGAGGGACGAGTCTGGGTTCAGCCGTGACCGGGCGCATCCTGACCGAGCTGAACTACTTCCCGCTCCTCAGTGAAGCGGAGGCCTACATGTTCACCCCGGGGGAGCTCACCTACTTTGGTAACGTCGTGGGCGACTCCTTCGAAGCTGGACGTGACGAGGGCTACATCCCGCCTGGTATCGAGTGGCAGGATTACGAGGTCGAGGAAGTCTGGTTCAACATGCTCCTGGCTCGCCAGGATCTCGTCGACTGGATCAATGCTCCCCTCGGGAGCGGCGTCGGCCCCAACGGTGACGATCCCGCTAGCTGAGGCGAACGGACCACAGTAAATGTGCGACGAGGACCCGCGACCCCGGGTCCTCGTCGCGTCACAGGCCATAGTCAGCCTTAGGTGTGTGCTTCAGAGAATGGCGCCTCGAGCGGCGACCGGCCAGACGCACTCGACAACTTCGCCCCTGATTCCCACGAGCCAGTCGTGGAGGTTGACCGTCGGATCGCAATTGTAGGGGATCAGGCGGACCTGATCACCGAGGCGAACAGCGTGATCATCGGGAACTCGGAGTGTGCCGTGCTCGTCCCCGAAGCGCTCGAACACGCCGTCCGTTTCCGCGGCGAGTACTGGCAATCCATTTCCCATCGCGATCGCCTTGCTGCCCGCATCGAGAACCGCTACACCGGGGCGTCGGCTCATCACCGTGGCGCTTACGTGGAGGCTCTGCTCGAAGTTGCGGAAGGGCTCATCGGAGGCGTTGCGATTTTCTGCGTAATCGGCATCCATGAAGACGTAAGTGCCCGGCTGAACCTCGGTGAATAGTCCGCCGATGGGGTCCAGGTCATAGGTTCCCGTGCCAGCGCCTGTGACGGTGTCGCACCGGATCCCCTCACGGCCAAGAAGGCTGAGCGACCGCTCGACTGCTCGCCCAACCTCGGCAACGGACGACTGGCGGTCTTGGTAACTCCGCATGTGCTGGGCCGGTCCGTTATAGGCCTGAAGACCGGCGAACCGCAGGCTGTCCGCCTTCACCACTTCAGCTGCCAGCCGCACTACGGGCTCCCCGGTGGCGACACCCGCGCGGTAGTCCGCCGTATTGAGCTCGACCAGGACGCCGATGGAGCTCCCTGCCTCCTCAGCTGCGGCCTGCAAGTCGGCGACGTTTGAGACGGTATCCACGCAAACGGCGATGGTGGCCCTTTGAGCCAGCTCCGCTACTCGAGCCAGCTTGTCACGACCAACGATCTCGTTCGAGATGAGTACGTCGCCGACCCCTCCATCTACGAAGACCTCCGCCTCGGACGCCTTCTGGCATGCGATGCCAGCCGCTCCCAAGTTGAGCTGCAAGTGAGCGATCTCCACACACTTGTGTGTCTTCGCATGGGGCCGCAGATCCACGCCGAGCCGGCTCGCAGCGTCCGCCATCAGGGAGAGGTTGCGGTCCAGCGCGGAAAGGTCGACGATCAGTGCAGGTGTGCCTACCTCGCTCGCGTGCATGCCAGGGCCCGCCGGCAGGTTTGATCGGGTCACGGCGCGGCCGGTTCAGTTGGTCGTGTCGTCGAGTCCGAGGAGGCGGGCGGCGTTGTCACCGAGGTAGTTGTCGATGTCGGCGTCTGTGAGTTCGGGGAGTCCTGGTGCGATGTTGAGTTCTTTGGCGAGGCGGGGGAAGGACTTGACGTAGGGGACGTCTTCGCGGCAGTCGTAGTTGTCGGTGCCCCACATGCATTTGTCGAGGACTTTGAAGTGTTTGGCGTACTTGAGGAACCTGACGTTGGTTTCGAGGGGTTGGAGGAATCCCCACCACCCGGTGCCTGCGTACATGTTTTGGTTCTTGAGCATCATCATGACGACTTCTTCGTAGTAGTTCTCTCCGGCGTGGACGACCAGCAGTTTGAGGTCGGGGAACCGTACTGAGACTTCGTCGAGCAGCAGGGGGTGTTGTTGACGGAGGAGACCGAATCCTGACCAGCCGGTGTGGACCTGGATGAGCATCCCGAGTTCTTCGGCCTTCTCGTAGATGGGCATGATCCGCTCATCGTTGAGATCCATGTCGTAGCTCGGTGCCGGTGTGATCTTCATCCCGATGAGACCCATATCGGTGATCTCTTCCATCTCGCGCAATGACGGGAGGCCACCGAGAAGATCGACGCTTCCCATGCCGATGAGCCGATCGGGGATCTTCGCTACCTCCGCCGCCACCCACTCCGAGGGGACATGCGTGTTGAGGTGTGGCATCTTGATCGCGTGGCATATGGCCTTGTCGACGCCTGCCTCGTCCATGAGGGAGACCATCTCCTCGGCGCTCATCCCCTTGACGAGGCCGGTCTTCTCTCCGATCTCTGTCCATCCGGCAGCAATCATGGAGTCGTCCATGATGCTCAGGTCGCCCCAATGCTCCGGCTTCGACAGCCACACATGTGTATCGATGATCACGTTACGAATCCCTTCGGGGTGGTTGTCCGGTGCCTCCGAAAACTGACGGAACTCTGGCGCCTAGAAGCGAGCATACCGATCGGCGATCTCCGATGTCCGCCCTAGCCGTGGCAGCGCGAATCCTGTAGCTTGGGCTCATGCTTCAGAGACAGCCCATCGTGTCGGCGGCCGGGGACATCGCCTTATGCGAAGGGTTCGAGGCTGTGACTACCACCCGGCTAGCAATCGAGTTGGACCTGTCCGATGATGATGTCGCGAGCTATTTCGCCACCGACGAGGCTCTCCAACAATCGATCGTTCACGCAGGCGCCGACATCTTCAGAGAACATGTCACCGACCGAGCCGACAGTGCAGCTGACGGAATCGAGAAGCTGCGAGCTCTCATGCTCAGATGGGTCGACTACGCAGAGGGTGACGCGTATCGAGGTGGCTTCGTAGGAGGAGCGGCGAGCCTTCCCGCTCATGTCACGGAGGTTATCGCCTCGATTGCGCAGAGCTGGGTCGACACGCTCGCAGAACATGCTGACATCGCGGTCGGGCACGGTACGTTGCCGGAGGGCACCGACCCACGTCAGGTGGCGTTCGAGCTTCACGGGCTGGTGCAGGAGGCGAACTGGACATTCGGCGTTCTCGGAGACAAGCGAGCGTACGACCGCGCCAGGCGCGGCATCGAGCATCGGCTCGGGCCAGGCCCGGGGTGTTGACGACCGGATGGTGCCCCACATACGCTGCGCGTTCTGTTTGTCACAGGGTATGCACCGCGCTCGTCAGACCGGTCCTACTATCGCAAGGCGGTGGTCGATATGCGTTTCGATGAAAAGGTCGCCGTAGTCACCGGAGGCGCAGCCGGTATCGGCGCCGCCACGGTCAAAGAGTTCCTCCGCGCCGGGGCCCAGGTCGTCACCGTCGACTTGGACTCTGTCGACCGCGAGTCGGTCGTAGAGTCGGTCGATCGGTCACTCGACAGCCTCCTTTCCGTGGTTGGTGACGTCGGAGAGATCGACGACTGTCGGAGGGCCGTTGGCTCGGCGCTCGAGGCGTTTGGTCGGATAGATTGCCTGGTCAATAACGCCGCCAGCTTCGTCGTCGCCGGCCTCGGCGGGACCAAAGAACAGTGGACCCAAAGCTGGTCGACGAACGTTCTCGGGGCCGTGAACATGACCAGCGCAGCGTTCGAGCCGCTCAAGAAGGCGGGTCAAGGAGCCGTTGTCAACGTCGCCAGCCTTGCGGCGGTGAAGGCTAAACCGGATGCGTGGACGTATCACGGCACCAAAGGGGCGCTGCTGTCGATCACCAAGTGCATGGCCTTGGATCTCGGAACCCATGGGATCCGCGTCAACACGGTGAGTCCCGGATGGACGTGGACCGACGCCACAGCGTCAGTCGTCGACCGCAAGACCTTCGAAGACTACATCGTTCCGAAGATGATGCTGCCGAGGGTATGCGAGGCGGTTGACGTCGCCCGAGCGGTGCTCTTCCTCTGCAGCCCCGACGCCTCCTACATCACCGGCACGGATCTGAAGGTGGACGGCGGGTTCAGCGCCATGGGACCGGAGGGAAAGGCCAACATCGTTTGACCGCCGGATCGAGCTCCCGTGGAACCGATCACTCGAGCGAGGCGTACAGGGCTGAGGACAGAGCCCGGGCTCGCGCGTCGGTCTGTCCGCCGGCGCGTGTCTGATTCATGGCATAGCCGAAGCCAATCTTGGAGATCGGATCGGCATAACCCAACGCCCCACCGAGCCCTTGCATCCCGAAGGCCTCA
>Ga0310121_10003376_pt1 | contig 14585 bp, 9 predicted proteins | sample CB27_Tmax_986_MG_FD_203504 | JGI IMG/M metagenome (GOLD analysis project Ga0310121, IMG submission 203504) | Marine microbial communities from Western Arctic Ocean, Canada - CB27_Tmax_986 | ecosystem: Environmental > Aquatic > Marine > Oceanic | place: Canada: Western Arctic Ocean | collected...
ATCGTGACTCACCCAGCTCGCTGACACAGCTCAGCCTGAACTTCGGCCGCCCGAGGTCCTCGACCGACCACCCTAACCGGGGCTCGCGGTGTCGTCAATCTTGTGCGTGATCCACCGCCGTCGAACGGAACTCATGGTGTGCAGAAAGGTAGAGAGCGGGTTGAATCCCAATCTACGAAGGGCCCGTCGCCGAAGGGCCAGTCGCCGATACGCCCCGTTTGTCGGCGATCAGCGCCAAAAGCCCCTTGTGGGGATCGGCAAATTTCTTAATGCCCTCTTCCATCAAGACATCTTCGAGACGCTCGAAATCGACTCGGGCGTCGATTTCATCGGACGCAGTCTGGGGCGGCGGTGTTGCCAACTGGTTGGTGAAACTTCGACCGCTCGCGCCTACGGCCATGTTGGTCGCGGGCGGGTTCGTCTGAATGTCGCTGCCCGCGAGCGCCGCGACGTATTTCCACGCTGGCTCCCCGGGCCGCTTTACTCCTGTGCTGGCAAAGATGATCTCCTGCTGAAGCGGTGTTTGTTTGTCAGACCAGAATTCGCGATTCGAGTTCCAAATGCGCTGGGCGTTGATGATCCCCACTTCTCCCTGGACCTCGGGCGATAGGCCGTCTAGGTGTTGCTCGGTGTAGACGTCCACACGAGAAACAAAAATGCTATAGACACTCTTGAACGAATCCAGCGTGTCGCGCCGCTGAGCGCCTCGCCAGACGGCCTCGCAAGCGGCGCGATGCTGTCGCTCGGTGAAGATCAAGGTAACGTTCAGTGTGATCCCGGCTGCGGCCAATTCTTCAAGTGCCCCCAAACCGGCCTCCGTGGCCGGCACTTTAATCATCCGATTCTCGTGGCCCATCGCCCACTTTTGACCCAACTCGATGTACCCCTTGGTGCGCTCGGGCTGTGGAAGCGCGCGGAGGGGATCCTCTAAAAGCGGATCGACCTCAAAGCTCACATAGCCATCGTTTCCGCGGGACTGTACCCAAATGGGGTGAAACACCTCTTGTGCCTGCCGAACCAGGCGGTCGGTCATTTCCCAGGCGATCGCTTCATCGTCGAAGCCCGCCTCAACCAATCGTTCCAGGTCGGAATCAAAGCGACCTGATTTGATCAAATCGGCCACGATGATCGGATTGGACGTGGCCCCCGTGGCACCCCAATCGAAGTTTTCCCGAACCAGGTCGGGATCAATCGAGTCAAGCCACAGTTTCGTTCCCGTGCCGATCAGAGATTTCATCGACATGTTTGTTCTCGACCTTTCCGTGGACGACCACTAACGCCGCATCCGTTTGGCACCGTTTAGCATAGAGCCCATTAGCAAAGAGCCCAAGATAACAAGGCGAGCCCAAGATAACAAAGCTCGCTGGTTCGTGAAGGTGTCTGACGGACTAGATTGCTTTGTGCCTGAGTTGGTGGTCGCGAATCGTCAATGAGCATAGAGGAGGTCTCCAGCTCGCTCAGATTGGCGCGGCAAATTGGCGGGGCAAAAAAGTCGTCGAGCGCCGATTGCAGCCTGAGCAGACCACCATCCCGGATTATTTGTAAAATAATGAGGTGGGTCCGAACCTATTTTGGGAACAGAACTTACAGCTTGCTTGCAAAAAAACACCGCGAATTGAAGCCGTAAGCGCAAGAGAAGCAGCGGCCTTGGCATTCCTTCGGTTTCACGTCAGGCTTGAATATTCCGAGTTAGTGCCGCTTGCGAATCGACTTAAACCTCTTCTGAAACCCCGTTCACGACCCACTTCTCGGCGCACCTGACAAGCTTCCGCGTAGTCTCTGGTCAAGCCCTGAAGATCCCGGAGGCCCTCGGATCGCAACAACCGAAAAGGACCCACTCCGAAGCCGTGACCGGAAATACAGATCACGCAAACTGCGACGATTGAGTGGACTACATAAATTGCTTAGTTTCAAGTGGCATGGACGATTCACTTGAACGCCGGTAACCTTGTTTGATTCCTTGCCTTTCGTGGCCAAAGCTGCCCAGCTGCTTGTCCTATGAAGCCCAGCTTTCTCGCCCGCCCTGTTCGCCTGTTTGGAAGCATGGCGGTCGTCATCTTGTGCATCATCTTCTTCATGGTGCCATTTTCGCTGCGCGGGGCCAAGCTGGCTCTGGAGCGGGTTGAAAACAACATCAAGGATTGGTTGCCCAGCGATTTTCCGGAAACCAAGGAACTGGAGTGGTTCGGTCAGCACTTTGTGGGCGAACGATTCGTTTTGGTGACTTGGGACGGCTGCACCGAGGCGGATCCCCGCTTCGAGTTGTTGGTCAAGAAACTTCGGTCTGAGGTCGTCTCCGATAGCAGCGAGAGCTTCTTGGAAGGAGCGCCAGACGACGCGGGCGAGCAGAGCAAGGCCGTGGAACGTCTGCGAGCACGCCAGATGGGCGATCGACTGGAACTGACCACAACCGGCGATTACCACGAAAACTGGGGCGGCCGTGGCGAGAAATGGCTACTGGGCGCCAAAGCACAGTGGTACTTCATCACACCGGAAGGCGAATTGTATCGCTGGTCCGGTAAGCCCAACCTCGTGGGCCTCACGGCACGTTTGGCCCGGCGGGTTTTCACTGGTGAAAACCAGGCCCAAGGCGATTTGGAAGCCACCTGGGGCGAGCCCTCGACGGCCACACAGACAAACGAGTTTTTTAACGATCCCCGCAAATTGACGGCAAGGTTTTTCAGTACGGTATCCACCGGTCCCCAGATGCTGCACGAACTCACCGTCGAGGGAGGACCGCTTTGGCCGCGACGGAACGAGGCTCCCGAGGAAGACAAGCCGACGTTGGCCCGGCAAAAGGGTCTCGAGCGGTTGACGGGAACGCTGTTCGCGCCGGCAATCCCTAGCGACTTCGTTTGGCAGCCTCAACATGTGCGTAGGTTGTTGTCCAGTGAGCAGCTCGCCGAATTGCCGCTAGGCTGGCAAGCCAAGTTCGAGCAGTTCGTCTCCGCACTGGTCGAGCGCGAATATGCCGGCGATGGCAACCGCCTCCAACAGGCCGCGTTGACGACACAATCGAGGCACTGGGATCAACTGTTTGCTGAATTCGGCGTCGACCCGCCGGCGCGTGAGACGTGCGCCATCGTAACGCTCAGCGAGGCCGGCGACCGGAACTTGGCTCGCGTTATTGGGCGCGACATTATGGGTCGACCGCGCGGTAAACTTCTCGACCTGGCAATCACCGAGTGCGGTGTTCCGCCTGCCCAACTCCGCATGGGCGGTCCGCCCGTCGACAACGTGGCCATTGACGAAGAGGGAATGATCACTTTGGGCCGGTTGATCGGTTGGTCAGCCGCCATCGGTCTTTCGCTCTCTTTTCTGTGCTTTCGCAGCGTGAAGATCACCATCATGGTGTTTTTCGTGGGTGGCGTCAGCGCCATGACTAGTCTGGCGGTCGTCTGGTGGAGCGGGCGGTTTCCTTTCATGCACTCGCTGTCCGCAGTCGATGCCGTGTTGTTATCGATGCCGTCGCTGGTCTATGTATTGGGCCTCTCGGGCGCCGTGCACATCGTGAACTATTACCGCGAAGCGGTCGAGCGAGATGGGGTCGAAGGGGCTCCAGAACGTGCTCTGGCACAGGGTTGGGGACCCTGCACCTTGGCCGCCTTTACGACGGCCTTGGGTTTGATCTCGCTGTTTGCCAGCAACCTGCTGCCGATCAAGAAGTTTGGCTTGTTTTCGGCTCTCGGCGTGATGGCCTCGTTGTTTTTCCTGTTCGTATACCTACCCTGCGCGTTGACGATCTGGGCGCCCGATTACTACAAGCAGCGGCGTACCGACGGCAGCGAGTCGCTGGGGCTGGCCAATTTGGTCGAGAGGTTTTGGCTTGGCACGGGCCGTTGGGTCATCAAGTGGAACGTACTCGTGGCCGTGGCCTGTCTGGCGTTAATGGTCGCAGTCGGCATGGGGCTCAACAAAATCGACACCTCGGTCCAGTTGCTGAAGCTATTCGATAAGAACGCCAAGATCATCGAGGACTATCGCTGGCTGGAAGCCAATTTTGGCAAGCTGGTTCCTATGGAGCTGGTCGTTCGAGTGCGGCCCGAAATGCTGAAACCGACGATCGACGAGCTGGAGGTGGCCGACGCCGGTACCGGAAAGGAGGCCATTTTTCAACTGAACATGCTGGAACGGATGGAGCTGGCAGCTCGCGTTCAATACTGGGTCGAGCAGGTGTTCGGCGAGGAGGGCCAAGATATTGTCGGCCGCGGCATCTCGGCGGCCACCTTTGCGCCGGAACTGCCGAAACCGGCAGCACCGAGTTTGTTCAATGCCCGCATGGCCTTCAATACCGAACTCGAGCAAAATCGTAATCGGATCCTGACCGCCGACTACTTACGCGAAGATCAGCAGCGGGAACATCTGGGCAGTGAACTATGGCGAATCAGCCTGCGGTTGGGTGCGCTCAACGACGTCGATTACGGGGATTTCGTTCATCGCCAGAAGTTGGTCGTGGAACCGCTGCTTACGGCCTACCGGTATCGGGAACACATGCTCCGCGAGATCGCCGCCCAGCCCGAAAACGGCGGCAAACCGAACGGCGCTGAAGTCGGCATCCTCGGTATTTCAGATCCTGCGAAAGCACTTGAGCAGCCTGCCTCGACTGAAACGATCACCGCTTCGGCTGACGCAACTTCTGGCGAGACCGCCGTCGATACCGGCATCGATCAGACGAAAATCTTTGCGTCAACGCTCCGAGATCTGCTCAAAAGTGCCGGTTGTGTCTCACGTTTCTTGGACCCTGAAGTCGCACATCCAGAAGGCTTTTTCAAATCGCAGGGATTCGCCAAGCAATTGGCGCAGATTCCGTGCGTCGTGCTTGTCAAAGACCATCCTGAGATCGATGTGGAGTTCATCCGCGAGCACGCGAAATTCTTTGTTGACGCACGCCAGCATCAGTTTCGATTGGGAGGCGGGGTGCCTACCGCCGCTGAGGGAAACGATCCGGTACAGGTCGTCTATACAGGCGTCGTGCCGGTGGTCTACAAGGCGCAGCGGACATTGTTGAACAGTTTGGTCAACAGTATTGGGCTGGCCTTCGTCATGATCGCCTGTGTGATGATGTTGCTGTTACGGGATTGGCGGGCACCGTTGGGCCTGACCAACACCGTGAACGTCTCGGGCGGCATGCTATCGATGATCCCCAACGTGTTTCCCGTCGTGCTGATCTTCGGCGCGATGGGCCATTATGGGATCAAGGTCGACATTGGCACGATGATGTGTGCCAGCGTAGCCATGGGGGTGGCCGTCGACGACACGATCCACTTCCTGACCTGGTTCCGCCACGGGATTCGCGAGGGCCTGCACCGCAACGCGGCGATTCTCGAGGCATATCGCCGAGTCGGCACCGCGATGACCCAAACAACACTCATCGGGGGCCTGGGCCTGGCCGTGTTCGCCCTCAGCACGTTCACACCGACGCAACGATTCGGAATCATGATGGTCACGCTGCTGGCCACAGCTTTGGTCGGTGACTTGGTGCTGTTGCCGGCCTTGTTGGCCAGCCCGTTGGGACGTTTCTTCTGCCCTCGATCCATCACATTTAGCGCCTCTCCTGCCCCGATCGTCGCTGTAGAAACAACCGCAGCGACTTCAAGCCCACTGGGAGCCAACACTCCGCACAACCGAGCGAAACTAGCCAACGAGCCAAAAATTCGCACCGATCCCAAACATTAGGTCCTCTTCCTCATTCTTGAGCTAGGACCAGTGCGACGGTTTGGCCGGTTCCAGATTGGCTGAGTTTCATGGCAGGCCGTGGTGATAAGGGCTTGGGTTCCTGCTGGATCACATTCACGGGGCAGGCTGGATCGGGTGTTTTGTAATTGAGCGTAAACGGCACTCGCTTTTCTTCGAACGCGAGTACACTGGCGGCCATCTCGACCGCTGCACCTCCGGCGCCGAGATTCCCGAAGAAGCTCTTGGGGGCGGTGACCGGGACGTCTCCCAGGCAATCACGAATGGCTTGTGCCTCGAGCGGATCGTCTTGCACAGTGCCCAGTCCGTGCGCGTTCACATGATCGAGCTGGTCGGGCGTTAGGCCCGTCTTGCGGAGGGCTGTTCGGATGGCGATCCGGAATCCGTCGCCCGTTAGCCGAGGGCTCTTCCAACGCCATTCGAAACCCTCACCCCAGCCCATCACCCTAGCGTATATCCTGGCATTACGGCTCGTCGCATGTTCGCGACTCTCCAGTACGAACGCGCCGCTTCCTTCCCCGATTACCATGCCGTCGCGATCCGCATCGAACGGTCGCGAGGCGGCGGCCGGGTCGGCGACACGGTGCGACAGATTGGCATCTCCGCGATACAGCAGGGGTGTTATTGCGAGACGGCTGCCAGTGCCCCCCGCGATCATCACATCGGCACGGCCTCGACCAATGATATGCGCCGCCTCGACGATGGCGCGAAGACTGGATGCATCCCCGGCAATGATTGAATTAGAGGGACCCCGCGCATCGTGCGCAATTCCAATATGACAAGCTGCCATGTTGGGTAGTGATTTCAGCAACCACAAGGGAAAGACCGTGCTCATCGCCAGCTGGCCCCACGGCCGGAAGTCAAACCGGCCGTCCTTGACGCATTCGCGATAGACCGCTTCCAATTCTCGCGGATCGCCGTAGAGCATCTGGGAGCCGAAGACAACTCCAAAACGATCACTGTCCACGGATTCGATTGTCAGACCGGCATCCTGAGTAGCCAGGGCGGCAGCCGCAACGCCAATCTGAATGTCACGGCACATCACCTTGAGGCTCTTGCGTGGCTTGACGTACTGCTTGGGATCGAAGTTGGCCAGCGGCGTACCGAAGTTGACCGGAAAGGGAGAATCATCCAACCAGTCGATTTTGCGCGCGCCGCTGCGACCGTCCATCAGCGAGTTCCAAAAATCGGCGCGCCCAATTCCGATGGGGCTGGTCACCCCGACTCCGGTAATCACAACTTCGCGAGGTACGGCCATAGATTTTTGAACTATTCTGAAACCTCGTTGGGATAGGCCGTTACCAGCCGAAAAGCAGTTCCTTCTCTTTTATCCCACCCAGTGGAGAAGTTGCAACTCGAAATCGCCCCGCCAACTCTTGCCCCTCACAGGCCGTCTCGTGACTGCGCCCTCGACGCGGAAGGAGCGGCGCCTGTGGCCTCCGTGGCCCTGCGGATTTAGGTCTCGATCGATTCTGCAGGACGTTCGGGTTGGAGAAGCGTCGCGGCGGATTGCCGTACGATATTAGTTTGGCAGGCGGCTCAAGGCAAGCCAGCCAATCTGGTGTTGGATGGGTGGTATCGCGCGTTGATTTCAGCAGTCCTTACTCGCATTTTTCGGCGAGCGAGGGGCTGCTGCCGGTTATTCCGAATACCTACTCCGGGCACCGCTCCAGCCCTTCCAGGTCCCCGCCTACAACCCCTTCCAGGTCCCAGCCTACAACACACGTACCGCCTTGTTGACTCAGGATGGTAGACTGACAAGGTGTTTTCGATTTCCAACGAGTCTAGTCTTGATGGTAAGATCGTCAGATGCGAGCGGTAGCTGAAGTCGCAAGACTTCAACCGTAATTTCCCGAAGTCTTGCGCATCCGGCTACACTGCAAGCATCACCACCGTTTGACGACGTCACGATCAAGGCCTCGCCACCGTGTTCTTCACTCCAGCAAACACTCCAAATGGCCAGCACGGTAGACAAAGCTCCGATCTCGGAATTCTCACTCGCTGAAGCGCGAAGAATCGTCGGTGATCTTTTTCGTCCGGATCCACGCATCTACTGGATCGATTGGGGGCTCACGATCGCTACCGGGCACACGTTGTTCCTCTTGGTTGCGTTTCTTCCAGCACTGTTGTCCGAGCCGGCATGGTTGGTTTGGTCGCTCCGAGTCGTGGGCTTGCTGGCGGCCAGCTTGCTGTACTATCGCTCGGCCATGTTCATTCATGAGTTGGTTCATTTGCGAGGCGACGAGTTTCGTAGCTTCCGCTTTCTCTGGAACTGGTTGAGCGGTTGCACGTTCCTGATGCCAACGTTCGTCTACTACACACACTTGGATCACCATCGCAGAAAACTCTTTGGGACACCAAAGGATGGTGAATACATACCCTTAGCTTGCCGGCCCCGGTATCACATCTTGGTGTACTTGGCGCTGCCTTTTGCTGTTCCCGTGGCCGCGGTATTCCGGTTTCTGGTGCTCACCCCGCTGGCCTGGCTCAGCCCGACCATCCGCAGCCTCGTGCACGAGCGGGCGTCGTCGATGGTCATGGAACCCAATTACCTTCGCCCTTTGCCGACGAAAAATATGATGAGAATCATCATCGTCCAGGAAGTCGTTTGTTTCATCTGGTTGCTGGTCGCATCAACGCTGATGCTAACGGTGCTCCGCGAGTGGGCTTGGACGCTGTTGCTCGAGGCATATCTAGCGGGCGTCGTCATTCTCATGCTGAATTCGATTCGCACCTTGGGGGCTCACCGATTCTACAATTCCGGAAATGAGATGACGTTTGTCGAGCAGATGCTCGATTCGGTGAACTATCCAGGTGGCGGAATTCTGCCCGAAGTCTGGGCGCCCGTGGGGACTCGCTATCACGCGCTGCATCACCTCTTCCCTTCCATGCCGTACCATCGCATGGCCGAAGCGCATCGCCGCTTGGTTCGCGATCTGCCAGAAGATTCGGCGTACCGCCTGACGAATGAAGCCTCGCTATATTCAGCACTTCGCACACTTTGGAGGCGGGCGGGTAAAGCCTAGCAAGGCTTGGACTCGGACCGCGAACAAATACACAAATACCCAAAGTGCGGGATTACCCAAAGTGTGGCGTATCTGGGCCCGTGGGTCTTCTCTTTTCGGAGCCCTAATTTGCGATATTTCCTGGTCGTGCTGATCGCCTTTACGCTGCTGCAGATCCCACCCTTGGGCCGCACCGAATGGCTCGGCGGTGTGGCCGCGCGGGCAGTCGTTGCGCTGGGAATCGGGATGCTGCTCAGCGGTGTGCACCATCTCGTGTACGTGGAACATTACGTGCACCTGATGCCGCCCTGGATTCCGGTCCCGCAAGCCATCGTGTATCTGAGCGCCGTCGTTCGAATCTCCTTCGGCTTGGCGGCCCTGGTCCCCAGTCTCCGCGGCGTAGCCACGATCGGATCGCTTGTACTACTCTGTGTTGTTGCTCCGATCAACGTCCGAATCGCTCTTACCGGCATCGCGGAGGGCCAGTTGGTCGATGCCGACTGGTTCCGCTGGCTGCGAGTCGTCTTGCACGCCGGTTGGATCGGCTGGTGCGGTTGGTGCCTGTCGATTCTGCCGAAAGGCTAGTTTCAGCTAGCTAGTGTCTGTCGGGAAAAGGGCTAAATAACCGTCTATTTCCTGGTGAGCGTCTGGTCCTCGTTGGGCCCATAGTCGTATATGCGATAGGTCTTATTGAGTTTGACACCGCCTTTTTTCAAGGTGCCGTACGAGAGCTGGTTGCTTTCAAGGACCCACGAGAACTCCACCTCTCGGATGCCCCAATGCAGGACCTCAGGTACCAAACGCGACAGAACGGCCAACCCCAGGCCCCATTTTTGGTACTCGGGCAAGACGTTGGCAGCGATAATGCGAATCCGTTTGATGGCCTTGCGATTCCACAGCAAACGAAGAAATCCCAACGGGAACAGACGCCCGTCGATGGCCTTGATTCTGGGGTTGTAGTCCAACAGCGCAAAAGCACAGGCGACCGGTCGTCCCTCGACTTCCGCGATGCTGGTCAGTTCGGGGACGATCAAGTGTTTCAGTGAGTGGCTCATGTGAGCAATCTCGCCCTCCGAAAGGGGCGTGTATCCCCAAGTGCCGCCTAGTGACTGGTTATAGATCTCGAGGAACAGTCGTACATCCTCGTCGAAGCGACTGCGGTCTAGTCCACGCAGAGTGACGTCGAAACGCCGCTTGGCCTCCTGAGAGACGAAAGAGATCTTGCTGTCGAGCGTTTTGAGCATATCCACCTGGCCCAAAAAGGCATATAGATCCTGGGCCTTGCGAAATCCATACTGTTCGAACAGGCCCGCGTAATAGGCTGGATTGTAGGTCATCATGAAGTAGGGAGGAGTATCAAAGCCGTCGATCAACAATCCGATCTCATAGTTCAACGAAGGATTGATTGGGCCACGAAAGTCGACGATGTCCCGTTTGGCAAACCACAGGCGAACCGCATCGAACAGAGCGGACGCGACCTCCTGATCTTCAATCGATTCAAAGAAACCCAGAAAGCCGCGTCGCTCGTCGTATCGTTCGATATGTGCCTGGTTGACAATCGCGGCGACCCGGCCGCAGGGCGTCCCGTTACGCAGCGCGAGGAAAGTCTGCCCCTCGTTCCGCTCGTAAAACGGATGCGGCTTGTAACCGACAAGCTCCTCCAGGTTCCGCCGCAACGGTGGAATCCAATTCGGATCGTCGTGGTACAACGTCCAAGGTAACTGCAGAAACTGCTTCCGCTGCCGAGCGGACATGACGGGCGTGATCGTAACGTCGGACATTTTGTGATTCTTATGCGTGCCGTGTGTTGTTCGAGATGGATTAGTTAGGACGGGCGCGAGTTCCTTCTGCGGGATCGGGGGCACTTGAGCCTCCAGGCGCCTGCGGCGAGAATCCAGTATCGCGCGAGCCATCCCGCGTGTCTCTCTCAATATGGCCTAAGGACTTGCAAAGAAATAAGTTGCCGATTCGTCCCGTGTGCCAGTGGCTCTGCCTCTGCCAGTGGTGAATCGCTGTGTCCACGTCGCGTCACGGACACTGGCAAAGCCAGTGGCACCCGAAACGGACAAGTTATTTCGAGACTCCTCACTGAAACCGACAGGACTCCGTTAGTGGTGCCCGAAAACAAGGGAACAGGAGCGAACCGAGGAAAACAGAGAGGCGGCGAAAGTGCCACGAGCTCATTCACTTCAGCTCTCGGTTTCCTCTGTTACCTCCTGTAAAAAACCTGCTTGCGTACCAGTCTCCTTGGCATCGCCGGTCGGGATCAGCGAGGACTGTCGTTATTTCCGTACAATTCCTAACGTGTTCGGATTGTAGGTCAAAATGCTCACCCTAGTTACCGGCGCGACCGGACTGGTCGGCAACAACGTAGTGCGTATGTTGCTCGACCGCGGTCAGGCAGTGCGCGTCTTGGTGCGTGCAAACGGCGATCCACGGCCGCTCGAAGGCCTCGACGTCGAACGTTTTGTGGGGGACGTCCGCGACGCGGAGGCCGTGCGGTTGGCGTGTCAGGGCGTCTCCCAGATAGTGCACGCGGCCGCCATTGTGCATATCGGTTGGAGCGGCCTCGAATTGCAGCGCGCCGTGAATGTCGCTGGGACGAGTCATGTTGGAAACGCGGCGCGAGACGCCGGCGCCCGCATGGTCCACGTGTCTTCGGTCGACACTGTCGGTCTATCCACGACAGACGAGCCAGCAGACGAAGATGCGCCGTTCCAGGGTAAAGTATCCTGCAGCTACGTGGTGTCCAAAGGAGAAGCCGAAGCGACCGTCCTCGACCTGGCCAGCCGAGGTTTGCAGGCGGTCGTGGTGAATCCAGGCTTTATGCTTGGACCCTGGGACTGGAAGCCGTCGTCCGGCCGCATGCTGATCAAGGTCGCCAAGTCGTTCACGCCTCTGGCACCACCTGGCGGGCTAAGTGTCTGTGACGTGCGGGATGTGAGCAGCGGAATCCTGGCGGCACTGGAGCAAGGACAAGCCGGACAGCGTTACATCATGGCCGGCCATAACTGCTCGATCCTCGAGCTTTGGCGGCGTTTCAAACAGGTCTCTGGCGGACGACCGCCGCTTGCCAAGGCCTGGATTCCGACGGTCATGACGGCCGGCCGTTGCGGCGATCTGGTAGCGAAACTGACCGGCAGAGAACCGGATATCAACTCGGCTGCCGTGCGGATGTCGCGACTGTCCCATTTTTACAGCAGCCGGCGCGCAGAACGCGAACTTGGCTACAGCAATCGGGCGCTCGAAGAGACGATTCACGAGGCTTGGCAGTGGTTTCGTGAACACGGAAAGGCGTAAAAAAAAGAATGCCGCCAGGCGGGGCAGCCTGACGGCATCAGATTGGTCGCACGTCGTTTGGGCGGCTCGGGGGCACGAGCCACGACGTGCTGTGTGACATGTCACGCTCGATAGTCTAACGAATTGGACAGTCCCTGCAATAACCCTTTCAGAAATTCTGTGCTTTTCGCTGAATGTAACTACTTTCGTTCCATCCGGAGCGCCCCGTCGAGCCGCACGACAGAGCCATTGAGCATCGGATTCTCGATGATTTGTTGCGCTAGCATGGCGTATTCAAGAGGTTGCCCAAGTCGTTTGGGGAAAACTGTTTGCGCCTCGAGCGACGCACGCGCCTTCTCCGGCAGAGCGTCGACCATCGCCGTGTGAAACACGCCTGGTGCAATCGACACAACGCGGATGCCATGTTTAGCGAGTTCCCGCGCGACAGGCAGCGTCATCGAGGCCACCCCTCCCTTGGACGCCGAGTAGGCGGCTTGACCAACCTGTCCCTCGAAGGCCGCCACCGACGACGTGGTAATGATTACGCCCCTCTCCCCGGTGTCATCGGACGCGTTGCCCACCATCGCGTTGGCAGCCAGCCGCAACACGTTAAAGGTGCCGATCAGGTTGATTTGAATCACTCGAACAAACCGCTCCAGCTCGTGCGGTCCCGCGCGGCCAACAACCCGCGCGCCGTCGAGGACTCCCGCGCAATTGACAGCGCCGCGCAGGGTGCCTAATTGACTTGCGCAGGTTGCCAGTGCTGCTTGCACATCTGCTTCCGACGTAACATCGGTCCGGACAAAATGAACTGCCGGACCTAGTTCGTCTGCCAGTGCCTTGCCGGCTTGTTCATTGATGTCGGCCACAAGGACCTTGGCCCCCTGACTAACGAACCGGCGTACACATGCGGCACCGAGACCGGACGCGGCTCCGGTCACCAAGAAAGTTCCCTCTGCCAGTTGCATGTTCGGATTCCTTATGGACTACGCTTTTTGGACCACGCTTTCTGAGACCCGCTGACCGGGATTATTCATAAGATCGTCGCGAGTTACGGACCCGCAGCAGATCGCTCGTGAATAATCCGGCTGAAAGAGCAATGCACGCTGCGCGCCTTCGCTCGACGTTGGTTGCGGCCGAAGGCCGGCCAAGATTTCGACCTCCGACCCCGCCGCTCTCCTACTCACCGCGCAGGATCGTCTGCACGCGTGCCTCGTGCACCAAGCTGCTTTCAGGCGCCAACACGACCACGTCTTCGGGCTCCAATCCTGTTTTGACTTCGGCGATCTCGTCGTTCATCAAACCAACCTCGACAGGCTGCAATTGTGCCCGGCCGTTTCGCACGACAAACACCTGCCACCCGCCATCCGCGCCGCGAAACAACGCCGCACGAGGAACGGTCGAGGCATCACTCTTGTTGTCGGTGAAGATCCGCACACGCACTCGAAAGTCCACTCCCAGATCGCGTTGCTGTCGTAACTGAGCCAACTCAACTTCGGCGAATCGCACTATGACGAGTACACGTTGCTGTTCAACCCCCAGGGAACTCACCTTGGTAAACCCTGCCGGGTAAATTCGGTCGACCACACCGCTAACTCCTTGACCCGCGACGGCCCCGATCGCGGGACCGTATATCTCGACCGGGTCGCCCTGGTGGATGTCAACCACGTCTTCACTGAGCACCTCAGCTTCGACCTCAAGCCGCTGCAACTCACCAATTCTTAGCAGCACAGCGCCGCCCTGGGCATATCCTTCGTTGCTGACGGCTCGTTCCAAAACGACGCCGTCCACTGGGCTCCGCATGACGCCTCGCTCTTGCCGAACCAGGGCTTGCCGCAGCCGCGCTTCGGCTTCCTGTCTTTGCATCTCAAGCACCGTGCGCGACAAGGATTTGCGCGAAGTGTACTGGCTAATAATGCGGGGCATGAGGTCGGTGGCCGCTTTCATCGATTTGAGTGACTGGGCCACTAAGACATCCTGCCGGTAGTCGACTTCGCTTTCGATGTACGAGAGTTTTGCCCGATCTAAATCGTCTTCTGTTTGAGCGCCCGTTTCGAACAGCTGCCGCACGCGTCCCAGAAATGTCTCGGCATACTCCAGGCGACTTTGGCCGGCCGTCTTGCGGGCCTCGGCCGCGGCCACCGTCGAGACGATCGATTCGACAAACAACTCGGATTGTCTCTTGGCACTCGTTTCGACGGTGACGTCGTCGTTTTCGGCGATCGCCGCATCCAGCTGATCGACAGCCGCCTTATCTTCCGCCACGGCATCCGCGAGGTCCTGGGGAGCGATGCGGGCCACGATTTGGTTGCGCTCGACCCGGTCGCCCTCAAGCAGTCCGATCGACTCGACGCGTCCTGCGAAGGGCATCGTGACCAGGTGCGTTTCCGGTAGCCGGGTCTTTCCACGTTCATCCACGAATTCGCGGATCGTGCCCCGTGCGAGCCTGGCAGCCTGCACCGGTACGCCGGAAGAAATCGCCAGCGAAACTCCTCCCGCCACAACGACAACCACGATAACAGCGATCACATACACCCAGCGATTCATGGAAGAGTCCCGAATCAAAAAGAAGTATCAGAGTCGTATCAGAGTCCAGCTTCAGGCTTC
>Ga0310121_10003377_pt1 | contig 14583 bp, 14 predicted proteins | sample CB27_Tmax_986_MG_FD_203504 | JGI IMG/M metagenome (GOLD analysis project Ga0310121, IMG submission 203504) | Marine microbial communities from Western Arctic Ocean, Canada - CB27_Tmax_986 | ecosystem: Environmental > Aquatic > Marine > Oceanic | place: Canada: Western Arctic Ocean | collected...
GTAGACTCGTAACGACGCTCGTGACCTACACCCATAATGAGACCCACTTCATTAGTCGCGGCCAACATTCGCTCCACACTGTCCTTGGTAAGCGAGAGCGGTTTTTCACAAAAGATCTGTTTGCCGTGTTCCACGGCTGCGAGGACCTGATCCTCGTGCTGGGAGTGTGGTGTGCACAGGATCACCGCGTCGACCTCGGGGTCTTGTAAAACAGCGTGGTAATCGTCGACGAGCTCGATCCCCTTCTGCTCGGAGAAATCCCGATGGCGGTCAGGTCGGCGAGCAGTCAGGCGGACGATCCTGATCTTCTCGCTGTTCTCCACCGAGTTGACCATGTGACGGCCCCACCAACCGAGTCCTACCATCGCGGCTCTGATCACTATCAGCCCCTCTTCCTGTCGACCTGATCGGCCTATAAATTAGTCAATGACGTACGGAACCGGCCAATCATAGCCGCTCTGGGTAACGGCCTGAATGTAGGTGCGCAGCACCTCCGAGCCGGGCATCCCACGCGAATCGGCTTCTCTGGCCATCTCATTCGGGAAGTCGCTCAATGACCGAGCCCACTCGATGCGGACTTCAGCGGGCAATTCGCGGATGGTGGCTCCCGATTTTCTAAGATTCTCGAGCCCGGAAGCCTGACGCTCGTCTAAGACACGCGCCGCTTCGACCTCATAGTCATGCCCAACCTCCAAAACGATCTGGCGCACCTCGGGTGGCAGTCGTTCGAGGGACCGCGTGTTCATGGTGATTACAATCGCGCCACCCATTGCGCCAAAGCCGATCAGCGTGTAGTAGGGTGCCGGTTCGTGAAACTTGTAGGCGAAGTAGGCGGAGGGAAACATCAGCCAACCCGAATAGACTCCCGTCTGAAGCGCCATGTATCCGTCCGGTAACGAGGACTGTACGGGGATGACTCCGGCTGACTCCAGCCAGGGCAGATTTGGCCCCGCCCCTGCGACCTTCACGCCACTCAGGTCATCAAGCCCCTGCCAAGACACACTCGTGCCGAGATGGTAGTTATCCCAACCATTGATGGCTAGGACTGTTTGTCGGTAGTTCGCTTCCAGGTGTTCGTTAAGCCAGGGATGGGCATCATAGACCTGACGTGCCACCCGAATCGAGGCCTGAGCATCCTGCGGTCCGAACGGAACGAAATATTGAAAATTATGCAGAAACATTTTGGCAGGCTCAAAACACGTGCAGAACCCACCGATATCGAGAATCCCGATCTGTACCGCCTCCAACGTCTCCGCCACAGAAGAGATCGACCCGCTGTAACCCTCGATGATTCGTAGCTCGTGCTCGGTCTCCTCTGCCACGCGTCGCATCATCTCGGGAACCAGGTAGTCGCGCATAACGGTAACGTAAACAGTCGGTCCGGCGGGATGCCCGGAGCCTACGCGCAACGTATAAAGCTCCGCGGACGCGACCGATGATAAGAGCAAAACGGCAGCGCCGACTAAGGATAACTTACGCAAGGGTGACTCCGTCGATGTCGACGCTCCAGCGAGCGGTCAGGCCGCCGCTTCTTTTCGCTTCGCATTCTGAGCCGTCTGCGAATTTAACTCGCAGGCGTCCGCCCAACTGATAATACTCAATGTACGCACGAAACTACCCGCACCGACGTTCTCTGCACACCACAACCCCAGCTCGATAATCTCGGAATCCGAGAACTCTGCTTTGAGTTCAGTGTAAAACGCATCATTGTCTGCCTTGGATATGTCGTGCTTGAGGTGATCGGCAAAACGCAGTGCCAATTTCTCTCGGGCCGACAGGATCTGACTATTCTCGAAATCCCAGACTTCCTGAATTTTCTCTTCAGTCAATCCCGCATCTTTAGCGTCCTTGGAGCGAACGGTGCCGCAATAACCGCAGTTATGATCGAAGGCGATCTTCACACGGCAAAGTTCCTTCAAATCCTTCGACAACTCTCCATTCTCAGAGAACGTTAGCCAGTATCGGTACCATGCAAGTCCCATGGGACTTCTGAAAATCACGCGCAACACGCGCGGGTCAGGTGAGCCGTCCACCTCAGCGCGTTCTATGAACTCTCTGGCGTCTGCCGCCAGCTCATCATCTCCCAGAACACCCAAACGAGGCATTACCGTTCCTAACACGAACACGTGTTATTAATACTCATCGTCCAGCTACAGGCCGACGAGATCCCTAGCTTCACCAGTAAGCTCCACGATGTGCAACCCCGTGTTAGACCGATCCACCGCGTAGATATAACCGCGATCGTCGATGTTGACGTTATTGGTTTGAATCGCCGAATCACACCGTTCGACACCATCGATGTTCCGACACAGTTCGCTGGTGTTCTCCGTGGTTTCTGGAACGTAGTGGGCCGCCTCCACGGGTTGGAAAGGATTTCTGATATCCACGGCACGAATACCCGCATTGAAATAGGAGAAAACTGCCAGCGTCCTGTCGAAACCTGGATGGTAGGCATCGTGGACCGAATGCGGGCCAAAGCGCCCTCCCCGACTGCAGTAGTCGCCGGGCTGTTCAGGAACCTGGTACGTCGAGACAGGATAGGGCCTGTCCTCCTGAGTAATGTCGATGAAAAACACAATATCGTGCACGCCTGCACAGTACATTGCACCGCCTCCTGCTTCGGAGGGAACGATCAAGAAATCACGCATACTGTCTTCGACATCACCCCCACCGTCCGGAATCTCAGAACCGAGAATAGGCTTCGCGGTGTGCACACCCCAGTAGCTCGGCATATCTAGCCGTGCGATCTCCGGATAAAGCAGATTCTCGGGCGTGGGTACGAACGGCTCGTCTGCACCCGGATTGCCATTCAGAAACTTGTCTGTATCCAGAATTTGGAGTGTGCCGTTGTTGCCGCTTCCGTAACCAACATAAATACGATCACCGTAAGCGAACGTTTGATGTAGTCCGGAAATGCTGTACTCAGGAAACGGCCCCGTGGCCGTTGGTTCCCATCCAACCAGACCAAAGTCTCGAATGTGTCGGGGCTGCGCCGGGTTCCCCAGATCGTACGCCTGTAGGACCCGGGTGACGCGCCAACCCTCAGGCGTACCATTGAAATATCCAATCCCGGTCTCGCACTCCCATTGAATCTTGTGAGTCTCACGATTTCCACGACTGGACTCGGGGCGAGACGAGAATCCTGTGAGATCGATCGTCGACATGAACTCCGGTTCGGCGGGATCCGTCACGTCGAACATCTCGTATGCGATTAGCCCATTGGTTCGGATCATGTAGACGCGGTCGGGATCGCCTTCAGGCAGGAGGTCGCCGTCGCAGATCTGGACGTGCTGGCTGCCGCTTGCCTCCAAACCCGTGGGTGGGAGGTGCTTGAGCATGGTCGGGGAACCGGGATCGGTCACATCCAAGATCGACAGGCCATTGACCTCAGTGAGCCCCGTCTGGGGATTGAAGCTCTCACCGGCATGCTGCCCAACGAACAAGATTCGCCGGCCACCATAAGCGTGCACCACCGGTTGATAGGCCGAGCGTGCCTGCAAATCGTGATATCCCACCAGACGCATGTTCCGCGCATCGGCGCTGTCTTGCATGGCGGCAGACACCTCTGATGCTTCGTCCTGCTGAGGACTGCAGGCGGCCAACAAAAGAACGGAGAGCAGAACGGGAAGCCTGGAGACAGGCCCGGAATGCTTTTCGAACTGGAACATCGTCGTTCTCCCGGAGTTTTTTCTAGCGTCCTGAATCATCTGGTCTAAGACATGATCATCGTGCCTAAGGCACGCAGAGTATAGCCCGCTCAAGCCTTTAGGGCCGACCTTGGACTTCCGACTAGCGCGCTCTGCAACGGTTACAATGGGTCATTCCAGAATGGGTCATTCCAGAAAAAATAAGAATGGGAAACAGGCGCGTGCCAGAACTTCTTATTAGCCCGCAAACCCGCAGAGGCTGGCCCAGATGACCCAGAAGGTATTCTCTTTGGCCGGCAAGGTTGCACTGGTGACGGGCGCATCGAGCGGACTCGGGAAGCACTTTGCAGGCGTTCTCGCAGAGGCGGGCGCCCAGGTGGTGGTCGGCGCCAGACGACTCGAACGCCTCAACAACGTTGTCGCCGGCATCGAGTCAGCCGGTGGGCGTGCCCTCGCAGCACGACTGGACGTGACCGATCCGGAGAGTATTCGCTCCTTATTTAAAATGACTACCGACACCGTGGGGTTGATAGATGTCGTCGTTAACTGCGCTGGAATCGCGAAAACCGGAGATTTCATCGAACTAGGAGACGCAGAGTGGAACAAGGTCTTCGCAGTTAACGTGGACGGCGCACGCAGAGTATCCCAAGAAGCGACACGCCGGCTGATCGACGCCGAGCGACCAGGTGTCATAGTAAATATTGCGTCGGTAGCAGGTATTGGCGCAGCCCCCGGTTGGACCGTGTACGCCACCTCCAAAGCAGCCGTCATCCATCTCACAAAAACGATGGCAACAGAGCTTTGGCGATTCAACATCCGCGTCAACGCCTTGTGCCCAGGCTACTTCCCCTCGGAAATGAGTGAGGCGTTTCTGGCCAGCGAACGCGGCCAAGAGTACGTAGACCACTTTCCACCAAGACGAGTTGGGGAGTTGCATGAGCTGACAGGCCCATTGCTTCTTTTAGCTAGCGACGCCTCCAGCTACATGACCGGCGTAACGCTTCCGGTTGACGGCGGTCACTCGATCAGGCTGTTCTAGCGGATCGTCGTATCAGATCCGAGAGGCTTCCGTACCCAGAGCGGCCAGAGGCTCGACCATGGCCCCAAGTTCGACCGCGCGATCGTTGGAAGCGTTACCGTCGAAAGATCGCTTGAGCACGCCTTGACAGATAGCCGCAAGCCTGAAAAACGAGCAGGCAAGATAGAAGGGCCAAGGCTCAACGTCGTCCAGCACTACCCGGCGGCAATAACTCGCGAGAAAATCCGGCTCGTTGGGGACACCGAGCAACTCCAGGTCCAGACCACGAAGCCCAGGTATTGCCTGGTCAGTCTCCATCCGCCGCTGCATACACAAATACGCGAGATCCGCTATGGGATGACCCAGTGTAGACAGCTCCCAGTCCAAGACCGCCGCCACGTTCAGCGTATCCGTTGAGAAGATGAGGTTGTCGAGTCGGTAGTCACCATGTATTAAAGACACCCGGCCATCCTCGGGTGGAATATGCTCTGGCAGCCACTCGATGAGTGCCTCCATTTCCTCGATCCGTTGCGTTTCCGATGCACGGTATTGCTTGGTCCAGCGACTCACCTGGCGCGAGTAGTAGTTGCCGGCTTTGCCGAAGTCGCTCAGATCAACAGCTTCTATATCGACGGTGTGTATGGCTGCCAACACACGATTGGCTTCGTCATAAATACGCGCTCGCTGCGTGGGGGTAAGCCCGGGCAATGCCGGGTCCGCAAAGATCGTGCCTTCCACGTACTCCATGATGTAGAACCAACTACCGATAACGGACTCGTCGGTACACAGATGATGTGCCTCGGGCACGGGGACGTCAGTGGCCCCGAGCGCTGATATGACGCGAAACTCCCGATCAATCGCATGCGCCGACTTCAAAAGCACACCTGTAGGCTTCCTGCGCAGCACCAAAGAACCAGACGGCGTGTCGATCCGATACGTTGGGTTGGACTGTCCTTGGGAAAATTTCTCGATGCGGATCGGGCCGTGGAAATCGGCGACATGCGCTTCCAAATAACTTGTCAGATTGGACGCGTCTAGCTCGTGCACCTCACGACCCCGGCGCGCCCCAAGACCAGAAATCGGAGCGCTCTTTCGCTAGATTGCGAGCCATAACCATCTTGTGAACCTCGCTGGCTCCATCGACGAGGCGGGCCACACGGGCGTAGCGATAGATGCGCTCGAGCACCGTGTCCTTTGAATAGCCGCGTGCTCCGTTTAACTGAATCGCTGTATCAGCTGCCTTGTGCAGCGTGTCGGCGACCATCACCTTCGCCATCGAAACTTCCTTTCGAGCGAAATCACCTTGATCCAGTTTCCATGCTGCATGCATGGTCAAAAGACGTCCGACTTGAATGTCCATGGCTGCCTGACCCAACATCCATTGCACGCCCTCGTTATCAGCGAGTTTCTTGCCGAACGCCTCACGCTCACCGACGTAATCCTGCGCGATCTCCAGACACCGTTTAGCTAAACCGAGCCACCGCATGCAATGGGTGAGCCGCGCAGTCCCCAAACGAATCTGCGTAACCTTGAGCCCATCACCGATTTCCATGAGGCGGTTCTCGTCATCAATGGTGAGGCCATCGAACGTCAGCTCGCAGTGCCCTCCATGCTCCTCCGGTCCCATCGTCGGTATGCGCCGTTCCAGTCGCCAACCCGGTTGATCCCTATCGAAAAGAAAAGCCGTAAGACCCTTGCGTGGATCGTCAGACGTCCTGGCAACAAGAATGAAATGCTGTGCTACGCCAGCTCCGCTGATAAACCATTTTCGCCCCCGGATCTCCCACTGATCACCACGCTTTGTGGCCCGCGTCTGCATCATGCCGCCGGGATCCGAGCCGCTGCCCGGCGCTGGTTCGGTCATTGCGAAAGCGGACCATACGTCGCCGTTCACCAGCGGTTCTAGCCACCGGTCCTTCTGCGCGTCTGTAGCAACTTTTTCCAGCAACATCATGTTGCCGTCGTCCGGGGCATGAGAGTTAAAAACTACCGGACCGTACAAAGAGCGGCCCATCTCCTCATAGCAGGCCGCCATTCCAATGACCGGCAACCCGCCACCACCCCGCGCCTCTGAGATCTGCAACGCCCAGAGGCCTTCCTTCCTCGCGCGCTCCCGAAGCCCGCTTAGTACTGGGAGCACGATGCTCTCGTGCTCGTCGAAATTTTCCGGCTCGCTCTCCAGCGGAAGGATATGCTCGTCGACAAAATGTTTCACCCTGAGTCGATAACTTTCAATGTGCGACGGTAAATTGAAATCCATTGGTCGTCCTATCGGCCCATGAAGATGATATTGCCGGCCAAGCTCATGCGCCCATTGCCCGAAGATTCAGCGGATCGTGAAGCACGATTAGCAAGACAATCCCCTATCGAGGCCGCGATAAACTGCGCTACAGGCATCTATCTTCCTGGAATTTTTCGACTGTAATCGGTATAGCAGGAGCGTATCACCTAGCCAGCACGCGGCCAAAGACATCACCATGAGAATCGATTCGAATACAGGTGTTCTCAGCATTGCGGCGGCGTCTTTTCCTGGTGCACCTCATCTCTCGTAAGACCGCTTCTGCCTCATCCGCTTCCACCAAACGATAAATCCTGTCAGAAAGAGAGCCGCCGGCAGTAGGCCGAGGATCACCCAAAGTATGCGGATAGTGAGCCCGCCGAAGCGTCCGAAGTGCAGATCGATAAAGACCAGGAGTATGCCCTCTCCCGGCCGTTCGAAATCCGTTGGATCTGAGTCGAACGTGTTGAAGAACCACTCGAAGGGTTCGGGGAAGGCGAAGTAGATGCCAGTTAGAGTCCAGCCGAGCATCAAAACAAACCCCCACAGACCGATGGCGCTGTGTAGGTGCCAGCTGAAACGACGTGTTTTGGACGGAGGTACCACCACCAAGCTCCGGCGCCACCGCCCCCGACCTGGCCACCAGATGAAAGCTCCCGTCAACACCATGATCGTCACCAGGATGGCGCCGATGCCGTTAAAGTCTCGGCCGACTGTCCCCGCAAGGAGATTGTCGTGCAAATCCACGAGCCACTCCAACACGGTAAGGGCCAACGGGTACCCGCTCTCGGGAACACTCCCGTCGGGCAAAAGCCACCGTGTCAACTCTCGCCGAAACACCACCGCGCTCCCGGATACGCTGATGACAAGAACATAGAGACCCGTAGCGAGTCCGATCCACAAGTGGACTTGATAGAGCGCCCCGCGCAGCGGATCGCTCCGTGGCTGGTGCAACCATCGCTGCCAGCGGGGGGAGCTCATCCAGAACCGCGCCGATCGTTCGGGCTACTAAAGCGGTGGTGTCGAGGATGGCGGCCTACGGTGATGGGTCGCCTGCTCGTAAGCATAAGCCAACCTAAGCATGGCACCATCCTCGTAAGGCCTGCCCATGAAAGTTATGCCCACCGGCAACTCGTCGGTCGTAAAGCCTGCCGGCACGACAATCGCTGGCACGTAAACGAGAAATGTATTGATAAACGGCACACCTTTGGTGTTGACGAAGGGAGGATTCACGCCGTCTTCTATCAGTGTCGGTTGATGTTCTACGGCCTTGTAGACGATAGCGTCCAATTCATAGTCCGCCATAACCTGCATGACGTTGTGCATCAGCTGGTCGCGAGCGACCAGGTACTCATAGTGATCCGAAGCTTCCGGCACGATTTCGAAACGACCTCGCGCGTACCGAGTAATCTCATTGAACTCCGGCGTCCTAACCATCTCCTCTATAGAGGAGAACGGTGACTCGGCGCTTCGACCGAAGTACTCGGTGAATGATTCCTCGTTCTCTGTCGGGCTCTGGCTGCGCAGAGCCAGTAGTTCTTGGATGTCTGGGATGACGATCGGATCCACCACCGTCGCCCCCGCCTCCCTTAACTCACCGACAGCACGCTCAAACACCACGTCAACCTTGGCAAAATCCACCGACTCCGGTTCCGAGGCGACCCCGATGCTCTCCCGCAGGATGCCAAGCCGCGCGCCACTGAGTCCGTCGGCATCCAGAAAGCGCCGATAGCTTCCGGAGAGATGCGCCGCACCATGGGCGGTAAGCGGATCCTCGGGGTCGTAACCCACCATGACGTCAAGGAGTGCTACCAAGTCATCCACCGTCCGAGCCATGGGCCCCAGATGGCCGGCGAGCTGAGGCCAACCGGCGAATACGCCACCGCGGCTGATCAGGCCCGCACTAGTGCGCATGCCAGCGATGCCGTTCCAGGCGGCAGGTCGGCGAATCGAAGCGAAACCCTCCTGCCCCACTGCAAGAGTGGCGAAATTCGCAGTTACACTTGCACCAGAACCGCCAGACGAGCCACCCACCGTCCTATTCAGCGCATAGGGATTACGCGTCGCGCCGAACAGAGAGCCGTAGGTGTCGCCTCCCGCAAGTTCGCCGAGCGTGACCTTGGCCAGGATTATCGCCCCAGCCTCCTTGAGGCTTTCCGTAACGAAAGCGTCCCTATCAGGGTAATAATCCTGAAATAGGATCGATCCCAACGTCGTGGGCATCCCGACGACATCGACCTGGTCCTTGATCGCGATGGGGATACCGTGGAGCGGACCCGTGAACCCAGAATCGCGAAAGGCAGCATCGAGCCGATCGGCTTCGCGGAGCGCGTCCTCGTTAAGACTGATGACCGCGTTGATGGTGGGACCCTGCTGGTCGTAAGCCTCTATCCGCTCGAGGTAAAGTTCGACGAGGCGGCGTGCTGTGAGCGATCCCGAGGCATACGCCCCGTGGATCTCTGCGACCGAGGTCTCAACAACATCGAAAGGTTCTTGACTCATACTGTTGAGTGACAATAAAGAAAAACCGATGAACACTAAAAGAGTTCTCACAACGCCCTCCCCCCGGATAACCCGCTGGTTTCAACAATCCCCGCGCAGACCATTCTACCTGCTCGACCTAAGCGCTGGAGCACAAAGTTGACAGCCGATGGGTGTGAGCGGATCGTATTGACTCAGTCCAACGGTTTGTAAGGAGAATCCATGTCGAGACGACGGTTCCTTAAGGCTGCCGCATTGATCAGCGCTGCCGTGCCCATGCTCAAGCCGTCTTCCGGCGCTGCCCAAAGGCCGGCACCAACCAGCGCAACAGACCGGCCCATTCGAATCCGCATGGGGGGCTACGCGCCACCCGATTCCGGCTTCAGCCTTGGCTTGAAATTCATCGGCGATCGGTTAGAGGCCGAATTCGGCGATGAGGTCTCCGTCCAATATGCCTACAACGTCATGGACCTTGGATACACCGCGTTAGACCTCCGATGGCTGGTGGATGCCGGTGTGCTGACCATGGGGTACGTGAGCATCTCCGACGTCCCCGAGCTGGAACTGGCTGGCCTACCGTTCCTGTTCCGGGACACGGCGGCCGCTCGTAGCGCGATGGACGGACCGCTCGGCCGTGCGGCAGCCGCCAGTCTCGAGGCGAACGGTAACTTCCGGATCCTGGGCTACTTCGAGAACGGTTTTCGCCACATTTCCAACAGCGTCCGGCCAGTGCATACGCTAGAAGACTTGCGGGGTCTGAAGATTAGAATCCGGGCCGCAGAGCAGATACGGACGTTCCAGCTCCTTGGTGCTGACCCACAGGTGGTCGGTCTATCCGAAGCCGTCCAGCAAATCGCAAACGGCACGCTGGACGGACAAGAAAACCCGTTCATTAATACAATTACGTACCCCATCTATCCCCATCAACGCTTCTATACTGCGACGTTTCATTCCTACCTGTCGCGACCCATCTTCGTGCACCGACCGTCGTTCGATGCCTGGCCTACAGAAATTCAGGCAGTTATGCGGGATGCGACCCGGGACGCCGTGGCATTTCAACGCGACCTGCACGATAGGGAGGAGGAGGAAGCCCAGGTGATCATCCGAGAGGCGGGCGGTGAGATCGTGAGCCTGACCCCCAGGGCACGGGAAGCTTTCGCCGCGGCTGTCGCACCGATCCATGAGGAAGCGCGCGATCGGTATCCCAGCGAACTCCTGCAGATGGTCGGCTTGGATTGAGAATGACTCAGCTACGGCGCGGATCGGCTGAAATCAGTAACCTCGATTTTGAGGCGCCCTGGGAACTGTTCCGACGAACTGATCATTCAACCAGACCGAGAAACGTTGCCAATAGCCTAGCTCAGCACCGCAGGCGCGCGTGATCTCCACGACCAGTCCCGTTTCGCCCACTCGCGACTCCGCCTTCTCCTCCGAACGAGTAATTAATCCAGTCTGCGTTCTGTAAACATAGAAGACATGATCGGTTTCGATGTCTTGATAAGTCGAGGAGCCGTAGGACGCATCCGTCAGAAAGTTCAACAGACCCAGTGACTCGGAGACGCTGCCGATATCGACGACCGTCCCCTTTTTCAGATCGTGAGAGAGTGTGGGCAGGGTATTCTGCTGGCCGATCGCCCGATAACGACCCTCCAATCGATCCAGCCGGTACTGTGAATCCAAGCCGAGTGCCAGAGCCCAATATTTCCATTTCAGGAATTCCGCATCTATGCGCCACTGGTCTCCCAGTACGCGAAAATTCCGCTCCTCGCAGAAATCACCGCTGCGCAACCGTGCGAGATATTCCTGCTCTGCGAGTGGATCGAAGCGAAGCTCGGCCACGACGGCCTCAGACGTCAGGGACGCGTAGGTGTGGATGGATGCTGAGAACAGCGCCATCCAGAGAAACCCCAAAAGGGCAACTGGAAAAACCGAGACTTTGATGAGCTTTCGCATGGAAGCGTCAGGCTGTCAGAAATTACGCCAGCCCACTGTCATCTCCCTCGGCAGATGTGCTATCCATTATAGACAAATACGGGTTCAATAGTTCCGCGCTGCCTCGCTTTGAGAGGCGAGGAAAGGGGACTAGAATCCCACAGAGTCAAGGGTCGAGGGGGCAGAATCGATGTGGGTTAAAAAAATGCCTGGAGTGCTCGCGCTGTGCGCGCTACCTCTCACCGGGTCTGCACACCACAGTGTTGCTTCGAATTTCGATAGGAGCGTCACAACTGAACTTGAGGGCGAGATTACAGAAATCCTGTGGCGTAACCCACACGTAGCGTTTGCCCTCACGACGACGGATACTAGCGGCACTGAAGTCGAGTGGAATCTTGAGACGCACTCGCTCAGCATCATGAAGCGGATGGACGTGAACGAGCCTTTCATCGAGGTCGGTGACCGGGTGAAAGTCGCCGGTTGGCCCGCGCGGAGGGGCCAGGGAATGTTCGTCAACAATATGCTGTTGCCCTCTGGAGAGGAGTTCGTTTTCGCCTTCGGCCCGGAACCTGCGGAGCTGCGCTGGTCCGATCGCCTCTGGGGCACCAACGAGCGTTGGTTCGCGGAGTCTGGGGATACATCCGCAGCCGAGCGCGGCATTTTTAGAGTGTGGAGCACGACACTCGCCGGAGGACAGGCCTTCTTCTGGTTGCCGGACTACCCGCTCACCGACGCAACACGGGCAGCCAGCGCCGATTTCGATCCACTGACTGACGACCCCCTGATCGACTGCGCGCTAAAGGGCATGCCTGCCATCATGAGCGCACCCTACCCCCTCGAGTTCATCGATAACAGCGCTACCATTACGCTGCACCTTGAGGAGTACGACACCATCCGCACGATCTATCTGGATGAACAAGCCAGTGCCGCCCCCATTCCTTCCATCCTGGGACACTCCGTGGGGCATTGGGAGGACGAAACGCTGGTCGTCGAGACGACTGACGTGAACTGGGGTTATTTCAGGGGCACCGGTGAATACCCAACGAGTGATGACATCGAGTTTGTCGAACGTTTCACGCCCACCGAGAATGGGAGCAGGCTCCGATACGAGATGACGGTCACGGACCCGGCGACGTTCACCGAACCGGTAGTAATGGGTAAGACCTGGGTCTGGTTGCCTGATGTAAACGTCGAGCCGTACGAGTGCGCCACGGGCTAACAGAAAATGAATCGGGAGGGTATCAATGATGTCAAACCGTAATACGTTTACCGCAGCTATCCTGCTGCTCTCTGTCCCGGCCAGCGGATTAGCCCAAGGACAGTTCCTGCGATCCATGTACGACCTCGGGGATCCTCGAGGATTTTGTCTGGACATCCCGGGATTCGGCCCGCGAATGCAGATTGACGCGCCAATCAACACCCACAGTTGCAAATACAGTCTGCCAGGATTCGATGTCGACGAGATCCTAGAGCTATCGGACGAGAAGCTCCACCTCGTGAATTTTGATCGCTGCCTGTCACCAAATTTCATCCAGGCGGGATCCGATATCAACTCCGTGGATTGCAGCACGGCCCAGAGTTGGAGTTTCTCTGCCGACGGGCGTGTCACACCAACCACGGCGACGGACTATTGTCTGACACTGTCCGCCGGACGCGCGTATGTGAATTCCTCCATCGGTACGCTTCCTCCGTACTCGTCTAGACGCGTGAGCCTCGAGCCCTGCAGCAACGAGGCATCCTATCGGCAAAGATGGCGTTGGTCCGCCCCGGACGAACAAACGACGTACAACGCTAACTCCCTGCGCAACGGGATGCCGCGTGAGATCCAAGCGCGGAACCGGGAAATTGGAACAGTGATCGATCCGCAAGCAACCGCTGAAGTCTATCGTGACGCCCAACGAAGTTTCGGCCCAGCTGACGTGGCCGTTTCCGGCGAGCTTTCATACGGCCCTAACGAGCGGCACCTGCTCCAGATCTATGGGGGCAACGACCGCAATCCTCCCGGAGGCTTCGGGCCGGTGATCGTTTTGGTTCACGGGGGCGGGTTCGCCGGCGGCAGTCTCGAAAGCCTCGCCCATGTCGCCAGGCATTTTGCGGGCCTGGGCTTCGTAGCGGTCAATGTGACGTACCCTCTTGCGCCAGAGTACACGTGGCCTAGTGGGGCGGAAAGCGTGTCCTACGCGGTCGATTGGGTACGTGCCAACATTGGCGATTACCGCGGAGACCCAGAGCGCATCTACCTGATGGGCCATTCAGCCGGTGGAAATCACGTTGCCAACTATGTGTTTCGCCCGAGCCTCTCCTCTGGAAGCGGCCTGAGTGTCGCGGGCGTCATTGTCGCTTCACCCGCGTTGGAACTTGATCCACTTGGTCCAGCGGAACCCTACGCAGCGTACTTCCAGAACGATTTAAGTTCCTGGGCCGAGATTCGGCTACTGGAGAATATCGAAACCGCGTCGGTGCCCATCCTGATCACGGTCGCCGAGTTCGATCCGAAGCCGTTCTATCAGGGCACCGCAAGACTTTATACACGCTTGGTCGATGACTTCGGGGCGAGCCCTCGATTCCGACAAATACCAGGCCATGGTCATATCTCCTACATTACTGCTGTCGGCACAAGCGACCGTGTCTTCATCGAAGAAGCTCTGGATTTCATTCTCGCCGACCAGGGCAATTAGGCTATGAGCTCGCGAGTCTTCAGCAGCTTCGTGCTCTGCGCACTCGCCCAGTGCATTACGGCGCAGGAACCAGAAACACTGCTCGAGCGCGGAACTTATCTCGTAGAGAGCATCGCCGGTTGTGGCAACTGCCATACGCCCAAGACCGCCGATGGGGTCCCAATGACCAACATGCGTCTCGCCGGTGCCTTCGTCATCGAGGAACCAGGCGCGTTCACGGCCTATGCACCGAACATCACAATGGATATAGAAACCGGTATCGGTAGCTGGAGCGATGAGGAGATCGTTCGCGCCATTCGCGAAGGATTCCGGCCCGACGGCACCCTGATCGGACCACCAATGCCGACGCCCTTTTACCGAGGTATCTCAGACCGAGATGTCCAAGCCATCGTCAGGTATCTGAGAACTGTGAAGCCCATTGAGAACGTCGTCCCCGCATCCGAGTATCAGATACCGTTACCTCCAAATTGGGGCTCCCCCGTTAGGTCCGTTTCAGAAGTCTCGCGCGAGGATCTATCCGCATACGCAACCTACCTGGCTGTCACACTC
>Ga0310121_10003378_pt1 | contig 14581 bp, 9 predicted proteins | sample CB27_Tmax_986_MG_FD_203504 | JGI IMG/M metagenome (GOLD analysis project Ga0310121, IMG submission 203504) | Marine microbial communities from Western Arctic Ocean, Canada - CB27_Tmax_986 | ecosystem: Environmental > Aquatic > Marine > Oceanic | place: Canada: Western Arctic Ocean | collected...
AGAAAAGGTATCAATTGCTTTGGCAACTTCGATCGGCTCATCGGCCACAGCCGTGTTCCGGATCCGCCCGCCATGATCATCGCATATCGCATCGCCCAGGGATTCCTTTATCTAGCTGCGACCTTGTATCTAGCTGCAAGTAGCGGACCGTGTTGTTTTCATTGCCATGAGAAAACCAGTCACTCTACCGGCGAAGGCCATGGCGGAAGTGCATGGGAATCGAACCCACCTGCGAAGCGCTTTACGCTCCGCACAACGGTTTTGAAGACCGTGGCCGCCACCAGGCAAGCAGGCACTTCCGAAATGGCTGCAGGGGCCAATGTAGCAAAAGTCTGCCTGGTCGAGTAGCCGTGTCCGAAGTCACGATTCGACGATCAGCGGACTTCAAGTAGCGGTTCGCCTTTTTGGGCCTGCACGACCTGTCCAATCACGTGAGCATCGCCATCGAGCTGCTGCTGGATCGCTGCAAGTCGACTGTTGGGAACCCCCAAAAGTAAACCTCCAGAGGTCTGCGGATCGAACAGGGCGGAGTAGCGCGCATCGCCGCGAACTTGTCGATTAGCATTCAAAAAATGCTCCGTTTCCCGGTTGGCAGGGGCGAGCGTGCTTTGCACGCCCGCCGCAGACAGCTCCAAGACACCTGGCAGTAGAGGGAGCGCGTCCAGCGAGATCTCAGCCGCGGCGTCGGCAGCCCGCAGCATTTCCAATAAATGTCCGACCAGACCAAAGCCTGTTACATCGGTCGCGGCTGCCAACTTCACCTTGTTGGCGACGTCGGACGCCTGACGATTGCTCGCGAGCATCGACTTCAGGAGCGCATCCATCCAAGGGGCGCGGCACAACGCACGCATGTGTGCGGCCAATAAGATGCCTGTCCCGAGCGGCTTCGTGAGCACCAGAGAATCGCCCGGATGCAATCCGCCTTTCCTGGCCAGAGGGCCGGCCCCTTGTTGGCCGAGAATTGTGAAACCGATGATCGCCTGCGGGCCTTCGATCGTGTGGCCGCCTACAATCGGCACATTGATCGGGCGGAGTATCGCCAGACTCCCTTCCAGGAGATGCGACAAAAACTCTTCCTGCTGCGCGGTTGGGCCCTGGGGCACCGTTACGAGCGCCACTGCGGCGCGAGGTTCGATGGCTTTCGCATAGAAGTCACTCAAGGCGTTGAGTGCCGCAATTTGTCCTGCCAGGTAAGGGTCTTCGAGTGGAGGAGTAAAGAAATCGCTCGATACGGCCGTAGCATGGCCCGGCAAATTCTTGAGAATGGCGACGTCGTCGGGGTCATCCAGTCCGACCAATACATCTGCCGACGGTGGGTTTCGCAAACCGCCCAACACGCGCGACAAGATCGATGCCGAAACTTTACAGCCGCATCCACCACAGCGTGGAGCCTCCACGGCGCTAGCAGCGACCGGCGGCGGCGACATTCGGCGAGGTTCGTAGTCTTGGTATTTTCCCATGAAACGCCGGTCGATAGAGTCCTTCAGCCGCCAGCACCAGCCCGCGTGAACGCTCATGCTCCGATACGACAAAATCGCTCGGTCGTCCCCCGTATTGAGCAGCGTAAGAAAGGATTGCTGTGGCTTCCACCGCAGCAGGCGTCGTCCTTTGAGAAGCCGAATGATGTTTTGCCAAAGAATCGGCCCTTGACGCACAGCAAAGACACCGGCCTTCGGGCGCGGATGCTCTGTACACGATCCTGCGTCACCAACGGCAAAGACTCGTTCGGAGGCAACGCTCTGCAGGGTATCGCGAGTGCGCAAAAAGCCGCGCTCGTCGGTTGGTAGGCCCAGCTGGCTAAGCAGATCGATTCCTTCGGCCGACGTGGCCCCCAGGACGAGATCCGCAGGCAGTTGTTCCCCGTTGTCGAGCAGGATGTTTCCATCGTTGTCAATGGATTGGATTGATCGGTCGAGTAGGAGGCGTGTTCCCCGGCGGTCGAGTTCCCGACGCACAAGACGTTTGGTAGCTTCCCGCATTCCGGTTGGCAGGTCGCGTCCGCGTCCGACGACCGTGATTTCGTAGTCTCTGTTCTCGACATGTCGGCGAAGGTAGTTTGGCAGGCAAAAGGCAATTTCGACCCCTCCCGCGCCCGCGCCGGCAATCACCACGCGGAGCGGCCCCGACGGCGGCCGCTGGACGAGTTGTCGTATGCGGGCATCGAGTCGCTGGAAGAAAGTCTGCATGGGCTTAATCTTAAGCACCGCATCGCCCAGGTGGGGCCCCAACGATGGACGAGATCCAACGCCGACCGACAGCGCATCGAAGCGGATTGGCGGCCGCTCGGCAAATAAGAGCTGGCCGCGTGCCAAGTTCAACCCGACAACTTGCTCTCGAATCAGCCGCGCCCCGGCTGCGGCGCAAAATCTTACCAGATCGATTTCCATCGAAGACCGATCGTACTGGCCCGCTAGCGTCCCGGGCAGCATGCCGGAGTAGGCGGCAACGTTAAAGTCGGAGACGCAAGTCAGGCTCGCACCGACAATAGGCGCCATACGCCACCTGCGGACCACGTGCGCATTGGTATGCCCAATGCCCAGTAGGACGATATCGGTCGGTGGCAGCGGAGACGGTATCATATTGAATCTGAGACTCCTGGTCGTATTCCTATCCGGTGGTTGAGCCAATATACTATAAAGTCAGTTTCCGTACTCGTAGTAGAAACCTGGTGAGAAATGCCGGCTCGCCCGGATTTCTAGAACTGGTTATGAAACGACATCTGCTGGTAGCAACGGCGGGACATATCGATCACGGCAAGACGGCGCTGGTGAAAGCGCTGACAGGTACCGATACCGATCGACTTCCTGATGAAAAACGGAGGCAGATTACCATCGATCTGGGGTTCGCCTGTCTGGAACTCGATCAGGTCTTGCTGGGCATCGTTGATGTTCCGGGCCACGGCCGGTTCGTGAAAAATATGCTGGCAGGGGCGACGGGTGTGGACCTGGCGATGCTGATTGTGGCCGCCGACGAGTCGGTCAAGCCGCAGACTCGCGAGCACCTGGAAATCCTGGAGTATTTGAGACTGAAAGCAGGCGTCGTGGTCGTTACGAAGTGCGACTTGGCGGAGCCAGATTGGATCGAATTGGTCGAGCAGGAGATTGACGAGCTCACCGAGGGCACGTTTTTGGAATCCGCGCCGAAAATCCGCGTTAGCGCGCGAACGGGAGCTGGAATCGGCGATCTGCGACAAGCGCTGGCCACGGTAGCCGATGAAATTGCCGCGCGCCAAATAGGATTGGGGCAGGGCGGAGATAGTCGCAGCAGCCGGGGGCAGCCGGTTCAACCGCAGCAGGGCGCCGACCAGAAGGGCGGCGCCCAACCCAGAGAAGTGCAAAACCCGTTTCGTATGGCGATTGATCGCGTTTTCACCTTGCCCGGTCACGGGACGATTGTCACCGGCAGTGTTGCCAGTGGCCACGTGCGCGTTGGCGATGAATTGGAACTCCAGCCGCAGGACCAGCCGGTTCGAGTACGCACATTGCAGAGTCACGAAACGTCTGTGGACGAAGTCGGAGCCGGCCAGCGGGCGGCGATCAATCTGACAGACGTGCACTATACCGAGATCGGTCGAGGGCAGAATCTTAGCGCGGCGGGGGTACTATGTAACAGTCGCTGTGTGACGGTTCACTTGCGCTTAAGCGCCCACGCTCGCGCACCTCTAAAAAGCCGTCGTCGCATCCGCTTTCACATTGGGACCGCTGAAATACAGGCGATGGTCACGCTGCTCGGATGCGCTTCGTTGCGGCCGGGCGAAACAGCACTGGCCCAGTTGTTTTTGATGGAAGACACTGTCTGCGTCTGGGGGCAGCCCTTTGTGCTTCGCAATGTTTCGCCGGTCTACACGCTTGGTGGTGGGCAGGTGCTCGATTGCCAGGCCGTCAAAATTCGGCGTTTGGATGAAGTCGTCCATCAAAATTTGACGGACCTTGCCAGCGAGAATCCAGTGCGACGCGCAGCCGCCGCCGCTTATTTTCGGGGTGCGAGGAATTGGCAACCTGCCGACCTGTTTGTTTTGGCCGGCGTCGATGACTGCCAAGGAATCGTCGATCAATTATTACGCGAGAAAGTGCTCGGGCAGTTTTCGCTGGGCCATGGGAAAACCCGGTTATTGCATCGAGACGTTGTCGCCGAATTGTTTTTGCACATCGAAAAATTTTTGGCGTTGGAACACGGCCAGACGCCGCTTAGCAGCCTCGTCGAAGTTTCTCGGATAAGCAAGTATTTTGGAGCTTTGGACGCCGATCTGTTGCGGGCCCTACTCGCATCACTTGAGGAAGCGGGGCGACTTGTGGTCCTGCCGCGTGGAGTTGCCCTGTCGGCCTGGAAGCCACAACTGTCCGAGAGCCAGGACGCTTTGCTTCGCCAAATTGTCGATTCGTTCAAAACAGCTTCTTTTTCCCCACCTTCCCCAGCGGATTTGTGCCAGCAACTTGGCCAGCAACCCAAAGCGATTGAGGGTTTGCTTCAGGTCGCAGCGGAATCGAATTCGCTAATCAAGATTAATAACAACCTGTACTTGCACAGCGACGTGGCGCAGCGCGCGAAAGATTTGTTGACTGAGAATATGAGTAACGGCCGGGCGCTCACTCTTAGTGCGATTAAAACTTTGCTAAACACCTCGCGCAAGATCGCCGTTCCCTATTGTGAGTATCTTGACAATTCTGGTTTTACACGCCGGGACGGAGTGCTCCGGCAACTCGCCCGGCAAGGAGCGACGCCGGCCCCGTGAGTATTGACAATGACAACGTTGGCCTCGGATGACGCCGTGAAAAAAGAAAAGAACACACTGAGAGATTTGCCCAGCGTGGCTGCGCTACTTGAGTCCGAGCCTTTGCGCGCGGCGGCGGTCCGCTATGGTCGCCAGGCTGTGACGTGGTCGACGCGAAAAAAAATCAGTGAACTCCGCGATGTGTTGCAAAATGGGAAGTCGGCCAAGCCGCTTCCCAATTTGATCGAGCTGGCTGAACAAATCGCCGCACAGCTCAATGATGCGGAGGGTTCCTCCATGCAACCCGTCTTAAATGCTACTGGTATCCTGCTGCATACGGGCTTGGGGCGCGCTCCGCTGGCAACCGCTGCTATTCAAGCGATGGCGGACGTAGCCCGCGGCTATTGCAACGTCGAACTCGATTTGGCGAGCGGTCAACGAGCGCAAAGGTCGCAGGCGGTAGCACAGCTTTTGTGCCAACTCACTGGAGCGGAAGCGGCACATCTGGTCAATAACAATGCCGGAGCAACAGCACTCGCACTTGCGGCGCTAGCGACTGGCGGCGAGGTGCTCGTCTCGCATGGACAACTGATTGAGATTGGAGGCGGCTTCCGATTGCCGGACGTCATTGCCACCTTTGGCGCGCGCCTGCGCCCCGTGGGAACGACCAATAAAACGCGCGTGAGCGACTACGCCCAAGCGATCAACGAAAAGACGAGCGCGCTGCTGGTTGTCCATCCCAGCAATTATGCCATTACAGGCTTTGCGGAAACTCCTCGACTCGAAGAGCTTGCCAAACTGGCCCATGCCCAAGGCATCCCGCTAATCCACGACATCGGATCAGGTGCTTTGATTGATTTCGCCCAATTTGGGTGCCCGCAGGAGCCTGTTGCACCGCACAGTATCCAGGCCGGCTGCGATCTGGTGTTGTTTAGCGGTGACAAACTGTTGGGAGGACCCCAGTGTGGGATCCTGGTCGGCAGCGCCAAACTCGTTGAGGCCGTCGCGAAGCATCCGCTCAATCGCGCCCTACGTGTAGACAAGTTTACGTTGGCGGCTCTCCGCGCAACTTTGCAGCTCTATCGCGAACCAGAACAAGCCTTGCGCTCGATTCCACTGCTTCAGATGCTCAAGGCGCCGCTTGCAGAGCTTAAAACTCGAGCGGAGCAGTTGGCCGAACGAGTTCGCCCCGTGTTGACCGACTGGGAGGTGCGCCCGGTCGCAGACGAAGCCTACGTTGGAGGCGGCGCGATTCCCGATCAAGGCATTCCCAGCCACAGCGTGGTTATCACCTCCGCAATACATCGTTTACAGACGCTGGCAAACCAACTCAGGTCGAACCGGCCTGCGGTTGTCGCGCGGATACAGGACAACAAACTCTTCGTCTGCCTGCACAGTATTTTACCCGAACAGGACGAGCAACTTGGAGCTGCTCTCACGCAGGCGGCTAGTTCGATTGGCCTTTAGATTTTGATCATTGCCACTAGCTGTTTCGAGTGGTCCAATGCGTGATCTCATCGCGAATAAGTCTCTTGAAGGAAAACCCGTGATATCCGAGCAGTTGATTGGCGAATTGATTCGTAGTGCGAAACAAGCGGTTGAGAACGCCTACTGCGACTATAGTCGTTTTCCAGTAGGCGCGACGGTTCTGACCACCACGGGCAATCTTTACGCTGGCTGCAACATCGAAAACGCGTCCTACGGATTGACGATTTGCGCAGAACGCACAGCCGTTTTTAACGCCGTGTCCAGCGGCGAACGGGAGATTGCGGCGGTCGCGATCTATACGCCTACGAAAAAACCGACCGCACCCTGCGGTGCGTGCCGTCAGGTGATCAATGAATTCGGTCCGAAAGCCATCATTATCTGTACCTGCGATGGTAGTGATCCGATACGGCGCCGGCTTGATGCGCTCTTGCCGTCGGCCTTTGGGCCCAATGATCTCGCTTTCGAATAGCGCGGTTTGGCGAAGACGGGCGGCCTTCTTCTGTAGTTTATTCATATTCGCTGATTTACTGGGGCACTTCGCCTAGCGGCTGAAAATATGGAATCGGTCTACAAATTGGCGGAATGAGTGAATCGTTAGCGCCGTGGCATAAGATGGGGTGCGTCAAAATCCCTGTTTCTTTCATTCGTCGAAATTGCTGGTAACTTGGGCTAGGACGTCTGTTTTTGGCGTCCGCCGATTTGATCCCGCCATCGAGTTGATTCTCCCACCGATTCGATCCCGCCGCTGAGTTTATTCCACTGAGTCGATTCACCCACACTAGTCATTCTACCATGGTTTGGAGTGGTAGCTTGGATCGGCCATTTCTCCAGCAGTAGGAAGTCGATTTAACCACAGCAGCCTTAGACTCGGATTGAGAGAGAGGGCCATTTGTGATGAAACGTACGACATTCCAAGAGCGACATCTGGGTGTAGAAAAACTAGAAGACCGCCGCCTGTTGGCCGTTATCGCTGATGCGATTGCGCCAGCCGGTCTGCAAGCGGAGATCAGGGTCTTAGATCCCGGTGGTGTTCCTATCGGACTGGGCACCGGTGCCCTGGGTGATGGGGTGGTCGTGCAAACGGTTCCGATTCCAATTTTGGGTACGTATACCGTCGAAGTGTCGGGTAGTGCAGGCACGCTGGGCAACTATGAGCTGGAATTGCTGTTGAACGCCGCTAAAGAAGACGAATCTACGGGCGGCCCGACCAATGACACATTTGGCACGGCCCAAGATATCGACTCCAGCTTCCTTAGTTTGGGATTTGGTACTGCGGAGCGTGGCGCCGTAGTCGGTGCACTGGCCAGTTCGATCGAGTCCGAGGATTTTGAGTCCGGCAGCCTGGGCGGCCAGTGGTCGACATTCTCCTCGCATTCCGCAGGTCGTATTCAAGTGACGGATTCATTCGGTGCGGCCGCGGGCAGCTTTGCGCTCCTGATGGACACGACCATATCCCTCACACCCACGCTCAACAAAGCGATTTGGAGGGTCGACCTTTCGGGGGTCACAAACCCGGTCCTGAGTTTCTCCCACGCGGATTTTTTCGATGAAGAGACGGCGCTTCCGAGCAACTTCATCGGCTTCCGTAACGGCGACGGCGTCGCGATCAGCGACGACGGATTGAACTGGCATACGGTGACCAATGCGACCAATATACCGTCAGGGACTTGGGAGTCGGTAGAGATCGACCTCGCCGCCGAGGCGGCCGCTTCAGGCATGACGTTGGGAACCAACTTCCGAATCAAGTTTCAGCAATTTGATAACTCCCCACTGCCGGGCGATGGCCGTGGATACGATGAGATCAGGATCACGGTGCCGGATGTTTCGAGTCCGGAAGATTGGTATCGATTTGGGCTGGCCGATGGCCAATCGGCCACCCTGGGACTGACTACCCTCAACGAATCCAACCCACTTGTTGATCTGTACTCTGCCGACGGGACGACGCTGTTGGCGTCTGGTACAGCGGGAGAGATTACCCAAATTATCCGTAACTTTGTGGATGATACGACCGATGGCACGACCACGTACTATTTTGCGCGCGTGAGTGGATTGGATGGGCAGTACAGCCTGGTGGTGACCCGCGACGCCGATTTCGATGCCGACTCCGATGCCGATGGCAACGATGTGCTGGAAAGCGCCGCGGACATTACATTGACCGGCACCGTGCTGGGCAGTGCCGTTGCATCGGGCGCACCAGTAATTACCGCCGAGGTCGAGCCGAATGACGACGGTGTCCCGGGAGGGTCGCTGAGCGACTTGCCACTGGCGAATGACTGGTCAAGTAGCTTCCTGCCCGTGGGCGGTAATCAGTTTGCCGCGACGCTGACCGGCTCGATCAGTGCGGGGAGCGTCGACTACTTGCAGGAGGACATTCCGCAGGAAACGGCGACCGATACCGACATGGAGCTTGCGCTGGTAGCGGCCATCGACGATGGCTTCGCGTGGCTTTAGCGCCGATCGCCCCGTCTATTACCGCGCGGACGTTCCCGGGCGCGTAAACGCGTCTATTTTTCGGGCGAATGGACGCCCGCGTGCGGGGTGGCCATACGATGTTCTTCGCTGACAGCGCGGAGGGTACAGGCGTGGTCTTCTTAGTACAAGACAATGGCTCGCCCCGGACCTCCATGGCAATTCGCAATCTTGACGGCGGCGAAGAGGAAATAACCCTTCGCGGGGATCTTCCCAACCTGGTGTAAAAACTCAACGCCGACCATCTCTCGACTGCCTAGCGCCCAATACGTCATCAGCGCCCGCTTCGGATCCACGCCGCCTAAGTCCGGCGCATCGGTTGCCACGCAGCGGATGCCTTGCTGCTTAAGATAGCGGATCGCGCCCGGCCCTGGCGCTGGCCAGCCTTCACTTTCACCAACGAGCGGATTGGACCACACTTCCGCGGTGTCGCCGCCCGGCGAAAGCGTCCGATCCAAATGGCCCGTGTAAAAGATCACAATATCCCCGGATTGCAACTTACCTTTGTCCCGCTCAAACGCTTGGATATGAGCGGCAGTGATTTCGGGCGAAGCGGGCCAGTTGCTCCGCTGGGTCGTGCCGACAAGCGCCCGCACATCAATCACCCGTGATGGGCCACACGTCCAATCAAGCGGAACCTGCTCGGTGGTCATGACGCTTGTACCGCGATTGCCAAACTTCGATTCATATTCGGCTAGCCAGCCGCGAATCTCCGGGGCGTACGGCACCGGCCCATTGGTCGCGGGGAGCGCATAAGCAGGCGGCACCAGGTGCGTACCAGCAGTGCTGTCCATCAAATGAGTGTGGTGCCACATGTCGAGGTAGTCGGAATATAGAAAATCAATCTTGAGGTAGGGTTGGCGATATCTCCCGGCGCCGACTCCAGGTGAGGTTAGCGGTCGATCGGACGCAAGCGTGGGAGACAAGTCGATCGCCCGCTTTTCAAGGCACGAGGCGGCCAAGCGCTTCGGAAGATCGCCTCCGACGATGGCCAGTGCGCGGCACTCGCCGTACGGGCCTTCCGCATGCTTGGGGCCCAGCATGCAGTAGAAGGCGCCGGTCTCGGGCAAATGCCGTAAGTTGGCTACCCCTTCGGTCCAAATCATTCCATATTTCAGGCCCGCGTAGTGGGTTGGCTCGGCAAGATCGGGGAGCGGTCCCATGCTTGGGCTGTCGGTGCCCAGTGTCATCACGCCGCGCTCGGCCAGCAGTTCCATGCAGTCGGGTTCAGGGTTTGGAAAGCCCGGCGCCCGGCGATCCACGGGGTCCGCAATAAAACGGTGCCCTGCTGGAAACGGCCGATAATACTTGTCGGAATAGTCGCTTCGGAACAGGACGACGTCGCCGAAGTGCAGTTGCCTGTATCGGCGCTCAAATCGCAGCACGTGCTCGCGCCGTACCAGCGGGCTCTCACCCTTGGGGGCCTGATCGAGCAAGTCACGAATATCGACGACGCACGCTTCACCACCGAATTGCCACGGCTGGATCGTGTCGGTATGTGCGAGTCCAAAGGGACCGGACTTCGGACGCCCGAGGTCTGGGCGGGCGACGGAATGCGGGGGAACATCCATTTGCGTACCGGTGTTGCCGTCGATTGTGAGCACGTCGAGATTGTAGGCGCAGGCGGGACCTATCGTCCGTTGATGCGTGATCTGAAATCTTGGAAACGGGTACGCGGGCCACGTGCAGGGGTATTCGGGGGCGACCAAGAGTGAGCAGTCAACGAACTCCGAGTCAGCGCCATGCGCGTCCCGCAGTGGACTGGAATAAACTACGGCCATCACGAGCGTAAGCGCTAGTTGGTTGATTCTCATTGCAGTTGATCCTATTCTGCGCCAGCTGCGTTGTACCTGACGCACCGAAGTGAAGTTGTCGCCCTAGAAAAAAAGTGTTTGGCAATTTGACGTATTGGTTCAGGTCGCGTTCAAACAAGGACCGCTGTGGCGCGCCGCACTCAAAAATCGCGGAAAAAGCCACCCGCAGTCCAGCCGCCGTCCACGGACAAGGTCTGCCCGGTGATATAACTGCTCTCGGGGGCTGCGAAAAACAGGACCGCGTGCGCGATTTCTTCCACCTTGCCCGGCCGGCCGAGCGGCACATGGCTGAGCATTCGGTCGGCCCGCTGTTTGTCCGCAGCGCTGTCACCGTAGAAAAGCTGCTTGGTCGCATCCGTTAATGTGGACCCAGGAGCGACGCAGTTGACTAGAATTCCGTGCTCCGCCAGCTCGATTGCGGTCGCCCGCGTCAGTTGGATCACTCCCGCTTTTGCCGCGGTAAACGCACACTGCAAGCGGGCCGGAACGACGCCCATCACGGAGGCGATATTGATAATCCGCCCCGAGCGCTGCTCGATCATCGCGCGTGCCGCCGCCTGAGTGACGAGATAGGTACCCGTCAAATCAATCTTCACGATGCGTTCCCATTCCTCGAGCGGGAACCGGTCGATCGTCACCCGATGCTTGGCGGTGTTGACGCCCGCGTTATTGACGAGGATATCGACGCTGCCAAATTGAGCAAGCACTTCCGCTACGGCGGCGTCGACCTGGGCGGGATCGCTAATATCCATTCCTAGCGCCAGGGAACCATCGGCGAGCGCGGCAACTTCGTGGACAGTTTCAACGTCTACATCCGTGTAGGCGACGCGCGCGCCGTTAGCGGACAATGTATCTGCGATCGCGCGTCCGATGCCTCTTGCCGCACCCGTGACCAGTGCGCATTGTCCTTCTAAGTCGATTCGCATCTAGTTGATCTCCGATTCGTCTTTGCTGCGAACCAGGCCAACAGCTCCTTGTGCGGCGCATCCGAAGCGTTGCGATCTGCCGGCACAACAAGAAAAAGCGAGATCCCAACGGTCTCGTCTCCCTCGGGCGAAGAGAATTGGACGCACGTCTTGTCGATGGTGTCCATCTGGTGCTTGGGGAATCGTGTTACTGAAGTAGTACAAAGGATTCTCCGGCTGGACCTGGATGGCGGCAATTATAGGACACTTCAAGTTGGGCACCAGTCCCTAATCAAGGCACCCCCAACATGCGGTTGGTGCGGACGGTAGGGTGGCTGGGGTCGAGTGGAGTCGATTGACGTATTGACGGATACGAATTGTAAGATATTTTGGACTCATTGAAGGTGGACTGTCCGGTGGAGAGTTCCGTTGTTGCGGCGCGGTTGTGGATACCATGTTTGGCTTTGTCCGGGGCGGGAATGTTGAATTGCTCTTGGGGAAAAGCAGCCTAGCACAACCAGGACGAGGCCCTAGCGCGCAGGGGAATACGCCCTTTGGCGAGGAAATCAATGACTGATACTCTCGATTCGCGACCCAACGGTTCATTTGCTTTTCGCGTGGCTTTCGTTGCCGCGATCGGCGGATTCTTGTTCGGATTCGACCTCGGCATGATCGGAGTCGCCAACATCTACCTGCGGGATCAGTTTCACTTAAGCGATGCGCAATTCGGATTTGTGACGGCCAGTGCCGTATTAGGTTGTATCTTTGGCCCGTTCTTGGGCGCCTGGCTTTGCGATGGGGTCGGTCGGAAGCGCACCATGATCTTTGCATCGGTGCTCTTAGCATTGAGCGCGATTGTCACGGCGGTTCCCGACCTGTGGGGCAGTGGATCTGCTGAGTCAACGATGCTTGTTTTCAACGTCTTTCGTTTCGTCGGAGGACTCGGTGTTGGACTCTGTTCGATCGCCTCGCCGATGTACATCGCAGAGATGGCGCCGTCCGCCAAACGCGGCGCGCTGGGCATGATGTATCAACTGGCCATCGTCGTGGGGCATGCCGTGGCGCCATTGATTGCTTTCATCATTGTGAAGGTACTTAGCAGTGGATTCGACGTCACGGATGTGGCGATACCAGAGAATCCGTGGTTGCAGGCATGGCGGTGGATGTTCTTTTCCGAAACCGTTTGTGTCGCCGTCTTTGTGATGTTTGTGTTGGGACTGCCCAGAAGCCCTCGATGGCTGGCGGAGAAAGGCAAGTTTGAGGAAGCCGAAAAAGTTTTGGCACGTGTGGGTGGCCAAGAACATGCGGATCAGGAGATCTTGGAAATCAGAGCGTCGTTGGCATCACAGCAGGGAACCTGGCGAGAACTCTTTTCCAATCGAGGGTTGCGTTTCGCCTTGCTGATCGGAATATTGTTGACGTTCTTCAATAATTGGACTGGTTGGAGCGTGATTGGCGCGTATATCCCGCGCCTGTTTGAGTTGGCAGGCTTCGACCGTGAGTCGGCCATTGGCAATTATGTGGCCGTGTATGGTGCGATGGGCCTGATGACCGTCGTGTCTCTCCTGCTCCTGGACCGTATCGGACGAAGGCCGCTTTGGGTCTTCGCTTCGCTGGCAATGGCCATCATTACCGGGATCACGGGACTCCTATTTCACAATGAAGTCACAGGCTGGCCAGTCTTGGTGATACTCACCTTAGTAACTGTTCCGCATGGCCTGGCTCTGGGCGGCGTGCCCTGGCTGATGATGTCCGAGCTATTTCCGACTCAGGTGAGGGCCAAAGCGGTGAGTGTGACGACCACCGTACTTTGGGTCTTCATTTTCGCCGGCGCTTACTTGTTTCCGCTGATTACAGGTACTGTTCAGCAGAAATTCTTGACCGCACGCGGCGTGCAAGTGTCGAGCGAGACAGTTTCGTTTGTAAGCGGCGATCCGGCGCGGATCGAAATCACCGGTGGCGGCCTGTCGGAGGCGGGATTTCGGCCCCTCGATCAGGTGACCGTGCTGGGCGCAAGCGCGCCGGAGAATAACGGCACGTTTCTTATCGACAAAGTCACTCCGGATGGGCTCACCTTAAGTAAGTCTGCGCAGCTTGCCGAAGAACCAACCGGTGCCGCGGTGACATTACAGGTTGGTTCGGTGGGCCCGGCATTTTGGATCTTTACGGTCATCTGTGTGTTGTCGCTCCTGTTTGGCTTGAGCATCATGCCCGAAACGAAGGGACGCACGCTGGAGGATATTGGTAGATCCTGGAAGAAGTAAGGCGTGAAAACACGATCCACATTCAGACTTGTCTTGCAACCTGACTTTGTTGCCGCGAGTTAGTCCCCGGGACTACTTGTGGGGATTCTTTGGCCGCGATCCGAACGAGGTTTAGGGTTGCTTCGTGATGCGCGCGCGATGGCTGCCGACGTGTGCGGCGACATGCTCGGCGGCAAGCCCAGGTTTTCCATCCCGCAGCGCATCGATGATGTCCTGGTGCGCTTTAACGCCGCTTAGCCACTCGGACTTGGGAAAATCCTCGCGGAGTTTGAGAAAGAAAACTTGAATCAAATCGTTGAAGGCAGCTAAAGTGCTGATGCCGGTCGACGAAACCAATTCACGATGGAAGTCAATGTCACGTGCTATCCAGTCCGCCATGTGCGTCGTTCGTCGAAGTTCGTCGTTTATCGCATTGAGCCGCCGATAGATGTCTGGGTCGGTCGCCATGCGTTCGGCCAACTGTGGCAAACCACCCATTTCAAGAATGGCACGAGTGTCGATCAACTCATGGATGGGATAATCGCCGACGGCAAAATTCAAACCCATGTACTTGGAGAGTCGTTCAATGCTGATGTTGCCTACGGTGAGTCCGCGGCGCGGCGCGGCATCCACCAGGCCAAGGAAGCCCAATGCCTTGGTCGCTTCCCGGACGCTGACACGGCTGACTCCATAAAGCTCTGCCAATTCGCCCTCCGTTGGGAGCTTGTCACCAGGTTTCAAGCCTTTTTCGATGATGTAGTCCCGGATTCGGCCGGCCACTATCTCGCTTTTTAGGACTCTTTTTCTGGGTCGTGCCATGGTTCACAGGGGGTTTCCTCCAGGAAATCGGCCAATGCCCGACCGGCCAGCGAGCCGGCATTTTCGTAGTGGAGGCTAGTACCGATCACCGTTCTAAATTATAATACAATTTGCCGGCGTGAGGGGGGAATT
>Ga0310121_10003379_pt1 | contig 14580 bp, 10 predicted proteins | sample CB27_Tmax_986_MG_FD_203504 | JGI IMG/M metagenome (GOLD analysis project Ga0310121, IMG submission 203504) | Marine microbial communities from Western Arctic Ocean, Canada - CB27_Tmax_986 | ecosystem: Environmental > Aquatic > Marine > Oceanic | place: Canada: Western Arctic Ocean | collected...
AATGCGTTCATTCGCGTATACCGGACGTGGGCTCTGGTTGGGCTTCACTACACGGGTCGGACACCCGCGCCACGCCGAGATTGCGCGGATCACTGGATTTTCACATTGCTCGTCAGCTCGGGTTAATTCACCCTTCTAAACTAACCCATTAACCGGAAAGCTTCACATATACAAACTCTTCAAGCTTGTGCTCGTCCCCGCCATCGCCTGAATCGCCATTCAGCCGGGCATGACGTCTAAGGCGGAAGGCGAAGAACCGGAACTGCGCGAATGGGCCCGGGAATTTCTGATTTCCTTACAGCCGCACCGGGAGCATTTCCGGCTGATCACCGCCATCAGCGATCTTCCGGCGCAAGTTCTTGGCCACTACCTGGACGTGTGGGTGGTCAGCAGCGGACGCATCAGCCCAACCCTGGCGAAGGAGCGGAACGCGGAGTTGTGGACGTACGACTGCAACAACAAGGCTACCGGCAACGCGCCCAACAGCAGATTCTACGCCGGACTCTACACCTGGGCCCTCGGCCTGAAAGGAAACTTCATCTGGTGCTACACGGAGGGCTACACCTGGGAGAGGCGCAACGAAGCCTTTTTCTGCCACGTGATTCCCACGCCGGATGGCCCGGGGCCCTCCATTCAGTGGGAAACGCGCCGCGAAGGGACGAAGGACTACCGCACATTCCAGTTGCTGGAATCCCTGATCGCAAAAAATCCAACCACATTGAAAGCAAAGGAAGCCCAGGCGTGGTTGGACGGGATTCGCTACCGCGTGGACTGGTATCGCGGGCGCGGCGTTCCGCCTGCGATGGTCAATTGGGACAGTATCGAACTCTGGCCGGCTTGCGGAAACTTTGAACCGTCCGAACTCTCAGCGGTCCGCGACAGGGCCTCGGACTACATCCTGGCGTTGAAGAATAAAGCGTAGGGCCAAGATCCCCGGCTCAGTCGGGGGGGCCGGGGATTTTAGATTCGAATTTTCACCCTCTCCTCCCGCAACTCGAAGTCGAACAACTCACCGCGCTCGAAACGGGCGTTGTCCATGCCTGAAAAGTCCAGTGTGCCCGGTTGCGGCAGCGCGTGGGACACATCAAGTACCAGGCTATCGCGCAACATGAGCTCGGCGATCATCTGGCAGACTCCGCCCGAGCAGGTGATCCCGTGCCCATTCATCCCTACCGCATGATAAAAGTTCTCAAGCCGGTCGTCGCGCGCCACGATGGGATAACCATCCTCGGTCGAGCCGTAGACGCAGCACCAGCCGTTCAGGAAAACACTCTTCGGTAAATGGAAGAACTCGCGGTAGAGCTTTTCCACCCGGCTCGGAAAATCGAGATCGTTGACGCGATTTACGTGGTCCGGATCCACCTCGCGATCGGCCCGGGTGAAATTTCGGTGCTCCGCGAAAATCATCGTGTTGCCGTGCTCGCCCCGACACCAGACGCCTTCGCCGTCCAGCATGACCCCCATCCCCGTAAGCGGCGGCGCGTCGATTCCGTCATCGAAGGTAGTCGCAAGGCAAACCTGGATGCGCTGGGCCGAGAGCGCCAGAGAGCTGCCCGCAAGCTCAGCCACCTTGGCGCCCCACGGTCCACCCGCGTTCAGCACCTGCCCGACACACCAGGCGCCGCGGCGTGTCACAATGGTGCTGATGCGGTCTCCCTCGGTACGTATGTCCAGAACCGGCGTCGTCGCACAAATCTCGACCCGGCCGGTGGCCTGGGCAAGCCGGCCGTACACCATCGCCAACTCGTGCGGATTCACGAATCCTTCGTTCGGGTAGCTCGCGGCGCCGGAAATCCCCTCCGGCTTGATCCATGGGCAGCGCTTGAGCAGTTCGGATAAGTCCAGGTTCTCATGGTGGTACAGGTCTCCCGGCCTGCCGGTGCTGAAGCGACGGTGATATGCATCCAACTCCGACGACAGGGAGGCAGGCTCGCGCACGATGTAATTCGCGGTCCAATTTCGATATCCGAATTCGTTTTCCTCCGCGAGTTCACGAACCCGGGCGTACCCGAGAAGGGAAAGCACCGCATAAATCTCCCCGATATCGTGACGGCAGATGACTCCTCCGGATCCGCCGGTCGTACCGCTTGCCGGCGCCATCTTGTCGAACAGGACAATTCGGCCCGCACCTTGAAGGCTCAATTCGTACGCGCAGGCAAGCCCGACGATTCCGCCACCGATGATGGCGATATCTGCCGTTTGCTGCGTCATCTCGGTTCTCCGAACAAGTCGTCCCACTCGTAGTATGCGTACTCTTCACTGCACGCGGGCGTAGCGCGGCCGGCATTCGCGATCCATAGTGAACGGTCCTCGGGAGAGAACACAACATTGTGCAAGTTGCTCTTCATGGCCACGGGGCGACCGATTATTTCAATGAGCGCGGCGGCATCAATTTTCCCGTATTGAACCCGTATTCGTTTCACCAGGTCCTTGTACCGCTGCCCCGCGGACATCAGCACCGTGTCAACGATCGGCTCCGGCAATTGCGGATGTGACGTGCCGGGCAGCACGACTTCCAAGAGGTCCGGCGTAGCCTTGATTCCCGCCGCGGACCGGGTTTTTCCGTCGCTGATTACGTAGTAATACTCACAGGTCCGCTTGTGGTCGCGAAAGTAACTGAGCGCCTCTTCGAGTGTGCCGCAGTGCTCCAGCGCGCCCCGAACCAGGAAACTCATGGGGGTCCCATCCCAGTCTCCTTCCCCCCTGCCGCCCATTTCCCCGATGGCCAACTGCGCATCGTTCATGCCGGTCACGCTGCCGATAAAACCGGCATAGCCGACATTTACAAACTCGCGGACGCCGTCTCTCGATGTGGCGATGACAACCGCTTCGTCCTGCAAACCGACTTCCGTCATGTAATCCAACACGCGGGCGTGAAGCAGCTTTCCGCCCTTCGTCGCCTGGCCATACACCGCGGCCCCGCTGCAATGAAAAAACTCCGGAAATATGTTGGCGATCTGAATATGCTCCAGCGGCAACCCGGATCCTTCCGACAGGCCACGCATTTCCTCAAAGTAAGCACTGTTGATGTACTGACGTTGTCGTTGAATCAGCTCACGAGCGTCATCGAGGAACCACGATCCCTTTTCGAATGAATAGAGTAGGCCCACGCCGAAAACGACGTGCTCGACCAGCCGCTCGACATGTGCGGACAACAGCCGGCCGTGCTGAAACCCGACATTGAAAGCGTCGCCCTTCAGATAGAGACGGCGCCTGCCGTTCTTCACCACCAGCTTTCCCTCACCCTCCTGCAAGGTGTGATCCGATTCAATGCGAACCGGCTGAGCGCGCAGCGCAGCGATATTCACTGCGGAAGCGAGACTCCGATCAATCTCCTCTGAGGCGACGTCCTGGGCAACGTCCTGGGGTGGCACATCAATCGGAAGGTCGCTTGCCGTTTCCTGCGATCTCAGTTCAATGGTCCACTGCTCGTCGCCATGTCGGAAGTTCAGATCGGCGTCAATCCAGTTCGATCGCATCCCCGCCAGCAACTGCCCGTCGCGTATCCTGATTTTCCAGCGCCGTCCATCGGTTCGAGATTCCCAGCCTGTAATAACGGGCCGCAGGGATAAAACGGACGCAATACGCCCGAACCAGCTGTGGATTCGCGGGATTGCCTGAAAGGCATCGGCAAGAGCATTTCGTGTCAAAGGTAAACTAGTGGCGCCGCCCCGGAAGCAGGCATTCTGTTTCGGATACCAGAGTTCGCACTTGCTGCCTACGGTAATGAGACCGGCGTGCTCACTCACGGAAAAGTACAATCGTGCTCCTCCGTCCATCTGCTGCAGAGTGAACTGCCCGAAGGGCTCCGGCGCGGCCTGGTCACTCTGCTGCGATTGCAAATCAAGTGCCCACTCACCTGTCTCAGTCCAGGGCTCGCTCCCCTTAAGCGCCGCCCCGGCGCGATCGACCGCCGACCAAATCAGCAATCCGGCACAGATCACATTAAGGAGTAAAAGCAGGACGCACGCAAAGAGCAACCGGCAAAGGATCCGGAAAGGCGTAACAGGCTTTCGACCGCCTCTTCCACCGATCGTAGTGACGAGCGGATTTACTTTGAGAATAGCAGTGATAGGTCTGGTCACGGATTGGGTCCTATTGAGTCTGCAGCGCCTTGTCCTGCTGACTCAGCCATACCAGGCTGTCCTGAACGGCCTCCTCAACTGTGGTTCGCTGCACATCTTCGCGCTTCGCAGCATACCACATGATCGCTTTAGGTTCACCTGCAATTTCGAATACGTCCTCGACGCACACTCGAGGGATTACCGGGTCCTTGGTTGCATTCTGAAATAGAAGTGGGCGGGGTGAGATCTTTCCTGTCCTGCGGGACTACGGAGCGGTCCCCGTGGCACGGGCTTCCAGCCCGTGTCGCGGAGCCCCAAGCACACCGCCACCGTCGTGGCATGATCACACTGCTCACGCCAAACAGGAGAAGAGGCAAACTCTGCGATCCTGTCTGTCTCCAGGGCAATCGTTTCCGCGTATGCCCATTACCATCAATAACGAGTCATCTCAGGCGTCCGGGGACTCTTCTTCATGATGGGATTTCGCTCGCGAAATCTCTTCTTGCAGCCCAGGCACTGCCTCACAAAACACCTCGACAATCTGCACGAGGTCAGGCTCCGACGTCCCCTCAAATCGGAAGGTCAGGGCCGGTTCGGTGACAGACTGTCTTACCAGCGCCCAGCCGCGAGGAAAGGTCAACCGGATACCGTCCACCGTCGATATGCGATCTTCGCCGAATTTGCTCCGCATGAGTTCGAATACCCGGCTCGCCTTTTTCGCGTCTGCGCGAATTCGCAGATCGGGTGTCATGTAAACCTCGGGGCAGTCTGCACGCAATGACGACAGCGTCCTCCCGGTTCGTCGCAAGTGATGCATCAGGACCAGTCCGCAGTAAAAGGCATCGTCGCCGCCTTCCAACTCCCGGTAGAAGTAATGGCCGCTGATTTCCGCGCCGAATAATGCATTCTCCTCCAACATCCGGGTTCGTATAAAAGCGTGGCCGCTACGTTCGACGACGGGAAGGGCGCCGAGGTCGGAGGCTACGCGCGAGACAACTTCGGAGAACTTGATGTCATAGACAAAGGGTTGCCCCGAAATTCCATCGCCGAATGACGACAGCAGGATAGAAGTCGCCTCCTCCGCGGTTAGAACGCGCCCCGTTTCGTCGACAACAGCAATGCGATCGCCGTCACCGTCAAATGCAAGCCCGATGTCGTATCGTTCTCTCTTTACCGTGTCTGACAAGACACTCAAGTTTCTCGGATCGGCTGAATCCGGCTTGCGGTCCCGGAACGTGCCGTCGCGGCGGTCGTGAATCGAGTCTATGTGTGCGCTCGGAATACATTTACGATATAATGCAGTCGCACATTCCGCCCAACATCCGTTTCCGGGATCTATAAGAATCCGCAGATCTTCCCTGTGGAGCTTTTCGGCTACTCCCCTCACCCACGTCCGGTAGTCCGGCCATATATTCTCCTCCACGGATATTCCGGCCGCTTTGAAGTCCCCGGACTCGTGCTGCTCGCGCCTGAAGTCGGCGACCATGTCCTCTGTTGGAGGTCTATTGCTGATCATCCATTTCAGACCGTTCCGATCGGGAGGACTGTGAGATGCAGTAACGATAGCGCATGCCGATGCCGCTTTCGTCCGTTTGGCAAAATAGACCAGGGGTGTCGGCACAATACCCAGGTCATGGACGCAGGCTCCGGTATCACACAGCCCCGACACCAAGGCAGATAGAAATTCCGGCGTGCTGATGCGAACATCTCCACCGACATACACATCCGCTCCCGGCTCCAACCGCCGGCCGATCGACCGCCCCCACGCGGCGTACAGATCGGTGGATAGCTCCGAAACGGGGCCGCGGATGTCACATGGCAAATAAACAGGCATTACGGAACTTAAATGTACCCTCTCTCATTCAGCATGTGGACAAAACGCGCGTATTTTTCATTATATCGTTCAACGAGTTGCAAATCAGGCGCAAAGGTTTCGTCCAGCTGTACCATTTCCTGAGCCGCGGAATCGATACTTCCGAACGAGCTTCCGGCAGCCGCGAGCACCGCGGTCCCGAATGCCGCCTCAGGAACGGCGGGTCGAAAATAGGGAACATTGCAGACATTACTACGAATTTGCGTCCACTCCGTGCTTCGAGTGCCGCCGCCGGTACAGTAAACATTGGATATTTCCTGGCCGGTGCAGCTGGAGAGTTCTTCGTAAGCCAGCCGCTCAACAAACGCCGTTCCCTGGAGATAGGCCGCATACGCGTCAACACCGGCCACGTCCGGACACAGGAATCCGGCGGCGGCGGCGTCAAGAAATGGAAATCTCTCCCCGCGACCGACAAGTGGATACGCGATCGAGTCGGACGGCAGCTTTGTCGCCGCGGCCCGATCCAACTGCGCAGGGTCGGAATTCTTGAATAAAGCAGAAATCCAGGCTGCGCCGGTATTCGAGGCCGCCCCCGGCAGCCAAGCGCCGTTGGGAAGTTTGTGACTGTACATGGCTCCGTTCTCGTCTTTCACCAGCTCTGTACTAACCGCCTTGAAAACAAGCGTTGTACCGAGAGTCGTATTGCAATCGCCTCGTCGCCCGGCGCCCGATGCCAGGAACCCGGCCATTCCGTCCGTCGTGCCGGCAACAACCTTCAGTCCGGACGGCAGTCCTGTCTCCCGGCTGGCCTCGCCGGTCACCCTCCCGATCTCCTCTCCCGGTGCGACAACATTCGGCAAACGTTCCGGAATCCCTGCCCAGCGGGCAATCCAATCCGGCCACTTTTCCTCCAGCACATCGTAACCGGTTTTTAACGCATTGTTATAATCGGTGGTATCGAAACAACCGGTCAATCTGCCCGTCAAGTAGTCTGCCTGGTGCGCAAAGAATCTCGTGCGTTTAAAGATGCCCGGTTCCTCGCTGTAGATCCACAAGGCCTTTGGCAGCGCAAAGGATGCGGCGAACCGGTAGCCGAGCGAATCACAAGTCTCCACGCCCACTGAATTGAGCTCGTCCGCCTGCAGTGAAGAGCGGCCATCGTTGTACATGATCGCAGGTCGAAGAGGCCTTCCCGTGTCATCAAGACAGACAAGAGTTCCAGATGTTCCGTCCACGGCGATCGCGCCGATCGAATCAGGGGAAATGCCCGAAGCGGCGAGTGTCACGGAAACACTCTGTAGCACCTCGCAGGCGGAGACCCACCATGCGTCGGGACTTTGCTCATGAACAGCGTCCTCTTTGCGGTTCTCCTGCGAAACTTTCAGATCGGCAGAGCACTCCGCGACGATGCTCCCACCCTCGCTGACACAAATGCAGCGAACACCGGAAGTTCCCGCGTCGAGCCCAATGAAAACCTGCAGACCACGATTCATCCCAACCCAGCATTTCCGCTCAAACTTCACGCGTCAAGCTCTGTCGGAGCAGCAAACAACATAAACTCCGTTTCCCGTTTTGTGTCAGGGGTGGTACGATTTGGTGTTCATGAGGACGATCCGCCGATTCATTCTCGCGTTGACCATTGGCCTGGCCGGAGTATGGGCGGTGGGATCCTTTTTTCTTCCCCGTTACGTTGAGAATCGTGCTGCCCAACGTCTGGAGAATCTTGGATTCGAAGTGAACGGACTCTCCGTAGCCAAACTCACGTTTTCACAAGCAACCGTTGCCGGCATTCGGTTGATGCTTCCCGATGGCATGTCCACACTTACGGTAAACACGGTGGACGCGAATTTCTCGATTTCCTCGCTCCTCGAAGGACACGCGGACCGCATTGTCGTTCACGGTGCTCATCTTGATCTGCGGGGTCCGGCGGCTCTCCCTTCCTCCACGCCGGACACCTCGATATCCGGTGACCGCGAGGAATTCTCGATGCCCGTGCACGAACTGGAAATAGCTTCCGGCTCGATTCGTGGGCGCGCAGGCCCCTTCGTCATCTCTTCTTCCCTCTCCGGGGCCTATCAATGGAACGCGAAGAAACAATCCGTTTCAGGAAGTACGCAAATCGCCGCAACGCTCAGCACCCCCGATGGACGCCAGATCTGCGAGTTCCAATCCGCCGATGTCACCGCCACGTTCGGGCTGCAAGACGATAAAACTCCCAACACGTTTCTCATCACATCGACCATCCCGGATCTTCGGATTTCGGGACTCCGTTTCAAAAACACCGATTTTCAGGCCAAGAGTGATTCAAACCAACTGGATTTCGAGATCCGAAGTCATGGCGGCATATTGCGATTCGATGAGATTCGCGGAAACTATTCGATGGATTCCTTGAATAGATCGCTGCGTCTCAACGTCGAAACCCCGAGCATCACAATCGGCGGATTTTTTGCCGGCGCACGGGCCACGGAATTTATTATGGGGGTTTCGACAAATGCAGCATTTGGAGAAATGGTGTCGATTGGCGTAGACGACCCGGTCCTGTGGAATTGCCCGGTTTCGGACATTACAGGGAAGTTTTTCTACCGATCCGGCATCCTGGAAGGCTCATTTCAACCTGCGGAAATGGATAGTGAAGTAACCCCCAATAGGCGCTGGCGTGTTTCCAACCAAGACGAACCGTCGGTGGTAACGATCCGCTCGCCGATGCTGAGCATTCACCCGGATGGAAGCGCAGGGGCCTGTCTCCAATCGAAGCTTGATGCTCAAGTTTATGCCGATCTTTTAATTACCGGAAGGTTCCCGCTCCGGGATCATTCCGGAGGCCCGACCTTTCATTTCGGAATTCGCAACGGAAACTTTGAAATGAGCGGCATTGAGATGGAGAGCATCAGCGGCGCGATTGAACTCGAGACCCGGGGTGGGATTCACTCCCGGGGAAGCCAGGCCTTTGATATCGAAAAAGTCAACCTAGGCAGGCTGGAACTCGAAAATGGTCACGTGGAATTTACACTTGAGAGCAGTGACTCGATTCTCCTCGAAGAAATGGAATGGAGCGTTTTCGGAGGACGGATGACAAGTCTCGCTACCCGATTTGCACCATCGAATCCGATCGTGAGGTTCGATCTGATATGTGAAGAGCTGAATCTCGTGGAAGTCTTGAATACGGCATTCGGAAGGAATTTCACCGGCTCCGGACTCCTGTTTGGCAGACTTCCGATCAAAGTCCGGCGACCTCCGGGACCCGGCATCGCTTTTGGCGACGGCTATCTCTACAGCAGACCCGGTAAAGGAAATCTGGGTTTCGGGAGATCTCCCGAGGTTCACGCCGTAATCGAAAAAGGAATATTGAGAAACCGTCCGGGTCTCGAACTGGACGAAGTGCGGAAGCAGGTCTCGCAAACCTTGGAGGATTTCGAATACACGTCACTGATTCTAAAGGTCGGGCAAACGCCGGGCGAGCGCCCATATGGAACACTCGATATTGACGGGAAGGGAGCTCACAAACATGGCGTTCCCATCCAATTCGAAATACGATTTTCAGTGGAACCTCTTTGATCAACGTCCGGCGCGTGCTATTATGAAAAGAGAGGAAGACGATGAAATCATGATAAATTGTGTCCCTTTTCGATGTACCACGATTCCAGCGCTGTGGATGCTTCTTGGACTTTTCGCAACGTCATGTGGGCATACGGTGGACGTAAAACCGATTCGAGTAGAGCCGATTCACGTCACGATGGATGTGAATATCCGAGTCGACAAGGAATTGGATCAATTCTTTGCCTTCGAAGAAGAACTTCAATCTGAAGTCGAAGAACCCGCGGTTGATGAGGCAGCAAAGCCGGAGACATCATCATGAATCATACGATTCGCCTTATAACAGTCTGCGTGGGAATGATCGTCATGCCCGGGTCCCTGTCACTAGCCTCGGCCGCATCCTTGGAAGGCTTGAAAGGAAATTTCAAAAAGAGGTTTTCTACCGTCGTTGCGCTCAAAAAGGATGGCAAGATCGGTGAAACCAAAGCGGGAGCTCTGGAGGCTGTCAAACCAGAGTATATGAAGGACAAGCGCGTGAGAAGGATCGTAAACGCTGAAAACGCAGATCGCCGGAAACTCTACGTACTTCTCGCCAAACAGAAGAAAACCACGCCGCAAATGGTAGCGCAACGAAACGCGAGGCGGAATTTTTCCAAGGCCGCTAAGGGAGAATACCTGAAGCAAGGCGACGGGAATTGGAAAAGGAAATAGGCGGTCCAACTTCAAAGTTGGATGATCACTGTTCGATGTCTGATGTTCGTATCTCCTCCTTCCCGGCCCGCCCTGCAACCGCTTTAACATACCCGAATCCCAACGCGATAAGAACCGCTCCGAGTACGCCCCACGCAAAAACCTTGGGAAGCGTTTCCAACTCCCGAGTGTCCACGGCGATGACGCGTATGCTCGCCAGCAAGAGGACGAGCAGTCCCGCATAGCGATACATCTTTTCGCGGAACGACAGGGCGAACCCGAAGAGAATAAGCCCCAATACCGACCAGCCGATTGTGAGATAAAACTCCGACAGCGAAGGAATGTTCGAAAGCATCAGCACCGCAAGACCGGATGCAAGGCCGACGAACACCGGGCTTGGCCGCCACGGAAGAGTGAATCCGAATCGGCTCTCCAGGAACGATACGCTCCGCTCAAGCACCAGCCACATCACGATGGGCCCCGCGAATCCTGCCACAACCGCCCCAACGGGCATGGTCTCGTTAAGCGCTTGGGCCGTGTGAAACAAGGATGCGCAGACGGTTGACAGCAGAGCCAGCAGTGCCGGCGTACGCGTCCTGCAGACAATCCCGTAGCTAAGGAAAGCAACGGCAGACACCGACCACCAGAACGCAATCCAGTCAGCGGAGGCCTCGAGAAAGATATAGGAAAGAACCAGGAGCCATGCGGCGATCAAGAACGCGGGCCGGATCCGGGTGACTTTCAAAACCGTAAAATATCGGTCCCCTGCGATCAGTGCGGCGAGAATGCCCCAGGCCAGGGGGCGAAACATCGCGACATTGTCGGTCGCGAAACCCAAGTGCCACATTGCCTGCGACCAAAGAAGCAGAAACAGGCTGCAGATCGCGAGGGCGTTGCGGTGCAGAATCAGCGCCAGCAGCGCTGCGGCAACTGCGCTCAAAAGGAGTGATAAGACCTCCCAGGAGGGCTGGTATGTGCGCACAAAAGTAAGCCCCAGGAGCCACGCCACCAGTCCATACAAGAAGTAGGGAGAGTTTTCTCCCTGGTGGATCCTCAATCCTTCCCTGTCGCCAAGGAATCTCCGCTCCGACAAAAACGCGGTAACCCCGAGCAAAATGAGCGAGGGCCATGGAAGTGTTTGGCCGGGTCCGCTCAGCAACTCCACCGTTCCGGCGAACGTAGCGAAAATCAAAGCAAGAATGGACGCAAAGCCAAGCTGCAATGCTCCAAGAGAAAGTGCCGGCAACACGGCAAGCACGGTCAATACGGAAAACACGACCCATCGATGCCCCTCCTCCACCAGGGGTCCCATCCAACCCGCAAACAGCAGAATAGCTCCCGCCGCCAGAAAAAAGGGAAGCAAGTTTATCGTTCTACCTTCGTCGCTCCAATGTGAATCGCCACCTCGTGAATGAGTAGCGGTAAAGCCGGCAGGAAACATGCGTAGGCCCCGCGGTTCGAACCGCTTCTCGGTGCGCCGGACAAACTCCGAGAGGAACAGGAATACCACCAGTGTGGAAATTGTTTTGATCGCCGCCGGTCGGTGATTCAGGTCGCCATAGCCCGAGATCTCTTGATTCATGAGTTCACCGATTCCCCAGGGGAAAAAGGCCGAGACCGCCACCAGAGTGGATCCCAGGCCGAACGAGGCCGACTGTAGCCGGCGAGCCACGATCGCTAAGATCGCGGCGGCGACAACCAGCGACAAGGCGCGATCCCCCAATGCAGTGAGGTTCGGAATATATCCATAGATAGCCAGCGCAACAGCGGCCATTGCGTAGAGATGAGGGAATAGAAGCCCGTGGAACGGCTTCGTCTCGCCCTCCCTCCCGGCCGGAAGTTCCGCCAGCAGGTCAAGTTTCCAAAGGCCAACGCATACGCCTTCCTTCAAATTCAAAGTCCGCGGCGACCTGGAACTCCAGTCAACAGATTGGTAAAAGCGCGACGCCGCGAGGAACGCGACGATCAAGCCCAGCGACTGGGCGACTTGGACTGCATAGCCTGGGCTCGAATAGCTGACGAAATCGGCAGCTTGAATAGATGCGACCCCTTGAAGGAATGCGACAGCACCGACAAGAAAAGCGAGCACGCGCGTCACGACAAGCCCGCTTTGCCGCGCCAGGACCAGGAGGACCAGCATTTCCACGGCGAGCCATGCCGTCAGGGTATGCGCGTCAAACTGCACCGCAAGACCTAGCGTCGCTACCGTTACGGCCTTGGTGAGGTAGGTGTTGTACAGAGGATCCCGCGCCCCCGCTCTCAGGTAGGTCATGCCGATCAGGAGGAGGACGCCCGCAACCGCGTACCTGAAAATGTGATGGTCCCCGGCGGAAAATCCATAGTCATCCATCACCATGCTGCCGAGGACAAGAAGCCCCCCCGTATTTGCGATGACAAAGCAGTTCCGGACCCAGGAGGGAATCCCGCTGTCGCGGATACGCTTTGAAGCAACCCGCTCCACAATCGAAAAAATCAGGAAAGAGACGGCCAGGACGGTCATGCTCACCGTAAATTCCGGCACGGTCCCCGAAATTTCGCTGCGCGTCATCAAGAGGAAATTGTTCACGTAACACGCAAGCATCCCGAGTGCGGCGATCAGGTACCAACGCATCCGAAAAAGAAAAAAGGCGCTCCCGAAGTTCAACATGACGACCCCAAGCACAGAGTAAAGCGTGGGATACGTGAGAGTGAACGTGGCAAGCCCGATCGTTAGATGACCCAGCAATGTCGCGATCGCACCGGTAATTCTTGAGTTCCGCCGGACTGCCAGTCCTACCCACGCAACAACAATGACGCACAAGCCGGACAGACTAATCGTCGGGGTCTCGAAAAGTTTTGCGAACGGAACAAAATGCGTCGCAAATGTGACGAAATAGAGAAGCGCAAATCCGGCGCCGAACAGAACTCGCGCGTAGTTCGGGAACTTCCGGTCAAGGTGCAGGCCAATCCCCAGGAGCACGGCCGCCACGCCATAGCCCATCATGACGCGCACCGGAGGGCCCCATTTTTGAATGGCCAGCGTCAGCAGAAATACGATGGCGATGGAAAGGGCAATCGCACCCAACCGTGGAAGCCAATACGTTCCGAGCGCCATTTCCCACGGCATGTCCGAATCCTTCGGGCCGATTCGCTTCAGAAAAGCCTGAAGAGGCCTAGGCGCGCTCTGCTTGGAATCAGCCGCCGGCGAAGGCAAAATTGGGGTTTCCGGTTCGGGTGGCGGTGCCTCAGCGGGTTCGGGCGGATCCGCGATTAAATGCGCTGAATCGGGAACGACCAACGGTATTGTTTCCGGGACGGGCGGAACATAGGACTGGGCAGGCAATGCTGGCGGCGGTTCGGCAGCCGGAGCCTCCTCTACCAGTTGTTCGAGTTCAGCCAGCGAATCGGTCGCCGCCTCTTTAGGAGCAAACTCAGGCCCCTCAGACCGCAGATTTTCTTCCGCTTCGTCAAGCCGATTCTGGAGCTGCGAGACAGTCCACAATAGTTTTTCTACGATCGCTTTGAGCTTACGGACGGACCCCGACGCAATAAACCCCAACAGCGAACCGATTAGAACGAAAGCAACAAGACCGATTAGAAGCAGGCCCCAAACCACAAAGCAGCGTCCTTTCTTCTACACGTTTACACGACCCTAGCATTCAAACGAATTCATGTCACACTCTAATACCAAGGTGCTGAAGCGATCTATAGCTATACGGTTTTCGTTGGGAGTCATTCTTTCGCTAGGCGTCTGCGCTGGTAGCGGTGCATCGACAAACCAACTCGTACATATTCGTGGCGAGAAACTGAATGGGCATGCGGACGAGACGGACACCATTCTACCCTGGGATTCGAACGGACCAAAAGAATTGTGACGGTGGCGCATCGGCGAAGGATATTCCGGCACCATCATTGTCGCGGACCGGATCTATACCCAGACCCAATCTTTGCGTGGCCAATTCGTTGTGTGCATCAATTTACGGGACGGAAGCACAATCTGGGAAACGAGATACAATTTCCCCTGGGACACCGAAGGGCAATGGCCGGGGCCTTACGCGTCCCCGACCTACCGGGATGGTTTCATTTACTACGCAGGATGTTTTGGATCAGTGGGTTGCCTGGACGCGAACAACGCAAATCGCATCTGGACACAGAGTCTTCGGGAGGCCGCGAACACACGAATGCCGGGGTTAGGTTACGCCTGTACGCCACTCGTCTACGACAGCAAAGCATCCTCCCGGCGGGCGGTGACGCTTGTGCTGCAGTGGCCTTGCGCACCGGGGAGACGGTACCCGAGCCTGGTGCGCAGGAGCCGCGAAGGCCACGTTTAGTTCGCCCATCGCCGTCGACGTCGACGTCGAAGGGACGACTCAGATCATCGTCTTTCTCAAAAATATCGCGATGGGTATTCGCCCAAGCGATGATGCGCAGGTTTGGAGCTTTCCAATCTCCGAGGGTATGACCCCCATTGTTCGTGGCTACTCTACGAGTCGCCCCATC
>Ga0310121_10003380_pt1 | contig 14580 bp, 9 predicted proteins | sample CB27_Tmax_986_MG_FD_203504 | JGI IMG/M metagenome (GOLD analysis project Ga0310121, IMG submission 203504) | Marine microbial communities from Western Arctic Ocean, Canada - CB27_Tmax_986 | ecosystem: Environmental > Aquatic > Marine > Oceanic | place: Canada: Western Arctic Ocean | collected...
GAGGCGTGAGGAGATCTTCACCCCGGAAGCCACGGCCTTCGTCGCCGACCTCGTACGCACCTTCCGCGACCAGCGCATCGACCTGCTCCGGAACCGACGCATCCGACAGGAGAAGTTCGACAGCGGCCTGCGTCCGGACTTCCTCCCGGAGACCGCCGAGATCCGCTCGGGAACCTGGACCGTCGCTCCCCCACCCAAGGACCTCATGGACCGACGGGTGGAGATCACCGGGCCGCCCGAGCGCAAGATGATGATCAACGCCCTGAACTCCGGCGCCCGCGTGTTCATGGCCGACTTCGAGGACTCCAGCTCCCCCACCTGGGACAACATGATGGAGGGACAGCTCAACGTGCGCGACGCCATCCGTCGCGACCTCAGCCTGCGTCGCTCCGGCAAGAGCTACACGCTGAACGACGAGACGGCCACCCTCGTCATCCGGACCCGCGGCTGGCACCTGCCCGAACGTCACGTCCAGATCGACGGTCGACCCGCCTCGGCCAGCCTCGTGGACTTCGGCCTCGTCTTCTTCCACGGTGCCAGGGAGGCCCTGGACCGGGGAACCGGCCCCTACTTCTACCTTCCGAAGCTGGAGAACCACCACGAGGCCCGGCTCTGGAACGACGTCTTCTGCCATGCCCAGGACACCATCGGCGTTCCACGGGGATCCATCAAGGCCACCGTGCTGATCGAGACGATCACTGCCGCCTTCGAGATGGACGAGATCCTCTACGAGCTGCGTGACCACTCCACCGGCCTGAACGCCGGCCGGTGGGACTACATCTTCAGCGTCGGCAAGAAGTTCAACTCGGACCCCGCCTTCGTGCTGCCGGATCGCGCCGACGTCCTCATGACGGTGCCCTTCATGCGCGCCTACACCGAGCTCATGGTCGCCACCTGCCACAAGCGGGGAGCCCACGCCATCGGCGGGATGGCGGCCTTCATCCCCAACCGTCGCGACCCCGAGGTGACAGCCCAGGCGCTGACGAAGGTCAAGGAGGACAAGCGGCGCGAGGCCAACGACGGTTGTGACGGCACATGGGTGGCCCACCCGGACCTCGTGACGGTCGCAGAGGTGGAGTTCAACGCCATCCTCGGCCAGGGTCCGAACCAGGTCGACCGACTCCGCCCCGACGTGGTGGTCTCCGGAGACGACCTCCTCGCCGTGGACCTCACGGGCGGCTCGATCACCCGTGCGGGCCTCACAACCAACGTCTACGTGGGCCTGCGCTACCTCGCCTCCTGGCTCTCCGGCAGCGGCGCCGCCGCCATCAGCAACCTGATGGAGGACGCCGCCACAGCCGAGATCAGCCGCTCGCAGATCTGGCAGTGGATACGCCACGGCAGCCTCCTGGAGGACGACACGATCATCACCGCCGACCTGGTGCGCCAGGAGATCGCCAACCAGATGGGCGTCATCGCCGAGGAACTCGGCAGCGAGGCATTCGCCGACCTGCCCTTCGAGGAGGCCAGACGGGTCTTCGAGCAGGTCACGCTGTGCTCGGAGTTCGTCGAGTTCCTCACCCTGCCCGCCTACGAACTCCTCGACTGACGGGCCCGATCCACAAGATCACCTGACGGGACCGACCGGAACACCCGATCCGTCCCAAATGAAAGCGAGCAAACAGATGCGAAACACCTTCGACGACCAGGTCGCAGTCCTGGAGAAGGACTGGGCCGAGAACCCCCGCTGGGAGGACACCCGCCGCGACTACAGCGCCTCAGACGTCGTCCGGCTGCGAGGCTCGTTCCTCCCGGAGTGCTCGATCGCCCGCCATGGCGCCGAGGTGCTCTGGCGCAAGATGCACGAGACGGACTACGTCCACGCCCTCGGAGCGATGACCGGTGGCCAGGCCATCCAGTACGTCAAGGGTGGCCTCCCGGCGCTGTACCTCTCCGGCTGGCAGGTGGCCGGCGATGCCAACCTGGCTGGTCAGGTGTACCCGGACCAGAGCCTCTACCCGGTCAACTCGGTGCCGTCCGTCGTGGAGCGCCTCAACAACGCCCTTCGTCGTGCCGACCAGATCGAGTGGTCCGAGAACAACGGCGTGATGCTCAGGGACTGGATGGTTCCGATCGTGGCCGACGCCGAGGCCGGCTTCGGCGGCGCCCTGAACGTCTACGAGCTGATGAAGCGGATGCTGCGGGCCGGTGCGGCAGGCGTCCACTTCGAGGACCAGCTGGCTTCCGAGAAGAAGTGCGGCCACATGGGCGGAAAGGTGCTCATCCCGACCCAGCAGCACATCCGGACCCTGACCGCTGCCCGTCTGGCGGCCGACGTGCTGGGCGTTCCGTCCATCGTGATCGCCCGGACCGACGCCCTGGCGGCCAACCTCATCACCAGCGACGTGGACGACCGCGACAAGCCGTTCCTGACCGGCGGCCGCACCGCTGAGGGCTTCTACGAGACCCAGCCCGGCATGGCCACCCCGATCTCCCGGGCCCTCGCCTACGCCCCCTACTGCGACCTCATCTGGTGCGAGACCGGTACGCCGGACCTGGACCAGGCCCAGGAGTTCGCCGACGCTGTGCATGCCGAGTTCCCGGGCAAGATGCTGGCCTACAACTGCTCGCCGTCGTTCAACTGGAAGGCGGCCCTCGACGACGAGACGATCGCCAAGTTCCAGAGGGAACTCGGGAAGATGGGATACAAGTTCCAGTTCATCACGCTGGCCGGCTGGCATGCCCTGAACTCCTCGGCCTTCGACCTGGCCCGCGGTTACACGGAGTCGGGCATGACCGCCTACGTGAAACTCCAGCAGGCCGAGTTCGGCATGGAGGAGGACGGCTACACCGCCACACGCCACCAGCGCGAGGTCGGTGCCGGCTACTTCGACGACATCGCCACGGTCATCTCCGGCGGTACCGCCTCCACGCTGGCCCTCGAGGGCTCCACCGAGGAGGCGCAATTCTAGGCACCGCCTGAACCCCGCTGCCCGTGGCGACCCCCGGTTCCGACCGGGGGTCGCCACGCGTCCGGGGTCAGGTGCACTGGGCCGACACCACCGTTCTGTACCGTCCACCCGTGCCCATGTCCCCAGGAACCGCCCCGACCCGCCTCCTGGTAGGCGCGGCATGCGTCGTCATGGCAATCGCCGCCATGGGAATCGGCACGGCTACAGCACTCGACGGCGCCGTACTGGGACCCGACGAGGTGATCCTGCCGGTGGTCGCGAGGCTTCCGGGCGGAACGATCGTCAGCTCGACCTGCGGCAACCAGATCGTCTACGACGACGGAATCCCCTACGGACCGGTGGACGTGGTGCTGGACCCCGGGCACGGTGGGCCCGAGTCCGGAGCGGTCGGGTCCAACGGCCTTATCGAACGCGACCTGAACCTCATGGTGGCCTTCCACGCCCAGCTCGCTCTAGAGGACCTCGGCTACACGGTGGCGCTCACCCGACGCCGTGACCTGCACATGCCGATCCGCCAGCGGACCGCCATCGCGAACGCCCTGGAACCGAAGGCCTTCGTGTCGATCCACCACAACGGTGGGGCGGCCCGACGTTCCGACACGCCGGGCACCGAGACCTTCCACCAGGTCGATGATCCGGAGTCGATCCGGCTGGCCGGGATCCTGTTCGAGGAGGTCCAGTCGCTCTTCGCACCGTTCTGGGTTCCGTGGGTGGACACGGTCCACCAGGGAGCCTCGACACGCCTCCGCGAACCACGTGCCGAGACCTACGGGATACTCCGGATGACACCGGACCTGACCTCGGTGATCGTCGAGGGCCTGTACCTCTCCAACCCGCCAGAGGCACAGCTCCTGGCCCTGCCCCAGATCCAGGAAATGGAGGGCCGGGCGATCGCCGCGGGGATACATCGCTTCCTGAGCACGTCGGATCCGGGATCGGGCTTCCGACCCGAGTTCTTCGATCCCCACACGACCGGGACCGGCACCGCCCGGGGATGCGTGGACGCCCAACTGAGCCCCCCGGTCGGAATCACCACCGGCTTCAGCGCCGAGGAGCACGCCGACCTGGTGGCCACGGCCCGGGCGCTGGGTTGGTCCACTGACTGGCTGCTTCGCTTCGGTGTCCACACGCTGAAGTTCCTTGACGACCTACCGGGTACGGCCGCGATCACCCCGCTGGAGGTCGACGCCCGGCCCGACGCATACGGGCCCATCACCGAGACGATCGAGTGGGACCAGGCCGACCATGCCGTGCTGGTCCGGATGGCGGACGCCTACGGAATCACCCGGACCGAGGTCCAGAAGCTCGGCGCCACCCTGATGGTGTTCCTGGCAGGCCTGGAGGCTCCGACAGCACCACCCGACGACGCAGAGGCGACTTCGGACGGCGCTTCCGACTAGTCCCAGTCCCGCCTCCGCTCGGCTTTTCGTGCCCCCTGCTGGCGTTTGGCCTCCAGGCGGCGTTCGACGGCACCGCGACGGGGTCGGGTGGGCCGCCGTGGGCGCTTCACCACGAGTGCCTCCCGGATGCGAATCTCCATCTCGTCCAGGGCCCGCTGGCGGTTGCGGGCCTGGGACCGGTGGCGATCCACCACCACCCGGAGCCTCGGTCCGAGTCGTGCCACCAGTCGCTGCCGGACGTCGTCGTCGATGCCGCGCACGCTCCGCAGGTCCAGTTCGGCCTCGGCTCGGGTGTGGGCCCGGTTGGCGTGCTGTCCACCCGGCCCCCCTGTCGGTCCGAACCGCCACGTCACCTCGGACGCAGGGACCCTGCATCCGGGACCGGCTGAGAGGAGTCGATCGTCTGCCCGGGACATGTGGCGAGGCTAGGCGTTGCGGTTCCCCGGGTAGTCGACGCTGCGATCCGGTGGCGCCGGACCAACTTCCCCGACCGATTTTGCTCCCGCTACGGCTCCTGTTCTACTGACCGCCATGACCGCTGCCGCCATGACTAGTCCAGCCATGGACCCTGCCGAAGCCGGCCGGGAATCGGGCCGACGGAGCCTCAGCTTCGCCGTGATCGGCGCCGGCATGTCGGGAATCCTGTCCTCGATCAAGCTCCGGGAACACGGCTACACAGACATCACGATCTACGAGAAGGCCGACGGCCTGGGTGGCACCTGGCGGGCCAACACCTATCCGGGGGTGGCATGCGACGTCCCGTCGGTGCTCTATTCCTACTCCTTCGCCCCGAATCCCGAATGGAGCCACCGATTCGCTGCCGGCGCCGAGATCCTCGACTACCTCGAAGGGGTCGCCACATCCAACGGCGTACAGGAGTCCATCCGCTTCGGCGAGGAGGTGGTCCGGTGCGACTTCGTGGACGGTCGTTGGCACCTCGAGACCTCGCTCGGCGCACACGACGTGGTCGACGTGGTGATCGCCGCCACGGGGGTGCTCCACCACCCCGCCCTCCCCGACATCGAGGGGCTCGCGTCGTTCGGCGGGCGAACCGCCCACACAGCCCGATGGGATCCGACGGTCCCCATCGACGGCCAGCGGATCGGCATCATCGGCACCGGCTCGTCGGCCATCCAGATGGTCGCCGCCATCGCCGACCGGGTGCAGGCGCTGTCACTCTTCCAGCGCACCGCACAGTGGGTGATGCCCCAGGAGAACCCGGCCTACACCGAGGAGGAAACCCGGGTATTCAGGGACGACCCGGCCGTGATGACCACCCTCCACGAGGACATCTCCGAGATGTTCGCCAACGGCTTCTCCAATGCCGTGGTGGACGCGGAGTCCGACGGGATCCGGATGATCGAGGCGGCCTGCGTCGCCAACCTGGAGGACAGCGTCGCCGATGTGGAACTCAGGGAAAGACTCCGTCCCGACTACCGGGCGGCCTGCAAGCGGCTCGTCGTCTCACCCGACTTCTATTCGGCCATCCAGCATCCGAACGCCGAGCTGGTCACCGATTCCATCCAGTGCGTCGAACCGGAAGGGGTCCGGACGGTCGACGGTCGACTTCACGAGTTGGACGTCCTGGTCCTGGCCACAGGGTTCCGGGTGGACAGGTTCATGCGTCCCATGGAGGTGGTCGGGCCGGACGACACCAGGCTCTCCGACCTCTGGGCGAGGCGCCCCACGGCGTACATGTCGATTGCCGTCCCGGGTATCCCCAACTTCTTCATGCTGAACGGGCCCAACGGCCCGATCGGGAACTTCTCGCTGATCGAGGTGGCCGAGCTCCAGTTCACCTTCATCCTCCAGTTGGTGGATCGGATCCGTTCAGGCGAATGCAGCCTGGTCAGCGCTACCACCCGAGCCACCGAGGCATTCGAGGCCACCCGGGTGGAGGCGGCCAAGAAGACGGTCTGGGCCACGGGCTGTCGGAGCTGGTACCTGGACGACCGGGGGGTGCCGGCGGCGTGGCCATGGACGTTCCAGCGGTTCCGCGAGGTCATGGCCGAGCCGAACGTCGACGACTTCCATCTGACAGGCTGAGAAACCCGGCCACCGACCACCGAAGGCCTCCGTGGACGCCAACCACTTCCTCTCCGCCTACTACCCCGACACGTCGTACGGGGGAAAGCGCCTGTTCGACGACATGGTCGAGCAGGCGAAGGCCGCCGAACGCCTCGGCTACCACGGTGTCACGCTGCCGGAGCACCACCTCATCAACGTGCTGCTGACACCGTCTCCGTTGCAGATGGCGGTCAAGTTGGCGTGTGATACCGAGCGCCTCGAGCTGGTCACCTCGGTTGCGGTCCTGCCGTTGCGCGACATGCGGATCTTCGCCGGAGAGGTCATCCAGGCCGACATCCTCACCGACGGCCGGCTGGTACTCGGCGTGGGCCGCGGCGCCTTCGCCTACGAGATGGGACGCCTCGGCTCCCCCATAGAGGAGTCGAAGGCCAGGTTCGACGAGAGCCTCGACGTCCTCATCGCCCTCATGACCACCGAAGAGGTCTCCTGGGACGGCGACTACTACCAGTTCGAGCCGCTGACCGTCATGCCCCGGCCGATGACCCAGCCGATGCCCAGGATGATGATCGCCGTGATGAACCCGCCGGGGATCGCCGCCAGCACCCGGCGGGGCTTCGACATCCAGACCACGCCGCTGGCCGGCAGGCCCGAGTTGTTCCGGGCCCAGATAGCCGCCCACAAGGAGGCCAAGGCAGAGATGGGCGACGCCGGCCGCCACCTCCGGATCATGATGTCGCGGATCGTCTACTGCACCGACAGCGCGGCCCGGACGCGTGAGATGGTCCAACGTGCGTACGACTACTACAGCCGCTTCGACAACGTGTTCACAGGCCCGGGGACAGTGCGGAACGGCAACGTCGAACCACTGCCCCGGACCCAGACGATCCAGGAACTGGAGCAGAACCTCATCATCTGCCAGGCGGACGAGATGCTGGACCGGCTCGCCGAGTACGCCGAAGCTGGCATCGACGAGCTCATCCTGAGCTCGAACCTGGGCCAGCCCCAGGGCGACCACCTGGAGGCCATGGAGCGCTTCGCCGGCGACGTGCTCCCCCACCTGCTGCGGATTCCCGCGGCCGCCTGAGCCGCTTCCGACCCGACCATCCACCTGTGGAGGAACCACGCAGATGACTCGAGAGCACTGATGGCCGCCATAGAAGTCGCGTACACGGTCTCCGGGCAGGGACCGCCCCTCTACATGGTCCACGGCATCGGGTCGCGGCGCGTCACATGGGATGGCCTGCTACCCGGCCTGGAGGAGCACTTCACCTGCGTCCGCTACGACCTGCGGGGTCACGGTGAGAGCCCCGTCCCACCGGTGCCCTATTCACTGGATGACCTCGTCGAGGATCTGGAGGCGCTGCGTATCCGTCTGGGCCACGACCGGATCCACGTGATCGGTCACTCCCTGGGCGGCCAGATCGGTCCCGCCTACGCCCGGGCGCATCCGGACAGCACCGCCAGCGTGCTGCTGCTCTCGACGGCGGCCGGTCGCACCGACGACGACAGCTTCAAGGTGAAGGGCGTCGTGGCCAGGATGCGGGCCGAGGGCATCGAGCCGGTCCTGGGCACCCTGCTGGACCGCTGGTACACCGACGACTTCATCCAGTCACGGCCGGACGCCATCCAGGCCCGGATCCAGCAGGTCCTGGGCACCCCGGGAGAGGTGTTCCTGAGCGTGTTCGACGTGTACGCCGGCGTCGAGATGGCTCCGTGGCTGCACGAGGTGGCCTGCCCCTGCCTGGTCATGACCGGCGAGTTCGACGGTGGCTGCAACCCTCGCCTGAACCGCTTCATCGCGGACGAACTACCGGATGCCGAGCTGGTGATCCTCGAGGGCCTGAAGCACTCGATTCTGATCGAGGCACCGGAGCGGGTGCTGGGACCTGTGCGCGACTTCCTGCTCCGCCACCGCCAGGCCTGAGGCCGACTTCAGATCCTGCGGGCCACCACCCGGATGCCGCCCAGCTTCCCTCCGGAGAAGAGGCGCACCATCGTCTCGTAGAAGGAGCACATGGTTTCGAACACCTCCTCACCGTGGACCCGGAGGTGTCGGTCCCGATGCTCGAGGTACCGGTCCAGACGTGCCCGGGTGAAAGCCGTCCAGTCGTCCGACATGTCCTCCAGCAGGACCGCTTCGAAACCTGCGGCGACCAGATCCAGCCGGTACTGGTCCCGGCTGGGTAGATAGTTGGCGAAGAGCTCTGACTCCAGCTCCTCCTTCTCTAGGTCATCGAAGGGCCTACGTTCACAGAGATCCTCGGCGTAGACGAAGCCTCCGACCTCGAGCAGCGACCGACACCGCTCGAGGAGGACCTCCCGCTGCGGAATGTGATACAGCGTCAGCCAACTCACGATGGCCTGGAACCGCTCTCCATCCCAGGGATGGGTCAGGAAGTCGCCACAGAGGTGCTTCACGCTGCCGCCGAGGCCGCACCGCGCCGTGAGGTCCGACGCCACGAGATGGTGGTCTTCCTGGAGCTCCAACGCAGTCACGGCGGCCCCCGTTGAGTGGGCCAGGTACCTGGCCGGCCCTCCGAGCCCCGACCCGACCTCCAGGACCGAGCTCCCCTCGTGGATGCCCGTCGCCCTGATCGCCTCATCCACTGCCTCGGTGCCGTGGTAGTGGAGTTGGTCGAAGGCGACCAGCTCATCCACCCTCAGTGGGCCGGATTCGTCCTTCCCGAGCTCACGAAGCTCGTTAACCACCCGGTCCACGTGGTGGTACAACTTCATGCCCTTGATGTCAGAACTGGGGTCATTCATCTCGAGCCTTCACCCGTTGAAGCCTGCTTCTGCTGTTGATGGCGCCCCCGGCAGGATTTGAACCTGCGACAAGTGGATTAGAAGGCCACTGCTCTATCCGGGCTGAGCTACGGGGGCTTGCCGACCGAGGCTACCGCTGGCCATCGATCCGTCCGAATGAGGCCCGCCCGTAGAATGTGGGGGTGGATGACGGTGATCGGATCGACGGCGAGACACAGATGGATCCGATCAGCCCGGACCTCCGCACTGTGGCCAACCTCGAGGATGGCGACTGGCAGGCCCTGGGGCCGGGAGAATCCATCCTCCAACTGGACGACTCCCTCCGCATCGGAACCGGCTTCCACGTCTACCGGTTGGAGCCCGGCGCCTCGAGCACCCCGCACGAACACACCTGCGACGAGCACTTCCTCGTCCTGGACGGCGACCTGGTGGATCACGACGGCTTCCGCTACGGCCCCGGCGACATGGTCATGCTTCGCCGGGGCACCCGCCACAACTCCCGGACCGAGACCGGCTGCACGATCGCCGTCTTCATCGCCACGCCAGAGGTGAACCTCTAGGGGCCTACCCCTGACCCCGGAACCGTCCCGGCGCCACCTCGTCCAGCACGAGACCCGCGAACACCGCAGATGGTTCACCACCCAGGGCCAACTCGGCGGTCAGGCGGCCTGCTCCCGGCGAGGTCTGGATACCGGAACCGCCCTGCCCCACACACCACACGAACGTCGGATGCTCGGGGTCGGGTCCGATGACCATCGACTCGTCCGGGGAGAACGTGCGTAGGCCGGTCCAGGCCGAGTTCACCGACCGGATGCCGAGCGTGGTGGCCTCGTTGATCCGGTCGATCGCCAGGGCCACGTCCATCTCCTCGGGCCTTGCGTCGCACGGCTCGGACGGGTTCTCCTCGGCCAGCGAACAGAACATCTGCGGCCCGTCGTCCTTGATGTACCAGCCCTCGTCGACACCTTCGGTGAACGCCCAGCCCGTGGTCTCCAGCCCCGGGCCGTTCACCATGAATGCCGTCCGGCGGCGTGGTTGTAGGCCCACAGGTTCCACACCGGCTCCGAGGGCCACCACGTCGCCCCATGCGCCAGCTGCGTTCACCACCAGATCCGCGCCCAGATCACCATCCGTCGTTTCCAGGCGCCACCCGTCGCCATCGGGGCGGGCGGCATCCACCCTCGTGGAGGTGGCGATACGACCCCCGGCACGACGGAAGCCCCGGACGAAGGCCTGATGCAGGGCGCCGACGTCTATATCGGCGCTGTCGGGCTCCACGATGGTCCGATGAAGGCGTTCCCTGCGGAGCGGAGGGAACAGCCGCAGCGCCTCATCCAGGTCGACCTCGATCGTGGGGGTCGTAGCCGACCTTCCCTCGTCAAGCATCTGGTCCACCTGATCGGACTGCTCCCGGGTCGCCACGTGGAGTACTGGCCTGTGGGCCAGCAACGGAGCGTCCACGAGGTCCCCGGGTGGCTCGCGCAGGAACTGCACGCTCGCCGAGCAGAGCGCCCGGGCGCTGGGTGTCCCGAGGTTCTCCAGCAGCAGCGCCGCCGAGCGCCCCGTGGTGTGGTGCGCCAGGGTGGCCTCCATCTCGAGGAGCACCACGTCGGCATCCGGATACGCCTCGAGGAGGTGATGGGCGGCGCTGATGCCGGCGATGCCACCACCGATGACAGCGATCCTCGTCAACATCCCAGAATGGTCACACACCAGCACCGTTCCAGACGACCTAGACGCTGTCCGTCGGGAGTCCGAATCGGGGCGGCGCCGACAGGACCGGGCCGTATCATGGCGGCTACTTGGTGACCGTAGCTCAGTTCGGTTAGAGCACCTGGTTGTGGTCCAGGAAGTCGGGGGTTCAAATCCCCTCGGTCACCCCACGAGGCCTGATGCGCCGGTCGTCCGCTCCAGCGGGCGCCGGTAGGATCTGCCTCCGCTGGCGCCTCTAGCTCAATTGGCAGAGCATCGGACTCTTAATCCGCAGGTTCTGGGTTCAAGTCCCAGGGGGCGCACCACCATCGACGATATTGCGAGGCCGGACCCCGTCTGTGTTGTCCCCAAGAGGATCGCTCCGGGGCGGGGGGCATAGCAAGCGTTACGGGGCGTCGACCTTCCGGTGCAGCTCCTCGTTTGGTCGGGGGCTTTTTGTAAATGGGCTATCGCCCTAGGGCAAGGGCGACTGGATACATAAAAATCTCAACCGTCGCAGCCGGATGCACACCAAGAGCATCGCTTCCGTGGGGGGTGGAAGCCAGTATTCAGGCCAAGGGTCCCACTTGACGCCATCCTCGTCTGTGGTGCACCCTCAAGTAGGCGGGTCAATCGGGATTCGCCATGGCGGAATGGCGGTTCATCGTGCACTGGTTCCAAAAGTCCCTCTACACCCTCGCTACCCTCCTCGCGGTCAGCCTCCTCGCCGCCGGGTGCGGATCCGACGATGCGGGAACGGCTGCACCTGCGGCTACGACGGCTGCACCTGCGGCTACGACGGCTGCACCTGCGGCTACGACGGCTGCACCTGCGGCTACGACAGCTGCTCCGGAGGAGGTCGCCACGGTGGCCGGTTCGCTCGGGTACGTCCGGGTGGAGCCGGGCGAGGAGATCCAGATCCGTTCGTTGAACGCCATTTCCGGTGATGTGGCGTTCCTGGGCATCCCGAACCAGCGCGCCATCGACTTTGCGCTCCAAGGCAGTGCCGGGAAGGTCCATGGATTCGTGGTGTCTATGGGTACCGGTCTGGACGACCTGTGCAGTGCTGACGGTGGCCAGGCGGCCGCTCAGACGATCGTCGCCGACGAGCAGGTTGTCGGCGTGATCGGCACGTCGTGTTCGGGTGCGGCAACGGCTGCGGCTCCGCTGATCTCCGAGGCGGGCATGGTGATGATCTCGCCATCGAACACCAGCCCGTCGTTGACCAGTGACCTGGCCGGCACGGCGGGTTCGAACAACTATCCGGGCTACTACCGCACGGCGCACAACGACCTGTACCAGGGCGCTGCGGCAGCTGGATTTGCTATCGACGTGTTGGGCGTGACGACGGCGGCGGCCATCCACGATGGCGACCCGTACACCCAGGGCCTGGCCCAGGCGTTCGCTGACGCCTTTGAGGCCCTCGGGGGGACGATCACCGGGTTCACGGCGGTCAACAAGGGCGACACGGACATGATTCCGGTGTTGACCGAGATCGCCGCTGGTTCTCCGGAACTGTTGTTCTTCCCGATCTTCCAGCCCGAAGGTGACTTCATCGTCCAGCAGGTGCACGAAGTGTCGGGCATGGACGGCGTCACCCTGATGGCGGCCGACGGCCTGATGGTGTCCAACTTCATGGAGTTGCCGGAGTCGGAGGGCCTGTACTTCTCGGGCCCGGACCTCCGCTACGGCCACAACAAGAACCAGCGGGTCATCGGGTCGTCCCCGGACTCGTTCATCTCGCTATACGTCATGGCGTATGGCGAGAAGCCGTCGGCTCCGTTCTGGGCGCATTCCTTCGACGCCACGACGCTGTTGGTCGACGCCATCGAGGCTGCCAGCTACGTGGACGACGATGGCACGCTGGTCATCGACCGGGCCGGCGTGCGCGAGTACCTGAGCAAAGTCCGTGACTACCAGGGCCTCACCGGCCTGCTGTCGTGCGACGAGTTCGGTGACTGTGGTTCGCAGAAGATCACCGTCATCGGCCATACCAACTCCAGTGACGTCGACGGATCGCTCGCCAACGTGATCTACGAGTACTCGCCGGCCGGCGGGTCCCAGGTCCGTCTCCTATACGACTTCAGCGCCGCCTCGGAGATTATCCAGGACTACGTCGACGAGAACGGGCTGAACGGCGCCAGCTTCATCGTGGTCGACCGCGACGCCGGCGTCGTCCACCAGGAGCACTTCGGGGAGTTAGGGCCCGAGAGGGTCGCGATCATTGGACCCGTCGGTGAGATGATCTCCGCCGGGGTCGTCCTGAGCCTCCACGACGACGGCTTGCTCGACGTCGACGCCCCGGTGGCCGACGTAGTGGCTTGGGGGTCGGGCAACCCAGAGGTCACCCTGGCACAGTTGCTTTCCCACAGTTCGGGGATGGTCGGAGGCCAAGTGAGTCAGTTCTACAACCCGTACCTGTGTTCCGTCATGTTCGTCGGTTCACTGCAGGGGTGCGCGGAGACCATCTTCACCACGCCCGACGACGACGCCGACCTCGTCCCACCGGATACCGCATTCGGGTGGCCCGGCACTGGGGCCGATTACCAGGTGGCCGGAGCGGTGGCTGAGGTGGCGTCGGGGAAGACGTGGGCTGAGCTGGTCGACGAGATCTACGTCCAGCCCTGTGGCCTCAATGTGCTGGCCTACAACAATCCGTGGTTCCAGTTGCCGTTCGACCCCACGACCTTCGGCTATCCGGCGGTCGGTGGGGATCCCGTGTCGATGCTGGCTCCGACCGAGAACCCGTCGATCATGGGCGGTGCCTACACGACCGCCGACGACTTGGCCGTGCTGCTCCTGATGCACCTCCGTGACGGCATGTGCGGCGACGAGCGGGTGCTGTCGACCGAGTCGCTCGAACGGATGCACGAAGACCGGATCGCCCGGGTCTATGACGGTGATAGCGAATTTACTGACGCCGAAGGAAACGCTACGGGAGAGGTCTGGGGCTACGGCATGGGGTTCCCGATCGACCGGGAGACCGGGCGACCTGCCGCCGCCAGTCCCTTCGGGCAGCAGGCGTGGCTCGACCTCGACGAGGGGTACGCCGTCTTATTGCTCCTCGAGGCCTCCTGGACGAACAGCCTTGCGCTCTATGACCTAGTTCCGGGGCCCGTGCACGAGGCGGTGCTCACAGCCCGGGGGTGATTCCGTGGTAGTTGCGTCCTAGGGCCGACGGGTGTAGCCGTCAGCACTGAAGCGCTGACCCACCGGGGGGCGTACCTCGCCCCCCGGTGCCGGCCAGGCGGTGAAAGAACTGCGGACCTGCGCCGGGCTGCTGTAGCCAGATTCTGGGAATCGTCCATCGCCGAGCGGCGTACGTAGATCGCTGCTGAAGTTTCCATACCTACCCCCATGGGTGTTGATGCACTGGATGTGCACCGATGAGGAAGGTGTGCTTTCCACTAATAGGTCCTGCCCTCTAGGGAGCCCACACCCGCCCCTGTCGGAGGCGGCTAGGCCTCCGTTCGGGGGGTCCGGGACTTCGGGCTTATTGTCGATGGTCGCTCGCCCTAGGGGGCGCACCATCAAGCACGGAATGAAATAGCCCAGAAGTCTCAAGTCCCGGCGCAAGATCCGCCGACACCGTGCCATCAGCACTGTCCGGGGCAGCCATCGAGGTGCGGATCTGAAACCTAGGGAGTTGTTCATTACCCTGAGTCGCAGTGAAATGGGGTTGGCGTAGCAGGGAGAACCTGGTTGATGGCGAATGGCGTTGGTCGTTTGCCCGACGACAGCTCATCTACGACGTTGTCGAACCGGAGCGGGTTTATCTGGAG